>Ga0207671_10000056_pt1 | contig 186251 bp, 186 predicted proteins | sample KBSC24metaG_FD_184352 | JGI IMG/M metagenome (GOLD analysis project Ga0207671, IMG submission 184352) | Corn rhizosphere microbial communities from Kellogg Biological Station, Michigan, USA - KBS C2-4 metaG (SPAdes) (version 2) | ecosystem: Host-associated > Plants > Roots > Rhizosphere >...
GTGACAGCATAGTATTCACAGCAGATACCTTTAGTAAATACCGCTACATGTGGAGCCCAATGCAATACTTCCGCAGCTACCAGGGTGGCAACACCAGCAGCGTAGCAATAGGTGATGTACTGGCTACGGGTAATATATACCTGACGGTAAGAGACCAATACAATTGTATCGGTCGTGATAGCATCATGATAAACACCCAGCCATGCTGTGATGTCTTCCTGCCAAATGCCTTTACACCAAATGGCGACGGAAGGAATGATGTGTTCAGGATAGTAACTGTAGGCCATCACCCTGTGAAAGTATTTGAAGTGACGAACAGGTATGGTGAAATAGTATTCCGGAGCAATGTGGAAACAGAAGGTTGGGATGGTAAAGTGCATGGTGTACCGCAGGATGCTGGCACCTACTTCTACTATCTGAATTACACATGTAATGGCAAGACAATTGAGAAGAAGGGAGATGTGATACTGGTGAGATAGGATTTTAAAAAAGCAAATACACTAAAAGCGATTCTGTACCCGGGGCACAGAATCGCTTTGTCTTTTATAAACTATAACCAGTGATTTTATTTATTGAATGAATTATTAACTAATAATTATGTAGCAAAGGCATCCTTTTTATGCAGCTTTTACAAACCATGTGCGAACGATTAAAACCAAAGAAAGTATGAGCCAGAAATTTATTCGCCTTTTTAGCTTATTGATAGCTTTATGCAGCGGGTTTAGTGCAATAGCGCAGCCGGCAGCGCCAACTGTAAGTGGCAGCACTACTTATTGCCAGGGTACTACACTTACGCTAACGGCAAGCTCCCCGGCGGCCGCTCCCAGCTATAGCTGGACGGGACCTGGTGGTTTTACTGCCACTACCGCCAGCATCAGCATACCGTCTGTTACCACGGCAAATAATGGTGTGTATAGCGTAACAGTAACGTCAGGCGGTCTTACATCTGCAGCTACAAATACTATCGTTACTATTGTGGCGCGACCATTACCTCCGGCCACGCCTGGTAGCCCATATGTTTACTGTCAACAGGACAAGGCCACACCACTGAATGCGATAGGCGTGAACCTGCTATGGTATACGGACACTACAAAAGCAGGTAGCCCTGTTACACCCACACCATCTACCACGGCTGCAGGCTCAACCCTGTACTACGTAAGCCAGACGGTGAATGGCTGCGAAAGTTATAAAACTACCATAACGGTGGCGGTGAAAAACAAACCTGCGCCGCCAACAGTGAGCACTGTAATGTATTGCCAGCATGATATAGCAATACCGTTGAATGCAGGCGGTAGTAACCTGCTGTGGTACCTGGTACCGGCAGGCGGTGTAGGCGTACGTGCAGCACCTACGCCCAATACTTCTTACGCCGATACGACTTATTACTATGTGAGCCAGACAGTGAATGGCTGCGAGAGTGATCGAGCACAGGAAGCCGTGATAGTAAACTATGAACCAAATGCGCTGATACTGGCGAACGCGCCGTATGTATGCCAGCACGATACCATGAGCTTTAGCTACTACGGCAATGCAACAACAACGGCGGCCTACAACTGGACTATGCCTGCAGGTGCGCAAATAGTGGGTGGCTATGGCCAGGGACCTATAGTGATACGCTTTGATTCTGCCGGCTTGCAAAAAGTAGTGTTGCAGGTAGATAACCATGGTTGCAAAAGCCCGCTAACTAGCTATATGGTAGATGTAAGGCAGAGCCCTTCCGTACCACTATTGCTGAGCCGCGAAGCCTGCCAGGGTGCAACAGTGACTGCTGCCGTGGGCACGCCCAATGAAACAATAGATAACTACATATGGGACTTTGGCAGCGCAACGGTAGTGTACGGCGCCACAGGCCCCGGCCCATACGGACTACGCTGGAATACGCAAGGCGTGTACACGGTAAAGCTGACAGCCATTTCAAACTCATGCCCATCTGTGCCGGTAATTGATACAATATACATACACCCACTGGCTGATGCACATATACAATACGCCAGCAACACCAATGTGTGCACCGGCGATAGTGTACACTTTACATTGGAGAACTACAACCCTGCGTACTTGTATCAATGGACGCCTGCATCGTTCTTTACAGATGAAACAAACAAGGCCGATGTGTATGGATTTATAGGCCTGGCTGGTTATGTGAAAGTGACCGCTACAACGGAATATGGATGCAGCTCTGCAGACAGCATACTGATAAGCACACACTCCTGCTGTAAAGTATATTTCCCCAGCGCCTTTACACCTAATGGAGATGGGCTGAACGATATATTCCGCCCGATAAACCAGGGCAGGATACAAATAAAAGAGTTCCGCGTATTTGACAGATGGGGTAAGACTGTATTTGAATCGAGAGATCAGCGCCTGGGATGGGATGGAAAACTGAATGGTATTCCGCAGGACATGGGCACCTACTTTTACTTCATACAATACATGTGTGCCGATGGTAAAAACTATGAAGACAAAGGCGAGCTGATGCTGATAAAGTAAATACTGCCAAAACCGATAGATAAGTAAAGGGCTGAAAGACTTCAGCCCTCTTTCTTTGCTTTGCTATTATTCTAAAATCACTCGTTGAATATTTTTAGTTTGCCCGTCGCTGAACTCAATGAAGTATAGGCCACGAACGAGATTGCTCACGTTTACTGCCTCATGCGAAAGCGTCTTATTATAATGATTTTCAAACACGGTTCTGCCGGAAATATCGATCATGCGAACGGTGATCGCATTTTGATTTGACGCGGAGAGATATAGAGTTTCCTTTGCGGGATTAGGCGCCACGCTGTATGAAACATTGCTTGCAGTGGTTGCCGGTACAGATGTGGGCGTTATATCGTGCAGCCTCGCCATGTAGGGTGTATACATATAACGCCCATAAGCTGGTAATGGAATGCTGCCGAACTGAATAGCCGTACTGTCAGTGCCATAACCTACCACATAAATATCATTTCCGGAAGAGATGATATGTTCCGTAGAGGTGTAATCCGCATCAATGGTAGCAGCCCACTGCGCAACGCCTGCGGTAGAGAAATTTATGATGGCCGAACCATAGCCGTTGTTATTTGTTGTAACACTATTGCCCCAATCAAGAAACCTTCTAACAGAGGCGAATACACTAAGCGAATTATCTGCACAGGCAGCGGCATGATACTGATAATCCACTTCGGCATCACCGGACAGTGTGTCTTTAAGCTGGCGCAACCAATATACATTGCCATTACTGTCGAGACGCGATACAAGAAAATCATATACCCATGCCGGATGATGAAGTGTATAGCCACCCAGCGACATAGTATCGTGCAGGGTACCGCTGTAGTAAAGAATATTATCGGTAGCCAGCGTTAGCTTTCGCGCTGCACAGGTGACGTCTGACATGAAGTGCGACCATAGGTAGGTGCCAGTGGTGCTGTACTTCACCATGTAAACGGGATATGAGGAGGGGCCGGTTATTTTATGCCCGTTGAAATCAAGCTCGGTGAACGCGCAGGAACCTGCAAGATATACATTGCCGCTGTTGTCCACCTGTATGGATGAGGTGTAGCTCTGGCCTGTTTGTGTCCATAACAAAGTAGGATTGCCAGTGCTGAGATCAAACTTATAAATGTTTGTAGCTACCCCACCCGAGTCAATAGGCATATACAATGTGTTATTCTTAATGGTGAATGTGGATGCAGTATTAAGATCATCTGCACCTATATGCTGTAACCAGGCGAAATCGAGTGTGCCTGCATTGAGCCGCACAATAAAATAATCCGGACCCGAGCCTGCCCAGGCATCGCGGGTAAAAAGATGCGGGCCGGAGAACTGCATGGTATCGAAGTAGCGGCCCAGCAGGTACCAGTTGCCATTAGCATCAGTTTGGGCATCCAGAAAATATAGCTTACCATATACCATAATGCCATGCAACTGTTTGGCCGCGGTATCATACTCCGCAAGCTGATAGTCCGTCATGGCGTCTGAGCCATAAAGAAATTTTTTACCCAAAGGATAGCCCCAGAATACCTTGTTACCATTAACAGCTGTAACGCTGTGAAATGCACCGGGGTTTGTGTTTTGAACACCGGCAGTATCAGCGGTTGCCCAAACCCAGCTGCCTGCGTGCTGTGCCGATGTGGTAAAGCAGGAGAGGCAGAAAATAAAAATGTATACTAGTCGATTCATAAAAACAAAGTGGATGTGATTGTAAAAGACAGGAAACAAAATAAAAGAGAGGGTCAGCTATGCGTGAAACCTAAAAAGAGCTGACTGAACAGTGAAAAGGCATGTTCGAAAAAACGGGTTAAGCGTGAAACATTGGGTAATTTTATATTATTAAAAATGACCCTCAAAAATTATTTGTATGAAAAACTATTTACTCTATCTATTTATCGCTGCCTTGATGTGTATAACATATGGCCATGCTAATGCACAAACCTCATCTCGCCTGATAGGCGAAGCAGACAGCTCACAATTTTATGATACTATGTATTATGCTTACAGCGGCGGCAGGGGCGGAGATCTGAACCATGTCATGAAGTTTGATAGCAGCTTTTCAATCACTCCGCTTGGAGTTGACTTGCAGATAGCTGCTGTGTGGCAAAAGTTTGATGTTAATAGCAATCTTATAACATCAATAGAACGTATAACTGAGCCAGGCTGCGGCATTAGCGGATTTATTGATGTGTCTAAAGATTCTAACGTTTATGATCCACGTAATAATAGGATAGCTAACTACAACTACCAGGGTGACACAACACCAGGCCACTGGACGCCGCATGATTCTGTATTTTATACTTACGACTCTAAAAACAATATGCTGAGTTTATTGAAACCAAGTGTTGAACGTGATTCATTTTCTTATGATGCAAGTAATAACCTGATAGCGCAATACAATCGGTACTGGAGCATTGCCAAAAGCACGTGGGAGAATGGCGATGCAACTACATACACCTACTCAGGCGGCTTACTGCAATCGTCCTATTACTATATATGGATTGCTTCGAGTGGTACTTTCACTACCGGATCTGCAACCTTTTATTATTATAACAGCAGTAAGAAATTAATTAAGAAAGTAGCACTACAGTTAGATCCTTGGGTAACAACACCGGATTCCCTGACGTACCAGCAGATAGACAGCAATGTGTACGATGCGGCAGGTGATATGACCTATAGCTATCATGCCCAGTATAATGATCTGGATCTGACCTGGCAGTATAGCCGCGACAGTAATGCATATGATGCGGTGCATAACATGGTAGCAGATGCACAGCAACTATATGATACCCTGAGCAAGCAATATGAAACAAATACCCAGCTCAGCTATGCATATAATATACTGCATCAGAGAACACGCCTGCACTCGCAAACATCGCCATACTCCGTTAACGGAAATTATACGAGCAGGTATTATTATGAGCTATACACGCCAACGGCTGTAGCAACTATAAATTCCATGGCGGCCAAAATAAATGTATTTCCAAATCCGGCAAATGCGGAGCTAAACTTGCATGTACAATGGACAAACCCGCAGGCATTTACGGTCGGGCTGTACGATATGCAGGGCAAGTTGCTGCGACAGTGGGCGGAACAGAAAACGACGGAGTATCAAAAGCAGATACCGATGTCAATGCTGCCTGCGGGCAACTATATCCTAAATATTAAAGGCGAAAACGGCAGCATACAGCAGCAAATATCTATAGTGCATTAGCATATATTTATATTTGGCATCGGGGTATTACGTAACTTTGGGCACTATGAGTGCAGAAAAGAAATTGCGCGAGTTGCTGAATAAGCGCATACTGATTATAGATGGTGCCATGGGCACTATGGTGCAGCGTTACAAGCCTACGGAGGAAGTGTACCGTGGTGAACGTTTTAAGAACTGGCATACCGATGTGAAAGGTAATAACGACCTGTTATGCCTTACCGGACCCGAAATAATAAAAGCCATACACCGCGAATACCTCGAAGCCGGCGCTGATATACTGGAAACAAACACCTTTAGCAGCACAGCCATAGCACAAGCGGACTATGATATGCAGGCCCTGGCCTATGAGCTGAATGTGGCCGCTGCAAAGCTGGCAAAGGAAGCAGTGAATGAATATTGCGCCGCTCATAATGTACCTGTCGACACAAAGTTTGTAGCGGGTGCAATAGGGCCCATGAATAAAACTTTGTCATTATCGCCGGATGTGAATAACCCGGGATATCGCTCCGTAACATTTGACGAAGTAGCTGCTGCTTACTATGAACAGGTAAAAGGCCTGGTGGACGGTGGTGTGGACATACTGCTGGTGGAAACCATATTTGATACGCTGAATGCGAAGGCTGCTATATATGCGATAAACAAATACTTCCGCGATACGAAGCAGGAAAAACTGCCGGTGATGATAAGCGGTACTATAACAGATGCATCAGGCCGAACGCTAAGCGGACAAACGCTGGAAGCTTTTTACATATCGGTAATGCATGCAGACCCGATAAGCATAGGTCTGAACTGTGCACTGGGTGCGCGCGAAATGAGGCCATATGTGGAAGAGCTGGCCAGGATAGCTGCCTGCTACGTGAGTGCCTACCCTAATGCGGGCTTGCCGAACGCAATGGGCGAGTATGATGAGAGCCCCGAACAGACGGCTGCAATAATAGCAGAGTTTGCAAAAGAAGGCTGGGTGAACCTGGTGGGCGGCTGTTGCGGCACCACACCCGACCATATACGCGCCATAGCCAACGCTATGAAGCAATATGCGCCAAGGCCATTGCCTGTGTTGGAAGAAGCTTGATTTTCACAAATGAGTTGAATTATATTTGTGGTGCATGGGTTATTCCATGCACCATTTTTTATTTATACACCTCGCGATTTATGAAAATTATTATCAGCTCGTTATTGCTTTGCTTTTATACGCAACTATGTGCGGCACAAGCAGATACTCTGGCCCTGAATAGGGCAGAAAAACTGGAGTCGGAAAAAAAATATGATGACGCGCTGAAGATATACAACGGCCTGCTGGCTAAAGATTCTTCAATTGCCAGGTATTATGAAAAGCGCAGCGGACTATACTATGATCAAAGCAAATTTCAGCTGGCAGCAAATGATCTTAGCCGAGCAATGGAACTTGAACCAAACAATGCAAAATACTATTACTTTATGGCCCTGGTGATGTATTCTTCAGAAAATCCTACACCGGCAATAAATAATTGTAATGATGCCCTGAAATATATAAATCCGCGAGATTCTTTGAAATACCCTATACTAATGCTGCGCGGAAATGCTGAGGCTATGAAGCGGGATTTTTCCGCTGCATATGAAGATTATAAAGTGATTATAGCATATGACTCTACAAACTGCGAAGTTCTGTCGAATATGGGAATGGCATTGTCTGACATGAAACGTGAAAAAGAAGCTGTGGCCTGCCTGGAAAAAGTGAAGCGCTTATGCCCAGATAAACCTATTGGCTATACAAACCTGGCTTTGTTGCTGCAAAATAGTGGCGACTATGAAAGATCTATAGAAACGATAAATGAGGGCCTTAAACACTTGGCGACAGATGACGTGACGGTACGTGCCATAATGTATAATAACCGTAGCTACGACAAACTAAAACTGCAAAAGCTGAAGGAGGCTATGGATGACGTGAACCAATCGTTAAAGCTATATCCCAGCAATTCTTACGCGCTGCGAAACCGTGCGCTCATATACCTGGCCATGAAGCAAAAAGACAAAGCCTGCGAAGATTTGCGCGAGGCATTGAAGCAAGGCTTTACGCTGATGTATGGCAACGAAGTGAAGGAACTAATGAAAGCAAACTGTCCGGCAGATAGCATTCCGAATGATGAAGATGATATGAATCGCTAGTTCTGCACAGCCTTAAACACTTTCCCCTTAAATAAGTACTATATGAAACACCATGTTATTTTGCTTTTTGTGATGGTATGTTCCGGTGCATGCTTTGCACAAAAAGTAGATACGGTGGCTATGAAAAAAGCCAAGCCCCTGATAGAGCAAAAGAAATATGATGATGCAAAGCAGATATTTAATAAACTGATAGCAACGGATTCTAATAATGCTGTTTATTATGATGCACGTGGCTTTGTATGGATGCTGCAAAATAAATACCCCGAGGCTATGAGCGATTTCAGTCGTGCATTGGCGTTGGAGCCTAATAATCCTGAGTATTACTATCATAGAAGTCAGGCGCTATATCATTCAGAAAATCCGAATGAAGCAATAAGCGATTGTAACGATGCGCTGAAACATATGCACGCGGACGACTCGTTGAAATGGCAGGTAATAATGAATCGCGGAAGCTCAGAAGAAATGAAACGTGATTTCCCATCTGCCTACGCTGATTTTAAATTGTTGCTGGAGCACGATTCTACCGATTACGGTGCTCTTTCGAATATGGGCATAGTACTGGCAGAAATGGGCCGGGACAATGAGGCGCTCGTTTACCTGGAAAAAGTAGTGCATTTTTATCCTAAGTTTTCCATTGGCTATAGTAACCTTGCTTTCTGGCATCAGTTACATGGCAATTTTGAAAAATCGATAGAAATAATAAACGAAGGCATGACGCATCTGGACCCTGAGGATTTTGGCGGGCGCGCTGTGATGTATAATAACCGTAGCTACGATAAGCTAAAGCTAAAAAAGCTGCCGGAAGCCATGGAAGATGTAAACAAATCGCTGAAGCTATATCCGCAAAATTCTTACGCACTGCGCAACCGCGCGCTAGTATATATAGCCATGATGGAAAAGGATAAAGCCTGCGAAGATCTGCGTGAGTCATTGAGACAAGGCTTTACACTAATGTATGGCAACGAGGTGAGAGAACTGATGAAAGCAAACTGCCCGGCAGCCAGCATCCCGGATCCTGATGACGAAACTACTCGTTAAACCAAACCAGTTTATCGCCTCTGAAGCGTAACCAGCGATACGGACCATATACCCATATCTCTACCAGCTCATCGCCCAATTGGTACCGTATATCATTTTTAGGCGTTGGGTATCCCCAGGCTTCTTTACATACATTTTTGCTCATACCTGTCGCCACTTCCTGACGTATTATATAGCGGGCTGTATCCTTGCCATATTTTTCTGTAATGCCCTTTACATAGTCGGGCTGCAGTTTGGGTATTCGGGTTTCGCGGCCATTGCGAACGCTAAGCAATGAGTCATGACGTTTCGTAGCTTGTTTGCTATAAGCGGCAAATTCCTCTTCTGTCCAGAAGCAGGATAGCGGAAGCGGCTTATCAATATCTGGTTTCACATCGGGTTCTGCAGCAATAGTTTTACCGTTCTTCCCTGTTAGCAGAAGACCAATTTCAGGAAACAGCATCAGCGGATCATTTACCAGTGTCATATCAGTGCACGCAAACTCGCTGCCAGGCACCGTTTCTATGGTTGTTCTGTCCAGCGGATTATAATAGTATGGCGGCACCCAGCTATCTGCCTTCAAGTACAGCTTTTTCCCCGGGTAGTGCGCCTGCAGGTAAGTGATGAAACCTTTGAAACAGATAGAATAGCTGGCCAGTATTTTGGAGTCGGCAGTTAGGTATAGCACCTGGTTCTCATTATCAGTAAGCGTAAATTTATATAAGCAATTCATGCGCCTGTTGTATATGCTGTCGCTGCAGGCTGTAATGGTGAACAACTTATTTTCAATAGCGCTATAAGGTGTGAATATGAGCAGCTGGTGCATATTGCTAATGGCTAATATAGGCTTGTACACATTTGTTTCCTGCCCGTTGCCCCATGTATAGGGTATCATCTTGCCTGTATTGTAGTCGAAAATGTTCCAGCCCAGCTCTTTGAGCTTTGAGATATAGCCGGGGGGCACCAGTGGATCTATTGGTGTTTTAGCCTGGGCTATAAGGCCTCTGTATATAGTGTCTTTTTCTATTTCGCTGCCGGTAAACATCTGGTTGCGCTTGAAAAAGTATATCTGCTGGCCTATGAGCGATTGGGGACTAACATTGCAGGGCAAGGCTGTGACGTCGTAAGAGCTATCGTAATTTATTTTTCCTTTTGAATCTTGTGCATACATATGAGTGTGACAAAAGAGCAGCAACAGGAATAAGTAAACAAATCGAAATTTCATTGGTGCTTTATGATAATCGTTTATGTAGACAGTAAAAAATGTAACTATGTTGGCAAAACATATCCACATTTTACGCAAAAATTTCGGAAAATGGGTAACCCCTTATATTTTAGCTTTTTATTCAAAAAATAAGCTATGAAAAAAATACTTCCCTTAGCCGCCCTATGCATTGGTTTATCTGCATGCAACCAAAATGGCAATAATACGCTTAGTTATAAATACATACCAGTAAAGGATGGCAGTAAATGGATTTACCTGGATGAAAGCGGCAAGCAGGCTATAAATACAAGCTTTGCTTCTGCCGGCATCTTTTCAGAGGGACTGGCGCTGGTGAGTAATGACCAAAATAAATATGGTTATATAAATGAAAAAGGAGATTATGTAATACAGCCGCAATATAGTGGCGCCACTTATTTTTCGGAAGGCCTGGCTTTCGTTTTGTCGTCAGAAGGTTATCCTCAATGTATTGATACAAAAGGTAAGGTATTATTTGAGTTAAAGCAAGCTGACCTTGCCACTACGTTTCATGATGGGCTTGCGCGCATTATAATGCAGGGCAAAACGGGCTTTGTGGACAGGACAGGAAAAATGGTTATAACACCCAATTTGGACGAAGCAGGAGATTTTCATGAAGGAATGGCTCTTATAAAAAAGCATGGTGACAATGGAACATTGTATGGTTATATAAATAAGGAAGGAAAAGTAATAGTAGAGCCACAATACCTTTTTGCAAGAGATTTTTCTGATGGTCTTGCAATGGTGGTAGATGCGCAGCAAAAAGGCGGCTATATAAATAAAGAAGGGAAAATGATGATAGAGCCCGCATATACCCGAGCCACCGAATTTTCAGATAGGCATGCATTGGTATTTTCGGACCAATGGTATTACCTGGATAAGAAAGGGAAAACCAAAGGCATAGGCATTTACCAGGGTGTAAATAAATTTCAGAATGGCGTCGTTGGCGTAGAATCGGACCACAAATGGGGCTACGTAGATGAAAACGGAAAACTGGTAATACAACCGCAGTTTGATGACGAGAGCAACTTTTTTGACAATGGGCTTGCCACAGTGAAAGTAAACGGCAAATATGGCATAATAGACAAGAAGGGTAAATACATTGCAAACCCGCAGTACAACGATATTTTTGGCAACCTGGAAGACGACGCGCTGACAGACTTACCCGCAAATTTTGCGGTAATAAGTAATTATGTAGACGTGAGCAGTCTTGCAGAAAGCCTTTTGAACAATAGCGATGACCGGAGCTTTAGAAACCTAAGCAGTGACACCAGATTAAAAAAAATATGTGATGCATACGGCGTAGCAAATATGTACATAGATGGCTACCTATTGAAAGACAGCGCGGAAATAGTACTGGGGCCAAATGCTGTAATATCCCAGACAGAATATTTCTTTGGAATGCCTATGGGTCACGACGGACAAATATTTGAAGAAGTGGTTAATGCTGATCCCTTGCTGCAAGGTGTGCAGTTTGATATAGTGATAAAGGATAAGCAAATGGAATTGCTGAATGCTATAAAGGAAGCCATAAGAAAGAAATATTCGGCTACGGAAATGGCGAGCGCTGCTACCGATGATCCTTTTGTACAACAGTTACAACGGAAATACGAGGGCACCCAGAGCGCACCGGTAAACATAAAGTACTTTGTACTATACGCAGAGAATATGGCCTTTGTAGGAACAATATCAGAAGACAACGAAGTTGTACTACTTGTGCATTTTAAAAAATAGATTATTCATGGAGGCACTTCATCATACACTCCCACAGGGCAGCAGTTGTTTTGTCCCAGCTGAATTTTTTTACCTGTTCGCGGGCTGCGGCAACCAGGCGGCTGCGTAGTGCTTCGTCCTTATAAATGAGCTCCATTTTGGCTGCTATGTCGTCTACATCATTAGGGTCTACAAGAAGCGCGGCATTGCCTGCCACCTCAGGCATGGATGAGGTGTTGCTGACAACAGCGGGTACATCGCACTGCAATGCTTCGAGAATGGGTATACCAAAGCCTTCAAATAAGGAAGCATAGACCAAGGCGTAAGCGCCGCCTATTACCTTGCTTAGCTCGTCCACATTCATATAGCCTACCCACTTCACATCATCTTTAAAGAGCATTTCATCTTTCATCTCTTCCACTTCATCATACTTCCAGGCGAAGCGGCCCACTATTACCAACTTCATATTGCTGCGTTGGCGTTTCTTAAAGGCAACAAAAGCCTTTAGCAGGTTCACAATATTCTTGCGTGGGTGCAGCGCACCGGCAAAGACGAAATACTCGCAGCCATCGGCATATTGCTTTTTCACAGCTTCACGCTCGTCCCAGCCAAGCGGGCGATATTCGGTGTGGGCACCATTATATACTACGTCTATATGATCGGGATCTATACCGTAATGTTCTGCAATGTCGTTTTTAGAGAAAGTCGATACAGTGGCTATTCGCTTTGCCTTTCTTGCGAACAGCGGGGAGTAATGCCGCCAGTAAAAAAGATGGCTTAAGGTAAAGTGTTTGGGATAGTGCTCGAAAGCCAGATCATGTATTACGAGGCAGGTAGGAACTTTGGTACTAAGCGATAAGTAACCATCCTGCGATAGAAAAAGATCAACCTTGTATTTTCGTAAAAGAAAAGGCAGGCTCCACTCAAACCAAATATAAAACAGCAAAGGGTGCCTGGCCTGCGGGTGTACTACTACAGGTTTCACATTGGGCGCAAAAACAAAAGAAGGATCATAAGGGCGGTCGAAAAAGAAAATAAACTCGTGTTCGGGATGATTTTTCACTATTCGCTCCAGCGTTTGGTAGGTAAACCAACCAATGCCTTCCAGCTTTCCTTTGATTAACAGACGAGTATTTACCGCAATTCGCATACCTATGCCAACAAAAATATAATTTTACCGTTTTATACGCCGGCCGAAATTAAGCAGTAATGCGTCGATTTTTCGTAAAAAACTTATTTTTTATACTGATGGTCAACATATTGGTAAAGCCAATATGGGTATTTTTTATTGACCGTACGGTACAAAACAGGGTTGGGCACGCTTCATACGGCAATTACCAGGCGCTTTTTAATCTGGGTTTAATCTTCCAGACCATTTTCGACTTTGGTCTTACGAACTATAATAGCCGACAAATAGCGCAGAACCCCGACAAGCTGAAAACACAGTTTTCGGAAATTATCTCGGCCAGGCTCATGCTTATGCTCATTTCGGCTGTGTTGCTTATCAGTACTGCCTGGTGTATGGGCTTCAGAGGGGCTGAATTGCTGCTGCTGGTGGGCATATCTCTATCGCAGTCTTTTACTATACTGCTGCAGCTGATACGCAGCAATGTAGCTGCCCTGCAACGTTACAAGTTGGATGGACTGTTGTCCGTTACCGACCGCAGCCTTATGATACTAATATGCGGCTTTTTGCTGATGTACCCCGCTACGGCGCATGTTTTTAAAATAGAATGGTTTGTAATAGCGCAGATATGCGCCTACTTTATAGCCTGCATAGTGGCTTTTGGCGTGCTACGGCGCATACATACAATAGATCTGCATTTTTCCTTTCATCCCCGTGTGCTGTGGGCTATCGTGCAGGAGAGTTTCCCGTATGCCTTGCTAGGCTCCCTGATGGTAATATATATACGTGCTGACGTCTTTATGGTGGAGCAACTGTGTGGTAGCGGGGGTAAAGAACAGGCAGGTATATACGTGTCGGCATACAGATTGCTGGAAGTGTCCAACAATATGACGGGTCTGATGTTTGCTACCATGCTGCTGCCCTTTTTTGGTCGTATGCTGGCGCAGAAGGAAAATGTGCAGCCCATAGTGCGACTGGCGGTGAATATGCTGTTGCCTGCATCATTCACAGTGGCAGTGGCGTCGGTGTTCTTTGGTAATTCAATAATGCACCTGCTATACACCGCAGCTACCAACAATGATAAATACGTGTTTGGCTGGCTGATGGCATCCTTCCCCGGCTGGTGTATGATATATGTATACTCTACTCTGCTCACAGCCAATGGTAACCTGCGCCTGCTGAACAAAATAGCCTTTGCCGCAGTGGTGGTAAACCTGACACTTAACTTTTGCCTCATACCACATCTGCTTGCAACAGGTGCTGCTATTACTGCCTTTGTTACGGAAACTGGGCTGGCTATAGCATTTATTATAGCCTGTGTAAAAATGTTTGGTCTGCCAAAGGATTTCCGCTGGCTGTTATCGCATGTGGGCTTTTTGCTTTTTGCTATACTGCTGGCTTATGGCATTACCCTGCTGCATTTCCAATGGCTGCTGCAGTTTGGGGTGTTTGTTGCTCTGTGTATAGTGTTTATGTTCGCCTTTAAGTTTGTATCAATTACCAACATTAAACAGTTGCTTAATAAGCAATAGTTATTCCGTGCCGGACGATTGGGGCAGCTCCCTGGCTTCTCTTTTTATAATAAATACGGCATTGCTATAGGGTTCTATGCCTTTGCCCACTTGTAGGGCGTACACTTTAGTAAATTCTGCTCCGAAGTAGAGGATGAGCGACGAATAATATACCCAGGAAAGAATAACAATAATGGACGCGGCCGCACCAAAAGTGTTGCCCAGGCTGGAATTGCCAAGGTAGTAGCCAATTAAAAACTTACCGCCAAGAAATAATATACCGGTAAAACTGGCTCCTATAAGTGCGTCGCGCCAGTATATTTTCGCATCGGGCAACACCTTGTATATGACCGCAAACAGGAATGTGATAATAGCAAACAGTACACCCAAATTTATGACCTGAAAGAGAATGATATTGAGACTGCCAAAAAAATGCTGCAATCTGTCGGTAAGTAAATCAAGCAGCGTGTTAATGAATAGCGATACCATGAGCAGAAAGCCCATGCCTATAATGAGAGAGAATGATAAAAGACGATTGATAATAAATTTCAGCCAGCCCTTTTTGGGCTTGGCACGTACGGACCATATGTAGTTAATAGAGCTCTGTATTTCGGTAAATACGCCTGTAGCGCCGAATACCAGTACTACAGCACCTATGATACCGAATAGCCTAGTATTGCTTTGCTTGCGTATGTTATCCAGTATGCCGAATATCTGGTCTGTGCCCTGCCGGCCGATAAGTGTTTGCAGCTGTGCCTGAAACTGGCCGGCAAGATCTTCCTTTTTGAAAAAGATGCCAATAAGTGTGAGCACCACCAACAGTAGCGGGCCTATGGCAAATATGGTATAATAAGCAAGAGACGCGCTGAGTTTAGTAGCATTATCATCAGAGAATTCGATACCCGCGTCTTTAAGCAGCTTAAAGTAGGTTTTAATTCTTGATGCCATTGGCGCTTTGGTTTTTAAAACTGACAAATGAAATTAAACAATTTGGTTTGTAAATGCCTAATGAGGCTACTAGAAACTCTTATAAAAACCAAACCGCAGCCATCAGCTGCGGTTTGCAAGATCATTAACTATATATAAGATTATTAGTGTACGATACTTATTTGCCTGCCAAGCTGCCCATTGCTGCTGCTTATTTTAATAAAATAATTGCCGCTGCCAAGCTCTGAAACAGGTACTGTTTTGTGATACTTTGCAGTAGCTTTTTCACTCCACTGTTTTACCAGCCTGCCATTTATATCATATATACCAACGGTAAAAGGTTGTGCATTTTTCCAGCCGATATTCATGCTGAAGAAGGCGCTCGCAGGTATAGGATATACATCGAATGCAACTATATTGTTTACGTTATTCACACTGACACTGGTGTCAGCATACAGGTCGTAGTAGTAATGTGTTTGCACATCCTGTCCCGTAGTATATATCCATCCTGATCCGTTCCAGGTTTGGGTTGTGTATACCAGCGGCCTGTTCGATGTATCGTAGCTTATTGTGTACATGCTATTGTTCACAAATACTTTTGCAGTGGTATCATAGATCATATTTACCTGCGCTATAAGATTTTGGGAGGCATCATATGAGCTTGAGTCTTTGGACGAAAGTGTAAGCACACCTGAAGCATCAGGTAGAAAATGCGTAGCAGTAGAAAGATTGCCAGAGGGGTCGTATGTATAGGCGTCGCGCTGTTGTGTTTCCCAGGAAGAAGCTAAAAGGTTCCAGTTTTGAATTATGTCTTTTGTAAGCTGCCCGCTTGTATTGTATGAATAGATGCTCTGAGTTCTGTTATCATAGTTGCCGGTAGATTTGTTAAATGTCATCCCAAGCACATTGATCAAATTCTTTGAAGCATTATAGGTATATGCAGTGCTATCTTGGTTGAACCAGCTTACGCCTGTCCACGTATGGTTTAACGCAGCAGAAATATTGCCATTCGTATTGTAGAAATATATGTCTTGTTCATAGTTTTTAAGCCCGCTGCCCGTGTCTATCTGAGTTTCCTTTACTGAATCGCGAACAATAGTACTGTTATAGGTAAAGTGAGTAGCAGAATATAAATTCCACTGGCTGGTTGTGTCAGCCCAGTAGTATTGTCTGAAGAATACTACAGAATCGTTGAGGTAAAAAGTATTAGTGGTTTTGCTAAAAAGATTATAACCACTTTTGTACGCATATACCACTGCTGAGTCGTATTTGTATATTCCCGTTTTCATGTCGCTGGTCCTAAGCGCTGAGTAATATAGCGAAGTGGAATCTGTAGGTACAAAGCTGCTGCCGCCATATTGAGCATTGGCTATGGCCACCAACCGGTGCACCAATACCTTTTGAGCATTGGCCGTGACTGCGGTTGTTAATGCCAGGGCAGATAGGGAAAGTAGAGTTTTCAATTTCATAATAATCTATTTATTTATTCTAAATACAAATTCTAAGTTAAGATTATTGTACGACAAAATGACTCAGGTAAAGCATTTTTATAAAGGACCTGTTAAAATAAAAGATGGCTGAATGTAATACAGAAATAATATAAGGCTAATAGTATGAAATTGTTTAATTTCGTTTTAACCTGTTTGATCTTCGTATTCAAAGCAGTCATCGCCTAGCATTTATGAGTCCACGCCGCACGGTGTACCTGATTCTGTTTTCACTCTTTATTCTTCCATGCTTCCTGCTGGTACACAGAATCTATATGTATTATCATCCCGCTCTGGACACCAGTACGCTTGATATGATAGTATCTATAATAGTGTATGTGGCTTTTGCAACCGGCCTAACCATTACTGCTATCGTTTTTACCCGTAATGTAAGAAGACTGCTGAAGCAGGAGCGCAGGGCGCATCTGCAAGATGAGGAGTATAAGAAACTAATGGAAATTTCCGGCGTGTCTACCATTACTATAGACAGGAAAGGTATAGTGCGCTTCATGAGTGAGAATATACAGCGTATAACAGGTTATGAAAATAGCGAGGTAATAGGGCGGGAAATGATACAATGCGTACCGCGAGAGTTCAGGTCCATGTTATCGGGCATTGTTGCTAACATGGATAATGTGGATGAGTATGAGGAGATACAGGTACAGCTTTTTACAAAATCGCGGGTTAATGTATGGATAGCATGCCACATGTACCCTATAAGAAATAGGGATGGGAATGTAAAAGAGCTACTGCTAATGCTTTGGGATATAGAAAAGCAGAAACAGATGCAGACCGACCTTGAACTGGCACAGAATGAAAAGAACAAGCGACAGGCGCTTATGCAAAAAGTGCTTGACTATAGCCCGTCTCTTGTATACATAAAAGATGTACACAACAATTTTCTTATTACAAACAGCAAGTTGAAGCGCTTTTTGGGCGCCCTAAAAACTACTGATGTTGTAAAAGTGTTGCATGAAAAATATCCTGATGTTGAAAAACAACATGTAGAAAAAGACAGGCAATTGCTGGAAACAAAAAAGCCGGTAACTTACGAGTCAGACTTCGTGCATCCGAATGGGAAGGTAACCAACCTATGGGTACAAAAATTCCCCGTGCTGGATGAAAATGGCGAGATAGAAATGATATGTGGCTTTGACACAGACATTACCCAACTAAAACAATCAGAGCAGATAATACTGGAGGCTAAGAAAGAGGCCGAGCAGGCAAGAGAGGCACAAGAGATATTTCTGGCCAATATGAGCCACGAGATACGCACGCCGCTGAATGGCATTGTGGGCATGGGCAATCTGCTGTTAAGCACAAAGGTAAACGATGAACAAAAAGACTACCTTGAGTCTATACAGGAATCTGCACAAAACCTGCTGGCCATAATTAATGACCTGCTCGATTTCTCAAAAATAAAATCGGGAAAATTTCACCTGGAGATTATAGATTTTAAGCCCCGCAGCGTAATAAAGAAAACAATGTATCCGCTGCTGCTGCGTGCCAACGAAAAGGGTATAGCCTTAAAGTGTTTTATAGATACCTCCGTACCGGAAACGCTAAAAGGAGACTCGTTGCGCTTTCAGCAGATACTGATAAATATAATTGCCAACGCTATAAAATTTACCGCTGAAGGTCATGTGGAAGTGAAAGTGCAATCTGAGCCTATAAATGATGACAAGATATTCCTGATAGTGGATGTTACGGATACCGGCATAGGTATAGCAGCAGATAAATTAGACAGTGTTTTTGAAAGCTATGTACAAAGTGACACCAACACATCCCGCCTATATGGTGGCACAGGCCTGGGCCTGGCAATTGTGAAGCAGCTGGCAGAACTGCAATATGGCAAGGTATGGGTGACCAGCGAACTGGATAAAGGTTCAACCTTCTCTGTAAAAATACCTTATATAGTAGGCGAACAAAGCCTGGAAACACCTACATCTCCCCTGAGCCTGGATGGCAATAACAGTGAGGATATGCTAAAGGACATACGGGTGCTGGTGGCAGAAGATAACCTGATAAACCAGAAAGTGGTTAGCCACACGCTGAAGAAACAACAGGCCACGGTGGAAATAGTAGGTACGGGCAAGGCTGCGATACAAAAATTAAATGAACAGGATTTTGATATAGTGCTGATGGACATACAAATGCCGGAGATGGATGGTTATACTGCAGCACAGCACATACGCCGGGAAATGCGAAATGATATACCTATACTGGCCATGACCGCTGATGCCCTGAAAGGAGAGGCAGATAAATGCTTTGAGGTAGGTATGAACGACTATATATCCAAACCATTTGAGCCTAAAGACCTGTATAAAAAGATACTCTATTTAACGCATCGCAGCGATAGTAAATCGTAATAATGGAAAAAGGACGCATGAAGCGTCCTTTCTATATATATCGAGTAATAAGTTTAGTGGTAAATAACCTGCATACCCAGGCGTATTGCGATATCACGCTCCAGCTGTGCACCGCGACTTTCCTGCCAGCATGGAAGTAAATGTACTTCATCGCACTCCAGCATATAACGTATGTTATCACGCGTCACGTCTTCCCAACTTTTCTCACGCTCATAAAGAGAAGCGGGGCTCACAACCTTATAGCCCATCATTGCCAATTCTTCGGCTGCACGGCTGAATTTTTCCTTCACCTGGTTTTCCGGCAGGCCGCTTACCTTACCTGCTATAAATATTGTTTTGCTCATACCTCTTTTGTTTTTATAGTGTAGGGATTAAAAATATCGTTCCATAAGAGATTTGTAAAGATCATGGAATTACTTATGCATTAAAATAATGACAATGTTAAAACACTTATAATGCGTTTATATACAGGGGCATTCTTTTTGGGTTTTTCCCTCTCCTGCAAATGGCTGTAAAATGCGACGAGCAAGTCATGCTTTTCGTCTTTCCTCGTTTTTTTCATTTTGTTTTCACTTTAGAGCGTACTCAAATATTGTTTTTTAATCTTTACAAATCATCTCTATAATATAGTTAATAAAAAACCGTTCCACGCGAAGCGCTAAGAATAGTGCCTCTTTTTGGGAACATTGTTTAACCAAAAAGGCTTAGGGATACAACATTCATAAGCTGCATTTATAGGGGCCGGCCTTACTTGTGTTATACGTCCACACAAGCTGCTGAAAGACTTCCACAGCAACCTGAAATTTGTTTGTATACACATCGTAAGATTCATTTTTCCTTCCTGGTTTATTTAATCTTTTGGGCTTAGGCCTGTATCTTTTTCATGTCTATAAAAAAAAGTTCGTCCTGCACCACTTGTAAGCCTAACTCTCGCAAAAATGGTGCTACACTTTCTTTATTTCGGTCTGCCAGCAAAAGATCTTTTGCCGGTTCCTCATTCAGGCGCACATATTCTGGTAATTGTTGTTTCAGGCGATCCAGCACCATGCTCCAGGTGTTGCCACGCAGGGTTTTCAGCTTTGGGTTACCCAGGCGAAAGCCCAGGGTTCCATAAATTGTATGCATGCTTCTGCGTTTACAAAAAAGCAATTCTTTCTGTTCACGGCAATAAGTTTCCAGCACTTCCTGCGCGTTGGTCTTTTTGTCAGTCAGGTAACCAAGCTCATCACTGTATTTCTCTCTTATTTTGGCCATCTCGGCATCCAGCTTTGCAAATATTTCGGCCTCCCGTGCTTCAGAGCCTGCGTACTGAGAAAGCGCCTCTTCAAACTGCGAAAGGCTAATACCGGACACTACTTTCTTTGATGTTCTTTTTGACATGGTTTCAAGGGTTTTAGTATTTACGATGTTATACGGCTACTTGTTTTATTGTATTTATCTATTTGACCCATGATGGCGCTTACTATAATGCTCGCATATTTGTCCTGCCGCAGGTCTAGCATGCTCCACAGCTGGCGGAAGGCAACTGCCTCCGTACCGTTCATGCTAAGGGTGTACATGTCCTGATTGCGGTCTTTCATTTTCCGTAAACGGTGATGCAGCTCCGTTAAGTATTCGTGCAGCAAATGTTCGTGCTCGTCTTCGGGTACAAATTGCTTCAGCATATCGTCGCAAATGGTATGCAAAGCTTCTACCCGCTCATGGTTTATACGTGCCTTCACGGCGTTAATTAATCTTTTAGCCATTGGGTTACAGTGTTTAGGGCGGTGTTATATTTTCGGGTAAAAGGGACATCATTCGTTTCCAGCAGGTCGGTCGCACGTTCTACGCCGTTTATGATGGAGCTGTGGTCCTGTCCGCCGTAGAGGGCTGCAATTTGTTTCAAGGTAAGGCGCGGATAAAACTTGCGTAGCAGCAGCGAGCTTAGGAAGCGCAGCTCCACTACCTCGCGTTTACGCGATTTCACGCGATAGATATCAAAGCTCATGTGCAGCGCATTGGCGATGGCCTGTAGCATTTCTTCAGGGCCCTTGCGCTCTTCGTTTACATATAGCATCACCTTTATGCGCATGCCGGTTCTGCTTTTGATCTGTTTTTCAGCACTGCGCGCTATAGTGCGTGCTGTGTTCATTTGGGTGGTTGTTAAATAACTCATAGCAAAAATGTGTTTTCCTGTTAGTCTAATATTGTTTCTTTCGTTTCCTGCAGCTTTGCCTTGTGTATCAGTTCAGTTGCATAGTGTAGGTTGCCTTTGCAGCAATCTTTTATTTCAGAGATGGTTGCATTGTCGGTTATAGCGTTGGCACGGCATATAAGTTCCACATCGCGCGGACCTGCCTGGCCCAGTGTTACAAAGCGCCGGCCTATAGTGTTATATATTTCTCCATACAGCTCTTTATTCATTCTTGCGCCCTCTACCACGCGGTTGCGCAGCTCGTCATTACCCAGTATCACTACGCCGCAGTGGTTTATCAATCGTTTGTAAAGGGTGATGACAAAGTGCAGTACGCGGTCTTTAAGCGTGTGCGCATCATCTATTATCAGTAGCGGTTCTTCCTGTTCTTCCAGTTTGCATATTATTTCATCCATCATGTTATCTGCAGTACCGGTGGATTTGGCACCCAGTGTTTGCAACAACTTACTGATGAAGTCTTTACGGTTCAGCAGTTCATTGCACTGTATATAATGTGCATAGGTGTTTTCACGTGCATAGTGTTTTGCCGTAAAGGTTTTGCCCAGGCTGGTGTTTATAGCCACGCCATAGGCCATTGCATAGCGCTGTGCATCGCCAAACAGTATGCGCAGCAGCAGGTAACAGCCTGTTTCTGCCTGCTGCCATTCGTTGCCGCAGTAAAAACCTACCTGGCGGGCTATATGCTGCCACATGCGCTCTGTTACCACTTTCCACTTATTGTTTTTTACCTGCGATATGATGGTAGGGCTTATGCCTTGCAAACTGTTTGAAGCTGCAAGCTGGGTAGGGAACTTCGTGGTGTAACGTGTTAGGGCTTCTCTTATTTGTTCTTTTTGTTCGGGTGTCATAATTTTGGGGTCGTTTGAGTTTTGAAGGAGCTACGCCTTTGGTTGGGTGTAGCTCTTTTCTTTTTATAAATGGTTTTCATTCCTGCTCACTGTATTTCCTTGTTTCCTGACAAATTGAAATGCGCATTTCAAAAAAATCTCCAAAAAATTTGGCATAAATATTTTTTAATTTAACTTTGATGCCGGAAAGCAATTAATACGACACAAAAATATTCCAATTTTGATAACAATTCCAATTTTTGTGGAAAAATATTCTAAAATAATCCATCATGTACTTAGCAGGTAATTTGAAATTTTTGAGAAAGAAGGCCGGTAAGACACAGGACGCGCTAAGTACTGACCTGAAAATTGGCAGAACGACTATTGCTAATTATGAGGCAGGTATAAGTGAACCTAACCTGGAAACACTATTAACATTTGCCAATTATTTTGGCGCGGCGGTAGATGAGCTTTTGTCAGCAGACATGGAAAAGCAGGGAAAACAGCCTAAGACAAAGGCGCTTTCGGCCCCGAATGAGGCTAAAAAACAGATAGAAGGAGCAAGGTATGCAAAAATACCACAGGTAATAACCGTGGATAGAGAAGGCAACGACAATATTATATATGTGCCGGTGAAAGCAAGAGCAGGCTACCTGCTGGGTTATGGCGATCCTGAATTTATGGAAACACTGCCCACCTTCCGGCTGCCGGGCCTTAATAATGCCACCTATCGCATGTTTGAAGTGGATGGCCCATCAATGGCGCCTAACGTGCTGAATGGTGACCGTATAATAGGAGAATGGGTGGACGGCTTTGATAATATAAGGGATAACCGCGTGCATGTGATAGTGCATAAAAGCGGCGTGATGATAAAGCGTGTGGTAAACCGTATAAAAGAGCGCGGTAAGCTATACCTGAAATCGGACACGGTAATCCACCGCCATGAATTCCCTACCCTGGAAGTGGACCCGGAAGATGTGGGAGAGATATGGTACGGCCGTCTGAAGATAAGCAGCGACTTTAGCGAACCTGCTGAAGTGTACCACCGCCTTGCCGACCTGGAACTAGATATAATGGAAATGAAGAAGTTTATGAAGGACAAGGAATAATGCTGTATTTTAGTGTAGTTCTCTAAAGGTGTTGCTACATGCGCTACATATTCCTATCAGCCTGCTTAATATTTTTATCTGCACAAAGCTTTGCACAAACCGACCACACCAGCAAAAATGAGCTGGTGCCCTACGTAAGCAAATGCTCTGCACGCATAAAATATTGCAATGACTGTGGTGAAAAAAAAGCAAGCTGGAAGAATGAAAAGAAGCTGACCCAGTACTTTGAGAAGAACCTGGACATGAGCAAACTGGCAGATGTATATGGCAGCATAAATATAAAGGTGCTGGTGGATAGCGAAGGCAATGTGTGCTGCAAAGAAATACGCAACAATACCTTTAACAGTGTCAACTCAATTGCAGCACTAGATATTGGGGCTGCTATAGGTGAGATGCCTAAATGGGATGCGGCCTATTCCCATGGGAAAGCCCTTAATTCATTGGTGACACTTACTATATATTGTCACATGAAAGGTAAGCCTGCTTTTTGGGTGGCTTATGCGCCAGAGGAACAAAAGAAATAATCTTACTGCTTCACAAATTTCTGCACTTTATTGCCGCTGCTGCTTTGCAGTTGAATAATATACATGCCTGCAGCAAGACTGCTGATGTCTATTTTGGTTAATCCTGTTTGCAGATTGCCGCTTATGTTTGTTGCAGCGCCGTTTACGGCTACTATTTTATAATTTGCTTTTTCAGCGGCCGAGTACTCAACATTTATGTTGGCATTGCATATGGTAGGATAAATGCGTGTATCGTTAATGGCCGTTTGATTGGCTATTCCTAGTGCAATGGGAGTGAAACGATAAACAATACCATCAGGTGGGAAGTAAGATAGACCAATAGGGTCGTGATCGTAATCGCCGTCCGTTGAGTAAATGGTGTCTATATCTGGATTGCTCGGATTGCCGTTGAGTATATAATAAGTGCCGTTGAGTGCATAATCTATATCACGCACGTATCCCACTGTAGGGTGGCCATCTTTTGGGAAATAATTATAACCGTGCCTAACGTTTGAGGGGCCATAGCGCAATTCAACAATTTTACTGTCTTCGTACAGCCATAGTTGCATATTAACAGAGTCATTGTGGTCCGGATACAGGATCTCATTAAAGAAGGCTGCGTTGGCTATTTCAAGCTTAAATATCTGATGACCGGCCGCACCACTAATGGTATAGCGAATGGGAGATTTTGTGCTTGGAATACTATCTAAAAACCCACGATCGATGAGGTTAGCATCGGTAAGATAGAAACCTGAAATAGTACCCTTGCCAGTGTCGGTGACAAACGTACTGCCACCCTCTATAGCAGGTGTATGGCAAACTGTGGTATCCACACTAAAATCAAATCCCAGGGGCAGATTATATATATCGCTGTTAAACCACAAAGTGCTGTTTACAGTTGTGGTACTGCTTGTAAGCGGCTTATAATCATCATAGTAAACAGAAAAACTGTAGGGGAACTGTGCATTAGCCGATAGACTAAGGGAGAACCACAAGGTAAAAAGGATTATAAACTTTCTCATAAAAAGGCATGGGGAATCTGCGTGTTTTATGATAGACACAATTAATATAAAATGTGTTGGGTATTAATAATTATTTAACCACCAGGTCATTATACTCCGCGTGATTTTCAATGTATTTGGCAATAAAAGCACAATAAACAACCACTTTCAGATTTTGATCTCTGGCATAGTCCAGCACATATTTTGCCAGGAAGCTTCCTAATCCCTGCCCGCGTGCACTGGTAGGTACCAATGTACGCATAAGTACCATGTTTCCCTTCAGCCAGCGATATTCTATGAAAGCTACTTCAGCATTAGGCAAAGCGACCTCAAACTTAAAAGCCTTTTTGTTGTTTGTTACTGCGTAATCTGTATTCATCATCTATATAATGCTCCTTGGTTTGTGCAAGTTAAGCATAAAGAAAAGCCAACAACTGAATGAAGTTAAAAAGCGGATTTAGAAAATGTGTCGATTGATGTTTTGATTGCTATCGCGTTCTGGAAACAAAATGTAACTTGTGTTAAAGAGACATAAGCACGATGGATACCATATACATGGGTGTGTTGCAAGGTGTGCGAAGTTTTTATGAAAGTGGCACTACGAGGTCCTACAGCTTTAGAGAGGAGCAACTAAAAAAACTAAAACAAGCTTTAACAGACTGGCAGGGAAAAATTGCTGAGGCGCTGTACAGCGACTTCCACAAATCTGAAGCAGAAGCATATGCAACAGAAACAGGATTGCTGCTGGCAGAAATAAGCTATACGCTCAAAAACCTGCAGCAGTGGATGCGGCCGCAACATGTGAGCTCGCCATTGTTCTTATTTCGTTCATCAGGCACTGTGCGGAGAGATTCACTAGGAGTGGTACTCATAATTGCTCCATGGAATTATCCTGTTTTACTACTCTTATCACCACTTATAGGTGCTATTGCAGGCGGCAACTGTGCAGTGCTGAAACCGTCTGAATTGGCCCCTGCCACATCGCATGTTATAAAACAAATGCTGGAGACGGTTTTTGATGCCAGCTATATATGTGTAATAGAGGGAAATGGTGCGGAGATAATACCGCAACTGGCAAATAATTTTCGCTTCGATCATATATTTTTTACCGGTGGTACAGCAGTGGGCAAAGAAATAGCAGCTATGGCAGCGAAACAACTGGTGCCGATAACGCTGGAGCTGGGTGGCAAAAGCCCCTGCATAGTAGATAAAGATGTGGATATAAAAGTGGCTGCAAAACGCATAGTGTGGGGAAAATATGCCAATGCGGGACAAACCTGTGTAGCGCCAGACTATCTATTGGTGCACAAAAATGTAAAAGAGCAACTGCTGACGGAGATGAAGAAAGCAATAGGCGATTTTTACGGCGACGCAAAAGAGGCGGAAGATTATGGTCGTATTATAAATGAGCGACACTTTAACAGACTTGCAACATATTTACAAAGCGGCACAATAACACACGGTGGGGAAACGAGAAAAGAAGACCTGTATATAGCACCAACCATACTTGAAAATGTAGCGCTAGATGCACCCATAATGCAAGAGGAAATATTTGGTCCTATATTGCCTGTACTTAGCTTTACAACTCATGATGAAGCAATAAGCATAATAGCAGAACATGCTGATCCGCTGGCATTGTACATCTTTACTACGAATGCAAGTGTAGAAGAAAAATACACAGAGTTAAAGTTTGGCGGCGCCTGCGTAAACAATACGCTTGTACACCTGGCAGATCCAAAGTTGCCGTTCGGCGGACTGGGCAACAGCGGCATGGGCGTCTATCACGGTAAGTATAGCTTTGATACCTTTACCCGACCTAAGTCTGTATTGAAAAGCAGCAACTGGCCTGATATGAAAGTGAAATATCCGCCATACAAAGGTAAGATGAAATTATTCCGTTGGCTGTTGAAATAATTAGTGTGCAACGCTGAATGGTTCACTCATTTCAGCCCTCGGACTTTTTATTTTTATGTAATAGTTGCCGGGTCCCATTTTGCTTGTGAATAGCGCGTGCTCGTAATTCTTTTTGGTATCTCCCTGCCACTGTGTTACAAGCTCATTATCATCTTTGTATACATAAACGGTGAACGGCTGTAGTTGGTTCCAGTCCACATAAATGTTCATGTAATCATTTGGAGCGGCAGGATATAAATGCATAGACCCTTCGCTGCATGCAGGATTGAAATTTACAGATGCGATACGCGTATTCTTCTGTGCTGAAACAGCTGTAACATTTATCAGTACTGATAAACAAACAATGACCTTTTTCATAACACTGCAATTTATTTTCGGGCACTGCTACCGGCACCTGTTATGGCATGCTGATAACCTTTAAAGATTTGTTTCACATCGAAGTAGAGACCTTTTATATTTTCGGGGTTGTCTTTAATAGTCAGAAAGTCGCAATCTGAACCGGTGAGCTCCTGCGTGCCGCCAAATTCATAACCCAGCATATTGATAAGGGAATACTCGTCTGATATCTGTAATACATGCAATGCAGTGGTTTCAGACTGTCCATCGCCGCTGGAGAGGATGGCATATGCTATCTTGCGCACCTTATCGAGATAAATATTGGCCATCGCGCTATCACCTATCTTGCGGTAGGCCATAAAGGCTATATTGAGCTTTTTTAGCTCAAAAGGTCTTTGCCTTAAATATTGTGTATCTACTTTTAACACTGCTTCCCAATCCTGTTTGCTCATCGTTTCTTTATCAAGAAGGGTTTTCAACTGTTCGTCAGCAGACTGTTCATTGAACTGTTGTTCATATTTTTTATCAAAGAAAAAGCCATAGTACAGCATGCGGTACTCACGGAGTGATAGTGTGGTATCGTTTCGCTCATACTTTGCCAAAAGATGTGGATAGTAAAAAAGAGAATTTGGGTCTTGTACTAACTCCTTAATGGAATTATAGTCCGGTATCATCTTTTCGCGTTCCTGTGCATAGGCAACCACCGAAAGACCGAACAGCACTAAAAAAACTATGCAACGTCTCATGTTCACAAATTTTCCCTGACATTAATAACAATTCCAGCCTGAAGAGCTTCATAGAAACTTAAAAAACAACCGTGCCAATAATTCTTATATGAAAAACGTATAAAGGGATTACATATTATAAATAATGCTGGTGTTAACATTAACTTAACCTTGAGGTAACATAGCAGTAATTTCCAAAGAGTTCTTTTGCACTCAAATTAAATCACACACAAATGAGAAATATTGTTACCAAATTAGGTCTGTCAGCTGCTTGTCTTATGCTTTTAGCTGGTACAGCGAAAGCACAGGATAAAGACACTACAGAATTTAAGCCACATGGCAAGCTGTGGGGTTATGCATTTGGCGATTGGGCCTACAAAGGCAATTCTGACGTAGTAAACGGCGGTGGCCGTGGTGGTTCAAACCAATACACAAAAGTTCCTATCAACACCAACGAGTTCCAGTTCCGCCGCGTGTACCTGGGCTACAACTATGAAATAAGCAGAAAATTTGTTGCTGAGTTCCTTTTGGCTGCTGAAGATGATTTCGCTTCAGGTTCTTTGGGGCAGGGCAACGGTGATATCCTTGTCAACAACAAGTTTTCTCCATATTTGAAGCTGGCTAACCTACGCTGGAGAAATATCTGGAAAAACTCTGACCTCGTAATAGGTCAGTCTCCTACCCCAACATTTGCTCAGGGTTCTGCATTGAAAGAATATGCAAGAAACACGCAGACTTCGGAAGAAGTATGGTCATACCGCTCTATAGAAAGAACAGTTACGGATATCCGTCGTACCGGTTCTTATGATCTGGGTATTGCTTTACAGGGCTGGTTCGATAACGGTGGTAACTACGGTTACGACGTGATGGTTGCTAACGGCCAGGGCGACAAACCTGAAAACGATCTTTACAAATGGTTCTATGGTGATGTTTATGCTAAGTTCTTCAAGAAACGCCTCGTAATAGACCTTTATCAGGACTACCAGCGCATGAACTGGAACCCGATAGTAAATGGCCAGAATGAAGTAGCTACCACTTCTGGTGGTACCACTACTTATGCATTGCCTTCTTTGGGTGGTTTACATCGCGATAGAAACATGACTAAATTATTTGTAGCATGGAATGATGCAAAATTCACAATAGGCGTGGAAGCCTTCATGAACACAATGATGGGTGATGTGCAGGCTGTAACTTCAGATCATAAGGTTTATTACCTCACTTCTAAATCAATGGCTATTTCTACATTCGTTCGTGGTAATATATATAAAGATAAATTGGGCTTCTTTGCTCGCTATGACAACTACAACCCAAGCCTGAACCTTAAGGAAGTTACAGACAATCCGGCGATTAAGTCTTATGCGGCGCTCACTTCTCAGTATGAACCAACTACCAAAGAACAGTTCATCACTTTCGGTCTGGATTACAAACCAATGAAGAACGTTCACATCATGCCTAACATGTGGATCAACACATACAACACTGCTTTATCAAGCAACCAGTATAGCCTGAATCCTAACGGCAACGGTGCTAAAGGTACTGACGTAGTTTATCGCTTAACATTCTACTACATCTACGGTAAATAATTATACAGTAAAAACTCAAACAACTGAAAAGAAATATGAAAGCATTTAAAAGTTTAAGTATAGCTACGCTGGCACTCGCCATCACAGGTAGCATAGCATTAACAAGCTGTGGCTCAGGCGATAAAGGCAATAGCGCATCTGATAGCACAGCTACTGCAAACAGCAGTGACAATGCTATAATGGGTGCAGGCAGCACTTTCGACAATCCTTTGTTCTCAAAAATGTTTTCTGAGTACAATAAGCTGAATGGTCAGAAAGTAAACTACCAGTCTATTGGTTCAGGTGGCGGTATCCTCCAGTTAACTAACAAAACGGTTGACTTCGGTGCGTCTGATGCTCCATTGAACGGTAAACAGGATTCTGCAATGTCAGCACCTGCAATACACATCCCAATTACGGCCGGCGCAGTAGTAATAAGCTACAATCTGCCTGAAGTAAAAGATACACTGAAACTGACTCCGTCAATTCTTGCTGATATCTTCCTGGGTAACATTAAAAAATGGAATGATGCCAAGATAGCTGCAGTAAACAAAGGCGTAAAATTACCGGCTACTGATATCGTGATAGCTCACCGTTCTGATGGTAGCGGTACTTCTAACATCTTTACTACTTACCTTACTAAGGTAAGCCCTGAGTGGGAAAGCAAAGTAGGTAAAGGTTCTTCTGTAAACTGGCCTGTAGGTCTTGGTGGTAAAGGTAACGAAGGTGTTGCCGGCCTTATCAAGCAAACTCCTGGTGCAATAGGCTACATAGAGCTGGCTTATGCTATACAAAACAGCATGCCTTATGCTAAAATGCAAAACAAAGCAGGCAATTTCATTAACCCAAGCATTGAAAGCGTAACTGCTGCTGCTAACATACAGATACCTGCTGATGCCAAAGTATCACTTACTAATACTGATGCTGCTGACGGTTATCCTATCTCTGGTTTCTCATGGGTTATTATCTACAAAGAACAGAAATATGGCGACCATAACATGGACAGAGCTACAAAAATGACAAAGCTGATATGGTGGATGGTGCATGAAGGTCAGCAATATAGCGCTGCTCTTGATTATGCTCCACTTTCTCCTGCAGCTGTAGCTGTGGCTGAAAACCAACTGAAGTCTGTTACTTTCGACGGCAAACCAGTTTTACAATAATAATTGTAACAACCCTAATTAATGAAAGCATCAACTGTTGATAATAATGCAATTACCCGTAGTGTCACAGCACTACGGGTAATTCCTTCTATAAATACACCGGTAGTGGCGAAATCAAGTAAGCGAATAAGGCGGTCATTCAGGCAAATACGTACGGAAAAGGTTTTCAGACGCAGCCTGGTAATAATGGGTTTGCTGATGGTGGTGCTGGTACTGGGCATATTACTTACGCTTATTGTTGAGTCCGTTCCTTCGCTTAAAAGCCTGGGCATAGGCTATCTTTGGGGGAAGACCTGGGATCCTGTGAAAGATATATACGGTGCTTATCCCTTTTTGCTTGGTACACTGCTTACATCATTCACGGCCCTTATAATTTCTATTCCGTTTTCTTTTGCTGTAGCCATCTTCCTTGGCGAATATTACCCTAAGGGGCCTATTTCAAATTTTCTTAAAAATGCAGTGGAACTGATAGCTGCTGTACCCTCTGTAATATATGGTTTCTGGGGGCTCGCAGTTCTGGTGCCTTTGGTAAGAAGTTTTGAAAGTAAGATGGGTGTCATGCCTTTAGGTATAGGAATTTTCACAGCATCTCTTATACTTGCTATCATGATCATTCCCTACGCAGCATCGCTGGGCAGGTCTATGATACAAATGGTGTCTTCGCAACTTAAAGAAGGTGCTTACTCGCTGGGTGCTACCCGCTGGGAAGTAATACGCAGTGTAGTGCTGCCATATACCAAGTCGGGCCTGCTGGCAGGCATACTATTATCGCTGGGCCGTGCCCTTGGTGAAACAATGGCAGTGACAATGGTGATAGGTAATACCAGCCTGATACCTAAGAGCCTGTTCGCGCCGGGTAATACCATGGCGAGTGTAATAGCTAACGAATTTACAGAGGCCGATCACCCGGTATATCTTTCTGCACTTATAGAGTTGGGCCTGGTACTGTTTGTGGTTACTGTGGTGATAAACATGATAGGCAAAAGAATTATTAAAAGGTTTACAAACGACTAAGGAATGGAGGCAAGAGTAAAATACAGAATAGGTAAAAGCACGGGTTTCAAAGCGCTTACTATTACGCTGGCAATGGCATGTGTCATTCCGCTCTTTGCTATCCTTGGGTATATATTTAAAGAAGGCATTACGAAGATAAACTGGCATTTCATTACGCATATACCAAAGCCTGTGGGCGAGGTGGGCGGAGGTATTGCCAATGCACTGGTGGGCAGTCTTATTATCATATTGGTTGCATCTGTTATTGCTATACCAATAGGTATACTCTGCGGCATATTCCTTAGCGAAAACAGGAAGAGCAGGCTTAGCTACTGGGCAAGCCTTTCAATAGATGTTTTGCAGGGCGTACCGTCTATTGTTATAGGTATAGTAGCTTACTTCTGGCTGGTAAAGCCATTTGGCGGCTTCTCTGCCTTATCGGGCAGTGTGGCATTAGCTATTATGATGCTGCCTATCGTGGTGCGTTCTACTGAAGAGACTTTAAAACTATTGCCAGACTCCCTGAAAGAAGCTGCCTATGCATTAGGCATGCCTTTTCACAGGGTGATACTGAAGGTAATAGTACCTTGCGGCTTTAGCGGTATTCTCTCCGGCGTTATGCTGTCTGTGGCACGTATAGCAGGTGAAACAGCACCCTTACTGTTTACGGCATTTGGCAACCCATACCTCACTACGAAGATTACAAGGCCAATGCAAAGTTTACCACTACTTATATTTAACTACGCTACCAGCCCATATAACGACTGGCACGACCTGGCATGGGGTGCATCGCTCATATTGCTGGTATGGGTACTATTATTAAACATATTTACAAAGCTGGTCTCTAGGAGATGGAAAGTACAATTGTAAGGACAAAAAATTTCAATGCATATTTTGGCACTAACCATGTGGTAAAAAATGTAAATATTGAGATACCTAAAAATAATGTGATAGCCGTGATGGGCCCTTCCGGCTGTGGTAAAACTACTTTTCTGCGCTGCATAAACCGCATGCATGAGCTGATACCCGGCGCTACCTGCGAAGGCGAAATGAAACTGCATAATGAAGATATTTATGAAATGCATCCGATCTTCGTTCGCCTCAAGATAGGCATGGTGTTTCAACGCCCAAACCCTTTCCCGAACCTGAGCATTTACGACAATGTGCTGGCAGGCTACAAGCTAAACGGCATAAAGATGGCTAAGAGTGAAAAAGACAGGATAGTAGAACACTCACTCACACGTGCCGCATTGTGGAAAGAAGTAAAGGATTCATTGCATAAAAAAGGTACCTTCCTGTCTGGCGGGCAACAACAGCGTTTGTGTATAGCACGCGCTATAGCTATGGAGCCTGAAGTGCTGCTACTGGATGAACCGACATCAGCCCTTGATCCTATATCTACCGCAAGCGTGGAAGAACTGCTGCACGAACTAAAAGATAACTATACACTGATAATAGTAACGCACAACATGCAGCAGGCTGCGCGCGTTAGTGATAGAACAGCATTCTTTTATATGGGTGAGCTGGTGGAATATGATGATACCAAGCAGATGTTCACCAACCCTGCTGATCAACGCACACAAAATTATATAACAGGCCGCTTCAGCTAAGCGACAATAAACAGTAGTCACGATGACCCAGTTGGAAAATGAAATAAACGCACTAAAGACAGAGGTTGTAAACATGTGGATACTTGTTCAGAGCCAGCTGAACAAGGCAAAAGAAGCAATGCTGAGCTTTGATAAAGACCTGGCCCGCGAAGTGGTGATGAAAGAAAAACGTGTGAACGCGTTTGAGCTGAAAATAGATCGCGATTGCGAAAATATATTTGCCCTTTATTGCCCGGTGGCAATAGACCTGCGCTTCCTACTGGCGGTACTGAAAATAAACAACAATCTGGAACGCATAGGCGATATAGCCGAAGGCATAGCAAAGTACGTAATAGAAACGCCGGTAAATTTTGACACTAAGCTGCTGGAAACAACCCAGGTATTGCGCATGTACCAGGATGGTATAAATATACTGATGGATACACGTGTGGCTTTTGAAAAAGAAGACACGCAGTTGGCCCGCAGCATATTTAAAAGAGACGAAGTGCTGGACCACATAAACCGCGAAGCTAATACCAACATAGCTGCGCTGATAAAAGACGATATGAGCGTAATGAATGAAGCGCTGTATATACTCTCTATCATCCGCAAGCTGGAGCGCGTGGGTGACCAGGCTAAGAACATAGCCGAAGAGATAATTTTCTTTGTAGAAGCAAAAGTGTTGAAACACCAGGAATCTACACTTAAATAATATCTTTTCCTGTTATGGGGCAAGGGTGGGCATTAAGATTGTGTGTTGCGCGCCTGCGATTCCCATAACAGGAAAAAATCTTTAAATGCCGGACTCTATATCCGGCATTTTTATTTTTTATCGAATAATACTTATCGGTACCGTTTTGCTGCCTTTGTCAGACTGTAGTATACAATAGTACATGCCCGGCATTAAGTCAGCCACAGGTAATATCGTGCGTCCTGATAATGCATTTACAGTTTGTTCCATCACCTTTTGGCCCGTTATATTTATAACTGTAATGTGCAGGTCTTTATCGGCAAATGTGCTGGTCCAGCGTATATTTATTGTCGCATTCGCAGGATTAGGATAAACAAAAACTTCTGAACTGATAAGTTGCGTATTATGAACCAACGACGGTGTATCTGTCACCAATGTATCCTGTTTAAAGATTTTTACGCCGCCATAGCTATAGCCCAGTATCATTTCAAATTTTCCGTCGCCGTCTATATCACCCACTGTAGGCGAGCTGCAAAGAGCAAGGTAATTGCCTAAATGGTGCAGGTTGTTGTACGCGGCGTTAATATAAGAGTAGGTTGAATCCAGTTCAAGATAGGTGCTGCCTGTGTCTCCATTTTGAAAACCGGTATACCTGTAGAGGTTGCCCGAACCACTGCCCATCAGCAAATATTTCTGTGTTGAGTTGTCCATTCGCCCTATGTATAATGTGCTTAGCCGTACGCCTCCGGGGCTATCTACATAGGCATAGCCCAGCGTTTTGGTCATCCGTCGCAGGCTCACTGTGCCGGGTGTGGTGCTTGTGTTTTGGTAATAATAAATAGAGCCCCCGAAGCAGCCTGATAACAAATCCGGCTTGCCATCTTTGTTCAGGTCGTAAATTAACGGAGCAGCATTACCGCCCACATTCAGGTAGTTATTGCTTTCATCCTGCAGCTTTAGCTGGCTCAATTGCCACACCGGTTGCACACTATCCGATGAGGCTACATTTTTAAAAAAGCTAAACGACGGTGCATTTGGCGTATGGCCTATGATCAGATCATCTTTACCATCATTATCCAGGTCGCCAATAGCCAGGGAGGTACCCTGAAAATTAAAACTGTCGAGATTCAGAAAATTATCTGTTTGCAAGGTAAAAGAAGGATGGCCCGGTGTACTGGTATTTCTGTAATAAGAAATGCGTGCGGTATATGTGCCATTGTAAATGCCGTCTGTCCTGAAACGCCCATCCGATCCTATAAAAAGATCAGGCTTTCCATCCTTATCATAGTCATATAATAGAGGGTGTGCGCTACTGCCTGCATCTATCGTTTTATCTACAAGTAATGTATCACTCTGGTATTGGAAATCTGGAACAGTTGACGTGCTCATATTTTTCATGTAAACAATACACTTGTAGTTTTCGCCTTTACTGTTTGGTGCTATTAGCAGGTCCTTCTTCCCATCCTGGTCTATATCCACGTTAAACAATGCAGGCCATTGCGGCATGTTTACTATATAGCCAAGGGTACCCCAGGTTGTATCTTGGGTTATCATGGTGTCAACCTTGCGTCTGCCGTAGGGTATTCTGCCATTTTCAAGATAAGCGATAGTATTGAAACCAACAGTGCCATCAAGATAGTCCATGTCTCCATCGCCATCCATATCTATCAGGCAAATGGCATTGCCGGTATGTGTTTTTTTCTCCCATGGTTTAATATCCAAATTGGAATTGTCCACCTCCGGATACTTTAGTGCTAATCTGTTCACAGTAGTAGTAGTCTGATAAAATCTGCCCCAGTATTGGTCTCTCAATATTGTTCTTAAAGTGTCACAAGGCAAGGTATCTTCCACCTGCACGTTTTCATAAAAGGCTACGTAGTTACCTTTTTTAGCGTCAAAGGCCAGAATGTCGAGATCTCCATCATTATCTACATCAACTATGGAAGGTATGTCTGCAGATGATACATAGACATTTTGTGGTCCGGAAGCGTCTTTATCATTTGTGTAGTACAGGTCTTGATAAAAATGGAAACAAAGTTCATTGGCTGCATTATAATAGCCTGTCGAAACATTAACACCAGTCTGGCCGCCATGAAAAAGGTCGGGTATGCTATCGCAGTTGTAATCCGCCAATACTAGGTAAATACTCAGTGCTGGAAAGTTTTTCTCGAAGTGCGGCGTATAAATGTAGTTTGGATGACCGGCAGTTCCGTTATTAATAAATGTACGCACCCCCTTATTTCGCTCAAATATAACCAGGTCCTGTTTGCCGTCATGGTTCAGGTCCGCCATTGCAAACTGCGGATTATTAAAACCCCCGCACCATGCCAGTGTTTTTTCATTGCCATGGTCATCATATACTTTTACGGTAGTATCGTATCTGTAAACTTCACCCTGGAACTGGGCATGCACCTGCAGACTTAACAGGCAAAGGGTAGTAGCCGCTAAGTAGGCATAAATTTTTTTCATAAGGGTAGTATATAAGGTTATTAATCCGTCATCGCACAATACTTATCGGCAGGGTCTTCAAATCCCTGTCCGACCGCAATGTACAATAGTAGACACCTGGTGCCAGACTATTGGTTGGCAATTGTGTGCGTCCTGCTGCTGCATTTACTCTACGTTCTATCATCTTTTCTCCCGTTACGCTCGTAATAGTTATGTCTATCTGGCCGGTTGAAAACGAGCTGTTCCACATCAGGTTCAGCGTATTGCTTGCAGGGTTGGGGTATGCAAATACTTCTATCCTGTTATTTGAAACGTTATTTACAGCAACATGCACTGTTGGCGTATCAGACACCAGCGTGTCCTGCTTATATAGTTTCAGGCCGCCCCATATATCGCCCACCACCATTTCGTACTTGCCATCATTATCTACATCTGCCACAGCGGGTGCGGAACGGAACCCTCTGTAGTCTCCGTGACGGGTTAGTGACAAGTAGCTTGAATCGATATAAGAATAGTTAGTGTCCAGCAGCATATACGGCCCTACGGTATCACCCTGAAAACCTGTATAACGGTACAGCTCACCTGACATACTGCCTACCAGCAGATAATCTTGTGCGGAGTTATCCATATGTCCTATGAAAGGGGTGCTATGGTCTTCGCCTATGTATGGTCCGTCCACTTTCACCTTGCCCAGGGTTTTGGTTATATACTTAAAGCTTGCGGTGCCTGGTGTTGTGCTTGTATTTTGATAGTAATACAGGTACCCGCCATAACTGCCTGATATGAGGTCGGGTTTACCATCGTAGTCAAGGTCATATATACAAGGTGCAGCATTGCCGCCTACTTTCATCACGTTGCCGCTGGCGTCCTTCATGCTGGCCTGGCTTAGCACCCATACCGGCTGTACCAGGTTGCTGGCTGCCGTATTTTTAAAGAAGGTGAACGAAGATCCGTTTGGCACATGGCCCAGTATCAGGTCATCCTTCCCGTCATTGTCCAGATCGCCTATAGCAAGGGACGCCCCCTGAAAATTGAAAGTATCCAGGTTCATGAAATTACTTGTTTGCAATGTAAAGGATGGGTGTCCCGGCGTACTTGTATTTCTATAGTAGGAGATACGGGAGGTGTAAGTACCATTGTATATGCCATCTGTACGGTAGTACCCGTCAGAACCTATGAAAAGATCCGGTTTGCCATCTTTATCATAGTCATAAAAAACAGGGAAGGCCGCCTTTCCAATATCTATTGTTTTATCAACAAGAAAAGTATCACTCTGGTAGCGGAATGCCGGTACCGATGCTGTACCCATATTCTTCATATAGATCACACATTTGTAATCTTCCCCATCCTTATTCGGTGCTATCAGTAGGTCCTTCAGCCCGTCCTGGTCTATATCTATATTAAATAGAGCAGGCCATTGTGGCATAGTAATGGTGCGCGCATGGCTATCCCAGGCCGTATCCTGCGTTACCATGCTATCTACTTTTTTACCGGAGCCCACTCTGCCATTTTGCAGGTACACCACATTATTAAAACCCACACTTCCATCCAGGTAGTCCTTGTCACCATCGCCATCCATATCTATCAGCACAAAGGCATTACCGGAGTGTGTTTTCTTCATTTCCCATGAATTGAGGATGAGATCTGCATTCGCTGCATCGCAGTTATACCCTAATGTATGCGTCAATACCGCAGGTTGGTAAAATTTACCCCAGCATTCGTCTCTCAGTTTTATACGTATTGAGTCGCAAGGTAACGTATCTTCTACCTGCACATTTTTATACCACCATACATTGTTACCTCCCAAATCATTAAAAGAAAGAAAATCGAGGTCACCGTCGTTGTCCACATCCACTATAGCCGGCACATCAGTGTTAGCCACATAAGCATTATAGCTGCCCACAGCACCTACCAGGTTATTGTACCAAAGCTCTTTGTAAAAATGGAAGCAAAGCTGATTTGCTGTATTATAATAGCCTGTAGATACGCTATACCCTGTTCCGCCGGCATGAAAAAGATCAGGTATGCCGTCGCAGTTATAGTCTGCCAGTATCAGGTATACCTCTATAGGGGGAAAATTCAATTCATATTCCGGCGCATATTTATAAATGGGATTACCTGCAGTCCCTGAATTAATAAAGGTCCTCACGCCCACATTTCTTTCGTATACTACCAGGTCCTGTTTTCCGTCATTATTCAGATCGCCCATGGTAAACTGTGGGTTGTTAAAGCCGCCGCACCATGCCAGGGTCTTTTCATTGCCATGGTCGTCATACATCTTTATGCTTGTGTCTGATTTATAAACCTGTCCCTGGTATTGTGCCTGTGCAGCGTTGATGAAAGTGGAAAGCAGGAATAAAGAGAGGCATAGGGTAAGATAATGTTTCATTGCAAGGTTCTTTTATATAAAATTACATTATTTAAGCATAAAAAAGGCGGCTGTACAACAGCCGCCTTCGCCTTTTTATGATATGAAATATTACCTGTTCAAATTATCGAAGCAAAAAGTGGTACCACTGCTGCTCACATCCTGAAATCTATAACCAATATTGCTGGAAGTATAATTGCCATTGCCTGAATAGGTATGGCCGGCAACTGTTTGCGAAGGTATGGTGATATAGCCGGAATTGCAATCTATATCTGCATAAACTGAAATGCCCAGACCACTGAAATTGGTAAAGTACACCCGGTTTGACACACCTGCGGGGTCTAAACTAATATTGTCTGTATAGTTGGTCCCGTTACAATCCGTATTCATACTCCATACGCCGGTAATAAGCGAAGTGCATTGCGGCTGTCCCAGTACTTTCAGCTTAAAGGTATAGTGTTTATCACCCGTCTGAGAGCCATGGCAATTCAGCGTTATGGTATAAGTACCAGGTTTAGCAGTACCGTCATTCGTAAGGGTAAAGCTGGTATAAAATGTTGGTACGCCGGTATGGCTGATATTTGTATCAGCAGTTACACCTGCCGGCAACCCGCCCAATGAAAGCGTTACAGTTTCCTGTATAGGGCCTACATAGCTTACATTATAGCTTGTGTTTGTAGTGATTCCGCGCTGATAGCTTATAGTTACGTCAGAAATGTTATCAACTCTATATGTGGTAGGTAGGTCAGACTTGGTGTCCTTCGTGCAGGACGATAGGGCGATACAAAAAACTGCAAATAGTAAAATTAGTTTCCTCATAAATGATTCTTAGTTTCGTTAGGACCTGTAAGATAATAATAATAAATATTATATGCAAGATGCAATGCCCGAGATTCGGTAGGCGTCCAATGCCAATAAAAAAAAGCGGCTGTTTATACAGCCGCTTTTTTTATTTCTAAGGTCAATACTATGGTTGCATGGTAATGTTACAGCTAACAGTTCCTGCAGGAGAAACATCTGTATACGAAATGCTCATGTAGCCTGAGTAAAAATAACCGTTACCATAAAATGTGTGACTTCCATATGTTTGGCTCGGTATTGTAAGAACGCCGGTATTACAATTCAAATCTGCATAAACAGCAGCACCGCCACCAGCAAAGTTGGTAAATATTATCCTGTTAGGAACCCCGGCAGGATCGGTTGTTACATTATCAGAATAAGTGAAGCCGGAGCAATCAAGGTTATGCACCCAGGTTCCGACAACAGTAGAACTGCACTGTGGTGGAGGTAATACTTTTAATTTGAAAGTATAAGACTTGGCACCTGTTTTATCGCCCACGCAGTTTAGTGTTATGGTATAGTTGCCCGGTTTGGCCGTACCATCGTTCATCAGCTGAAATGCTGCAGTGAAGCTGGGAATACCTGCATGGCTGTCAGTGTCTGTGCTTATACCGGCTGGCAATCCGCTCAGCGACAACGAAACATGTTCCTGCACAGGGCCTACATAGGTTACATTATACTGCATGTAGGTCATGCTTGTGTAGTATGGCAACTGTACATCGGTAATATTGTCTATCCTGTATGTAGTCGGCATGTTCGACTTATTGTCGCTTTTCACGCAGGACGATAGAGTGATGCAAAACAATACAAATAGTAGAAGCGTGTGTTTCATAAGTTCGGTTGTTTTTTGGTTATCGGTTATTGATTTAGAATTCGTTTTTCCACATCATACTCTCAACGGGTTTTATGGTGCGGTTAGTATACTTCGCATTTTCTTTCTTGTTGTACTTGTTTATCACTTCGCCATCTACCGGGAAATAAATGAGCTGGCCCACTGGCATGCCTGCATATATCCGCACCGGGTGCACACAGCTTATTTCCAGCGTCCAGGTGTTGCAAAAACCCACATCCCCCTTGCCTGCAGTGGCATGTATGTCTATGCCCAGGCGGCCGGTAGACGACTTACCCTCCAGGAAGGGCACATGCGCATGCGTTTCGGTATATTCTTCCGTTACGCCCAGGTACAGGGTACCCGGTTGCAGTACATAGCCCTCTGCAGGTATTTCGAAGTGAGATACCTTGTTGTGCTTTTTGGCATCTAATATTGTGTCATTATATACAGCAAGATATTTACCAAGGTGCACATCATAAGAATTGCTGCCCAGGTATTTGCGATCGTACGGCTCTATTACTATAGTCCCTTTTTCTATTTCTTCCAGTATGCGTGTATCAGAGAGGATCATAATGCAAATATAATCGTCTGTCTGATAATTAAAGATTTATGATATAGGGAATTAAGCTGTTTTTGTAAAGATGTATCTGGACAAAGCTATTCCTTCAACAGTTTACCTTTATATAGCACTTTGCCATTTTGCATTACTTTATAAAAATACATGCCTGGGGGCCACCTCTCTGCATTGATTGTAGCTCGTTTTGAGTTTTTTAGTAGCGAAACCTTATAAATCACCTTGCCACTTATATCGGTTATATCCATATTTGCATCGCCTGGCAGGCAGTATTGCAGCACAAAGTTGTTGCGAGACGGGTTTGGGTAAATGGTCATAGTTGGAGCCACTGCATAAGGCTGGCTAACTGCAGCTGGAAGCAATTTATTGGATAGACGCACCACCCAAGCAGCATTAGCGCTCCTGTTGCCTGTTACATCATGGTCTCTTGAACTAGTGACTCCGGCAGCTACATAGAAGCTATCACTGGTTTGTGCTATAGAATTGCCACCATCATAGCCTGTGCCGCCAAGCACGCGGCTCCAAAGTGTATCGCCATTTGCATCCAGTCGCAATACCCACATATCGTCAACATATCCGCTGTCTGCATCATAGTTAAAATGCACATCACCGTCGTTAGAGGTTGAGGAGCTATTTAGTATAAAACCGCTATCAATGGTAAGCTTCACGTCATTGACAATCTCTGTTCCGGAACCGCCATACAATTTTTGCCAGAGTATATTCCCGTCTGTATCGGTCTTCACTATCCATGCGTCTTCAGTAGGTTTTCCCGCGGTATCCAGGTGATTTCCCGATACCATGCTGTCGTTTGAACGGGTGGAACCAGCAAATACATAATTGCCCTCGGGGTTTAGTACTATAGATGAGAATATATCAAAGTCAGATCCGCCCAGGGTTCTCTGCCAAATTATAGTGCCCGTGTCATCCAGCTTTACTACCCAGGCATCACCGTTACCCAGGGGCCGTGTTATGTCGCCGTCTGTTGAGTAGGCTCCGCCACACACAATGTAATTATTGCTTTTTGTTTGCCGTATAGCCAAAGCCTGATCAAAATAGCTGCCACCCAGGCATTTCTGCCATTGCAACTTTCCGGTATCATCTATTTTTACCACCCACATATTCGTGGCAGGTATTCCCCCGCTCCCGTTGTGCATGCCCTTTACATCCCCATCTGTAGAGCTTGCCGTGCCGGCTATTATATAACCGTTGTCATTTGTCTGCTGAATATCATAGCCGTATTCGTTGTTGGTGCCACCATAGCATTTTTCCCATAGTACTAAACCATTAGTGGCAATTTTAATTACTAATATATCACCCGTACCAGAAAGGGGCGGTTTCGTGGTATCATGGTTACCTACTGCATCAGCAGTATGTGAAAATGTAGTACCTACTGCTATGTAATTACCGTCGTTTGTCTGGATAATCTTGTTGCATCCGTCACCGTTTGTACCTCCGTATGATCTTTCCCAAAGCAGTTTCCCCGTATCATTCAGTTTTACTATCCAAAAGTCAGGGAGTGTATTGCCAATGCCACCATGATGGTCAGTTACATCTCCGTTTGCCGAAAAAGACTGGCCACCAAATACAAAATTTCCATCTCTATCCTGGATAATACTATTTGCATATTCTGTGCGAGATCCACCGTAGCATTTTGCCCATTGAATATTAGGAGCTTGGGTAAACGCAACAAATGTGTTAAAGATAATCAACAGTATAAGTACGAGAGGTTTCATAGCAGGTATTTACATTAAAGATAGCTAATATAAATAAAGCCTGCATTTAGCAGGCTCCCCAAAAATTATTTCTTGACGATTACTTCTTCACCAACTTACCGCTCTCGACCATGTTGCCATTTTGCATTACCTTATAGAAATACATGCCTGGCTGCCATGCGGCGGCATTTATTGTTGTTTGCGTTGTGCCTTTACGTAACGGTATAGTTGTTATTACGCTGCCTGCCACATCTGCCACCTCTAAAGCAGCATCAGTCGATAAATGATATTGTACAGTAAAGTTGCCTTGTGAAGGATTGGGGTATATTTTTATATCACCCGCATTATTCTTCATATCTTCAACAGATAGCGGCTTTGCTAATTTTAAAACAAAATAATCGTTCGGACCTCCAAGCGATATGTTTGCAAAATCTCCGTCTCCTGAATTTGTACGCCCGGCGGCTACATATCCTCCGTCCGTGGTTTGTTTTATGGCCGTAGCAAGATCTCCAGACGATCCGCCAAATCCTTCTTCCCAATCAATTCTGCCATCCGGCCGTAGCAGCAGTATCCATATACGGAAGCCAAATCCCCCTACGAAATTTTGTGTAACATCTCCATCAGTTGACATTGACCACCCGCCTATAGCATACCCGCCATCATTTGTCTGGCAAATATCCCGGCCTTCGTCGTAATTTGAGCCGCCATAGCAATTTTGCCAGCTTATATTGCCAACACTGTCCATTTTTACTACCCATACGTCGTCAGTTGTGCGTCCACTTCCATCCGGGTGATTGCCGGACATACCACTATCATTAGACCAGGTACTGCCTGTAGTTATAAAACCTTTATCTAAGGTTTGCTTTACAGAGTAAAAAATATCTTCATTGCTGCCGCCATAATTTTTTTGCCATAATAGCTTCCCTGTATCGCTAAACTCTAAAAGCCATCCATCTGCAAGGCCAGCTCTACCATTGTGTTTAACTATGTCACCGTCATTAGATTGTGTAAACCCCGCCACTATATAGTTTCCTGATTCCGTTTGTAATATGGAATATCCGATATCTGTAATAGATCCGCCAAGGTCTTTTTGCCATTCTATCGCACCTGTATCGTTTATCTTTACTATCCATAAATCCTGGGTTAACGCACCCCCGTAGCCGGTGTGCCATGCTGCCAGGTCCCCATCTGTAGAGCTCGCATACCCGACAAAAACGTAGCCACCATCTTTATTCTGAATTATAGATAACGCCGCTTCATTACCGCTGCCCCCGTAGCATTTCTGCCATTGTTTATTACCGTTGGCATCTATTTTAATTACCCATGCATCCGTACTTCCAGATTTACCGTGATTTCCTGTAACATCTCCGTCATTAGAGGACGAAGATCCGGCAATAATATATCCGCCATCTTTCGTAGGGGCTATACAACTGCCATCTTCGTCGCCACTTCCCCCGTATGATTTTGTCCAGCCTATTCCTCCCGTGTCATTGGTTCTTACTACAAAAAGATCATATGAACCGCCATGGTTATCAGTTACATTGTCATCGGTCGAGTTACTGGTACCGGCTACTATATAACCGCCCCCTAAGGTTTGTAAAATTGATTTGGCGACATCTTGTTTGGTGCCTCCATAACACTTAATCCACGTTTTTTTCGCGGGCTGGCAAAAAGCGTTTAAACTGTACAGTACTAAGAAAAAACTGAAAAAATAAGATAATGTAAACTTCATAAAGGCATAATTGACCTACAAAATAGATAAATTATTAATTACTCTAAAATCCCCCACCTTTGCACTATGCCTTTACACAAAGAATGGAGCAATGCAGACTATAGCCTGGCAGCCATCTGGAAAATAGAAGAGCCTGAAGATTTTTTCAAAGCCCACACCGCGCTGGATACCGATATAAAAAGCGAAAAACGAAGGCTGGAGTTCCTGGCTGGTCGCTTCCTGCTGAAGCACCTTGAGGAAGATTTCCCCCTCATGAACATAAAGCCTGATGAACATGACAAGCCGCGCATAGATAATAATGAGTATTATTTCTCCATATCACACTCATGGCCCTATGTGGCAGCGGTTATCAGTCCGCATAACGAAGTAGGTATAGATATTCAGGCTTGGCATCCCCGTATGGAAGTGCTGCAACACAAATTTCTCTCTGCCGACGAGCAAAAGCTGACAAATAATGATACAAAGCTCATCACCCTGGCCTGGTGCGCTAAAGAGGCTGCTTACAAATGGCAGGGCCGGCGTGGGGTGGAATTTATTGACCACATGCCTATTGCCTACTTTCAGGAAAAGAACAGTTTATTTAATATTAATATTTATCTTGAATTGACAAAGCCTACACGCATGCTTTCGCTGGAAGGCTTTACAGATAAGGAATTTAGCTGTGTGTATGTGACAGATTCACAGGAATGGGCAATTTATTAAATATAGATATTTTATTTTAATGTTATGATAAAATAAATTTTACGATGAAATTTTGAGTTTTGCTCGAAATTTATTTAGATTTGCGTAAAATTTAATATTTTATGACATCATTACGTTTTCTTGCCTTAAGCGAAATGGCTGCAGAAGATAAAAAGATCTCCGGCTACGGAACCAAGAAGATCTCTGCTATGTTCAACAGCAATGTTTTCACCGGTCGTACCATGCGTGAATACCTGAGCGATGAAGCATACAAAAGCCTGATGGGCTCCATCAAGTCCGGATCTAAAATAGACCGCAGGATGGCAGACCAGATAGCTGCAAGCATGAAAGCATGGGCAGAAGAGCGTGGTGTTACACACTTCACGCACTGGTTCCAGCCCCTTACAGGCACTACTGCTGAAAAACATGATTCATTCTTCACATTAAAGGCCGATGGTTCTACCATCGAACTCTTTGATGGTGATGCACTCATACAACAGGAACCTGATGCCAGCAGCTTTCCTAACGGCGGCATACGTGCAACATTCGAAGCACGTGGCTACACGGCATGGGACCCATCTTCTCCTGCCTTTATTATGGAGAGCGGCTCAGGCAAAACGCTTTGCATACCTACCATATTTATAGCATACAACGGCGAGTCGCTGGACTATAAAGCACCACTGCTGAAATCTATAGCTGCGCTGGACAAAGCCGCTGTAGACGTTTGTAATTATTTCGACAAGAATGTAACGAAAGTAACTGCAACCCTGGGTTGGGAACAGGAATACTTTGTAATAGATGAAGCGCTTGCTAATGCCCGTCCCGACCTGGTAATGTGTGGCCGCACACTTATAGGCCATGCACCGGCTAAAGGCCAGCAGCTGGAAGACCACTACTTTGGTTCTATACCTGAGCGTGTGTATGCCTTTATGCAGGATTACGAACAGGAAGCCTACAAGCTGGGTATTCCACTGCGCACACGTCACAATGAGGTAGCGCCCGCACAGTTTGAGTGCGCCCCTATATTTGAAGAAGTGAACATAGCAGTGGACCACAACACACTGCTGATGGACCTGATGGCAAAAGTGGCCAAACGCCACAAGCTGAAAGTGCTGCTGCATGAAAAACCATTTGCCGGTGTAAACGGTAGCGGTAAGCACAATAACTGGAGCCTTGCTACAGATACAGGTGTAAATCTGTTATCACCGGGCAAAACGCCGCGTACCAATATCATGTTCCTTACCTTCTTTATCAATGCTATAAAGTCTGTAAATGATTATGCTGATCTGCTGCGTGGTGCCATTGCTTCTGCAAGCAACGACCATCGCCTGGGTGCTAACGAAGCGCCTCCGGCCATCATGTCGGTTTATATAGGTAAGTTCCTTAGCGAGGTGCTGAATGAAATTGAATCCCGCGTAAAAGATAAGTTCAGCGAGCAGGACGAAGTGATACTGAAGCTGGATATACATAAGCACATACCTGAGTTGCTAATGGACAATACGGACCGCAACCGTACCAGCCCGTTCGCCTTCACAGGTAATAAATTTGAATTCCGCGCTGTCGGTTCTTCTGCCAACTGTGCTTCGCCTATGCTGGTGCTCAACACTATCATGGCTCAGACACTGAAGCAGTTTAAGACTGATGTGGATGCCCTGATAGAAAAAGGTGAAAAGAAAGAAATAGCAATACTGCAGGTGCTGCGCGATTCTATCTCTAAGTCGAGAAAGATATTGTTTGAAGGCGATAACTATAGTGAAGAGTGGGCTGAAGAAGCTAAAGGCCGCGGTCTTAGCAACTTCAAAACTACGCCGGAAGCATTGGATGCTTTCGTAACGGATAGTGCTAAAAAAGTATTCTACGATAACAGCATCTTCTCAAAACGTGAGCTGGAAGCCCGCCACGAAATAATGCTTGAAGACTATGTGAAAAAGGTGCAGATAGAAGCCCGTATCATAGGTTACATAGCTTCTACACACATTCTGCCCGTAGCTATACAGTACCAGAACACATTAATTGAAAATGTGCGTGGCCTTAAAGATCTGGGCCTTGGCAGCAAAGCATACAAAGCACAGCTAAACCTGCTTGAAATAGTGAGCGACCACATACAGCATATAAATGACAATGTGGAAGCAATGATTGAAGCCCGCAAGAAGGCCAATAATCACGAAAACATGCACAAGCGTGCCAAGATGTATTGCGATGATGTAAAACCATACTTCGACAAAATACGCTACCACGTGGACAAGCTGGAACTGATAGTAGACGACAAACAGTGGCCTCTGCCAAAGTACCGCGAACTGTTGTTCCTGCGCTAACTGATACTAAATTGACTAAAAGAAAAACCGCTGTTTATTACAGCGGTTTTTCTTTTAGTATTATCAGTAATCATCTACTCTATGTTAGTGCCCATATCTTCTGTCATGCTCACTACTTCTTTCACTATCTCGTCAAGATGCATGGTAGCTGTCTGTATCCTAAGAATTATTTCATGATTTATATTATCAGTCGAATCCTCGTAGTTGAACAAATTCGTCAACCCTAATATACTTGAAACAGGGCCGCGCACCTTGTGGCTTTGTATCCAGGCTATTTCTTTCAGCTTCGCATTTTGCAGTTCTATACGCGCCAGGTGTTTCTTTTGGGCAGTTATATCGCGCGAATAGCAGTTTACTCCTATTACATTCCCGTCAAAATCTCTTATAGGGTTGAACGCAGTTTCCATGTATGAAATCTCGTCATTGTCATACAACTCGTCTACTATAGAAAATGCCAGGCCGGTAAGTGCTTTTCTATAGTGGGCCAGACGTGTATCAATAAATGCCTGGGAAAAGCCTTCAGGTAATACAAAATCTCCTGCGCCCAGTGTTTGTCCGGTAATATTAAATACAAATTCTTTAGCCGACTGATTTAAGAAAATAATATTCAGGTCTTTATCAACAGACCATATATGATCACGTGTATTATTGATGGTTGCACGCAGGCTTTGCTCATCTTTCTGTATTTGTTTTCTCAGCTTCACCTCTTCCGATTTGTCTCTTGCAAAGCAGCTTACACCTACTATCTCACCGGTACTGTCAAAAATTGGGTTCAGACTTTTTTCAGTATAAAAGGTAGTTCCGTTAATAGTGGCTTCATCATCAAACTTCACCCGTTTACCACTAAGTGCTTTTGCATATGCATCTAGCCACATTTTTTTTAGGTCCTCGCCAAAATCTGAAAAAGCTATGTAATCGCCTGGCTTAAGTACCCGATTTGACAAGCCGCTTATAAAATCAACAAATGGTTCATTAATCGATACTATATTCAAATTCGTATCTACAGACCATATAAAATCACTTGTGTTATTTATAAGTGCTTTTAAATTCTGCTGCTCTTTAAATATCTGGTCCTGTAATGTCTTTTCCTCAGTTATATCCCTGGAGAAACAACTGATGCCAACAATATTATTGTCTTTATCAGGTATCGGGTTAAAGCTTATTTCCTCAAATACTTTTTTATTGTTTACTACATTTTCTTCTATCACCTTAAAATGCTCACCTGCCAATGCCCGTGCAAAGAATGCATTCCACTTTATTACCTCTGCTTCTTTAAAGTCATTATTGGTTACTTCGCTGTAATCTTTGTTATTCGTCATCACAGCAATGCGATCATAAAACGCCTGGTTACCTGATATAATATTCTGGTCTTTATCTACATACCATATTATATCTCTTGTGTTATTTATTATTGCTCTTAGCTTCTGTTCTTCATTCAGTACTTTGTCCTGTAGTTCTTTTTGTTCGGTAATGTCCTTTATAAATACAGCTATACCATCTTTAGTAGGATAGGCGTCTACTGCTATGTACATATTCCATGTTGGCGATGGCCCATCTGTGTGTATTACAACTTTTTCTTCCAGCGCGCGTTTTAGATGATCATAAAAAGGGCTTTCTTTTAGCTTCGGAAATATCTCAAATACACTTTTGCCAATAATATCTTTCTTTCCCCGGCTGTAAAAAATTTCAAATTGCTTATTAACGTAAGTAACCATCCAGTTGCTGTCCATAGAAAAGAAGCGTTCAGTAATACTTTCATATAGCTCTTCTATTTCCTGCATTTTTTCCTGCAGCGCATGTTCCGCATTTCTTATGCCAGTAATATCTACGGATACACCGTTATACACAAATGGTTTGCCATCTTTATATTGAATCGAGCTATGGCCGTATATATGTTTCACCTGCCCATTGCGGTCTATGATACGATACTCTATTCCGCCATGTCCGTCTCTTAGCGTTCTTTTTATTTTGTTATTTAGCTTTTCCCTATCATCGGGGTGTATATGCTCGAGTGTTTTTCCATGCTCACTCAACATTTCGTCAGGCGTATATCCATATACGTCTTTACAGGCATTGTTAATATATATAAGTGAGAAATCATCCGCCCGTCGTTGCCATACCACATCGTTTATAGAGCCTAAAATATCTTCCAGTTGCTTTTTTTGCTCTTTAATAATATCTATTAACTTTTTATTCCCATCATTAATAACTTTCCTTTTTTTATTTGCTACAAGTTTCAGCGCTTTGTCCAGCGCTTTTATATCCATGTCTTCCTTCAGCAAGTAATCGTTAGCACCGTTATTTATAAGATTTAGCGTAGCATCTAACCCCTCTGCGGGCGATAAAATAATAATAGGAATATCCTTATAATGATTTTCCAAACTCCGAAACCTTTTGGCACAATGATTTTCGTTTGACATGTCTGTAAATATTACAGATATGCCAGCCACAGCCATAGAAACTGCAGCATTCACCGATGGAAAGACCCAAATATTTTTTTCACCGTAACCAAGCTCGGCCAGTTGTGTACAAAATGCTCTTATATACAACTTGTCCTCGCCAATAATTAAAATTTTTGCAATCATCTTCCCCCTCAGGTTCTGTTTTAAAATTTTAAAAATATCAATCTTCAAATAGGGTGGTTATAAAATGATCAAACATTTTAAAAATTAAAAAATGTATATAGTATGTTTTCGCATATGGCTATGAGGGGTTATTCGAGAATTATATACATCATAGCGAATATAACTAGAACAGCTTATATTTCCTTATTACACCATGCATATTTTTTGATTTAATTTATAAGCTAAAAAGCGGTGTAAGTGTTAATTATAATTGAAGCGTAACGTCTCCATTTATCGGGTGGCCTGTGCAAGTTAGTGTAATGCCTTTCGCAAGATCGGCATCCGTCAAAACTTCATTGTAAGATAACCATACTTTACCCTGCAGGCACTTCATGGCACAGCTGCCGCACCTACCTGTTTCGCAGCTATATGGCAGTATTATGCCTTGTTTTTTGGCAGCCTGCAATATGTTGTCCGGGTATTTACATTCCACATCATAGTGTTTTTCATGTAGGTACAGATGCGCAATATGTGTATTTGTGTCAGGTGGCATATTAAGCTTCGTTGGGCGCAGTTCCATATTGAAGTTTTCCTTTTTTATGTTGGTCGCAGTTATGCCCTGTTCTTCCAGGCTTAGTGTTACCATGCGCATATAGCTGAAAGGCCCACAGAGGTAAAACAACATTTTGCCTTTGTCTGTTTGTGCAGATTCCTTCAGCAATATTGGCAGCAGCCATTTGCTTAACCTTGCCCGCCCCAGGTCAAAAGCGCTACTATACAAGTACTCTATCTTAAGGGTGTCAGTATATTTAGCTGCCAATATATTCAGCTGTGTATGAAAGATGGCATCATCAGTATTCCGGTTGCTGTATATAAGATTAAGTCTGAGTTGCGGACGCTCTTGCAGGAGTGTTTTTATAATGGAATAAATAGGTGTAATACCCACACCAGCCGCCAGGAAAAAGACCTGCTCATATTCGGCAATATTATCCGGCACAGTAAAAAGACCTGCTGCATTCATCACATCCAGCTCATCGCCCACTTTTGCCCTGTCTATAAAGTACCTTGAATAAATACCGTTAGGTATCCTTTTTATCGTGATGGCTGCAGGCTCATTTAGCGCTGGGCTCGATGAAAAAGAAAAGGACCGCCGCTCCTCTTTATCACCTCTTTTAAAAATAAAAGTGATGAACTGCCCGGCTGCGTATGTTATAGGACTGCCGTCAACATTTTCCAGCACAAATGTTTTTACTTGTTCTGTTTCCCGCTTTATGGCACTAATGCGTACTTTTTGATAAGACTGCTGTAGCAATATGATAAACCTTGTTCCCCTGCAAAGTTATCGGCACAGCATTGAAATCATAATGCAGCGAGTATATTTGTTATATACTTATACCAAGTGACTGTAGATACCCGCCATAGAAAGAGTAATTTTCCGGTATTCTGCCTGCTGTGGTTAGCATTGCTTGCCTTTTATCTGCCCGCTGGAAAAGCAGGTTTCGTGGCCGATTTCACCGGCTGGCTCACTCAGTTAAAGGAATTAAGCTTCACTCAATATCTCAATCGTCATGGGTCTGCTATTACAAGTCTTTACCAGTTTACCCAGTTTGTAACCTACCTGTTATATAAAATATTTGGGCTCAATCCCTGGCTATGGTTGTTGTTGCACATCACGCTGCAGGCTGTAAATAGCTTTCTGCTTTATTATATATGCCTGCGCATTTTTGAAGATGCAGGCATAGCAAAGGGCAGGTTCATTTCATTAGCTGCAATGCTTTTGTTCTGCATTTGCCCGCACCTTACAGAAACCATCGTCTGGAAATCGTCCTATCATTACCTGCAGGGTTTCCTGTTCATACTGCTCATCATGTATTGGGTGCAGCAGTTTTTGTACACCCAGCGAGTACGGTATGCATGGTGGGCTGCATTAGTATTTCTCTGCTCCACCTACGCGTTGGAGATATTTTATCTCACACCCTGGTTCGTGCTTTCGCTGGCGTTGTATTACCGTTTTGCATTGGGTTGTGATAAGGCTGTTTTTAAAAAGGTCTGCCTGTATTTTGTGTTGCCCCAGCTCGTTTTATTCTGTGTGCATTTACTGGTGTTCCGTTTGGTATTTGGTAGCTGGGTGCCGCATATAGCAGCCACATTGCATCAACCTGCTGCTTTCTATCTCAGCAAGCCGCTGAAATATCTTTTTCATATTCTCTTCTTCGGGCGCTTTTTTTCTTCTCACCTGCGCGAGGTCGTTTATGCTTTTTCAGAATCCACAGTGGGCATACTGCTGTTTTATGCGGTACTGCTAACAGTATGCATTGGTATAGTTATCAGGTTACAAAAAATGACGGCAAGAGGCAAAATAGCTGTGTTGTTTTTCTGCTGGCTGCTTATTGCACTCAGCATTTTAATTCCACTGTCTTTTCCACCACTCTTACTGGTATATGGAGATCGTTATACCTACCTGCTTAGCGCATTTATCTACCTGTTGTTATGTGTATTGTTTAGCTATATCACGGTAAAATACGTGGCCATGTTTATTTGGACTTGCTATGCGTTGCTGAATAGCTATTTTACCATTCGTATCAATACTTATTGGAAACACTCAGCCTATATCATCAACCGCCTTATGCAAACATTTCCGGCTACCAACGGTAAAACAGTGATACTGCTGGATGAGCCGGATGATATGAATGGCATACCTATGATACATGATGCGGCAGACAATGAGTTCAAACTGCAGTATAACTTAATGATGCCGCGGCCCCTAACCAATAAGGTATATGATGGCCTGGCCTTCAATATGAAAGATCTGAATGACGGTGCACATGTAAGAGTACTGAACGATAGTACCCTGCGCATTACACTAAACCAGTGGGGCACATGGTGGTGGTACAACGAACTGGGTGCTGCAAACTATGAGAATGATGACTACAAAGTAAATGTCACTGACGTAGGCCACGAATATGAACTCATCCTAAAGAAGCCATCTTCCGGCTATATACTTTTATATCAGATAGGTGGTGTGTGGAAAGAGGTAGATTGGAATAACAGGACAACCGACCAATATTGATGCTCATTTAAAAATCCACAGCACTTAATGGCCCTTTTAGCCTTCCTGGCTGCTTAGTACATCTTTTGTGCATAATTCCTGTTGATAGGATATTTTCATCGTTAGTAAACGGCGATATAGTTTTGCCACAGAACAAACCCTCACACTGCCATGCGTGGACAAAACACTTTTAAAAACGTAGTATCAGACACCGACAAGCCAAAGAAAGCAAAAGGCCGCAATAGCAAGCAGCACATACGCAGAAACGAATGCATGGCCGACCGCTATTACTACTACAGCGCCAGTACTGATAAGCGATACGACGTCATAATAGAACAGCTCAGCGGCGAATTCTTTTTATCCCCCGCCACCGTGCCGGACATCATACAGCTACAAATGGACTATATACAGGAACTGAAAAAGCAGAAAATATCCGTCTATCATTTCCAGAATAAGTGGCCGCATTTGAAATGGTAATTACTAAGGTATCTCTATCTCCGGTTCCACCTTCACCGCTGCCGATATATACTGTATCACATCACCTGCACTATAATCCTCAAATGCTATGCGGTAGCGTATCTCGCGCACACGTATGTTGTCATAGCGCTTTTCTGTAATAGCACTGCTACGCGTCAGGTAGCCGAAGTCATCACCGGGACTCCAGCCATGCAGTGCTTTATTGAGGTTCCATTCTGTGTCATAATAGGAAATGGCTTTCTCTTTATAGGTATCAGGTGTGGCCTGCCCGCTGCTGCTAAAGGGCGCAAAGCCAAGTTTCAGCACCACCGTGCCCTCAGTGTTCTGTACATTTTCTGACATGTTTTGAAACTGAAAATCTTCAAAATCTATCAGCACACAGGGCCACGATACGGGCGGGCGAAAGAAAGGTTTGTCATTATTTTTCAACTGGCCCATATCCTGGTCTATATAGGTAACATCTGTAACAGTACTTTCTAGACGCTGCTGTATGGCCAGAAAAAGATTGGCAAAAGGAGAATTCATAAAAGATAGGGTGTGGTTAAAAAACTCCCACATGCTTTAGCACACGGGAGTCTGACGATAGGAGTATAGTATGAATATAGGATACTTAATAAGACAGTTCTGCATCGAAAATAGTTGGGTTGCTTATGGTTTTGGTATGCCGTAAGTATTGTACCAGTAGTCTTCAGGCACCGGCACCATCCCTGCCACTTCTTTGTCTATTTCCAGCCGTGCTTTTAGTTGTGCGTTATCCACTTCTTTAGTAAAACAAAATTGACCACCATCCACAGGGTACCCATAGCTGCGCAATATATTCAGGAATTTAGGGTCATTCAGCATGCTGATGGTGTACATCATATCGCTGCGGTGTATTTCTTTTTGCTGTTCTTCATGCACCAGGCTCTGTGCATAGCCACTTCCGCTTTCTGAAACGGTGGTGCCGGTATTACCCAGTATAATGATGGACATCTCCTCATTCATAGCCCGCATAAAGGATAGCTGCAGCCTGCCGTCACCACTTACATTTTTACCATCCTTCATTTCAAAATCGGCCTGCTTGGGTATCATCAGTGCCAGCGAGCTACCGCTTTCATCCAGCACTTTCTTCAGCTCCTGCTTGGTTTGCTCATCATAGGCATCATACTTTATCACGCGCACGGGCTGCCCAAACAATTCTATATACTGCGACCAGTCCGAGATATTGCCTTTTTTATACAGTGCATATGGTGCGCATTTCAACAGCAATCCCAGGTTATCATCTTCACCCATTACCCATATATTAGGTATGTCTGTATAGCAAATACCATCGGTACCGCTTTGCTCATAGGCTATAATATCCAGGTTGGGTTTTATATGCTTGCGAGGTATCTTCAGAAAAGATAATTTCTTACCCGGCAAAAATTCAATACCGGATATGCCCCAAAGCAATGTCTGCATAACAGTGCGCATTATATCGCGGAAGGGCAGGCTGTTTATAAGACCATCAAGGCCTGCAACCTTTCTGCCATCTTTTTCAAAATACAATTGCTTATTCAGCACCGCATCTATACGCTTGGCAATAATACCGCTCAGGTGCCCGTCCAGTATCACGTCCTCATACAGATCATACAAGCGGCTGCGGTTGGGGTAGTAAACAGATTCGGCAGCTATATGGGCATTGCGCCAGTTGCCAATATCTTTACGTGTGCGGTCTACAGAGCGTACATTCAGCTCATGCACCACCACTTCTATTTTCTGATCTTTATCAGGCTGGGTAACAGTAACGAGTGACATAGGGGTTTATTAGGTTTAAGGGTTGCATCAGTGCGCTTGTCGCACCAGCACAACTTTTTGCAATAGTTGATAATTATCCCGGTAGGGAATTAGTTTATAGTGTCTTATGCGCGAGTTTATGAATTTTCTGGGGTCATTGCCTTTCACTATCAGGTAATAGTCATTTATGGTTTTGTCCACTATTTTCCATTTTTCTGGAGGGTAAATAGGTTCAAGCCCTGGTGTAGGATTGTGTACCACCAATATCTGGTATGCATCATCGCCCGAATACTGCCACAAGAACATAGGCTTGCTTTCATCGCCCTTGGGCTGTGTAGGGTAAAGCTCTATAGTATCCAGCATGTCCAGTTCCAGCCTGGGCACCTGTGCATACCAGTTCCTGCGCATGTCCACATGTATGTTCTGTGAAAAAGCAGGGCAGCAAACAAACAGCAGTATAGAAGCAAACAACGATTTCATACAGCTAAATTAATTCAATCCCACAAAAAATGTGTGCGGTATATACAAGCTCAGCATCATTTTAAATACGTAGTCATTGATCTGGAAATACACAATGTGCCCATGATCTGCAAATGTGAATATCATACGGCAGGGTTTAAAAGTAATTCTCACGCTTAGGATTGCTGCACCAGCTCACATCATCACCTTCGGGAAATGAGTCTGCACTGGTGTCCCTGTAGGGCCATCCTTCAGGGTTTGCGTCGCCGCACATGATGCTTTTCAGTACAGCAATGGCATCCTGGTAGGCAGTACGGTACGCGTTGTAATCCACATTTGCATTGGCCAGCCTTATGATGTGCCAGCAGGCAATGTCTTTCAGCAGGCTTTTCAGGTATTCATCCTGCACGGTGGGCGCTACCGTATCGCTGCCAAAAAGTTGCAGCAGGTCATAGCGGCCCAGGTACATCTTGGCTTCCTGCGTAGCGGCATCTATAGCGCGACTAACAATGGTGCTGTCTGCACGGGTGATCTCGTTCAGCACATCGGCATAAAGATGCGTGCCGAGGTCGGCCTGGGTAATGAGGGGCATGAGGTATAGGGTTTAAAGGTTATTAATATCGCTTGTTCTTATTTATCGTCTTTATCATCTCCGGTAGATACGTCTACTCCGTCGAGGTCATTTTTAACAGCTACTATCTTTTGTGTAGTACGATCAAATTGTATTTCGTAGGCAGTAACACTCATCTCGCCAATATCTTCTTTTATATATCCGTTTATAGTGCTGTTGCCTGCTGCTACATCGTCGGCACTGGCAGAGTCTATCTCGACCACTATCTTACATGGATGGCCGTTTTCTTTACTTAGCTTCGGCAACTTTTTCAATTCTTCTTTATATTCCTTTAGCATTTTTATCTGCTTACCGAAAGTCGAATTGTCTGCTCTTGCTTTCAGGCGTGCAATTTTTTCTTCCCTGTCTTCCTGCTGCGCAAAACTGTGTATACCAGCAAACAATAGGGCGCTTAATACAAATGTGCTTTTCAGTGTCATGCTAAAGTGTTTTACCAAAAATATAGGTTTTCATATCAATATGCGCGGCCATTCGCAGGCTTTTTTATTACCATAATATTTCCTGTTGCCCTGGCGGTTTCTTTATTGTTTATCATCCACACTGCGCCTTCTACAGCATCCGGCCCGTCATCATGCGCGCGGCTCTTCGGCGCCAGCGCCAGGAACTGTTCCTGCAGCCGTTGCATGTGCGGATTGTGTTTTTCATTTTCGTTCAGAAAAAGCTTTCCGTTCCTGTTCAATGGCTCCAGCAGACTTTCTATGCGCATAAATTTTTCAGGCTTGCCACGCCTGTCGCCTGTTATCGGTATTATTTTTCCGTTGCGTTTGCCGGTGGCATAAAATTCCTTCAGCAGTATATCCTGCAGAAATATTTCTTCCATATAGTAGTAGCAGTTGCATTCACCTACCATTTGCATCAGCGTATAGTGCCAGTCTATCATACGGGCGGTAGTGGTTTGCTCCAGGTAACATTTTATTACATGAAACTCATCCTGCCAGCGGCCCACCAGTACAGTAGCCTTATAGTCGTTGCTGCGCGTGTCTTTAAAAGAAGGGTCAGTATAGCATACCAGCATAGCATAGTCGCGCAATGGCCGTGCAGGCTTGTACGCCATCTCCGCAAACACAGAACCTTCAATAACAGGGTTATTAAAATACTCCTTTTGCGCAGCCGCATAGCTTTTCTGGCTCAGCACACGTTCTATGTCCAGCTCCGTATTTTTCTGCGGCCACGATGAGCGCCCGTCCGCATCACGTATATTTATCTCGTCCACATGGTCAGCTATTTTTGTAGCACGCTCTATACAGCAATCCGTAGCTATACGGTTGCCGCAAAATATAATAAGCGTAGCGGCAGATATGGAGCGCGTACTTATAGCAGCTTCTTCTATCCACTTCCATTTTTTGGCCACTATTTCCGGATTATGACAATCAGCGTCTGTATCTATATCGTCAAACAATATTATGTCAGGCCTTACCTCTTCATTGCGCGTGCCACGCGGGCTTTGCCCTGCACCCAGCGCACGGAAGGCCACACCTTTGTTGGTGATAAATTCTTCCGCCTTCCATTTGCCGCTCTGCTCTTGTAATCCATAGTCCTGTATAATACGCTGGTTATATTCCAGGTTAGCACGATAGGGCATAAAGAGGCGCGTAGCATTGTCCAGGCTATTGCTTATTAGCAGCACATATTTCTTCTTACCTGTCAGGCACAGGTACAGCACTTCCATCATGGTACGCGTGCTTTTGGCCAACTCACGGCTCCATATACGCAGCTCGCACCACTCAGGGTTTTCAAACACGCGTTTGGTAGCAGCAAGATGAAAATCAGCCGGACTTGCAAAAGTGTACTTAGGAAAATAGTAATGGAACCATGCCTCACTATCCGCCTCTAGCCTCGCCATACGCTGACGCTGCTGCTCGCTTGTCTCCAGCAGGTTTATAGGCGTGGCGTCTATTATGTTTTTCACATATTCACGCCAGCCGTCTAGTTCCTGTTTCTCTGTCTTTCCCATGCTTATACTTTTTTCAGCTCCTCTTTTATGTAGGCATCAAAATGCAGTGCCACAGTTTTTGCTAGTTCTAGGTCAGCCATTTGCAGGCGGTTTATGAATTTCTTTGCTACCTCTATTATCTGAGTTACGCTGCTTTCTGTTTCCAGGTTCTTTATGGCGCTGGTGTATTTTATTACCAGGTCTGCATCTTTCGTATTGTCGGCACCATTTTCCTTTATGCGTGCGGTTATAGTTTCCAGTATATCATACAGTATATTCAGCTGCACTTCTTTCGATGTAAGCAATGAGCGGCGAATACCCTCCCAGTTACCTTCCTGTATCCACAGCCGCAGTTCCTCTTCACTTGCCCCGGTCTTTAAGGCTATATCTTTTATAGAAAGATCGAAACGGGTAAACAGCAGCTGTGCCCATTCCTTTTTCTGACCGCCTGATAAACCATCTTTCATATCACAAAGGTCATTTGAAAGACAGCGTACCAACAAATTGAAAAAGTATGCTACCGCATTTACTGCAGTGGCTTACCGCAATAACTGCGGTAGCATAGAAAAAAGTTTGCAGCATTCATGCGGCTTTGAGACTGTTTTGCAGAGGTAGTAAAACAGGCTGTTTTCTTATAGTGAATTTAGGTGATGTATTGTTTGAACAAAACTGCGCCCATTTATCATTTCAACTTCAAATCACTTGCAAAAAATGCAACAAAACACCCCTCCAAACACCCCATTTTACTTTAAAAATTTCCTCGGGTTACAGCGCTATGTATAACCAGCTCATAAACAACCCTTCATCCCAGAAAAAAGTTTTATGCTACCGCAGTTATTGCGGTAGCTTACCACAGTTACTGCGGTAGCATAGATTTCTGATTTTGCAGGCGTTCCCAGGCATCTCATCTTTGTGTCAGAAATAACGGTTTACCTATGACCCCACAGGAAAAATTCAAAAAGATAAACAAAGAGTATGTGCTGTCGGACAGCACAGTAAATGAATACGGCTTTCGCCTGCTTACCGAAGGCTACCAGCTCGATGAGTTTCGCAAGAACCCTATAGGCTATTATATGCATCGCCGCGAAGATGGTGTGGCACTGAAATGGGATGAGCTGCGTATTGAAAATGATAAAGTAGTAGGCATACCGGTCATCAACCTCTCAAATGAAAGAGGCGAGCAAACTTATGACGAAGCAGAAAATGGTTTTCTTAATGCAGCATCTGTAGGCCATATAGTGGTGCTTGAATATTCTACCGATCCGCAACTAATGCTGCCTGGGCAGACAGGCCCTACCATCACAAAATGGTACAACAAAGAATGCAGCCTGGTGGATATTCCCGGCAATGGCAATTCGCTTACTAAGCTGTACGATGCACAGGAAAACGAAATAAACCTGGTAGACCTGCATACAGAAACCTTGCTGATTAAAAAGCCTGCAACAACGCTGCCTGATTTGTATAGTGTGCTGAAGCTTGAAGACAATGCAGATGAGCATACTGTACTGGCAGCAGTAAAGCACCTGGCACTGAAAGCCGAAGAGCTGGAGCTGGATAATAACAAGCTGCGCAACGACCGCAATAACCTGCGCCAGCAGATAGACGATATAAACAGGGCACATACAAAATACGAAGTAGCAGCCCTGCTGGACAGCGCCCTTGAAGACAAAAAGATAACCCTGGAGCTGAAAGAAAAGCTGGCGCTGGACTATGCGGATAATCCGGAAGGATTGAAAAACCTCATCAGCGCTATGCCCGCCTATCGCTCTATAGTAGAGAACCTGAAAGCTACTGAACGTGATAAAGCAGAGCTACAGTGGAACTGGGATGCCTTTGAGGCCAATGACCCCAGCGGCAGAAAGCTGCGCGAGCTGAAGGCGAACAACCCAGACCGCTACCGCGAAATATTTAAAGAAAAGTTTGCTGGATAAATTATATTTATTTATCACGTGTAATGGTCGAATGCAATTATTTTAATTTTCATATTAAAATGCCTAATTTTACGGGTCTATTTTACACACGAGCATCCAAATGAATCTTCCGAAGAAAATAACACCAGATCCCTTGGTGCAAGCTTCTGTGGAAATAAGGGTACAAACTACGCTAAACGCTGATTCTGTTTTAGAAACCTTATATCCCATTTTTGCAAAAGATTTTCCAAAGGTTAAACCGCATGATATACCTTCATTGATTCGCCAAAATGAAGGACTTTATGCTCCTACCTTTCTTTTTAGGAATGAAAAGTACTCAATTGGCGTAGCCCATAACACGATTTTGTTTGAAATCATTAATGGTTATGAATCTTGGGATATTTATTTTCCGATAATTTGCGAAAATTTAGATAAAATAAACAAACTCAATATAATAAAAGGAATAAGTAGAATTGGCATTAGGTATGCAAGTGTGTTCGAAACTGAAAGTGATTTGTCGAAAATAGTAAATTTTACATTCGCAAATGATATGTCAGAACAAGGTTTTAATCAAACATTACAGGTGTATAACGCCGTATATACTAAAGAAAAAACCCAAATTGTTTTGCAGCTAGCTGCAAATGCAATGATCGCAAATTCTTATGGTGTTGTTAAAAATGGCCCTTATATAGATATTGACTGTTCAGTAACCAACATTAATGGAACAACATTTGATGAGAATGTTTTCAGTTTAATTAAAGAATTACACGACGATGAGAAAAATATTTTTTATTCTCTGATCAAAAAGGATTTTTTACAAACACTTAATCCGCAATATTCATGAGCGACCAACCAACTTTACCTATGAAACAAATATCATTAGTGGCGTTAATGACACTTGCTTCCATTTCACAGCCAGTAACTGGTACTTGTGCGACTTTTCAAACGTCGTTATGTAATACAACTGAGCCAACTTATTCGGCTGGATTATATAAGGCTTTAAAGAAACAAGAAGGAAGCGCAACAGATACTTATGAAGACGGCACTTATACGACAATAATGAAGTCTATTCAAGAAAACCCTATAAATGTTGAAATATCGAAGCGAATAAATGAAATTGCCAGTTTAAACTACAATTGGGATGGTTATAATGCCGTGACGCCTGAACCAATTGTTTTTTTAAATGTTTATAATTTTTTGAAAAGTTTACCCACATATGTGATTGGCAATTTGAATAAAGATGAGATCACGCCTACTCCCTACGGTACAATTGTCCTGGATTGGAATAAAAATGATGAGCTAGTTTCTGTTGAAATTGGTGAAACAGAATGTGGATTTTTCTCCGAATTTAATGATAACACTAATATGGAATTAGATGCCATCCCTTTTACAAAAGATCAAATACCTTTTCAGTTGGCTACGGCATTTGAAAAATTATATTGCTAATTCTTTTAAAGTAGAAATACCACTTAATGTAAATGATGAAGAATTAATCGTGAGGGGTATTTTGCATCCCTTATTCATCGATTCTAAGTCTAAGTTTAAGAGAGAAGCTTTTTTGCCTCCATTTAATAGGAATGATGTGTCCTTATTGAGGAGAAAGTATACAAACGATTCCTTTTGTAAAGATCACTGTGCGTCGCTGAGAATTTCCGGTAACAAATATTTAGGAATGGCAACATTTATTGCATGTCATGTTGATGAAATAAACAAATCCTCAGATATTTCTGTAAAACCTAAGCTTGTCGCGACTCCTCTTAATGAAGAAAAAGAGATTATCGCAATTACACCAGTTTATAAGACAACAAGAGGATTACCAATGCATGCAGATTTGCTTTATCCGAGCCCTTTAATAAAGGGGCAACCAAATACACAATATCGGAAATTTGCGAACGAAATGATTAAAATTGCTAATTATTTTCCGGATCCAAAGCCAGACGAAAAGGGATGGGAAGGGTCGCCTTTAAATTGGGAAAAGAAAGAAAATCACCTCGAGGGATAAATAACACTTATCGCCTTCCTACCTAAAATAGAGTTTGTGCCTTCAAGGCAACTCTATGAAAATTAATCTTAAGATTATCCTTTATTCATAAATCCTAAAGACCCTATGGCAATTCAAAAAGAAATATGGGAAGACCATATAGAGGGGAACCTCTTTAAAAACAATGAATTTTTACTTGCATCTACCGACGCCAGCCAGTATGTACTGAATGGCAAGGTAGTACACATTCCGCAGGCCGGCGCTACGCCTACCGTAGTGATGAACCGCTCTTCCCTGCCTGCTACGGTAGTGCAGCGTGTGGACACGGACGTGACCTATGTGCTGAATGAATTTTCTACAGACCCGATACTGATACCACAGGCCGACACGCTGGAGCTGAGCTACAACAAGCGCGAGAACATACTGAGCGAATATGAATCGTCTCTGCGCCAGCTCACTGCAGACAATCTATTGGTCTCATGGGCGCCATCTACAGCTGCAGGCATCATACGCACTAGTGGCGCGTCGGTAGCTTCTCACCTGGAAAGCACTACCGGCACACGTAAGAAATTCACCACAACAGATCTGAAGTATGCACAGCTGACGCTGAACAAACAGAATGTACCGCTGGAAGAACGTTATGCACTGCTGAGTGCTGACATGTTCCAACAGTTGACAGATGACATGAGCCAGACACAATACCGCGATTTCTCTGCAGCCTTCGATGCAAAGAATGGCATACTCGGCCAGCTTTTCGGCTTCAAGATTATGATGCGCAGCAATGTAACCGTGTTTGACAATAGCGCTACGCCTGTGGTAAAAGCTGTAGGCGCCGCTGCCGCTGCTGATGACAACGATGGTGTACTATGCTGGCAGATGAACGCAATAGAACGTGCCTTGGGCGACATTACCTTCTTCGAAAAAATTGGTGACCCGCTTTATTATGGCGATATCTATAGCGTATCTGTACGCATGGGTGGCCGCAAGCGCCGCGCCGATGAAAAAGGTATTGTAGCAATTGTGCAGACTCCTTAGTCTTTAATGCATTAATAAATCTGTGTGTTATGGTATCTGAAGTGAAGATATGGATCCTTATAGCAGTGGTGAGCGTGCTGGCTGCCGTGCTGGGCTTTGTGATAAAGACAGTGATGGACCAGGTAATAAAAAAACTGGATGAGATAGTGAGCGAGCTAAAGCAGTTGACAAAAACAAGTGCTGTACAGGAGCAGCAGATACGCGAGCTGCAGGAGCAGGATAAGATGATACACCACCGGCTGCACGATATTTCCGGCAGGCTGCGTACACTGGAGCTGAACGCGAATAAAAGTTAAATACAACCAATAAACCCTTACAAAAAATGTTCTGTACAAAAGTGAATGCAGAAATAAAATCTGCCCTGAAACAATTTGACCAGTATGTGGATGCGCATATTGATACTGCCCTGCAGATAACCTCGGCATTGAAATCCATGCTGACCTCGCCTGCTGCCGATATTATCACTGCCATTATACCCGGCAGCGCTGATGATGTGTTGCGCACACAGCTATTGAATGCGCTGACTAAAATAACAGAAGCGCTAAGCATAGTAGATAGCTGCAAGCAATACACCGATTTGAATGATAAGCTGAAATGCTTTGTGCAGCAGCTAAGCCAGCGCGATCCCAAGCTGCAGGATGCTATACTGTTAAAACTATCAAGCCTGCTGGCTGCAGAGCTGGATGGACAGAAGCTGAAACAATCATTATACGATTTGTACACACAGGCCAAATATGTTACAGCCAACAACTAAGCCAATCATATTACTAATAGCAGGCCATCAGGCAATCATCATTTCTTTTCTATCCTATCAGCCCTTGTCTGCACAGGAGAATATGGCCCTCTATAGACCCTCATAGAATGATGATGCCCATCTGTGCCACTTGTTTACCGGTGTTCCGTAGCAATACGGAACCGCCGGGAACAGTGAAACAACGCCCGCTGAATAAACAAGAATTTTTATGAACGACAACATACGGTCCTACTTCGACAATCATCCCAATGTAGATGAGTTTCATTTTACATCAGATGGATTTGCCTTTTTCAGGGAACATGATGCACGCAACCATGCACGCCATCTGGATAACGATGATGTACTTACCATTAGCCGCGAAGAGCTGGACGATATCGATACAGAAGAATAATCAAAACAACATTTAAAAAGATAAAAAGCAAATAAATGTCTTTACCTAACGTAAATATAACCCTTGCTAACGGAGCGCTCGGCGGCGTGGTACAAACTGCTGATGGCGTAATGGGCCTGGTACTTACCGGCGCATCTAACGGATCAATAGTTGCAGGCACACCATTCCTCGTTACCAGCCTTAGCAATGCAGTAACACAGGGGCTGGATAGCACAACAAACCCCTTCGCATACAAGCATATAAAAGAATTCTACGACGAAGCGGGCGATGGTGCGCAACTATACTGCATGTTTGTACCAAGCACTATGAAGGTGAGCGCTATTGCAGATAAAGCCAACGCAGGCGGTGCAATAAAGCTGCTGAACTTTGCTGCAGGGCAGATAAAAGTACTGGGCATTGTTACTGATGATACACAAGTGTACCCGAGCGGTACAGGCCTTGTGCAAACACATGGCATAAACGACGACGTATACTCTGCCGCATCAAACGCCTTGGCAAATATGCAGGACCTGGCTACGCAGTTTTTTAACCAGGAAACACCATTCCGCGCCATCATAGGTGGTACTTCGTACAACGGCACAGCTACCTCACTGCTTGATATGACGCAGAAAAGCGACAACCGTGTAGCCATATTGATAGGAGATACAGTAAGCGGCAATGGTGCTGCGGTGGGCCTCACACTTGGCCGCTTGTCTGTAATACCTGTGCAGCGCAAAATATCGCGTGTTAAAACAGGTCCTTTAACTAATACTACCGCATATATAGCCACCACATCTGCAGATAGGTATACGGATACCGCTGTGCTGCATGATAAGGGCTTTATCAGCTTTCGTAGCTTCCCTAATAAGAGTGGTTTTTACTTTACAGGTGATGCTACATGCACAGCCACTACAGATGATTTCGATACCATAGCCCGTGGCCGTGTAATAGATAAGGCACATATACTGACTTATGCTACTTACGTAAATGAAGTGGACAATGAAGTACCTGTGAACAGTGATGGTACGCTGAACGCAGGCTACTGCAAATACCTGGAGCAGCAGATCATCAACCAGATTAATCTGACCATGACTGCCAACAATGAGGTGAGTGGTGTAGACTGTTTTGTAGATCCGGCTCAGAATGTACTGGCAACTAATACAGTGAACGTAGTATTGAAGATAACACCGGTTGGCTATAGCTCGCAGATAAATGTAACACTCGGTTTCAGCAATCCTGCTAACGGCTAAGAACACAATTAATCAATAAACCTAAACACAGTAAAAATGGATTTTTTCAATAGTAAAGAATGTGAGTGGGCTGATATGGAGGTGCTGCTGGGTGGCGCGATAGTTACCAAAATACGCAGCATAAAATATAAGGCCTCGAAAGATAAAGAGTCATTGTATGCAGCAGGCGATCAGCCCATTGCAATTCAGTCTGGTAATCGCTCTTACGAAGGAGAGATAAAAATACTAAAGGGCTGCCTCGATGATCTGCAAGCTGCAGCGTTATCTGCAGGTGTACAGGATATCCTTGACCTGGAATTTGACGTGCATGTAACCTACAAAGCGAAAGCGAACAGAACACTAAAGCAGGATGTGCTTGTAGGCGTGCAGGTAAAGGATTTTGAAATAGGCTGGGAGCAGGGCGCTAAGCACATGGAGATAGCGCTGCCCATCATATTTCTGCGCCTCAATCCAACAAAGAACTAAAAATAAATAGCACGGTATGGCAGCAACAGAGCAACAACTAACAGGACAACAAAGTGATGAACAGGTACAAACCTGGAAACAACAATACAAGCAAGGTATTTACGCCATAGTGGTGGATGATTGCATCGGGTACTTTAAAAACCCCAGTCGCAATGAAATGAATTGTGCCATGAGCAAGGCTTCATCAGATGCTGCGCTTGATATGTATGAGGAGTTGGCACGGCTTACATTCATTGGTGGCAGCGAAGAAGTAATAAATGATGATCAAATGTTCTTTGGCCTTGTGCAGCAGATAAAAGTGAAGATGGATGGTAAGAAAGCAAAACTGGTAAACTTATAGAGGAGGCGCGTGGCGGCCCGGCACACGACTTCCTGGGATATTTTGAAACCCTGCTTGAATATTACTTACCGGGCCTAGATCATAAAGACCTCAGCGACGAAGCCTTTGCCCAAAAAATAGCGCAGCTCGCATTTATTCGTAAACACAAATGACCCACAGACTATGAATGATTTGGCATCCCTGCTACAACAAGTAAATGACATGAATGCTTCCTGGCTTCCGGTAGCAGTCACTGCACAGTCTGCATTTGATACAATAGATGCAGCTGCGCTTAAAACACAACAGACACTGAAAGATACTATAGCTGATGTAAATGGATTGAATAAGAGTTTGGGAGGGATAAAAGGCAACATTTCAGTATCCGTAAATAATGATCAGATCACTGCAACGCAAAATCAGATAAAACAATTGCAGAGCCAGGCTGGAACAATTGGTAAGCCGGCATCTGGTAATGGTATTAACGCCGCCACAAATACTGAATCTTCAAGCTTTGCTGATAAAGCAATTACCGCAGCTACTAAATCAATAGTAAAAGGTGGAATAACCTCTGTAATCGAAGACAAAGCACTAGGAACAGCAGTTAAAGAAGAATTGGCTAATGGTTTTAGGGGGTTGGTAGCAGATGAAGCAGGCGAATTTGTTGCGTCATCTGCCGGCGGAATACTCGGAGATGTGCTTGGTGGCGGAATAGCAGGAGGGCTTGAAGTTGCATTGGGGGCTGTGGCCCCCGAAATTGTATTGCCTGTCGTTGCGGCTGGCGCTTTAATAAAAGGTTTTATGGATCATAAAGCAGAAGAAGAGAAAAAGCAACAGCTTGCGGATGACAAAATTGCAAAACACAGAGATCTTGTTTATGCATTGGCCGGGGTAAAAGATGATGAACCAGAAATGCCGTTAAGGGGCAATCCGATTGAAGATATGGGATTCGCACGCCGGCATTCAAAAGACCCTAATTTTTATTTAGCTCGTGTAGGGCATGACTTCAGAACATCGGAGGATGCGGAGCTTCTAAGATCTATGTCGATCTACAATCTGAATAGTTATAAATCATACAGAGAAACGTACGATCCACTAAATGTGGAAGGGCTGAGAAAGCCGCTTCCAGGTGCGTATAAAGAGCAGCTGGAAAAGGCAAGGCGTGGAGAATTTCCGAAAATGAAAAAACCAGAAAAATCTTTTTTTGATGAAATACCAACAGACCTCGACAAAACAGTATCTCTGAAAGAAATATATAGGGTTAATGGAGAAAAGTATGTTAATAAATATTTTGATGCTGTGAAAAAAAGTGCAGAAACCTTAGATAATAGCATCGTTCATTTACCAAACACACACCCTTTTTCCACAGCTACAAATAAACTGCTAAAAACATTTCCATCATACATAGCCGCCACAAAAAGAGATCTGCAAGAGAATAAAGATGAGCATTCGCCAGAAAAACAAACACAACATCGCTCTTTTGTGACTACCGGGAATTTGCAACCGCAGGGCAAAGTAATCAACATCAATATCAACAAGGCCTTCATCGAAAACTTCAGCATTCATGCGCAAAACGTTCAGCAAGGCTATGATAACCTGAAACAAAAAGTCGAGGAGATTTTTCTTGAAATTCTTAACAGTGCAAACGCAGTACACGAATAATCATGGCAGAAGTATCATTTAGTATAGCACAGCTTTTTGAAAAACAATTCGGGTATAAAAGCGATGCATTCAATTTTAATAAAATAACTGATAGAAACTTAAAGGCGAATGGCGGTAGCCCTTTGTACAGTTTGGATTCTTTTGGCAGGGAATATTTTATGCCTGTTTGGCTTGGGCAAACGCTTGATTCACTTATAGAAATTCCTTACCCTGTTATCCGTATTGAGTGCCGGAAGACAATTGTTGAAACACCGCTTACCGAAAGAAATGGCACTGTTAAAGAGCTTATATATACGCAAGACTATAGGATTTCGATAAAGGGCTTAATTGTTAGCAGTACGCCCGACTGGCCTGAAAAAGACATCAGAGCGTTGAATACCTTGTTTAATGTTAACACACCAATATATATTCAGTCTGCACTTACGGACATTTTCCTAGTAGCAGTAGATCGCAATGGCGATACTCAGGCAGTAATCTCATCTATTTTCTTTCCCGAAAACAAAGGAGTGAAAAATGTATGTCCTTATGAAATAGAATTGCTGAGTGATAATATTTTCAGTTTAAATGAAGTGTAATGTTTGTTTTAAAGAGCAATATTTCAATAGGCGTTCCGGGGAAGCAACTGCAGTTCACAGGCGTGCATGAGGTGACCATTAGAAAGAGCATACATAGCTATATAGATACAGCAACTATTAAGCTGCCTTCTATAGCCTGGCTGCACACAAAAATCAACAGCTCAAATCCTAAAAAGGTAATTACCGGTGCGCAGTTTAATGATGGCGATCCGGTTAATATCAGCCTTGGATACAACGGCGATATGCAGGAAGAATTTAGTGGCTTTATAAAAAGAAGAAATCTGAACATGCCGCTAGAAATAGAATGTGAAGGGTATAGTTATAAACTCAGACGAAATAATATTAGTGGCTCATGGGCTTCAATATCAGTAAAAGATTTGCTGAAGAAAGCAACCGATGGTTTGGGTATTACACTTCAGGTAAATACAGATATCAGCCTTAACAACGTATTAGTTTCAAACTGGACCGCTGCACAGGTAATAGACTTTATATTGAAGGAAACCGATGGCTGTATCTCTATCTTTTTCATTCAGCCAACCATATTATGGGCAGGCCTGGTGTATACACCGTACTCAAATGGCACAGATGTGTTTAACAAATCAACCATTAGCTATAGACTTGGATATAATGTGGTAAAAGACAATAGTTTGAAACTGCGGGTGCCGGATGATAACCCTGTTAAAGTGAATTTTAGTAAAAAGCTAGCAACCGGCGAAAAGCTAAACGGATCATCTGATGCCACAGAAGCAGCAATAATAAGAAATTACCGAAAGGTACTGAATCATATTGCCTCGTCACCTGTGTTAAAAATGCTGGCCCAGGAAAAGCAAAAGCGATTCAACTACACAGGCTATGAGGGGAGAATAAACGCTTTTCTGCAACCATATGCACTACCCGGTTATAAGGCAAATATGCAGGACACACAATACCCGGAAAGAAATGGAGCTTACCTGGTAGAAGGGATAGAAGTGGTATACGGAATGGGAGGCGCCAGGCGAGTAATAGAAATTGGTCCGCAAATAGGAGGCAAATAATGAGTAAGAACGCAGCAAAAATAAAAACTGGATTACAACATCTAAGTGCTCGGCCTCATGAAATAGTATCAGGTACGGTAGTAAGTGTTGATGAAAACGCAACGACAATGAGTGTGCTACTTACGGATTATGACGCAAACGTAGACAATGTGCTGCTTAACGGAGTAAGTGAAAACCTAAACGGATTAATCGTTTTCCCAAGTGTCAATAGCAATGTAGTAATAGCAAGTATAGATGGCCCTGGTGAATATACATTAGTACGCGCCAGCAATATTGATAAAGCTCTTTTAACTATAGGCGCTACCAAACTTACTATTGACAGCAAAGGATATAGTATAACGCACAATGGCGAAAGCCTGACAAAGATAATGAGTGATCTTTTAAGCGCTCTTCAGGAAATGACATTTACCAATGGTGCGGGAACAACCAATGTAGCAGACAATCTTCCAAAACTGCAAGACATATCAACACGTATAAGTAACCTTTTAACATAGAAAGATGGCACTTGATATATCAATATTAACAGACGCATTCAAACAAATAAGAGATTCTGCAGGTAAATTATCGACGTCGGAACAAGACCTTAAGTTAGCAAATGCCATTGCGCAGTTTGTAGCGAGCGCGGATGTTATTTATACAGCTGGTCTCATAGCACCATCCGGTGGTGGCCCTGTAACCGGACCTACTACCACGCCACCTACTACTATAGCTAATCTAAAATAATTTGACATGCCTACAAAAATGATGGACATAGGATTAGTAAGCGATGATCTTGATATAGAACAAGGAGACTTTACTAATGCAGAAAGCACATACCAGCACCAGCGACAGTTGCTAATAAACGATAAGGGAACTTTTAAAGAGAACCCTACAATTTGTATAGGCATCTACAGCTACCTGGACAACGAAAACCCCAGTGATCTTTTGCGCGATACAACCATTGAATACACACGTGATGGCATGACGGTAAAGAGTATAAACTTATCAAGCAACGGAAATATAAATATAGATGCGTATTACCCCTAATCAAACCATGATGGACCTGGCTATAATGGCAACAGGCACCGTAGAATCAGTTTTCCAGATACTCGCCGCAAATGGAAAAGGAATAACTGATGCACCGCATGTGAATGACGATTATGCTGTTCCGGCAGATTCAATTATAGACCAGGCGCAGCTTAACTATATAAACCAAAATGGTGTATTGATCGGCACCGGTGATGACCCCGATTTATATATAGGTATTGGCTACTGGCAAATAGAAGTAGACTTTAAAGTATCATAAACAATGGCAAGAACGATAGCACAAATACAACAATCGATAATAGACGCTAAGACGGCGGATCCCAATCTGAGCGCGCTGACAAGCACCAGCAACGTGGCTATATGGCGTCTATGGACATATATAATAGCTTTTTGCCAGTGGACGCTTGAGACATTTTTTGACCTGCATGTAAGCGAAGTAACAGGCATAATAGCTGCACAAAAAGCACATACGCTGCAATGGTACGCTACTATGGCTAAGGCCTTTCAATATGGCTATAGCCTGACGATAGATAGCGACACCTACAGTGTAATAGATACTACAGCACAGATTGTAAATTATGCAGCAGCTATTGAATACACAAACGGCCTAAAAGGATTACGCATAAAAGTGGCCACTCTAAGTGGTAGCACCCTGTCTCCATTAAGCATTCCTCAGCTTGCTGCATTCACTGCATATATGCAGGCCATAAAAGATGCCGGCGTAAGACTTACCATTTCTTCTGCAAATGCTGATAGCTTAAAGCTGAACCTGAATATTTACTACAATGCAATGGTATTAGATGCTGCTGGTGCAAGGCTTGATGGAACAGAGGCTACCCCTGTACAGGACGCAATAGATAAATATCTCGAAAATCTGCCTTTCAATGGACTATACATAAACTTTGAACTTCTGGAAGCATTAAAAGCTGTGGATGGCGTGATAATACCTGAATTGGTAAGCGCGCAATACTACTACGCCGGAAACCCGGGCTATACATCGATAACCACAGAATATACACCAGATGCCGGCTACATAAGAGTCATAACCCGTTCTACAGATCTCACGCTAAACTTTATACCACATGGCCTTGTTTGATATTGACTACAATGCATTGGTAAAGCTGTTGATACCAAAACAGCTGCGTAATGCCAAAATGGTAAGCTGGCTTACTGCACTCATAAATCCGGTACAGTATATATATAACGCATTTATGGCGCAACGCTACGATAACCTATATATATTGAATCATAGCAGTCAGGTAATATATCTCCAGGCGGTACTGAATGATATGTTTGACAATACGCTACGGCGAATACAGGTGACAGATCCACGCTATAAAGATCCTTTATACATCTACACTGATAGTGAAATTAAACCTGTATATCTGTATACTGATGCAGAAAGCAATCCGATATGCCTATATACAGACACTGAAACGACAGCTGGAGATGACTTTGTAGTAGACGTGCCTGGGGTGATAGCTTACGATTACATATATATGCATGCACTTATTGAGCGCTTTCGTTTGCCTTCAAAATACAAATACTCAATCATAACCGTATAACTATGAATACACTTGATTTAACAAAAACAGGCGGCTTCCCCTTTACACAGGATATGCTTGACTGGATACAACAAAATGGCCTTGGGGTAATGAATATGCTTGGCGCGAAATGTTTACCCAATAGCCTGGCAACGACACCCAATACACCTGTGGTGTTAACAGGATTTAATCCAAATGGCGGGGCTACATATAAAGCTGGGTACATGTGGTACAACAATGAAATATTGCATTTCCCGGTAGATATTGATACAAGCGGGATACCATTGCTGGACCCAACAAGTGGTTTAGTTTATGGCTTTGCCATAGTAGAAACTGATACATCCGTGTCTTATTTCGATGGAAGCAGCCATAACACTAAAATATCCCGCACCCTTACAATAGTTGCCGGAGCAAATGCACTAACAACTACGTTTATTCCGCTCACTACCACTATTTATTATTTTGATAACGGGTTACGAGAAATAGTAGAAACACATGTACCGATATCCGTTTCAAGTATTACGGGAGATGTATATTATCGTAAAAATTACTTAAATAACACCCTTCAGGTTAGAGGCTTATTAAGTATTCCGGCATCTGTTATAAACCCGCCTTCCGTCATAACGCTTGCAACACTACCCGTCGCATATAGACCAATTTCACAGAGCGGACTTTTTACTGGATATTATAGATATGTATCTTCATACTTAACGGACGTTTCAGGAATAGATTTTATTAGAAATGTCCACATGGAATTACAAACTAATGGGAGCTTGAATATACTGCCCATACCTGCTGCGGGAGTATACAGCATAATGTTTAATTCTACAATTCCACTCGACTAAAACTTTGAACCCTCCGAAAAACGCAATTAAATGGCAATAAAAGACAGAACAACATTAAAAGGCTATTTTCCTACAGGGGGACAGCCTACACAGCAGCAGTTCAGCGACATGTTGGATAGTACATTTTTGAAGAACGAAACGATACCAATAGCAAACGTAACCTTTGGTGTAAATGTACTTACATATGCAGCGACTATTAACTGGGATATAACAGCAGGCCAGCAAGCAAAACTTATACTTACAGGCAATACTGCGCTCAATATATTAAATATGCAAGCAGGGCAGTTTTATCTGCTGGAAGTAATACAAGATACTACAGGTGGGCATACATTAACACTATCAGGAGCTAAAGTAGTAAACAACAGCGGTGGCATAATCGGGCTTTCAAGTGCCGCTAACGCTATAGACCTATTGAGTATATATTACAATGGCGCAACATTCTATTGTATGGTTAATAAATCATTCAGCTGATGATAGCGACTTTTTATAAAGTGCCTACCGACATGCCGCTTGACCTTGTAAGTGGTGCATGGTTTGCACACGGGCTGCGGCGCTTATCATCCTCTTATATGGGAAAGATTTTACGTGTACGAAGAGATAGCGATAATGCTGAGCAGGATATTGGCTATACGTTGGAGAATTCACTTGATATAATGAACATTAGAACGTTTATAGGCACAGCAAATGCATACGTCGTTAGACTATACGACCAAACAGGTAATGGGCATGATGCAGCACAGACTACGGCGACCAATCAACCCAAGCTAAGCCTTGTAGAAGCTAATGGGCTCCCGGCATTAATACTGACAAAAGCAAATGCAATCTCATTGCAAGTAACGCTGACAGGCAGCAAACCAACTTCGTTCTCTGTGCTCTGTTCTTATCAAACTTCAAACGTAAATCTAAATAGTCAGGCTGCTTGCGGCAGTGCAATAACTGGGGCAAATGTGAGTATGTGGGGACTTGTACTTCAAACTTATTTCGGCGGTAACGTGCAAAACGGCATGATAGAAACTACAATTGGAGATAGCACTTTGACTAGTTCTATTGTCTCAAACACTCCTCAAAATGTTATGTCTAATAGTGTTTATGAGACAGTATCTGTGCGCTATCAGAATGGTAATACTTCGCCTTCCATCCATGTTGGCGGTATAAAGCAAACACTCACACAGGTGGGTAGTGGCTCAAGCATTGGCGGTAGTACAGGTAATTATTACATCGGTAAGGGCTACCCAGGTACAGAGCTGGATGGAAAGATATTAGAAAGTATGGTTTACTCAAGCTATGTGAGTGATGCAAACATGACTAAAATAGAAAACAATATAAGAGCATACTATGGAATTTAGAATTAAGTAAACGAATGATATTTTTTTAATTATCATACCCTCACAATACTTTGCCGCGTAAATAGCAACAGATAGGCAATGATGAATAACATTGAAGTAATAGCAGATGCGGCAATTTTTAATAACAAGTAACCGATATTGGAGAAATTCCAAAGCTCTATTGTAAAGAAAACGATATGGTGCAATAGAATTAAAAAACCGCTGTAAACTAAGAATGGCATCCAGCCCATATTTTTTATGGATGGCGACTGATTAGGATATTCAGATAAGTTTTTTGGAAGCAGCGCATTCAAAACATTAGTGCGGAGATATGCAATGAATACGGTTGCGCAGGCATGTATGCCTGCCGTATTCATAAATGTATCAACTGTGATGCCGGTGATGAATCCAAGAATTATGAGTAACCAAACAGGTGTCTCAAAAGTAAGAAGCAAAATAAATAAAGGGTAAACATAAGGTATGAAGATGGGAAAGCCGGATGGTTGCGACCACCAACGCAAGGATATCTTATTCAGTATTAGTATCTGAATAAGCATGATAAAGCAAAATCGTAGAAAGTTTTTCAGATAAACACTCATGGTTTGCTTTTTATTGAATCCTCTAATTGTTTCCTTTCTTCAGCCATTTTATTTCCGGCAACATATACATATTGCAGGTTACGGAAATTAGTACTTGGATGCAGATACAATATCTGCATATTGTTCTTCTTTACGTATTCCAGTTTGAACACTGTGCCGATCATAATATCACCGGGTATATGCAGCGAATAGCCCGTGGTGAAAACTGAATCACCCGGTTTTACTTTTATCTGCATAGGGATATCCTTCATTATCATTACATCCGGCTTGTTACCTTCCCAGTTTACGAAGCTACTGGTGCCGTCTTTTAATTTGGCACTTACCTGCTGCTTCATGCTGAGTATGGAAATAACTGCGGCAAAATGTGGTGATACGTGCACTACCAGACCTACTAAACCCGTGCCTGAAATGACTGCCATGTCTTTTGCAATGCCGTCTGCACTACCACGATTAATGGTAATGTAATTATTAGCTGCACTAACGGAGTTGTTTATTACATATGCTGTTCGATAAAAATAGTCCGCATACCGAATGATATGCGTATTGGTGTCTGTAGAAGGAATTACTTTCTTAATGATAGTATCCTTAAGTATATCAATACCTTTTAAAGAAGATATTTGTTTTCGTAGACGTGCATTCTCATTTATCAGGCTATCATTCATTTTCCGCAGGCCGAAGTAGTAAACAACATCATTCTGCTTTTTATACAAAATGCCGGACACCGTATTGGCAGAGCTTATTATATCATTGCCCTGCATGGTATTAGTGCGTGTTATGAGTACAATACACACAATTTCCACTCCCAGGAAAAGGATAAGATTAAAAAACCGGCGTATGAACAGTATAAAGTTGCGCACGCTCTATATGCAGTATGATGAAATTTGATTACTTCATTAAGTAAGGCATCTTCACAATGTTCTTCAGCGCCATGCCTGTGCCGCGTACCACTGCACGCAACGGATCATCAGCTACATGAACAGGTAATTTTATTTTGTGTGCAATACGCTTGTCAAGGCCGCGCAGCAATGCGCCACCACCTGTAAGGTAAAGACCGCGACGATAAATATCTGCAGCCAGTTCCGGTGGTGTGCTTTCCAATGCTTTAAGTATTGCTTCCTCTATTTTAAAGATTGATTTATCCAGCGCTTCAGCTACTTCCTGGTACGATACCATTATTTGTTTTGGTATACCAGTTACCAGGTCGCGGCCATTTACAGCTATATCATCCGGTGGTGTATCCAGCTCTTTCAGTGCAGAGCCTACATGTATTTTTATTTGTTCCGCAGTGCGTTCACCTATCATCAAGCTATGGTAGCGACGCATTGCTTCCATTATATCTGCTGTAAATTCATCGCCTGCTATGCGTATCGACTGATCGCAAACAATACCTGCTAATGCTATTACAGATATACCGGTAGTACCGCCGCCTATATCTATTATCATGTTGCCAGTAGGTTCTTCTACATCTATGCCTATGCCCAGTGCAGCTGCCATAGGCTCATGTATCATATATACTTCCTTAGCGCCTGCTTGTTCAGCAGAGTCACGCACGGCACGTTTTTCTACTTCGGTAATGCTGGAAGGAATGCATATTACCATTCTCCAGCTAGGTGGGAATATTGGTTTTTTAGGATAAACGAGTTTTATCATTTCACGCAGCATGCCTTCTGCTGCATTAAAATCTGCTATCACGCCATCCTTAAGCGGGCGTATGGTTTTAAGATTTTCATGGGTTTTTTCGTGCATCATCATCGCCTTTTTACCTACCGCTACTATTTTATTTGTAGTACGGTCGATGGCTACAATAGATGGTTCATCTACAACTACCTGGTCGTTGTGTATGATGAGGGTATTGGCAGTACCTAGATCTATTGCTATCTCTTGTGTCAAAAATTTGAATAATCCCATAAATGCTCCTCAGCAGAAAAAAGTTAGAAATAATGGCAAATTTGCGAAAAATTAGCTCAGATTTGGCAGAAAACTTAAAAAATTGCCCCATTTCTAAAGATATTATATTATCAAATACGAGCAGGGATATTTATCTTAAACAGACTTATTACTGCGTATGCAAGAATGGGTTGAGGATTAATTTATAAAAAATGCTTTAATATGAATTTTGCCGGCAAGGCTCAGTTATCATTATTTTTTTAATTCAATCATCGCGCATTGGTCAGACCCATGTTTAACAGGGGCAGTGCCACTATATGTTTGCGGTGTATCATTTACATACCACCATGCAGCGTTGTCACAGGTCCAGTCGCTGCCCGGATAAGGGCCTGATATCTGCTCATAAGACAAATCCCTGATTTTAAAAGATCTCCCCGCAAGCGGTAAGTCTATAATATAGTCATGGTCGGACAATATATACAAATCAGGTTCGTAAGTTGTGTCATTACTCACTCTGTATTTGCTTGCGTATTCATAAATGCCTGTTCGCACAGTAAAATTGGTATTCTTCTGATATTCTTCATATACAACGACAGATTGTTCCGTATTGTTAAACCCAACGTAACTAAGGCAAAATGATGGATTTGTAGTGCATTTTACATTGCAGGAGCTTGAAGAAATAATAAGCGCAAAAAGCATCATCAAGTAAGCATTTTTCATAAGGGAAACGATTTAATAACCTAACTCGCATAATTTATGCCAAAATTCTGGTTCGGAGTATCGATTTTTTTCCTACTTTTGCGCCTCGGGCGTTGAGCCCGATTTTTGTATCTGCTCATCGCGCCACTCATTTTTTTACTTTTTCATTTTTCAGCTAAATGCCGCGCGATCTTTCTATTAAAAGTGTGCTTATCATCGGTTCAGGCCCAATAATCATTGGTCAGGCCTGCGAATTTGACTATTCCGGTTCCCAGGCTGCCCGCAGTCTTAGGGAAGAAGGTATCAGGGTTACCCTGATAAACTCGAACCCCGCCACCATAATGACGGATCCAATAGTGGCCGATAAAGTATATCTGCTGCCACTTACGGTGGAAAGTATTGAACAAATACTGGAAGAGAACGAGATAGATGCCGTACTGCCTACAATGGGTGGACAAACAGCGCTGAACCTGGCCAAGGAAGCCGACGAGCTAGGCATTTGGGAGCGCAACAATGTACGCCTGATAGGTGTGGACATAAAAGCGATAGACAAGGCAGAAGATCGTGAGCTCTTCCGTCAGTGGATGATAGAAATGGGCATACCGGTTGCACAAGCCCGCACTGCCAACTCAATGCTGGAAGGCAAGGAGTATGCGCAGGAAATAGGTTTCCCGCTGGTTATCCGTCCGTCTTTCACTTTGGGGGGTACCGGTGGTGGTTTTGTACACTCTAAAGACGAACTGGAAGCTGCACTGGATCGTGGCCTTACGGCATCGCCAATGCACGAAGTGCTGGTAGAAAAAGCGGTGCTGGGTTGGAAAGAATTTGAGCTGGAACTGCTGCGCGATATGAATGACAATGTAGCCATCATATGTACAGTTGAAAACTTTGACCCAATGGGTATCCATACGGGTGATAGTATAACAGTGGCGCCGGCCATGACGCTGAGTGATACAGCCTTTCAGCTGATGCGCAATACTGCCATACGCATGATGCGCGACCTGGGCAACTTTGCCGGTGGCTGTAATGTACAGTTTGCACTAAATCCTGAAACAGAAGAAATCATTGCCATAGAAATAAATCCGCGTGTGAGCCGCTCTTCGGCGCTGGCATCAAAAGCTACGGGTTATCCAATAGCTAAGATAGCTGCAAAGTTGGCCATAGGCTATGCGCTGGATGAACTAAAGAACCAGATCACACAAACTACGTCTGCCTACTTCGAACCTGCGTTGGACTATGTAATAGTAAAAATGCCGCGCTGGAACTTTGATAAATTCAAAGGTGCAGATGATACACTTGGCTTGCAAATGAAATCGGTAGGTGAAGTGATGGCTATCGGACGCACATTTCCTGAAGCATTGCAGAAAGCTTGTCAGAGCCTGGAGAATAATGCAACCGGTCTTTCGTTCATCAGCACCAGCCGCCTGCGTCCTGAAGAAATACTGGAATCGCTGAAGCGCCCGCAATGGGACCGCATATTCCGTATAAAAGAGGCCATGGCAGCCGGTGTATCAATAAAAACCATTCGTGAGCTTACACAGATAGACCGCTGGTTCCTGTACCAGATACAGGACATAGTGAAAATGGAAAATGAAATTCGTCAGTATAAACACCTGGAGAAATTGCCTGAAAGCCTGCTGTGCGATGCCAAACAAATGGGCTTTAGCGACGAGCAAATTGCTGAACTGGTAAAAGATTGCACGGCTGAAGAAGTATATGAGCACAGAAAAGCGCTGGGCATTACCCGTGTATATAAAATGGTAGATACCTGCAGTGCAGAGTTTGAAGCTAAGACTCCATACTTCTACAGCACTTTTGAACCCTGCGCAGTATCTAACAGTACAAAAGGCGATATAGTATTCAACGAAAGCAAGGTTACTGACAAGAAGAAAATAATAGTGCTGGGTTCAGGCCCTAACCGCATAGGCCAGGGTATCGAATTCGATTACTGCTGTACGCATGGCCTGCTGGCAATAAAAGAGATGGGCTACGAAGCCATAATGGTGAACTGTAACCCTGAAACGGTTTCTACAGACTTCGATATGGCTGACAAGCTATACTTCGAACCGGTATATTGGGAGCACCTGTGGGAAATAATAGAACATGAAAAGCCATATGGTGTAATAGTGCAACTAGGTGGACAAACAGCCTTGAAACTTGCTAAACGCCTGAATGAAAAAGGCATCAAGCTGATAGGTACATCGTTTGACGATATGGATATAGCCGAAGACCGCGGCCGTTTCAGCGATCTGCTGAAAGAGCTGGGTATTCCTTATCCTAACTACGGCACAGCATATACTACTGACGAAGCCATAGAGGTAGCAAAAGAAGTAGGATACCCTGTGTTGGTGCGCCCGTCTTATGTACTGGGTGGTCAGCGCATGCGTATAGTGATAAACGACGATGAACTGGAAAAGAGCGTTGTAAGCCTACTGAAGCACTTGCCGGGCAATAAAATATTGATAGATCATTTCCTTGATCGTTGCCAGGAAGCAGAAGTAGATGCTATATGCGATGGTGAAGAGGTGCACATAATGGGCATCATGGAACACATAGAGCCTGCAGGTATACACAGCGGCGATAGCCATGCCGTATTGCCAAACTTTAACCTGGGCCAGCTGGAAGTGGATGAAATGGTGGACTATGCTAAAAAGATAGCGTTACGGCTGAATATAAAAGGCCTCATAAACATACAGTTTGCTATAAAAGATGGCAAAGTATATGTGATAGAAGCCAACCCACGCGCCAGCCGTACTACGCCTTTCATAGCTAAAGCATATGGCGTACCGTTCCTGAACATTGCTACCAAAGTGATGATGGGCGAAAAGAAACTGAAGGACTTCAAGATTGAAAAGAAGCTGGAAGGATATGCAGTAAAAGAGCCTGTATTCAGCTTCAACAAATTTCCGAATGTGAATAAGGAACTGGGCCCTGAAATGAAAAGCACAGGCGAAGCGATACGCTATATTAAAAATCTGCGTGACCCATGGTTCCGTCAGCTATATAAAGAGCGTAGCATGCACTTAAGCAAGTAAGCAATAATTGTAACAATAATTAAAATGGCTGTGAGCATGCTCGCAGCCATTATCTTTTAAAGCACCGTGTTATTTAAACAATTCATTATACTGCATTACTGTATATACATGAGTGGTGTCAATCTGAAAAATTGCAGGATCAAACCACTCCGGCGGCATGATTTCAAAGCATGAAATGATGCTTCTTCTATCAGGTAAGCCGGCAAGTACAGCTTTTTCGTCATTTCTGATAGCGAATGTTTTTTGTGGTATGTCTCCCTCACTGCCAGACAGCAATAGTGTTTCATCGGGTACTGCCCAGTTAAGTATTAATTGCTGTTCAAGTTGTGAGTTATTAATGAGTATGAGTTTCGAAATATTTTTCTCGCGCATTTTTGCCAGTACGTTTTCCAGCAGATTTTCACGCTGTACAAATTTTGATGCAGACATACCAATATACGCAAAGCGTATAATGAAGATGGCAGCAAGTAAAACAATAGCCGGTGTAGGCTTCAGCTTAGGCAACAAACTAAAAACAAATGGGCAGGCCATAATGATACCAAGCCCTGTCCATTCGCTTTCTATATGAAACAAAAGAATGGACCCCATGCCGCCATAAGTAATGGCCATAATAGTGACATAACCTAATACCGAAACTAATGTGAATGCAGCCAGTAGATAATTCCCATCTTTAAACAGACTAATAATGCCCGCAATAAAAATGATGACTGCGATCCAATAATTAGTAACACAGCGCTGTAAAAATTCAGTTATAACGGGTGCTGAAAAACTGGACCAGATATGACCCACGCTAAAATTGGCAATTGTGTGTAGCTTCTCACCGTCATATGTTTGATTAAAACTGAACCAGTACTTTATTGCAATAATAATAAGCAACATACTGCTTAATAAAATGGTATTCTTCTTTGAAAAAGGCCAATTGCTTTTGTCCCATATCAGGTATATCCACAGAAAGATAAGCGGCATGATAACAAGAAAATGGGTGAAAACAGACAGGAAGCCTAGAACAAGGAAGGGAATAGTTAATAACAGCGCGGTGATCTTTCTATAGCCCATTGAGACCGTAGTGCCCAGGAAAAGGAACATCCATGCCATACCTTGAAATACCTCATTGTTCGTCCAGTAGTAAGCATCACTGAACAGCAGCACATAATATAACGCCATCAATATGCCTAATGCATATTGTTTGAAGCGAAACACCAGCAACAGTATAACACCAAGATAAAAGACATTGAAACTTACTGTGTAAGCAATCACAATATATTTTATTGATAGATGCAGCTTTATACCAATGAGCGGTACCAGCTGAGTGATAAAAGAACCATAGCGATGCTCTTGTATAGAAAGTCCATGGTGTATTAAAATATTTGTGCAAACGTAGGCGGAGTCTAAAAAGAATACACGCACCTTGTAGTAAACTATGGCAAATGCCAGTAATACTATAAGGGCAGCTATGGCTGCTAATGAGGATTTTTTTAATGTAGTATTAAAGGGTATCATTGTCAATAGCGAACAAGTTACAATATAACAATAAGGGCTCAGACAACAATATACCGGCAAAGTAAATTTACAGTCATATCTTAACCGCATGAACGCGCAGCAAATACAACTAAAGCAGGCAGCTAAAATAGCTGTTATCGCAATGTTGCTGCTATTGTTGGGTGCTTTCCGCTTTTATAAAGAGCGCATGCTGTTTATTGATGCTGCACATATCTGCTTCCGGCTACTTAATTATAAAACATTCGTCATTGAGGAGCATCGTTACGGCTCTTTTATTACTCAGCTGGTACCGCTCATTGGTCAAAAGCTGCATTTATCTCTAAAGGCCATACTCATTGCATACTCTGCCAGCTTTAACCTATTCTATCTTGCCATTGTATGCTTATTACTGTTTCGCTACAAGCAGTATAGCTTGGCTGTACTCATGGCATTGTACTATGTACTCTTCGTAAGCGATGCCTACTACTGGACGAATAACGAGGTACACCAGGGCACAGCATGGATGTTCCTGTTTTTTGCAGTAGCCTTTCGCAATGCTGAAAAGCAGCCTGCTGTGTTATTACAGGTACTCTCTTTCATAATCCTGGCAGCACTTGCCATTTTTACGCATCCCCTGGTTATGATATCCATCATTTTTTTGTGGGGTTACTTTTTTATCAATAAGGAACAATGGCCTTATAGTCGCTCTTCCTCTGTATTGTTCAGCGCATTGCTGGTAATGATAGTGCTCTTAAAATATTTTGTCAGTAGGGTAAGCCATGGCTATGATAGCGGTAAGATAGACCTGGCTACCCAACTAAATCCTACCGGCATATGGCATGCCCTGAAAGCGCCTATGACAAAAACATTTTTTCATGATTGTATATACAACTATTGGTTAATACTGCTCATATTCCTTACCGGAATTGTAATATTGATAAAAGAGCGCAAGTGGCCCCTTCTTTTATGGACCTTATTGTTCACCATAGGTTTTTACACGCTCATGGCGCTCACTTATGGCAATAGTCTTTATGACAGGCACACGCTTTTCTATATGGAAAGTGAATGGATGTCTTTCAGCCTAATACTGGCTGCTCCTTTTGTGTTTAATTTTCTGCCATGCCTGCAAGCTCGTAATGCCGCATGGCTCCTCGCTTTTATATTTATTGTGCGTTTTACTTATATACTTGAGGCGGCACCTGTTTTCACAGCGCGTATTGCTTTTATAGAGCGTGGGCTGCAACAGATGAGGAAAAAAGGGCTTACAAAACTGGTGCTGATTAAGGAGAACAACAGCCTGGATGATAAATTACTTATGGCCTGGGGCTTGCCCGATGAAAGCCTTATGGCCTCTGTAATGGATGGCGACAGACCTGCGCGTACATTTACAGAGATGCCGCCGGAACAGTTAGCAAAGGGAGTACCAAAGGACCATAAAACAATGATAGCCAGCTTTCAGCTGGTAAACGAAAAGCTGAACAGAAAGTATTTCCCTATAGATACAACTGGTGCATACCAGATAATGACCTGGGAAACATTTAATAAATAAGGTAATAACAGGCAAAGAACTAAGCAGGCGATATATGATTAGGAACTGCCTATGGGCAGCCTCTTTAAATTGATAAATACCTGCATGCCAAATGCCTATCTTTGGAGGATAAATTATTTCGCACATGCAATCGAAACGTCCGCAGGATACTTTTGTTATAATGTCCGAGCTCGTATTGCCCAATGACACCAATACCCTTGGCAACCTGATGGGTGGCCGCCTGATGCACTGGATGGATATAGCCGCAGCCATTGCTTCCCAAAGACATTGCAGCTGCCCGGTGGTAACTGCCTCTGTTGATAATGTTTCTTTTGCCAACCCTATAAAGCTAGGCAACCTGCTTACCATAGAAGCTAAGCTGACAAGGGCCTTCAATACATCTATGGAGGTGTACCTGCGTGTATGGGGCGAAGACCTGTCGGCACAGTATAAATATTTATCGAATGAGGCGTATATGACCTTCGTAGCGCTTGATCCTAATGGCCGCCCGCGCAAAGTGCCCGAAATACAACCGGAAACTGACCTGGAAAAAAGAATGTTTGATGATGCGCTGCGCCGCAGGCAGGTGCGTCTGATACTTGGCGGCAAAATGAAGCCCGAAGATGCGGGTGAGCTGCGCTCAATGTTTATTAAAGACTAACGACAAAAACAAGATAGAAGAAATGGTATTAGACCGTACAACACCACCCCCTATACACGACGCTATAGAATTTGAATATAAACTGCCACCTGTAAACGAAAGTAAGCTGGACAACGGCCTGCCCCTGTACTGGCTGAATGCCGGTGTGCAGGACGTGGCAGAGATAGACTGGGTTTTTCCCGCAGGCATTTGGTACGAGCAAAAACAATCCGTAGCGCAAGCTGTAGGCGCACTGATAAAAAATGGTACTTCAAAACGTACTGCGCACCAGATACACGAATCGCTGGAGTTTTATGGCGCCAACCTGAAGGTAAGCGCGGGTAACGATTTTTCTACCATCACGCTGTACACGCTCACAAAGCACTTGCACCAGCTATTGCCTATAGTGTATGAGATAATAACAGATGCCGTTTTTCCGCAGGAAGAAATAGAAATACATAAACGCAATGCAATAGATCGATTGCTTGTAAGTCTGCGCCAATGCGATTTTGTTGCCAACCAGCGCATAGATGCAGTGCTCTTTGGTGAAAAATATCCATACGGCCGCTATTCTAAAAAAGAAACTATTGAGGCCGTAAACAGGGAAGACTTGCTGGTCTTTTATAAAAATCATTATAACCTGGCAGGGGTGAAAATATTTATGTCGGGCAACGTGGGCGATAAAGAGGTGAATTGCATAAATGACGTTTTTGGCAAAGCACCCGTATCAGAACAAACGCTTACTGAAGCAAGCTTTGCCATTGAGCCATCGCCTGAAAGAAAGCTGAACTTGCTCAATGACCCGAATGGCGTGCAGGGCGCTATACGTATAGGTCGCATATTCCCCAACCGTCATCATCCTGATTTTGCTCCTATGGTTGTGTTAAACACCCTATTTGGCGGTTATTTTGGCTCAAGGTTAATGAGCAACATTCGCGAGGACAAAGGTTATACCTATGGTATATACAGCTCCATGTCACCCTTTATAAACAATGGCGCTCTTATTATACATACAGAAGCAGGGCGTGATGTGCTGGAGGCCGCCGTGAAGGAAATATATCATGAAATGGATGTACTATGCAATGAGAAAGCGGATGATGATGAGCTGCTGCTGGTAAAGAACTACCTGCTGGGCAATATGCTGGGCGATCTTGATGGTCCATTCTCCATCATGCAGCGCTGGCGCACGCTGATACTAAATGATATGACGGAAGCAAATTTCAATCGCAATGTGCAGATATATAAAAGCATAACTGCCGATGAGCTACAGGCCCTGGCACAGAAATACCTGCGGGCAGACGACTATCATGAAATAGTAGTGGTATAAAGAATACTGAAGTATATGAGAAAGGCCCCGATACCGGGGCCTTTATTATTACCTACTTATAGAGGGTGGAATAACTAAATAAAAACTGCAAGCACAATACACAAGAGGATACCTGAAAAAAACAGGTTCTTAATGAGGATATCATTGTTCACTACATGATTGCTATATGCTTTCTTTACTGCAGTGTTATTGATGGCTGCTGCGTTATTGCTGTTTATAGAGATTAACATTGTGCTCGTTTTTATCGTTATTGACAGTACAAAGATGCAGCGACAAAACACCCTTCAGAAATATTTCAGTTTACTTAACATTGGTTTTAAAACTGATTAACAATAAGTTCATAACTCATTAACAATCAGTTAGTAAACAATAATTCAAATACAGCTTAAAAACGGTGTTTTGCATAAGCAGAAACTGATAAAAATGTTTTTAATGACTCGTTAACGGCCTGTAAAAAGGTTGTTAAGCACTTTTATTCGTTTGCCATTCAAAGGGGATACTTTCATTTTTACACCCCAACCAAAAAAAAGATCCTATATGGTACTAGAATTAGCTCAGGAAGTTTACCGGTCTAAATACCAGAAAACATTCGCGCAGGACCAATTTTTTGCCTATTTGCTAAATGGTATAGAGCTGTTAAAAGCAGATACCCTTGGCAAAACCAATGATACATTGCAAATGATAGCCATGAATATTGCAATAGAATACAACATGCAGGTAATGATGCGCGAGTTGTTGCAGTAACCTGTATACACGCACAAAAAAAGCAGGTGGAAACCTGCCTTGTAATGGAAGTATTATATTAGGTTAGGGGCTCTTCTGCCTGTGTGGTGGAATAATGCAACTAAGCTACTCAATAGAGAGTAGCTTAGACAGATTTGGTACCTTAAGTAATTATTATTTAAATATTAACTGGCGCTAATTGCCTAATGCTTAGGTTTTAATGCAGTGTGCATAACAGATTCCTTTCCAAACTCCAGCAGCTCCTTTGGCGGATAATACCCCATAGTGCCATTAATTATTTCGCCGTCTTCGCTTAGTACTATCAGGGTTGGGTACCCTTGTACGCTGAATTTGCTGGCAAGCATTACACCGTCACCTACTTCCCCATCGAAAGATGCATTCACGAAATGCTCATTAAAATAATCAGCTACCTCCCTGTTGCTAAAAGTTTTCTTCTTCAGCAGTTTACAAGGGCCGCACCAGCTGGCATATATATCCAGGAAAATAGGCTTGTGCTCAGCCTTGGCTTTAGCCAGCACTGCTGCCCAGCTGCTTTCATAAAACTGTATGCCTTCGTTTTTGTCATTGCCTTTGGCGGCTATTTTAAACGAAATAAATGCACCCAGCACAAAAACAACGGCTACGGTGATATAGGCTATCTTTTTCATCTTGAATATTTTTTAGTTGTTGCAAATTTATTCGTCGCCGGTAGGTATTATGCTGCTTGTTTCCACCATCAGCATCACAGTCTTTTTTGGTGCTCGTGGGCGATGCATAACCCCCTTGGTTATGGTAGTACCCTGCATAGGGTTCAGTTCTATCGTGCGATCTTCCAGGTCTACAAGCAATTGGCCTTCCAGCACAAAAAAGAATTCATCGTCATCATCATGTTTATGCCAGTGAAATTCGCCTTCCACTATACCTATTCTCACTACGCTATCGTTTACCTGGCTCAGTGTCTGGTTAAACCATTTTTCTTTGTTCGCTGCCACCACTGCGGGTATATCTATTACCTGTAGATGCGGATATTTTACATCCAGGTTTATATTGTAAACAGTTTCATTTTCCATACTTGGCGATGATTATGTACCTTAAATATACGAATTAGCGATCTATAACTGTATAAACACACAAATGGCGGTATGCTTCTTATGTATTCTTTAACAGCAACGGGATAAAACCATATCTGTCAACTTTACGTTTATAAAAACAAAATAATCCCCATTTTTGTTATGAGATATTTAAACGTTTTAATAGTCACCAGCTGCATAATATTGTTTGCACAATGTTCTGAAGCTCAAAAAAATAAGTCTATGTCAGAAGAACATAAGAACAATCCCTACTATTCCCGCACAGATACCAATCACCTGCATGTAAGTGATGCTGAGTGGAAGAAGATACTGCCAAAAGATGTGTATGATATAGCACGCGACAAAGGCACTGAATGGGCCTTCACCGGCAAATACTGGAATACGGATGTACGCGGCACTTACTACTGTGCAGTATGCGGCAACCCATTATTTAAGAGCACGGCCAAATTTGCGAGCAGCTGCGGATGGCCTAGCTTTTACGAAACCTTAAAGCCCAATAGCGTGCAATACGTGGAAGATAACTCGCATGGCATGCAGCGTACAGAAGTGCTCTGCGGCCGTTGTGATTCTCACCTGGGTCATATTTTTGATGACGGGCCGGCACCTACACACAAGCGTTTCTGTATGAACTCCGCCGTGTTGGAGTTTGAACCGGATACAGCGTCAAAATAAACGACGGAAATATTTGTTATAGCTGCTGACATAGGGCTGTCACTATGTGTTTGTTGTTTTGTATTATAAAACAGCGACAAATATGCAACAGACAGAAACACAAACAGCAGCTATAACTTTATTATCACAACTCCGCGCCTATGCAGGCTACGCTCTTTGGTGCAACCAGCGCATAGTGGAGTGGCTAAGAACAAAACCAGCGGAAGCCATAGAGCAGCCGGTAGCCTCAAGCTTCCCTTCTATAAAAGATACCCTGGTACATATATCGGATGTGCAATGCTTTTGGATGGAATGCCTCCACGACCGCCAACAAACACCTACCCAAAGAAGAGAAACCTTTAAGGGCACAGTAGAAGAAGTGTTTGAAGGCCTCCTGAAACAATCTGAAGAATTAGTGGCATATACAAATGCACTTACTGAAGAGCAAATGCAGCAAATGCATGTTTTTAAAATACCTAACCGCATAGAGGCGGCCCCGGCGGCTTTCGATATTCTGCAGCATATTGTTACGCACGATTGCTATCACAGAGGGCAGATCATTACCATAGGCCATCAGCTGGGGTTTAAAGATGCGCCCATGACCACTTACAACAACTATATTATTTCAACAGGCAAGGTGCAGTCTATAAGTTGATATTGCTAACTTAGAACCCATGAAGCAGGCAGATATTGCTACATACAGGCTGAACAGGCAACAGTTATCACAACATGCTTATAAGCATATAGCTGATGTGGTAAAGTACATGGGCGCCATGCAATCGCAGGACTATGCTGCCGCAAGCTGGGCACTGGCGCTGCGCCTGCCCGGCATCACGGCAGCTGATATAGATGCTGCCCTGGCCAATGGCAGTATGCTGCGTACGCATGTATTGCGCCCAACCTGGCATTTCGTAGCGCCGCAGGATATACGCTGGATGATTGAGTTGACTGCCCCACGCGTGAGAATGGTAATGGGCACCAACAACCGCAAGCTGGGCCTTGATACTAAGTTGTTCAGCAAAGCCAATAAGATAATAGTAAAGGCATTGCAGGGCGGCCAGCAGCTTACCCGTCCGGAACTAATGCCCATACTGTATAAAGCAAAAATACCTACCGACGAGAATAGATTTTCCCATATACTGATGATGGCCGAACTGGAGCAACTAATATGCAGCGGCGGCAAAAAAGGCAAGCAATTTACCTGGGCGCTGCTGGATGATCGTGTACCTGCTGTAAAAGCAATATCTCGTGACAAAGCGCTGGCCACACTAGCCGAAAGATATTTCATAAGTCATGGGCCTGCTACCATGGTCGACTTCGCCTGGTGGTCTGGTCTTACACTGGCTGATGCCCGCAGTGGATTGGAAATGATAAAGGACAAACTGGCTGAAGAAGAGATAGATGGAAACACCTATTGGATGGCACCCGGAAAAGTTGTGGTTAATAAAACCTTGGCTTGTTTGCTGCCTGCCTATGATGAATATGTAGTTGCCTATAAAGACCGTAGCGCTGCAGCTGGTACACACCCGGAGCTGAGCCGCAGTAATGTAATATTCAACAATACAGTACTGATGAAGGGCAAAGTAACAGGCGCCTGGAAACGCAGCTTTAAAAAAGATGCTGTGTGCATTGAAATACAGCCATTTGAAAAATATACGAAAACACAGCAGCATGCGCTCGAAAAAAATTGCCGTGCATATGCAGCCTTCCACGGCATGAAGCTGGAGCTGCTGTAATTTTTAATAATTTTAAGACCCTGCTAATAAATACGGCCATGACAAAGAAAGAACGATACGAGTTTGTTATAGACTGGTTTGAGAAGAACAACCCCAATGCAGAAACTGAATTGCATTATACCGACCCCTACGAGTTGCTGGTGTCCGTTATCCTATCCGCCCAGTGTACGGATAAAAGGGTGAACATGGTAACACCTGCCCTCTTCAAAAAATTCCCTGGACCAGAAAGCCTGGCTAAGGCGGAATTTGAAGACGTAGAACCGTTTATAAGAAGCATAAGCTTTGCCAATAACAAAACCCGCCACCTGATAGGCATGGCAAAAATGCTGATGGAAAAATATAATGGCGAGGTACCGGGTACGGTGGATGAATTGGTGGAGTTGCCCGGTGTAGGTCGTAAAACAGCCAACGTTATAACATCTGTCATTTTTGACCAGCCTAATATGGCTGTGGATACACACGTGTTTCGCGTTTCGGCACGCATAGGTCTTACGGTAAATGCTAAGAATCCCCTGCAAGCTGAAAAACAACTGATAGCTAATATTCCTGAAGAACTGGTGCATGTGGCCCATCACTGGCTCATACTGCATGGCCGCTATATATGCATAGCCCGCAGACCAAAATGTGAGATCTGCGGGCTACGTCCTGCCTGCAAGTATTACCAGACAGATATGAAATATATTGTAGAACCTGAATTAGAAAAAGCCCCTAAGAAAAAAGCGAAGAAGGCCTAACTGCCCCAGCTGGCTTTGAACGTCTTCTGGTAGTCTTCAAATTTCTGATTCTTGTACACATTCTCCCCCAGGAACTTTAGTATCATTTCCATTTCCGGTACTGGATGGTAACCTGGTATTGGTTGCGGATTAATGAACTGCTCTTCCATAAATATGCCGGTAGGATAAGACATTTGTCCGCGCATCAGTTCCACCGCCAGTTGATTGGTACGTGTTTGTGGTTCTATAGTGTACAGTTTACCCAAAAAGCGAATGCTGTCTGCTTTTTCCGCATTAAACCTCACGGCATAGAATTTAGTATTCATATACTTTATCAGCTCAGGGTTCTTAAAGGTGGTAGCGTCCATTCTTTTACACCAGCCGCACCAGTCGGTATATACATCCACCCACACCTTGCGTGGCTCCTTTTTCATTTTCACTTGCACTTCATCCCAGCTCAGCCATTCTATTTCTTTATCGTTTACCGGTTTTTCTTTAGCCGTCGTTTTTGTTGTTGCTTTTTTGTTTTTTTCACCGGCCATCATCATAGGTGTAAAAGACATAAAAGCCAGTGCCAGAAGCAATACACGTTTCATTCGTATGATTTTTGTAGAAAACGAATTTACGATTATTCCATGTAGCTTTGTTCACTCTATTATAAATAATTAACAAATAACTGATGAAAATAGCCGTAGCTGTAACAGGTGCCAGTGGTTCTATATACGCCAAAGTGCTGCTGGAAAAGCTGCAACAGCTAAAAGACCAGGTTGCGGAAGTGAGTCTTGTGTGGAGCGATAATGCCTTTACAGTATGGCAACATGAGCTGGGCAATACAAGCTATGAGTCTTTCGGTTTCAGGAAATTCGATAAGAACGATTTTCTGGCACCCTTTGCATCCGGCAGTTCATCATATGAGGCACTTATTATATGTCCTTGCAGTATGGGCACCCTTGGCCGCATAGCTGGCGGCATCAGCAACGACCTGGTAACACGCGCCGCTGATGTGATGCTGAAAGAAAGACGTAAGCTGATATGCGTGGTACGTGAAACGCCCTACAACCTTATACATTTAAAAAATATGACCACCGTTACCGAGGCAGGCGGTATCATTTGCCCGGCCACGCCATCGTTTTACAGCCAGCCAAAAACGCTGGAAGATGCAGCATATACGGTCATTCATAGAGTATTGCAGCTATGCGGCCTAAAAGTAGATGGCTATAGGTGGCAGGAAGAGTAGGTCTTACTATCCCGAAGGAATTTTACTTTATCTTTAATTATTCTGTCTTTTCACAGATAAGGAGCAGCGATATTTTATGTATTCACAATCGATAGAGCGTTTAAGAAAAATAATGGACGAGCTCAGGGAAGAATGCCCCTGGGACAAAAAGCAAACCATACATACTTTGCGTCAGCAAACCCTGGAAGAAGTGTATGAGCTTACAGATGCTATAACAGAGGAAGACTGGAAGTCAATAAAAGAAGAGCTGGGCGATATGTTGCTGCACCTGGTGTTCTATAGCAGGATAGGCGCCGAACGGGGGCATTTTACATTTGACGATGTGATAGAAACAGTGTGCAACAAGCTGGTAGCCCGCCACCCGCATATATATGCCGATGTAAAGGTGAAGAACGATGATGAGGTGAAACAGAACTGGGAAAAACTGAAACTGAAAGAAGGAAAGACATCTGTACTCAGCGGTCTGCCACCGGGTCTACCCGCCCTGATGAAAGCATTAAGGCTGCAGGGCAAAGCAAAGCAGGTTGGCTTTGAATGGGACCATACAGAGCAGGTGAAGGAGAAAGTAGATGAAGAAATACAGGAACTGTACGAAGCAGTGGCCGAAGGCAGCCAGGACAAAATAGAAGATGAAATGGGCGATGTACTGTTTGCACTCATTAACTACGCACGTTTTGTAAATGTAGACCCGGAACATGCGTTGGAAAGAACAAACAAAAAATTCATCCGCCGTTTTCAGCAAATGGAGCAGATGGCCAAAGACAATGGCACTGCGCTGCATGATATGACGCTGATGGAAATGGATGCACTTTGGAATAAAGCAAAGACACAGGAATAAAAAGATAAATGTTCAGGCGCTATCCATATTGGATATGGCTGATGATCAGCATACTGTTGTGGTGCCTGGCAGGTTACCGCTACTATACGCATACTCATGCCTTGCAACCGCAGCAAATGGCGCGCACCATAGGTAATGATATTTCCCAACGCGAGGAAGCATTAGATAAATTGCTGAAGAATAAAGATTTGCTGAACAGGATGTTCGCAGATTCACTTACCGGCAATGATATGAACTTCCTGCAAAAGCAGCCCTATTATGTTTTTGCCTACGATAATGATACCCTCAGCTTCTGGAACTCGAACATAGTACTCTCAGATTGCAAAACCGTGGGAAAAGGCCCCTTTACCCTTTTGCATCATCCGGGTGGCATAGCCCTGCAGCAATGCATAACCCTCGGTAGTCAGCACAGGCTCACCATACTATTCCCTATAGTAGTGCAGTATTCACTGGAGAATGATTATCTCAAATCTCATTACGCCGCTGCCGATTATATACCCATCAGTACACAGGTATTGACTGATCCGGCGGCTGGTAGCTTTGAAGTACATACCGCGGATGGCAAAATACTAATGTACCTGCAGTTTCATAAGCAGGATATTCAGCACTGGGTGCCGGATGCTGTTATGATCTGGCTCATCATTGCTGCAATAGTGTTCAGTGTATCCTGGCTGCAGCTTATCATCATCAGGCTGGTAAGGTTACGTTCACCGCTCTGGGGTTTCCTGGTTACTTTTTTAATATTGGCCGCCCTTCGTATACTCATCTATATAACAGGTTTCCCACTCGGACTGCAGAACTTGAAATTTTTCTCGCCCAGCCTTTACGCCTCCAGTATGCTGTTGCCTTCACTGGGAGATATGTTGTTGAATGCCTTGTGTGTGCTGTGGCTGGTTATTTTTATTGTACGGCATGTGCATTACCGGCGTGCAGATGTGCACATTTATAGCAAGCCATTGCGCATCTTCCTCATCATTTTGCTTGCAGCATTAATGGTAGGCTACTCATTTGGCTTTCTTAATGTAATAAGGAGCCTGGTACTTGACTCTAACATGTCTTTCGACTTGAGTCATTTTTACTCCATCAATGGCTTTACCATCATCGGCCTGTTTACTATTAGCCTTATTACTGCAGTATCCTGTACCATTATTTATTTACTAAATATCAGGCTCAATTTATTGCTGCATAACAAATGGCTGAAATATCTGCTGCTGGTAGTTGTGGGTGCGCTCTTCCTCATTCCTTGCGTCAGGCTGCATGAGGATTTTTATTATTTCCTTGTGTTATGGATATTGCTATTCGTAGTCCTGCTGGATATAAAAGCGCTCTCCCCGGTATCAGACCTGCTGGCGCCGCACATGGTGTTCTGGGCCATCTTTGTGTGCATCTTTTGTACAGCAGTGCTTTATTATTTTAATCACATTAAAGAACGCGAAACACGAAAAATATTTGCCGATCAGCGGGTTACTCCTGTACCTGATGATATTATTACCGAGTATGCATTTATAAATACAGGTATAAAAATAGAAGGCGACAAAATAATTAAGAGCTTCCTGAAAAAGCCGAGTGCTGCGGCACGCAAGCAGGTAAATGAACACATAGACCTCACTTACCTTGTAGGGCAGCTAAATAAATATCAGGAGCATATTTACGTTTTTGATCGCTATGGACACAGTCTGTATAACAGGGATACACTAACCTACAACGACCTGGCGGAACAGGTTAACGAGGCTACCGTCACAATGGCTAATGCGCTATACTACAAAGAGTACGAGAAGAACAGCCACAATTATATCGCTTACATACCTATGTCTGACGATAGCACAGACGAACGTACCGGCTATATATTTATAGACCTTGCACTGAAACAGGCACCCACCGAAACGGTATACCCCGAACTGCTGCAGCCAACAGGAATAAAAAGCAACCCTACTACTGCAGAGTATAGCTATGCCATATATGAAAATGGGAAACTGGTGAGCCATACCAACGATTATCCATTCCCTGATTTTCTGAAAGCGGATACGCTGAAACAGCAGCGATATATTTTTTATAATCGCAACAGCTCCTCAGAGCTTTGGTATCGCTACAATAAGAACCGTACTATAATTGTAGTGCATAACCATAATGCAGTTATAGAAACCATCACCCTGTTTTCCTACATCTTTGGTATCGAAATATCTATAGCAGTATTGCTAATGCTTTACCAGCTATGTCTTGCCTATTTTCAGGAATCCTCTTTCTCGCGCAAGTTTACCAAGCTTACGCTGCGCCAGCGCATACATTTCTCAATGCTGGGTGTGGTGCTGGTATCGTTTACCATCATCGGCATTGTAACCATTGCCTTCTTCAGAAATCAATATGAAACAACTAACATTACAAAGCTCGAGTCCGCCATGCAGGTGGTGGAAGAGTCCATGCAGGACTATATGAAAGCCAACAAAGGACTTGCTAACGGCAACACCTTTGATACTACCAGCCGCTCCAAAAGATTCAATGCCTTCATCACCAATCTGGCCGCAGATCAGAAAATTGATATAAACCTCTTTAACACAGGCGGCAGTCTGGAAGTTACTTCGCAAGATGATATTTATGATAAGGCCTTGCTTGCCCGCATCATACGCCCTGATGCCTATTATCAACTAAACAACCTCGGCCGCTCGCTGCTCATACAAAATGAAAAAATTGGAACGCTTTCTTATCTGTCATGCTATGTGCCACTGCATGATGAGTATGGTACGCGCTTTGGTTATATCAATGTGCCTTTCTTCTCATCAGAAAAAGACCTCAACTTCCAGATATCCAATATCGTTGTTACACTCATAAATCTCTATGCATTCATTTTCCTGCTGTCCAGCTTATTCACCGTATTTATCAGCCGTTGGCTCACACGCACATTGAACATAGTTATCAGCCAGTTCAGCCGACTGAACCTGCAGCGCAATGAGCGCATTCAATGGCCTTATGATGATGAAATAGGCCTGTTGGTTAAGGAATACAACAAGATGGTGAAGAAGGTAGAAGAGAACGCAGCGCTGCTGGCACAAAGTGAACGCGAAAGCGCATGGCGTGAAATGGCTCGCCAGGTAGCACATGAAATAAAGAACCCGCTCACACCTATGAAGCTGAATATACAATACCTGCAGCAGGCGCTGAGTGGCAATCATCCTAATGCGCGCGAGTTGGTAGAACGTGTATCGGTTTCACTGGTAGAGCAGATTGATAACCTTTCCTACATTGCATCAGAGTTTTCCAACTTTGCAAAAATGCCGGAAGCGCGCCCCGAAGAAATAGATCTGAATAGCCTGCTGGACACCGCATTGGAACTATACCTGAATGATAAAGAAGTACAGGTAAGTCTGCAAAAAAGCACCGATCTGCTGAATGTATATGCAGACAGAAGTCAGCTACTGCGCGTGTTCAACAATCTGCTGCAAAATGCAAAGCAGGCCATACCGTCCGACAGGGAAGGTATTATACAAGTAAGTGTCGAAAAGAAAGAAAACAATGCATTGATATCTGTAAAAGATAATGGTGAAGGAATACCCGAAGAGATGGTGCACAAAATCTTTCAACCATACTTCACCACTAAATCATCGGGCACAGGCCTCGGCCTCGCTATGACGCGAAAGATCATCGAATTCTGGAGAGGAAAAATTTGGTTCGAAACGGAAGAAGGTGAAGGCACTACATTCTTTATAGAGCTCCCACTGCACGAGCAAAGCCTGTAGACATCACCATACCTGCACTTCACGCTCCAGCACTATACCATACTTATCCTCCACCGAGCGCACTACCTGCTCTGACAAGGCCCATATCTCATCACCTTTTGCATGTCCATAGTTTACTAATACTAGTGCCTGTTTAGCATGCACACCCGTATCTCCCTTTCTGTAGCCCTTCCAGCCACACTGCTCTATCAGCCAACCCGCAGGCACTTTTACCATTTCGTCGCTCACAGGGTAATGTGGCATGTCAGCATGATTAACCAGTAGCAGGTTATATAAATTAAGCGGTATAGTTGGGTTTTTAAAGAAGCTGCCCGCATTACCTATCTCTTTCGGGTTAGGTAGTTTGCTGCTGCGTATAGCTATTACAGCATTGGCTACATCTTTTATATTAGGCTCATGCACATTCATTTTCTCCAGCTCATGTTTTATAGCACCATAATGCGTATGCAACACAGGCTTCTTATTTAGCCGAAATACTACAGAGCTGATAAGCAATTTATTCTTCCACTCATGCTTAAACACACTATCGCGGTAACCAAATTGACACTCTTCATTATTAAACTGTACAAATGATTTTTCCTTCCAGTGCCATGCAGTAACACTGTCAATGGTTTCCTTCGCTTCCACACCATAGGCGCCAATGTTCTGCATAGGTGCTGCACCTACCGAGCCCGGTATCAAGGCCAGGTTTTCCACGCCAGCCCAGCCATTACCTATAGCATATAGCACAAACTCATGCCACACTTCACCCCCCTGCACACGCAGCCATACATGCTCTTCGTTTTCTTTTTCTATGCTTATACCTTTTAGCTTATTATGCACCACTATGCCATCCACGGGTTTTGTCAGCAGCACATTGCTGCCCCCACCCAGCACATGTATATCACTCGGGTAGCTTTCACTTATCTCTCTTAGCTCTTCCTCATTGCTCAGCGTTATAAAAGTCTTCGCCGGCACATCCATGCCGAAGGTATTATATGGCCTTAGTGAAACGTTATCCTGTATCTGCATCTGCCCTCAAAAATAGAATGATTAGTTTATTTGCCGTTCGTACTTTTCCCGGGTAAAACGTATGCCAAGTCCCGGTGCACCGCTTATCTGTATCGTCCCGTTGTTGTTATACTTCAATCCTGTAGCCACATCTTCCTTCAGCAGCAGCGGCCCATCTGCATCCACCTCGTCCAGCAGCGGCAGCATATTGGCTATGGCGGCAGAACCTATACTGCATTCGTTCATAGAGCCCATCATCACTTTCATGCCCAGGGTTCGCGCTTCTTTTATCATGCGCATGGCAGGCGTTATGCCGCCACATTTAGTCAGCTTTATATTTATACCATCAAAGGCCTCAGCACATTTCTTCACGTCTCCCTCTTCACGGCAACTCTCATCTGCAAACAATGGCAATGGGGATAATGCTTTCAGTTCCTTCATTTCCTCCCATGCTTCCTTAGGCAGTGGTTGCTCCACCAGGCCCACATCCAGCTTTTGCAATTCAGGCAGTATCATTTTTGCTTCCTCAAAGCTCCAGCCTTCATTGGCATCCACCCTGAACCTTGCATTGCTATGTTCCCTTAGCTTGCGCAGCACATCTATATCATCGGGCCTGCCCACTTTTATTTTATACAGCGGCCATGGGTGCGCGTCCATTTTTATTATCATTTCTTCCACGGTATCCATGCCCAGAGTATAATCCGTTATAGGCATATGCTCCCATTTCAATCCCAGCAAGTGATAAATAGGCACTCTACGCAGCTGTGCAAACAAATCCCATCCCGCTATATCCAGCGCGGCAATCAAAAAGTTTTGCCCCGGCAGCAGGTGATGCAGAAAATGCCAGAAGCGTTGCGGGTCAGTAAGTGCATAGCGCTCTATCATGCCTCGCTTCGGCTCCAGTGCCGCTATCATTTCGTCAACGGTCACATTGTAATAATTAATTGCAGGTGCCTCGCCAAAGCCACGCAGTTGTCCCAGCCCCAACGATACCACCAGGGTAGGCTGGTGTGTCTTGGTGCCCTTCGATATAGTGAACGGGTATTGAAAAGCCAGTTCGTAAGGATAATAATCTAAATGCAGCATTCGTTAAAATTGCAATTATTTTTGCTTCTGAAAAATTCCAGCATGCCAAAAGTTCCTTTTTGGGTATTTATCTTCCTCGCAGTATTGTATTTCTCTGCCATACGTGTTGATACTATGGACGTAGATGCCTCACAATATGCCGAGATGAGTCGCGAGATGATGAAGAGCGGCGACTACCTGCATGTCTACGACCGTGGCCACGATTATCTCGATAAGCCGCCTTTCCTGTTCTGGGTCAGCTCGGCCAGCATGAAGGTCTTTGGTGCTAATAACCTGGGCTTTAAGCTGCCATCCATATTATTCGCGTTACTCGCATTATACGCCACCTATCGCCTCACCCGCCGTTTGTATGATGAAAATACAGCATGCATGGCAGCTCTCATTTTAGGCACCTGCCAGGGCTTCTTCCTCATGACCAATGACGTGCGTTGCGATACCATTCTCATGAGCTGGGTCATAACAGCTGTATGGCTTATAAAGGAATGGGATATAAGCGGCAAGCTATATTGGCTATTATTCGGCGCCGCAGCTGTCGCCTTCGGCATGATGACCAAAGGCCCTATAGCGCTAATGGTGCCTGTCTTTTGCTTTGCCAGCGACTGGATACTGAAGCGCCAATGGAAAAAACTATTCAAGCCGCAATACATCCTTGCCATCATCGTAATAGGCATCCTGCTCATTCCCATGAGCATCGGCCTCTACCAGCAGTTCGATCTGCACCCTGAAAAACTGATAGATGGCAAGCACAATACATCCGGTCTTCGCTTCTTTTTCTGGTCACAGAGCTTTGGCCGCATTACCGGCGAAAGCCCCTGGCAAAATAGTGTGGATATGAGCTTCCTGCTCTCCAACATGCTCTGGTCTTACCTGCCCTGGATATTATTATTCCTCGTGGGCCTTGTTATAAACGTCATAGAGCTCTTCAAACAAAAGCTGCGCCTCAGCCCGCAGCAGGAATGGATAAGCACGGGCGGTTTCATGCTCACCTATCTCGCTTTAGGTTCCTCCCGTTACCAGTTACCGCACTATATATTTGTTGCGTTCCCCCTGGCCTCTATTGTTGTTGCTAAGTTGTTGAAAGACTTCTTCGAAGGCAGGTACCGGAAAGTATTCGGTGTTATGAAACCCGTGCAGACGGTCATTGCGACATTATTGTTTGTGGGTGCATTGCTTACTATCACTTATGTATTCAAAGCAGGTGCATTAGCTATTGCTATATGGGCGGTCAGTGTGCTTGTATGGCTGTACATAGCATTCAAAAAACAGCTTGCTGGCAAAATGTTATACATCAGCGCAGCCGGCATTCTGCTGGTCAACATCATACTCACCAATTTCTTTTATTACAACTTGCTGAAGTACGAAGTAGGTGCCACCGCAGGCCGCTTTATAAAAGCACAGAATATAAACACCGACAAAGTATTCGCCTACCGCATGAAGGACCCCATCAATGCATTGCCCTTCTATGCAAACGGCGTGATACAGAAAAGCGACACACCGCTCGTTGTACTACCCAAAGTAGATTATGTGTTGACAATGGACAGTGGCATTACTGAGCTGCAGCAGAAAGGCTACAAATATGATATAGCCTACCAGGGAAAACTATTCAAGGTAAGCGAGCTCACCCCCGATTTCCTCAACCCCAACACAAGAGACAAAGCCACCAGCAATTATTACCTGCTGAAGCTGAAATAAAAAAAGCCGGGTACCTTACCCGGCCTTTTGATAAAAATATTTTTTTACTCCCTTGTTGGTGTCCTCACCACCAAGCTCGCGCAGAGCAGTTCACTTTATTTAAATCGCTTAAAGAAATAAGTAATGCCATCTTCTTCCATTATCAGTTCATTGTCCTGGCATTTCAGCACTTTAAATGCACGCTTATCCTTTCCATCGCAATACAGCACCTGGCCCTGGTAGCTGTTTGCATACCACGATGGTGCATTGTCCGCATCACGGGTGGCATACAGGTAGCCTAGCTTGCCGTCAGAGCTGCCTCCGGTTATGTCCACCATCTTCAGCACACGTGTATAGTCTACCTGGCTCAGAGTTTTATCGCTCGTGCGTTTGTACACACTCCAGTGGCCCACCATCTGGTCCACACTGTTCACCGGCATTGGTGGCGTTTCTTTTGGCATTTGTGCGGCAGCAGGGCTGTTAGCAGGTGTCAGGTCCGGCTCAAAGGTATATATGCCGCCATCGTCCTGTAGCACCATCTTGTTAGGCTTGCGTTCCAGTATGGTATAGCCGCGTGCGCCCATGTCCAGGTCATTGCCGTTTACTTTGTATACGCCTTTGTATATAAAGCCCCCATGTTTCTGATATACATACTCATTGCCTACTAAAAACTGTAGACGTATGGTGTCGGTAAAGATTATTTCTGTTTTGTCCGACTTTAATCGCTTGGTTTCCTTCCAGTTACCATACAAGTGCACGGTTTTTTCTCCACAAAAGGCAGTAAAAGAGCTTAATATTAGCAGCAGAAATAGTAACTTTCTCATGATATTTGTAGCAGATTTTATCGAATTATATTCAAAAGTATTAAATAATAGTTTACATCAAACGTATGCCATCCGATCAGTTGAACATCACCATCATCCAGCCGGATATAGAATGGGAAAACAAATGGGCTAACCTTGAGCAGTATGAAATACTGATGAGTAAGATAAAAGACAAAAAGCACATTGTAGCTCTGCCGGAGATGTTCAGTACGGGTTTCAGCATGAATACAACACGCCTTGCAGAGCCTATGACGGGTGAGACCGTACACTGGATGAAAGAGATGGCTGCAAAGTACCGCTGCATTGTTACGGGCAGCATCATTATTGAAGAAGATGGAAATTATTACAACCGTATGCTATGGGTGCAGCCCGATGGGCATGTGGGCCACTATGACAAGCGGCACCTTTTTGCCTTTGGAGAAGAGGATAAGCATTATACAGCTGGTCAAAAAAGGGTAATAGCTCAGGTAAACGGCTGGCGCGTATGCCTTCAGGTTTGTTATGATCTGCGTTTTCCCACGTGGGCACGCAACCAGGGCGATGAATACGATGTGCTGCTATATGTGGCCAACTGGCCTGAACGTCGCTGCCTGGCCTGGAAAACCTTGCTGCAGGCACGCGCTATAGAAAACCAGTGCTACGTAGTAGGCGTCAATCGCGTAGGTATAGACGGTAAGGATATAAAATATTGCGGCGATAGCAGTGTATTCGGCCCGTTGGGCGAAATTGTCTGGCACCAGTCGCATGAACCTGTGGTACATACAGTCACATTGGAAAAGGAAATGCTAAGGAACACCCGTGAACATTATCCTTTCCTGCATGATGCAGATAAGTTTTTGTTGCTTTAAATTGCAGCACTGCTTTCAGCTTAACTGATTATAAATGAAGTGTTTCCTTAAAGTTTTTTCGGCTGTTATTTTGCTGCCTGCTTTTTCATTTGCTCAAGCCCCAAAACAAACTGCTTCACTTGTCGACCTGAATAAAGAAACTGGTCTGGTAAAGGCCAAAGGCAAGCCACAGTTTTATATAGAAAGAAAGAACGCAGTGGCATGGGAAGCAGATTACCAGGTGGATGACCTGCAGCATAATGAAATTGCTTATTTCAAACTGGAGAAAGGATTTCATTACAACCCCGGTGTTCACAACCACGACCAGGTGCAGTACTACACCCTCACCTTCACCCAAACGGGCGCCCACTGTGATGTACGCGATTTCCTTAGCAGCACTACGCTCATTAAATCACTGGCCACCCTGTTGGTAAAAGAAAAGCTGGTACAGAACGGCAGAGTAAACGCTGCTGAAGTGAATCGTTACATAAAAGCAAACCGCGGCTTCTCCACCACCACCTACGGCGATACGACTGCAAAGGAATTGGCAGACAATACCAAAAGCGAATATGATACGCTTTCCGGTACCATATCTATGAAAGAAGGCTTTATTTATTACAACCAGCAAAACATAGGCACCTACCAAAAGACAGATATTGATACGGATCTGCTATTGATCCAGGTCTACGCACCCAACAGGCAAAAGGTAGCAGAGGTAACACATGCCGCCTCAGATCCAGAGTGGACCATCATAACCGTTGTAGACCAGGACCGTAAAACATTGAAATATGATACCGACAAGCCACTGGAAAAGCTGTTCATGTACCTGCTAAAGAAAAAATATCTATAGGCTCCCGTAAGTTATATTCATCTTTTTTTCATTAAATGAAATTTTAGAACAAGTTCGGCGTTATTCTTGCTGCAAAAGGCATAAAAGCAGTTCCTGCCCAATGAATAAAACGCTGGCGATTCTAATTATATTTCTACTGTTAGGTTGCCGGAAGCAATATCCTGAAGTGTGCGATAACAGCAGCATCTATAGTCATACTTCCTTCCCCGTTGGCGTAGCGGTAGATGCTTCCAGACTTCAGTACAATACACAGTATCGCAATATTGTTATCAGTCAATTTAACAGCATCACAGGCGAAAATGCTTTTAAGTTCCCATATGTAGAGCCGGCCCCTGGTCAATATGATTGGACAGAGACAGATTACATTGCCAATTTCGCCAGGCAATACGGCAAACGCTTGCACGGTCATACACTTGTTTGGCACATGGCTGTTCCTGGTTGGTTGTATAATTACACAGGCAATTGGGATGCGGTGTTACAAGACCACATCACTCAGGAAGTAGGAAGATATAAGGACATTATCCATTCTTGGGATGTGGTGAACGAGGGTTTCAATGAAGATGGCACACTGCGTAATTCAATTTGGCTTCAGCAAATGGGTACTAACTATATACAAAAAGCCTTTGAATATGCACACGCTGCAGATCCTTCGGCGAAACTATTTTACAACGACTTCAACCTCGAATCTAATCCTGTAAAACTAAAAGGAGTACTTGATTTCTTAATCAAACTAAAATTAAGCGGGGTGCATATAGATGGTATTGGTATGCAGATGCACATTACGCCTACTTACCCCACCATTAGCCAGGTAGCAGACGCGGCAAAAAAAATAACCGATGCAGGCTTTCTTTTACATTTTTCAGAATTGGACGTGAACATGAATATGCCTTCCGGCCAGACACTATTGACTGAATCAGAACAAAAGCAGCAGGCAGACAGGTATCAGGCCGTGTTTGCTGCATATAACCAGGTAAATCCAAAACTGCAATTTGGAATAACCTTGTGGGGTATAAGCGATGCCGACAGTTGGATTCCACTTGGATTGCCATTGTTGTTTGACTATAACTATTCAAGTAAACCGGCGTATTGCGCATGTAAAACATTAAAATGAAAAGGATATCTACTATTATTTTATCATTGCTGGCATTTGGAGAAAGTCATGGACAGGTGGCGGTCGGTTATTTCCCGCTGAACAATACGTTTATCCAGCTCTCTACCAACCCGGAACGTTTAATTTTTGGCGACATCCGTTACCAGACCAACTCATTCAGTTATAATACAACCGTAGAATTAGCCCCATATATCAACATAAAAAGGTGGGACGCGCTCAACCTTTATGCCGGTTTCGGCATGAGTTATAGTCCGTTTTATAATACAGGTTCCGGCGGCTTTAATTTTTATTTTTTGACCATCGGTACAAGGATAAAACCCTTAGCCCTCAACCGCAATTGGGCAGTATTATTTGAGCTGTCACCTATCTTTAATAGCACAGGTGGCAACAATATGCTAAGAAGTAGCATAGGACTGTCATATAATTTTGTTCGTAAACGCGCCCATAGCAAAAACAGCAAAGAAAAGAAGGAGTAATTCAAATATCAATTATTAAGATGGCATTGATAATATTCGTTATGCTATAGACGACGCTTATTTCCGGGCTGATTGTCTACGGGTTATATTTCGTATTTTTGCCGCCACCTTTTTCTACTGTCCATGTGGCATCGCATAGCCGCCTTTATCATCAAGTTTCGAATATTGCTGCTCATACTATTATTGGGCGCCACCGCTGTTATGGGCTACTTCGCTTCGAAGGTCGAGCTCAGTTACGAATTTACTAATGCAGTACCTACTGATAATCAGAAGTATATAGATTATCAAGCCTTTCGCAAGCAATTTGGCGAGGATGGTAACCTGATGGTGTTGGGCGTACAAACAGATAAGTTTTTTACCAATCCTTTCTTCAATGATTATGTTGCGCTTGTAAAAAACATTGAATCTGTTCCTTCTGTAGAAAATGTATTGAGCGTGCCTACTGCTATTAATTTAGTAAAGGACACTGCGGAAATGCGCCTTATCCCTGTGCGTATATCAGGCAATCCTCCCGTTAATGTAGATAGCGTACAAAAAGCATTTTTTAATCTGCCTTTCTACAGAGGCTCCTTGTATAATCCACAGACACACGCCTACTTAATGGCCATTAGCATCAATAAACAGGTGCTCAATTCCAAAAACCGCTCTGTAGTTATTGGCAATATATTAAGGGTAGCAAACGATTTTGGATCAACGCACAGCATAACAATGCACTACTCGGGCTTACCGCTTATCCGCACGGAGATGGCAAACAAGGTGCAGTCTGAAATGCGCATGTTCCTTATCCTGTCATTTGTGCTAACTGCTATCATACTTGCATTGTTCTTCCGTTCTTTCATGGCGGTTATTGCATCCATGTTGGTGGTAGGTATAGGTGTCATATGGTCTGTAGGTACCATAGTGCTTTTAGGCTACAAGATTACTTTGCTCACAGCGCTCATCCCGCCGCTTATAGTGGTAATAGGTATTCCAAACTGTGTTTACTTCCTCAATAAATACCATTCTGAATATCATAAGCACGGCAACAAGACTAAAGCCCTTATGCGCATGGTCGACAGGATGGGTATTGTTACCCTCTTTACCAATCTTACGGCTGCCATTGGCTTTGGTGTGTTTTTCTTTACTAAAAGCGTTTTGCTGAAAGAGTTTGGCCTGGTAGCAGGTTTAAACATCTTCGCAATGTTCTTTATATCCCTCATCTTCATACCTGCGTTCTTCAGTTATTTGCCGCCGCCTAAGGGCAGGCATACACAGTACCTCAGCAGCGGCTGGATAAACCGCCTGCTCACAGCTATCACTAACTGGGTATTCAGTCATCGCGTATGGATATATGGATTTACGCTTGTCATCTGTGCAATATCTGTTATGGGTATCATGCGCCTGCGCAATGAAGCACATATAGTAGATGATCTTCCAAAATCCGACAAGGTTTACCAGGACCTCAAATTTTTCGAAAATAATTTCCGTGGGGTAATGCCATTGGAAATTATGATAGATACCAAAAAGAAATATGGTGTTATGAAGCTGGACGTGCTGAAGAGCATGGATAGCCTTACGCAATATATGAAGCGTTTCCCGCAGATAGGACAAACCTTGTCTATAACAGATGGTGTCAAATTTGTAAGACAGGCTTTCTACAATGGTGACAGTAGCTATTATGGTCTGCCCACAGACAATTACGATGCTCTTTTTCTGCAACCCTATCTGAAAACAAAAGGCGAAGGAGCTTCTAATATGTTCAGCCGCCTGCTTAAATCCTTTCTGGATAGTAATAAACAGAAAGTTCGTATCAGCGTTAATATGGCAGATGTAGGCTCTAAACAGCTTCCTGTATTGCTCGACAGCATTCGCCCTAAAGTAAACCAGCTGTTCGATAGCAGTAAATACAACGTCACATTCACCGGCACCAGCATTGTGTTCCTTGAGGGCAGCCGTTTTATTATTAATAGCCTTCGCGATAGCCTTATACTTGCATTCCTTATCATCTTCGGTTGTATGCTGGCGCTCTTCCGCTCATGGCGTATACTGCTTATATCCATAGTGGTAAACATTGTTCCGCTGCTTATTACTGCAGGCATCATGGGCTGGATGGGTATTCGTATTAAGCCTTCTACAGTGCTTGTATTTAGCGTGGCCCTGGGTATAACAATAGATGTCACCATACGCTTCCTGGTCAATTTCAAACAGGAGCTCTCATGGCATGATGATAGTATTGCTGCTACCGTAAGGCGCACGATACATGATACGGGCCTGAGCATCATATATACATCGCTCATCCTTATTGCAGGTTTTGGTGTGTTTATGCTGTCAGAGTTCGATGGAACTAAGTCATTGGGTTATCTAACATCCCTTACGCTGCTCCTGGCTATGGTTACCAATCTTACTCTGCAGCCGGCCTTGCTGATGTGGATGGACAAAATAGTGGTGAAAAAGAACTCTTCGGCAGACTTTTTGATGGATGATGAAGAACCGGACGCGACAACAGAAAAATAGGCATGCATTAATAACTCTTTTTATTTTTGCACACACAAACTGAATAGATTATGCATTTCGATAAAATTAAGAATAAAGGGCAGGGCAGGTTGTTTCAGAGTGAGTTTATGGAGAATATGACTAAAACACATCCCATAGTCATATACAGTATGTATTTTCCTGTCATCATTTTCATGCTTTACTACGGCGTTGCTTACAAAAGTCTCACCGTCGGCCATGAAGTATGGTTATTCATCCTCGGCGCGCTTACCTGGAGCCTGTTCGAGTATATCATGCATCGCTATCTCTTTCACATGATAGTGGAAAGCCCACGCGCAAAAAAGTTTGTGTACACCATGCACGGTGTGCACCACGAATTCCCCCGCGACCAGGAGCGACTGTTTATGCCGCCGGTGCCCAGTATCATTGTAGCTAGTCTCATATTTTTCATCATGCATTCGCTTATGGGTATCCATTCATTTGCCTTTTTTCCCGGCTTCCTGTTTGGTTATCTCGTATACGGTTCTATGCATTTTGCCATACACGCCTTTGCACCTCCAAGCTTTATGAAGGCTTTATGGCGCAATCACCACCTGCACCACTACAAGGTGCCCGAAAAAGGATTTGGTGTAAGCTCAGTACTCTGGGACGTAGTATTCCGCACCGTACCCAAAAAAGAAGAAGCGTAAAAAAAAGAGCGGAAAACGAGGCTCGAACTCGCGACTTTCAGCTTGGGAAGCTGACGCTCTACCAACTGAGCTACTTCCGCTTCTATGTTGCTAAGATAGGAGATTTATCATTTTTAAAATGCTATTTCCAAAAACGATTACCTACAAAGGTACTGGTGTAGTCAAAATTTGTACATTCGTTATCATAACGGACTTTATAAATAAGCTGATGATTTGTAAAAATTATTGAAACAACGCCCCAACCCATACTTAATGTTTTTGATGCATACTGGATTGAATCACTGATTACGGTTGCTCTTGGACATGGCCACCTTGGGTTAATTACTAAAATAGAATCAATATAGGTTCTTATTACCAACAGAGTATCTGCCGCATCGCCACTGCCAACTGGATTATTGTAAATAGAAAAGCTATCTAAACCACTGTAATATGCAGTATCATGAAGCGGAGGATAATAACCAGTATCTATAACTGTGACTACCTGAGTAAGGCTATTCGTAGCTTTATCCTTTTTTTGACATGCAACTAAGCATAGAAGCAGTAGGGCGAATATTGGGAGGGTCTTTTTCATAATTGTGAACTTTTAAGAAAGAACGTCGCTGCTATGGATATATTGCTTTATCTTAACCTGATTTTGGAACATAAAATATTATCGATAGTCGCTAATTAGCGAATGGTTATTGACGGCTATAACAAAAACTTATTAGATGCGTTCCAGCACCACCTCCAGCTCCGATAGCATCATTGCCGTCGCCCCCCATATTATGGTTCCATCCTCCAGTTTGTAAGCCTTCACTTCCCGTGTCACCCCCGGCACTGCAGGCGATATTACATCCGTCACTGTTTTCCTGCTTTCATGCAGCAGGCTGCTCAGTGGCACTTCCAGCACATAGGCTACTTCTTGCCTGCTGAGATTATAAAGAGGTCGTTCCTTAGCATACCCTACAAAAGGATACACATTAAAATTGCTCACGGGTATATAGAGTGGTGTAAGCGCCCCCAGTATATCCACCTCGGCAGATGTGATGCCCACTTCCTCCTGTGCCTCGCGCAAGGCAGTCGCACGCAGATCGGCATCAAAGTGTTCCTGCCGCCCGCCTGGGAAGCTCACCTGCCCGCTGTGCGCACCCTTGTCTTCCATGCGCTTCATCAGCAGTACATGCAACTCACCCGCATGCGGAAAAAGTAAAATAAGCACCGCGCTCGCCCGTGCATTGGCGGGTATTTGCTGCGGCATCGGTACCACGCGCGCTGCCATTCTTTCCTGTGCACTAAGGCCCGGCAATGGCTGCTGCAGGCAGTTGCGCAGCTTATCTATTATGCTTTCGGGGGTATCCAATTATGTAATTTACTTATTTGCTTCCGCATTTATAAAGAAGCTCAGCGCACCGGATGGGCACTGCTTCACTTGGTTTATTATGGCTTCACTTTCCGCTCCCTCCACTGTTATCCATGGGCGTTTTTGGTAGTCGAATACTTGCGGCAATTCCTTCCAGCATTTTTTGGCATGCTGGCAAAGATGCGCTTGCCATACCACAGTTATTTCACCGTTGGTATAGTGCTTCGTTATTTTATCTTCTGTCATATTTTATTTCTTATCAATGCCACCTTGTGTGGCACCCCAGTGTTGCTGCATTTGCTGCATAATATCCAGTTGCAGCTGAAACAGTTCCGCCATGTTCCGGTGCTGGTGTGCCAGCAGGTGGTCCAGCTTCTTATGCAGCAGCCGCACTTCGGTTTCTGCCTTCAAATTTACCTTAAAATCATATTCTGCACGCTCCCTGTCCGATTCCGCCTGCCGGTTTTGGCTCATCATTATCACCGGCGCCTGCAGCGCTGCTATGCACGACAACGCCAGGTTCAGTAATATGAAAGGATATGGATCAAAGCCCTTATTCCTGAATATATAAACATTCACCGCCATCCACACTAGCAGCACGCTTAAAAATATTAGGATGAATGTCCAGCTGCCACCAAAAGCGGCTATGTTATCGGCAAGTCTTTCTGCCAGTGTCATCGGTTTATCCGAAGGATCATAATTTATTGGCTGTAGCGCGTCTTCCTCTTCAAAGCGTTCTCCTATCTTGCTCTTCAGGCTCTGCTGTTCTTTTGTATCCTCTTCCGATAGCTTATTAATATAGTCACGCAGTAATGAATTCAGTGCATTAAAGGATATAAAAGCACTGTCGTCGCCATCCTGTTCCGTTTGTTGTATATACTTACGCAGTGAGGGGCGAAGGTCTTTTAAAAACAAACCTTGCCCCTCGTCGTAGCTTTCGCCGCTTACCATACATTTGTGCATACCGTATACTGTTTAAAAAGTATGCCATATGCGGCTTTAAACGGTCATAGGCACTTCAAAAAGTATTACATCGCTGGTTTCATCAGCATTTATAATTACAGCATCCGTATTCCATATGCCTTCTGCATCGCGTTTATTCAATTTCTGCCCTTCTATATTCACTTTCCCGTTTATCACAAAGACATACAGTCCATGATCTTTGCTATGCAACTGGTGTGCAATGCTACTCCCCTTTTCCACCGTTGTCCGGTATATCCATGCATCCTGGTGTATCTTCAATCCTTCATCATTGTTATCAATAGGTGACACCAGCAATTGCAACTTGTTCACCCTGTCCTCAGCCGCAAAAACGCGCTGATCATAGCGTGGCTGCACATTATGTTTATTGGGGAATATCCATATCTGCAACAGGTTCACTGCCTTGTCTTTATTATGGTTGTATTCACTATGCTCCACGCCTGTGCCGGCGCTCATCACCTGCACTTCATTAGGCAGTATCGCCTGTTTATGCCCCATGCTGTCCGCATGTTCCAGGGCGCCATCCAGCACCACGGTTATTATCTCCATATTGTCGTGCGGATGCCTGCCAAAGCCTGTACCGCCAGCCACTATATCATCATTCAGCACGCGCATAGCGCCAAAGTGTACACGTGATGGGTCATGGTAACCTGCAAAGCTGAAGGTATGTCGCGCGGTAAGCCAGCCATGGTTGGCTTTGCCCCTGCTGTCTGCTGCATGAAAAACTGTATTGCTCATAATCTGACCTTTATTAGTTAATTAATGTACCTACATCAATTGCAAATCCGGTGCCCGATTTTTTTACCTGACAAAGCTGCAGGATATTCCCTGTTAAAATATGCCATAAAACCGCTTTCTCCTAACCTTAAATAGCAATAAATCACTAAATTGGCTGAAATTTCTACATAAAATGCACCACTTTTATAAAGGTATAGCCCTAATATGCGTATCTCTGTTTGCTAATAATGCAAATGCACAAATGGCAGGTTTCCCTGTGCGTCAGCAGTTGCCGCCCGGCAAGTCTTACGATACTATTCGCCGCAAAGATGCCAACAACTGGGAGTTTATCCAGGTAAAGAACCCTGAAATAAAAACCCTGGTATCTGAAGGCACCATGAAAAACGGCGTTAAAGAGGGCACTTGGGTAGAATATTGGGAAACAGGTTTCCCGATGAACATAACTAACTATTACAATGGTAAGAAGGTGGGTATCTCTACAGATATGTTGCCGACCGGCAACCTCGTCCAGATCACTTCATATAGCAACGATGAAAAAGAAGGCCCGGAACGCATATACGCACCTATGGGTGGCGGCAATATGCTGGAGGAAACCTACTATTCCGACGGTGTTAAAAATGGCATGCACACCAAATGGTTCCCAAACCGCACAAAGCAGGAAGAAGACACTTATGTAAATGGCAAACTGGAAGGCCATGCCGTATGGTACTATGAGAATGGAGAAAAGGCCGTAGAGTATAGCTATAAAGATGGCGATCTGGATGGCGATGCAGCCACCTATTTTCAAAACGGCAAGGTGAGCGATATGGGCCGGTACAAAAGGAATGTGCAGGTTGGTACCTGGAAACAATTCGATGAAAACGGTGGGCTGAAAGCTGAGGGCGAATACGATAAAGACGGAGAAAAAGAAGGCGAATGGAAAGAGTATGGCCTGGATGGTAAATATAAACTGGTAAAATATCACAACGGGGTAGAAAAGAAATAAACAACTATGGCGCAGAGCATATTGGTAGTAGATGACGAAAAAGCAATAAGAAAAACACTTTCTGAAATACTCAGCTTCGAAGGCTTCATAGTGGACGAAGCCGCAGATGGTGCAGAAGCAATAAAGAAGATAAAGGAGAACAATTACGATTGCATACTCTGCGACGTGAAGATGCCAAAGATGGATGGCATAGAGGTGCTGGAGCAAACACGCGAAGAAAAGCCGGACATCCCCTTCATTGTCATATCCGGTCATGGCAATATTGAAACTGCTGTAGATGCTGTGAAAAAAGGTGCTTTCGATTACATATCAAAACCTCCAGATCTCAATCGCCTGCTCATCACCATTCGCAATGCCATGGATAAAAAATCCCTGGTGGCCGAAACGAAGCAACTGAGAAAACGCATCTCTCGCAACTCAGAAATGATAGGCGAAAGCGAAGGTATACGCAAGGTGAAGGACACTATAGAAAAGGTAGCGCCTACAGATGCCCGCGTACTGGTAACAGGTGAGAATGGCGTTGGTAAAGAACTGGTGGCACGTCGCCTGCACGAGCTTAGCAATCGTGCCAATGGCCCGCTTATAGAAGTAAACTGTGCAGCCATACCGTCAGAGCTTATTGAGAGTGAATTGTTTGGCCACGAGAAAGGTTCTTTTACATCAGCCATCAAGCAGCGCATAGGCAAGTTCGAGCAGGCAAGCGGTGGCACCCTGTTCCTCGATGAAATAGGTGACATGAGCCATGATGCACAGGCTAAAATGCTCCGCGCCCTGCAGGAAGGTAAAATAACCCGTGTAGGTGGGGACAAAGAAATAAAGGTGGATGTACGTGTAGTGGCAGCTACTAACAAAGATCTGATGGAAGAAGTAGAGGCAAAGAAATTTCGCCTCGATCTGTATCACCGACTCAGCGTCATCCTCATCCATGTACCCTCCCTCGTCGAGCGCCGTGATGATATACCGCTACTGGTAGATCACTTCTTAAAAGACATCAGCGAAGAATATAAACAACCGTCTAAGCAAATAGACGATGCTGCTTTAAAATCCCTGCAGGACTACAACTGGACCGGCAACATTCGCGAGCTGCGCAATGCTGTAGAGCGCCTCATCATTCTGTCAGACAAAAACATTACTCAAAAGGATGTAGAACAATATATTTTTCAGAAATAATAACCAAAATTTTCGATAAACAGAAAGGCCGCTTAACTAAGCGGCCTTTCTGTTTTTAAATGCTATCCTTTGCTATTATCGTCCAGTCATTGTTGCCATGCCCTTTGTCTATCCATTTATCCATCTGTTCAGCCACGGCAGGTATTACAAATAGGTGTGTGCCACCTTTCTTGGCGCCTTCCATCATTAGCCGCGCATCTTTGCGTGCCATATTCAGTTCCCAGCTTGGTTGTTCAAAGTTGCCTTCCGTTATCTTCTTCAGCCTTGCGGGCACCATTGCTGCAGGGTTCCATGCTTCCAGCAGTCCAGCTACGTCTTTGGCAGCTATGCCTTCTGCTTTTCCCAACGCCAGCGCATCTGCAATGCCTGATGTCAGGCTCATCAGGAACAGGTTACCTATCAGCTTCATGCCCGCTGCCTTACCTGCCTCATCGCCAAAGTTCATCACCTTGCCGGTCATCTTGCTCAGCTCAGGTTCTATCTTCTTTATCACTTCCTGCTCGCCCGATACCAGCATAGTGCCCGTACTTTCCAATGCATTTTGCGGCCCCATAAAAACAGGTGCGTGCTGGTAAGTGAAACCTCTTTCCTTCCACTTCTTTGTACGTTCCACAGCACCGGCGGCAGAGGTAGTAGTGTGGTCTATTATTATAGCGCCCGGCTTCATGCCCGCCTTTGCTTTCTCCAGCACCTCATCTACGCTTGCATCATCTTTCAGTGTCACATGTATGGTGTCTGCATCTTTCACAGCCTCCGCCACATCTTCGTACGCCTTCGCACCATATTGTTCCAGTGCTTTTGCTTTCTCCGTTGTACGGTTCCATACGTTTACCTGGCCTCCCTTATTGAGCATTGCCCTTACAAAATTCGACCCTAATAGGCCCATTCCTAAAAAAGCTGTCATGGTGTTTTTATTTTACACAAATGTAAAGCGCTATATGCATGCCTCACATAAAAAAATACAATGGATTTATACAAAAAACAAAAGCGCTCCCAAGCTCAGCCGGGAACGCTTTCTGTATCAACCGTTTATCTTTTATACACCCACCATCAGCGGCATCAGCAGCATCAGTGCTTCTTCATTTTCTACTTTTTCTATCGGGCGAAAGATGCCTGCACGTGTAGGTGTGCTCAGTTCTATCTGTATTTCAGCGCCATCCATATTGTTCAGCATCTCTATCATCAGGCGCGCGTTAAAGGCTATTTTCATATCCTCGCCACTGTACTGGCAGCTCAGCATTTCTTTACCTTCATACGAGAAGTCTATGTCCTGTGCGCTTAGTTGCAGTGCATTACCGTTTATATCTAGCACCACTTGGTTAGTGGTCTTGTTCGCAAATATGCTTATACGGCGCAGCGCGCTAATGAAGTCATTTCTGCTCACCGTCAGTCTGTACGGATTGTCTGTAGGTATCACAGCCTTATAATCTGGGAAGCGTGCATCTATCAGTCGGCAGCTCAGGCTCAGCCTGCTGCTGGTCACAAACAGGTGGCTGCTGTTGTACGATAGTTGCAGTTGTGTATCATCCGCAGGCAGTGTAGCGCGCAGCTGTTGCAGCGGCTTCTTAGGCACCACCAGTCCATCCTGCGCAGGGCAGGCTATATCTGTGCGGCGGAACTGTACCAGCCTGTGTGCATCTGTAGATACAAAGGTGATGCTGTCCTTGGCCAGTTCAAAATATACGCCGGTCATTGCAGGGCGCAGCGTATCGCTGCTCACGGCAAACAGTGTTTTATTTATACTCTCCAGCAGTGCTATGGAAGATATGTTGAATGAAGTAGTATCACCTGGCGCCGGTTCCTTCGGAAAATCGTCTGCCTTCTCGCCGCCTATGCGGTACTTACCCACATCGCTCGACATTTCTATAGAAAGGTCCTGCTCGTTTATGCTGAAGGTAATTGGCTGCTCCGGCAGGTTCTTCAGGTAGTCCATTAGTATTTTAGACGGAATACATATTCTTCCGTTACCCTGTGCGTCATTTACATCCAGCTGTATACGCATCATAGTTTCCAGGTCAGTAGCGGTCAGTGTAAGCGTATTGCCCTTCAGCTCGAAAAGAAAATCTTCAAGCACGGAAAGCACCGTATTAGCACTAATAACGCCACTTATCTGCTGCAGGTTCTTTAGCAAAGCGGTGGAGGTAACAATAAATCGCATTTGGAGTATATGTTTGGAAACAAAGATAATCGTTTAGGCAAAATACATAGCCTCTTGTGGATTATTTGCGTAAAATGGGGAAAATCTAATGCCATAGCCGTCATAATCAACTTTTTATCATCCGCAGCAGGGGATGCCTGGGGCTTTTCGCAGCGCTAAATTTGATGAAAAGAAAAATAGATAAACTTTAGTAAACCTTTAAGTTATTGCATGGTCTAAGCCTGCCGGGAAGTATTACATTTGTGGGCTGTTTAAATTCGTAAAAAACAAAATATAAGTGAAGCCATTTCGTAACGTCTTATTTACCACTTTGTTGGTATTGTCTGCATTCACCGCCGTTGTTTATACTGCCTGTAGCAAGGTGAAATGTGGTGGCACCACCTGCCAGAACGGAGGTACTTGTTCCGATAACAAATGTCTTTGCCTCACCGGCTATTCCGGGGCTGACTGTGGTACCTCATGGAGTAGTAAATTCATCGCTACCTACAATAACTGTTCAAAAACCTGCAGTCCCTCTCTTGGTACAGGCACCTGGCAGAGCATTATCACAGCCAATAGCAATAGCGGTCAGGATACCATTGTTATCTCAAACTTTGGTGGCCTCACTCAAAGCGTTGTTGCTGGTCTTGACAGTAGCGGTCATATATATATAGATCCTACTTCCAGCTCCGGCATCAGAGGTTCTGGTGAAATGGACTCCACCGGTAAAATCAACATAAGATTTACATTAGGCACCACCAGCACCTGTACCATGACAATGGCTAAATAATATTATCTACTTTTTTAGTGTGTGATTTCCCCCAAAGCTGTCCCCGTGACAGCTTTGGGTTTTTTATGAAGTTTTATATATTTATTAAAGCTTATGAGGTCTATCACGCTTATATTTCTATTCTTGCTGCACAGCCTCATCTCCATAGCGCAGCCCCTCAGCCCAAAAGAAACCGATTTTCTGCACCAAGTGATCCCTGCTCAATGCCTTCATAACCGTGTTGTTTACAGCAGCGGAGTAGACCCCAATGAAATTCATGGCATGCTGCGGGATCTTAAAGAAAGATTTAAAATGGACACTATCCATAAAAACTCTTGGGACACAAGCTTTACGCTTTTCTTAGCGCCCAAAAAAAAGAAACAGATATTGGAGTTTGTTGCAGATATGAAGAAACCTTTTTCTACAAAAGGCTTGCTGGATAGCGCCATCGTCGTCCCATCAGCAGAAATAACCCAATTATTCAATAAATATATGGAAGATGGCTGGTCAAAATTTTATGAAAAATATTATCCGTCCTGGCCCAATACAAATATTTCAACAGGTTATTACGAATTCTCAAAACCGCTGTTCCTTAGCGATTCTCTTTGTCTTTTTTACTGGTCGCAGGTCTGCGGCCAAACCTGTGGCGAAGGCCACCTCACCTTTTACAAGCTAGTAAAGGGCCAATGGCAAAGATGGTTCGACATTTATGATTGGATAAGCTAAACAATCAATCATCAGCATCTAATTTCCTGATGAACGCCACATCATTTTTTGTCAGCTCCGAAATGCGCAGCAGAAAAATGCTCGCCTCCCTGAAGTTCCCGTTCCGCGGCTCATGAATAGAAACAACATGATACCGCAAAGTATCATTATCGCAGCAGCCGGACATGCTTTCAAGCGTCAGCCCATTCCCGTCCAGTACTTCACAATTAGCGCATGAAGTATGCTCAGGCGCCCAATAATAGCTGCCATTCAAAATAGATCTAAACCGTTTCCAGTCTTTTTCAGTTACCGTTTGACTGCAGGCAGCAATCACGGTGTCTCCACTGGCCCCATATGCCTTGTCTTTATAGACTCTTCGAATATTGCCTTTGCAGTGCAGTACACATTTCGAAGTCAGTGTAACTATACCGCTTGCATCCTTTTGTATCCGGAAAAGATAATCATTGTCAAGAAATAAGCTCCAGTAGTATCGGTAGGTTTCCAGCTTAGCTGTTTTTATATCAGGCTCATCAAGAGATCGCAAATAGCTTTTTCTAGTCGAATCTGTTTTTTGCACATTATTCCCTGCTTCCTCAGACTGCTTTGTTTTTCTTACAACTCCCTTTTCGTCAGGTTTTCGCTCCTGTCCGTTTTGCCCGCAACAACAGAAAATCCAAATGCAGCTAAAACACAAAATGTAAATCGATCTCATCATAAAGGTTCAGCTAAGTTAAAAAATGGAAATATCCCAACGAATTAAATAACGCAACAATGACAAAACATGATTAGTCGATAAGTGTCCTGCCGCCCACCTTACCTTTTACAGATGCATGGACGGCCAATGTCAAAATAGTTCGATCTGGAAAGCTGGGATAGCTAATCCCTTTTTAGTGCGTTAAATTTCCCGGCATTGCAAGCATAATTAGTTGATAAGCGCGCTGCTGCCAAGCCCATGATCGCGCCTTAATTGTTGCCGGAGAAACGACAGAAAAACGAAAAACAGAAGCAAGCAGTTGCCACGTATACGAAAGCTCAATAGCCCCCAATGGCGGCAATAATTTCAGCGCATACCGATGATAAGCGAACGGCGAAACCAGCGTAGAGCTTCTTTTTTCAGCGGAGCAATTGAAAAAAGTCGCCTTTTTCTTTGCTACTTTCATTTTTGGCGAGACAAAAAGAAAGTAGACACACGCTGGGTACGAAACAAAAAGAAATAAACGAACTCAGGACGCATAACAGCTGCAAAAAGATATACACTACATCTGCACCAGCACCCCTTCCACTTCAGCCGCATACGCCCTCAAACCCACCGGCAGCTTTGTAGTGTCCGGGTCCATATACCAGCTATGGTTTTGTCCATACAGGTTAGCGCTTATGCGCAGTATAGCGCCATCAGCGCAGCCGGGGCACGCAAATGTGCTATCATTTAAATGAGCGTACAGGTAAGCAGGAAAATCATTCATCAGCTTTGCCGCTATCCGGTACAGGCTATCAGATTTCTGGTTTAGAGGCGCAGGAGTAGGAACCTTAAAGTAATCCTGGTCATAAAGCCCGCCATTCTGCAGCAGGTAATACCGCCCGCAGGGCACACGATTGCACATGGCATCGTACATGCCAAATATCAGTGTTTTGGGAGGCGTAAGTTGCTTGTCTTTCTTGCAGGCACCAAACAGCAGCACGATCAGCAAAGCGCTTAAAATAGGTTTCATATAGTTAGATTGTAAAAGATACATGTTTTCACTGCCACTCAACATCTTCATTCGTCAGACAATAAATTCAAGCAATTAACATACCAAAATTTGTTATTCTTCTTCTTAACTTCCATAGCAGGCATTCTTTTCGTTATGAAGTATCTAATATTCATAAGCATTCTACTCGATTTGCACAAAGACGACTCTACGGCAAAACGGATTTTACATTCTGTCAAAGCCATATTTCTAAGAAATGATAACCTGTATTTTTTACCATGCCTTGTATAGTGTATTAGGAGGAGGGGGCGATCTTTCCGTCTATAAAAGAGTAGAAAACGCTTGGCAACTATGGCTCGATCTATATAGCTGGATCGAGTGATTTATCAGGTGCTTTTACTAATACAATCTCACAGCAAACATACCCGCAATGAAACATTATACATACATCATCATCCTGCTCCTCTTTGCAAAATCCCTATCAGCGCAGGAATACGAAAAGGATAAAAAGTTCATCAACGAAGTTGTAAGCCATGAAGGTAAAATGATCGTTCTCGATCATTTGAACAATTATACAATTCAAACTATTAGAGACGACTTCAAAAGTGATACTGTGCAATATGATGCTAAAAATGCCGGAACATTGATACTGACAAAGGCCGAGCAAAAATATATTCATAAGCAATTAGAAGAAATGGAAAGGCCTTATTTAAAAGCAGATCTGTTTGACAGTACACAAATTGTCAGTCCATCTTCTATACATCGGCTTTTTAAAAAGGGTATTGGTGAAGGGTGGGAAGCTTTTTATAAAAGGTATAGTCCCAAAGGCTATTACGTTTTCTCAAAGCCTATTTTTCTCCGCAATGATAGTCTCTGCATATTTTATTACGGTTATTCGTGCGGCGGCTTGTGCGGAAGTGGGGGTCTTTATATTTATAAGAAGACAGGAAGCGACTGGAAGCCCTGGTTGGAATTATTCCGATGGATAAGTTAATGCTAAAATTTATCTCCCTAGTCCGTCTTAACTTTAATACTACTCCAATGAAATTTCATACCACCGCATACATCATTCTCCTGCTCCTCTTCACAAAATCCCTGTCAGCGCAGGATTACGAAAGAGATAAGAGATTTATTAACGAAGTATTTAAGATCGAAAGCAAAATAGTAGTTTTAGATCATTTGCCAACAAACGGGATTCAGGGTCTTAGCTATGACCTCAATCATGATACGGTTCGTAACATGGGTGGCAATACAAGCGCAGACTTAACGCTTGTGTTAACCAAATCAGAAAGAAAATATATCCGCAAACAATTGAGAGAAATGAACAAGCCTTATTTAAAAGCAGATCTGTTTGATACTACTATAATTATTTCACAGTCACAATTAGATAAAATATTTAAAGGCAATTTCCATGGGTGGCCAGATTTTCAGAAGGATTATAATTGTCAGGGGTATTACTCATTTTCAAAGCCAATATTTCTGAGAGGCGATAATCTTTGTATTTTCTATCATCATTATTCCTGTGGCTTGCTGTGTGGTAATGATGATCTGGCAATTTATAAAAAGGTAGGAAATAAATGGCAGTACTGGCTGCAGCTAGATGGCGGTGTGAACTGATAAAATAACTCCCTTGTTGCGCGTCCCCGCCAACAAGCTCGCGCAGGACAATCTCTTTCCCCACGTGCTCAACCCCACCCATTCAAAATTTTTAATTTCATCTTTTTAGCTCCCCACTGTGGACAACTAAATTTGGAACCCCCTTGTTAATAATCCTACCTTGCCACATAACATTCCCCTCTTTGAGAGGGGTGAGGTGTGTCTACTCGTAGCAGGCATACCAATAAGTTCTTTGACATACTGTAAACCCAAATCAGGATTATCTCTTTACCGTGTAAACCTTTTTCAGGACGAGGCAGTTACATTAGTTAATTGTAAATGCGACATTTTGTAACATTTTGGGTAGTTTTTGAGTAGCAATGTAACATTCATTGAATCTTTAATAACTCAATAGAATCAATACACACAACTCCTTTCACAACCCAAAATCTCCCAAAAAGAAAAACCTTCCAAAATGTGACATTCCCGTCAACAAACCAACAAGAGCCATCGGAGTCAATTAGCCGGCAGCGCAGTAGCACTGTCGATCATAGTAGCACCAACCGGGAAAAACTGAAGCTTTTTTTCCCGGCGGCTTTCTTTGCCTACTTTCTTTTCCGCAAAGAAAGTAGGAACACGCACACCGCAGGCAAAAACGGAGTAGACCAATGAAGGAAACGAGTAACTCAGCAAGCCATTTTCATTTTCGGGAAAATTTATGTGCTTATCAATCAATTTCATATCATACCCTGTTTGTATTTGGTAACTTTGCGGCTCAGATAAATGCCACGTCCATATACAATTGCGCTTGTAGGTAATCCTAACAGCGGAAAAAGCTCCCTGTTCAATGCCCTCACTGGCCTCAACCAGAAGGTCGGCAATTTCGCAGGGGTCACTGTGGATAAGAAAACAGGCGTCTCCCGCATCAGCGATTCCCTTACCGCACATATTATAGACCTGCCTGGCACCTATAGTCTGTACCCCAAAAGCATGGACGAGCAGGTAACCTACCAGGTACTGCTCAACGTTAAAAGCCAGGACCGCCCTGATCTCACTATCGTCATAGCTGATGCCTCCAACCTGAAGCGCAACCTCCTCTTCTGCTCCCAGATCATGGACTTGAAGACCCCCGTGGTCATAGCCCTCACTATGATGGATATTGCCCAGAAAAAAGGCATAACCATAAACGTGAAAGGACTGCAACGCATGATGGGCGTGCCTGTAGTGCCTATAAATCCCAGGCGCAACAAAGGCATAGACCAGCTGAAGAAAGCAATAGTAGACGTGCGGCAAAGCGGCCGGCACGAGCTTTCTTCAGAGTTCATAGATACAGAAGCGCTGGCAGGCAGCTGGCTCAATGAAATAAGACAAATATGCGGCCTGCATAGCAACTACGGCGCACTGCACGTAGCCTGCAACTATGCCGAGCTAAAATACCTGAACGCCGCCCAGCGCATGCGCATAGCAGCCCTGCTGGATGAAGTGAAATTCCAGAAATCAAAAGTGCAGGCGGAGGAAGTGATGCAGCGCTACGCACGTATAGCCCAGGTTATGCAGCAATGCGTGGTGGAGGTAACGCCCCTGCAGCGCACCATGCGTAGCGAGCGTATAGATAAGCTGCTGTTGCACCCCGTATGGGGCTACGTTGTTTTGCTCAGTGTATTGTTCCTCTTGTTCCAAAGCATATTCTGGCTGGCGCAATACCCTATGAACTGGGTAGAAGATGGCTTCAGCCTTACCAGCTCATGGCTCAATAGCGTTATGCCCGATAATTTTATCAAGGACCTACTCATAAATGGACTGCTTGCAGGTATCAGCGGCATAGCGGTATTCATTCCGCAGATCATGATACTGTTCGGGCTCATCACCATACTGGAGGACACTGGTTATATGGCCCGCATTAGCTTCCTTACAGACAGGCTCATGCGCAGCGTAGGGCTAAATGGCCGCTCCGTTATGCCACTCATCAGTGGTATGGCTTGTGCAGTGCCCGCCATCATGGCCACGCGCACCATACAAAACCGTAAAGAGCGCCTCATCACCATCATGGTCACGCCGCTCATGAGTTGTTCTGCAAGGCTCCCTGTGTACACAATACTCATTGGCCTGGTAATACCTAATCATCGCTTGCTGGGCATCTTCAATCTGCAAGGTCTGGTGCTCATGGGGCTGTACCTGCTTGGCTTCTTCATGGCGCTCATAGTAGCCCGCGTCATGAATTTCATAGTAAAGGTAAAAGAGCGCACCTTCTTCCTTATGGAGCTGCCCGTTTACCGGGCCCCCCGCTGGAAGAATGTAGGAATTACAATGGTAGAGAAAGCAAAGATATTTGTGCGCGATGCAGGTAAGGTTATCATGGTTATCTCGCTATTGCTATGGGCACTTGCATCCTACGGTCCGCCTAAGTCTATGCGCGCTGTGGAAGCAAAATACGCTAAACTTGAACAGCAGCATCCCGAACAAAAGCGCCAATTGGAAAATGCGCATGCCACTGACAAGCTGGAGCATTCATTCGCAGGCGTTATGGGCCACGCATTTGAGCCGGTCATAAAGCCACTTGGCTATGACTGGAAAATAGGTATAGCGCTTATTACTTCCTTTGCAGCACGCGAGGTTTTTGTGGGTACCATGGCAACACTATATAGTGTGGGCAATGAGGAAGCAAGTAAAGAAACCCTGCATGAAAAAATGGCCGCAGCGAAACGCACCGATGGCACTGCTGTGTATACACTTGCCACGGGCCTCTCACTGCTCATCTTCTACGTTTTCGCCATGCAGTGCATGAGCACACTTGCCATCGTCTACCGCGAAACGCGCAACTGGAAATACCCCGTCATCCAGTTCCTCTATATGTTTGCCATAGCTTATGTTAGCGCATTCATTGTATTTCATCTCTTCCGCTAAGGATTACATTTCTTTTAACAATTATTGGTGCAGCCTTTGCCTTTATCATACAGAAGCCTTTAAGATAAATGGTTTCAACTTATTGTTCACTAAAAAAGAGTGAGTTATGAAAAGCAAATTTTTGTTAGTCGTTATGTTATTATCTATAGTTGTTTATTTCAGCTCATGTGTAGTTGCTGCGCCTGGGTATGGCTACGGCTATGGCCACCGCGGTGGTTATTATCACGGCTGGCACAGAGGCTGGCATGATAGGGACAGAGATTGGCACGGCGGTTACAGATAATTAAACCTTTGCACAAATTTTTAGTTTAATAGATAGTGACTAATTGTTTAAGTAGTAAATATTATTTGTATGAAGAAGTTATTGTTAATGGCAAGCGTGGTATTAGTTCTTGCAACCAGTCTTAGTTCTTGTATTGTTGTGGCTCATCCATACCACCACCACCATTATTGGCACAGGTATTAATTTCTGTTCAGAAGCAGGCGTCTTCCGGGGCGTCTGCTCTATTTTATTCTGGTACGATTTTGTAGCCTTCCTGCCTGTATCGATTAAACACCATGTGCATGAAACAGATAATGCTGACCTTCCTTTCCATTTGCTTGCTGATGGTAGCTTTCAGCTCCTGCGTAGCGTATACCCATGAGTATGGCTGGCATCACTACTCCAACGACTATTACCATCACAACAGTTACTGGGATTATTATCACAATAGGGAACACTCCTCTTACTACCATGAAAGGTAGACCCGTCAAGGCTTTAATCTCCGGTTAATGAAATTTTTTGCATGGCACGGAGCAAAAAACTTGCACCACACATGTTGAAACATTACTTTTATAGGATTAAGCATTATTTAACGTCAAGTATTAAGAAATGAAAAAGACTTTCCTGGTTATTGTATTGCTTGTACTTATTACTGAATTAGTAAGCTCATGCAAGGTTCGCTCTAACTCTTACCGCAACTATCGCGAACACCCGAAGTATAGAGTATACTAAGATCTTGTACCCAACATATTTTAAAAGCCATTCTTGCTAAAGAATGGCTTTTATTTCAGGTCCTGTATGAAAAAGGACGCTTACGTTTTTCAATCTTTTATCTACCCTGCAGCTGTTCATTGTCCATCGGGCGGTTGTCATTGCTGAATTCGCTGTTGTTATCGCTGCATGCGCCCAGGTCCACATTGTAAGCCTCGGCATCGTCATAGCGTACCACTATATTGTCCTGCTGCAATGCATAGTCCCTTCTATAACCTTCAAACGAATTAACCCTGTTTTGGCTGTATGTACCGCTTGATATAACAGCTTTTTCAGATCTCGGTTCTGTTCCACATACCTGGTATCCATCATTATACTTACATATCCTGTAGTTTTTGGCCCACTTTGAGGTATGCGTTCTTGTTTGCGCGTTTGCGCTGTAGCTGATGCATCCCATCAATACCAGCGCCATCAATATCTTTTTCATAATGCTTCTTTTTATCGTTATCAATCATCTTCTACCGGATAAGATTTAAAAGCTGTTCCATGCGCTGTTAAAGGAATCATAATAAAAAGCCCGGGCATAAACCCGGGCAGTTGGACAGTTCTCAAAAGTGATAGGATTTAATAGGTGGTATAAGAGATGAGCGTGACACAAAGATGCATCAACTGCACATACCGGCATAGCGTATTACTACGCAATTTGTTTCGTATTTCTACGGGAGTTATTGTTTTGCAAAACAAAGGAATGCATCTTCCTTAAAGGGCTTGGGTATAAAGCCGTTCACATTCCTGTTGTGCTCTATCATGCGTATGGTGCTGCTATGGGTAACTGTGCTTACCACATATATTTCAGGCTTCAGCGCCAGGGCCTTCACCAGGCCATCAAACTTCTCAAGGAAAGAGAAGCCATCCATCACAGGCATATTAAGATCGAGGAAAATAATAGTGGGAAGCATTTCTGCATTATCCTGATGTGCCAGCAGATAGGCATGTATTTCTGTACCGTCGGTAAAGGAGATAAACTTGTAGGCGGAATTTATGTTGCTTAAATGTTGTTTAATCAATGAGTGAATAAACAGATCATCATCCACTATGCAAATAATCATGTTCCCGATAGTTCAGTGGTTTAGCAGGTGTATAACTTGAAAAACGGGAAAATATTGTTTGAAAAGTTATCTCCTCCAGGTTAGTTGTAAAACTAACGAACAAATTAAAAGGAACCAATAAATTATGTATAAATATTACTTATATCTACCAAACAGCTCTTTAAAATAAGATGCGATCAGCGGCGGTTGTATAAATCCGACAACATTAGGGTTGCTTTTGGCTTCTCTTATTTCGTTTTCGTTAGATGTGGAACTGATGATGTAGATATCAATATTGTGAACTAACTGCTGTTTTATACCTGCATATTTATGCAATAGTTGTAAGCCATCCATATACGGCATATTTATATCCAGGAACATAATAGACGGCAATGCGTCGGCATTATCAGCATTATCCAGCAAATAGTTATAAACTTCCTTACCGTTATTAAAAAGGATAATGTTTTCAGTACCTACATACGGTGCAATCATCTTTGTGATCACAACCTGCATTATAGCGTCATCATTTACGATGCATACTTTTCCGGTTTTCATTTAACCAGCGTGATTTACGGTTACAAATGGTTTGTCTTATAGTTTTTCTCTCAAATCATTTGAACTGACCTGCTCGGTAAATGCAGGGGGTTATAGCGGTGTTTCTGGGTAAATTTCCTGAATGTACAAATGTCTCAATTAAAACTGAATAATATATACGTAGAACTACGGTTTTTTTACAAATCGGGAATATGTTTTTTACCGTATAGAAAGCCCTATTCCGAAGTACTGCTTACATATCAGTCATTCCTTTACCTTTGCAACATGAATCTCATTGCTCCTGAACGTATTGCGAATTATATAGCAGGTAACCTGCAAAGGCCCATTAATGGAAAATATATTCCCAACGTTAATCCGGCTACTGGCGAAGTATACAGCCATACGCCGGATAGTGATAATGCCGATGTGGAAGAAGCCGTAGGTGCGGCCAAAATGGCCTTCCCACTATGGAGCACTACTGCGCCTGAGCAACGCTTTAAAATACTGAACAGGATAGCAGAGCTGATAGATGAAAACCTGGACGCGCTGGCACTTGCCGAAACCAATGATAATGGTAAGCCATTGTGGCTAAGCAAGATGGTGGACATACCACGCGCCTCCAGCAATTTTCGATTTTTTGCTACAGGCCTTATGCATTTTGCCACAGAGAGCCACCATATGGAAGATAAGGCAGTGAATTATACATTGCGCCAGCCAATTGGCGTGGTAGGCTGCATCTCCCCGTGGAACCTGCCACTATACCTTTTTAGCTGGAAGATAGCGCCGGCGCTGGCTGCAGGTAACTGTGTGGTAGCAAAGCCAAGTGAAGTAACGCCAATGACAGGTTACCTGCTCAGCCTCATATGTCAGCGGGCAGGCCTGCCTGATGGTGTGTTAAACATAGTACATGGCAATGGCCCTAGTTGCGGCTCCGCCATCGTTAGCCATCCTGATATAAAAGCAATATCATTTACCGGCAGTACCAGGGCAGGTAAAGAAATAGCAGCTACTGCAGCACCTATGTTTAAAAAAATATCGCTGGAGCTGGGGGGTAAAAATCCAAATATCATATTTGCAGATTGCGACTGGGATAAAATGATGCGCATTACCATGCAGTCATCCTTCAGCAACCAGGGTGAGATATGCCTTTGTGGCAGCAGGATATTGGTGGAAGAAAGCATCTACGAAAAATTCAAGCACGAGCTGGTAGCGCGTGCAAAGAAGCTCACTGTGGGCGATCCGCTGAATGAAACAAGCAGGCAGGGCGCCATAGTGAGCAAAATGCATTTTGAAAAAGTGATGGGCTGCATAGAACTGGCAAAGCAGGAGGGCGGTACGATACTGACGGGTGGCAACGTTGCAAACCCCGGTGGCCGCTGTGAGAATGGCTACTTTATAGAGCCTACCGTGATAGAAGGCCTGGGCCCGCATTGCAGAACAAATATGGAAGAGATCTTTGGCCCTGTGGTAACACTGCAATCATTTAAAACAGAAGAGGAAGCCTTGATGCTGGCTAATACCAGCGACTACGGTCTTGCCGCCACAATATGGACACAGGACGTGAGCCGTGCCAATCGTATAGCAGCAAAAGTGCATAGCGGCATAATATGGGTGAACTGCTGGTTGCTGCGCGATCTGCGCACACCATTTGGCGGTTTCAAAAACAGTGGCGTAGGCCGAGAAGGCGGCTGGGACGCTATGCGTTTCTTTACAGAACCAAAGAATGTATGTATTGAACTATAATAACTATAAAACACAATTATGAAAAAGACTTGCCCTAATTGCGGAGCCGATAATCCCGCTGATTTTAAGTATTGCACACAATGTGGTCACGCATTGCCGCAAACAGAGACTACTCAGGAAGCCTCTGCTTCAGCTGGCATACCCGAAAGAAGAACTGCATCTGCCATGCCAATGGGAAGTGGGGCTGTAAAGGCAGGACCGCCACCCAGGAGTAATGCGCAACGAAAATCATCAAAGGTTTGGATAATTGTTGGCTGCATAGTTGCATTTTTAGTTTTAATTGTAGTAGGGGCTACTATACTTTTTAAGAAAGTAATGAATTCTGATAAGGTGATAGAAGCATACGCAAACCAGCTAAATGCTAAAATGCCGGTAATGGTGGATAATGACACCAGACTTGATAATGTAGCAGCGCTACCGGGAAATGTTTTTCAGTATAACTATACGATGATAAACATTGATGGGAGCCGGGTGGATACGGTAAAAGCTAAAGAGATAATAGAGCCTCAAATAGAAAGCAAACTAAAAACGAATGATGGATTAGATATAAAGATATTCCGTGCACATAAAACAACGCTAATGTATGTGTATAAAGACAAGACAGGTCAATACGTACTTAGCATTATTATAACTGCCGATAAATATCAATAAACAGACAAGCGCTGATAAAACTTATATAATGGACCAACAATTCTCTACAGATAAAGCACCAAAACCGGTAGGTCTTTACCCACATGCACGCCGTGCAGGCAATCTCCTGTTTCTTTCAGGCGTGGGCCCGCGTAAGGCAGGTACGGATGAAATACCCGGCCTGGAAGTGGATAAACACGGCAATCATAAAACTTTCGATTTTGAAGCGCAGTGCAGAAGTGTATTTGATAATGTGCGCGTGATACTGGAAGAAAGCGGCAGCAGCTGGGACAAACTAATAGATGTAACTGTCTTCCTGGTGGATATGAAGCGTGATTTCCATACTTATAATAGGGTGTACGCCGAATACTTTAAAGACAATCAGCCTTGCCGTACCACCGTGGGTATAGATGCATTGCCTACAGCGATAGCTATAGAGCTGAAATGTATTGCTGTTATTGATTAAATAGGCAGGTCTACTCGTACCTGTTTCTGGAAACTGCGCCCACGGGCGTCTTTACCTTCTATCTTCCACATTACGCTGCGCAGGGTAACTGTAGATGGAGGCTGGTTCACGGCACGCACTCTTGCAATGCTGTTCATCCATTCCTTTTCTTTACGCCTGCTTATACGGTGTGCACGCATGGCACGTTCGGCAGCCTTCTTTATCTGCGCTGCATTGGCTCTGCTGTATTGCAGGTGCCTGCTGTCGAGGCCGGTTATATTATAGCCATTCTTTCCGCCGGGGAGGGCCTGCCAGTCTGTAGTATTGCTTAATGCATCCAATGGTAGTGTACCCAGGTCACTCTTAATAGCTACCACAGTTTGATAGCGCTGAGATATTCTGGTAACAGTACCGGAAGTTATTTTTATCTGGTTGCCGGGCAACTTGCCGCCAGTAAGCTGGTAAGAAGCCCCATTTGCTTTTTCAAGATTTTGAGCGCGATAAGTCTTTACGGTAATGCCTGGAATGAACACAGTTACATCTTTAAATGCTACCGTCAGACCATTACCCTGTGGCTGGGTCGCAGCGGGCGTCGGCTGCGCTGGTTTTGCAGCATCAGGCTGTGTTGCAGTAGCAGCGGGTTTTGTGGCAGTGTCTGCAGGTGCCGCAGTTGCGGTATCTGCATTCTGAGAATGCTCCGGAACATTGGATGAGAAATCCGTTACCAGGTCTTTCAGATTGTCTGAATCCGTTTCTGTAACGATGGTCGAAGAATCGCCCAGGCGTATGCTGCCATGGCTACGTGCATTGTCCCGCATGTTGCAGGAAAACAGTGTAACAAGTACAATGGGTATTAAGATACCGGAATGACGTAAACTCATGACTTGGCGCATTTCAGCACGAAAATAGAAAAAGCCTTCAGTATTTTAATACATGTGCATGGCTGGACTGCACAATATTATACTTATTAATAGCTTAACAGTTTTTTTATGCTTTCATCCAACCGCGCTTTCGCCATGAAATTCTGCTCTAGCTCTATGGCAAATGGCACCGGTGTATCCAGGCTGGCACAGCGTATTATAGGTGCATCCAGGTACTCAAAGCAGTGCTCTGTTATCCAGGCTGCTATTTCACCACCTATGCCGCCAGTCAGGGTATCCTCATGCAGCAGTAGTACCTTGCCTGTGCGCTGCACGGCAGCTTGTATAGCATTATAATCCAGCGGTAGCAGTGTACGCAGGTCCAGTATATCAAAAGAAGTTTCTGGGTGATGGCTTGCATAGTCCATAGCCCAGTGCACACCGGCGCCATAGGTAATAATGCTTATATCTTCGCCCTGCTGCACCTGTCGTGCTTTACCTATTTCTATTGTATAATAGTCGTCCGGCACCATACCACTTACTGAGCGGTACAGGGCTTTATGCTCAAAGAACATAACCGGGTTAGGGTCTTCTATAGCGGCTATCAGCAGACCTTTTGCATCTTCAGGGGTGGATGGGTAAACCACCTTTAGCCCCGGCGTGTGTACAAACCATGCCTCGTTACTCTGTGAGTGGAAAGGCCCAGCGCCTACGCCGCCGCCCGTAGGCATTCGTATCACCACATCAGCATTCTGGCCCCAGCGGTAGTGTATTTTAGCAAGGTTATTGATGATCTGGTTAAAGCCCACCGTCACAAAGTCTGCAAACTGCATTTCCATCATGGACTTATAGCCTTTTATGGATAGGCCCAGTGCCGTACCCACAATAGCACTTTCGCAGAGCGGTGTATTGCGCACACGCTCCTTGCCAAACTGCTGCACAAATCCTTCCGTTACTTTAAAGGCGCCGCCATACTCTGCTATATCCTGACCCATAAGCACGAGGTTCGAATAAAGGCTCATGCATTGTTTAAGGCCTTCGCTTATAGCATTAATGAATTTCTTTTCGCTCTTTGTGCCGCCTGCGGGCTTTATGGCTACGCGGGTGTTAGGCGCATATACATCTCGCAGCTCTTTTTTAGTATCAGGTGTTACCGGCGGTGCCGCAAAGCCTGTCGCTAGCCCATCTTCTATTTCCTTCTGTATGCGGCTGCGTATTTCACCCAGCTTATATTCTGATATGAGCAGATTCTTTACCAGGTATTCTTCATAATTGGCTACGGGGTCTTTCTTTGCCCATTCTTCAAACAATTCTTTAGGTACGTACTTCACGCCACTGGCTTCTTCATGGCCACGCATACGGAAGGTCATGCACTCCACCAGTATGGGCTTTTGGTTTTTTATACAATATTCGCGGGCTTCGCTAATGGTCTTATATACCTCCAGCACATTATTACCATCTATAGTTATGCCCTTCATGCCATAGCCTTGGGCACGGTCGGCCAGCTGCTTACAAACAAACTGTTCATTTACCGGTGTGCTTAGTCCATAGCCATTATTTTCTATCAGGAAGATAACTGGCAGGCCCCACACAGCAGCCACATTCAGTGCCTCATGAAAGTCGCCCTCACTGGTACCACCGTCGCCGCTAAATGCCAGCGCCACTTTATTTTCCTTACGCAGCTTATGCGCCAGTGCTATGCCATCCGCAATGGCCAGCTGCGGCCCCAGGTGTGATATCATACCACATATATGATATTCATTGGCGCCAAAGTGAAAAGAGCGTTCGCGGCCTTTGCTAAAACCTTCCTCGCGGCCCTGCCATTGCATAAAGAGTTTATCGAATGGCATTTTGCGTGCGGTAAATACGCCCAGGTTGCGGTGCAGGGGCATTATATATTCATCACTGTCCAGCGCCATCGTCGCACCCACAGCTATGGCCTCCTGGCCTATGCCGCTAAACCACTTGCTTATACGGCCCTGGCGCAGCAGCACCAGCATCTTTTCCTCTATCATGCGGGGGCGTAACAATTCTTCATATAGTTTTATAAGAAGATCGTTGGAAAGGCTGCCCGGTTCAAATTGCATAATCTGTATTTGAGCGACAAAAGTAATGTTAATAAGAGAATTGCTAAATCCTTCAAATAACATTAAAACGACTATATTTAACGCTTATATAAACAACCCCCCTATGGAAGCACAAAAAGTAGAAATGTTCCTGATGGCCAATTCAAAATATTTTGAAGGACATCAGTTGCCTTACATCCATGAGCAGTTGCTGAAACTGGATGATTCAAGATCTATAATGCTGCAAAGTATAGAATTCAGAGACCCGACTACCATGCTGATTGTATCTATACTGGTAGGCCAGCTGGGCGTCGATAGATTTTTAATAGGAGATACCGGATTAGGCTTCGCCAAGCTTTTCACTTGTGGCGGCCTGGGCGTCTGGACCATAGTAGATTGGTTCCTGATAATGGGCAGAACACGCGAAACGAATTTTACAAAACTCATGCGCTTGTTCTATTAATAGCATGGCGCGCAACAGGCTATATATATCACTGGGCTTTTTGCTGCTTGCGGGCTATACCTGGCTATTCTGGAATGTTAAATACACACCTTTGCAGGACAGCTCCCGGGCCCATACCCTGTGTATGTTTCGTCGCTTCACGGGCATCCCATGCCCCGCATGCGGCAGCACGCACTCGCTTATAGCTTTGAGCCATGGCAGATTTATCGAAGCCATGCAATACAACCCTATCGGGTTTATACTTGGCCTCGGTATGTTCGTTGTGCCGGTATGGATATTGGCAGATCTGCTAAATAAAAAGGAGAGCTTCTATACATTTTATCGCAGGTTTGAAGCGTTGCTGCGCGAGAAATGGGTAGCCATACCGGTGATACTTTTAATAGCCTGCAACTGGATATGGAATATCTACAAATACACACGATGATTACCTTTTAGTAAAGAAATAGCCAATTCCGCCATTAACAAGTCCCCGGTATCCCATGCCAATCTCAATATATCCCTTTAAATGCCCCTCGCCGAAATGACAACCCCAGAAAGTTACCTGACCAGTTGGTATCCATTTGGTAGAAGATCCATAGCGTTCAGTAGTTCTGTACCTATATGTTGCGGATATGTTTACTCCGCCATAGCATTGATACCTTAAGTGATTGACATAAGTAAATTGCATTTCCGGTCCGGCTGTAAATAAGTTATCCTTGAAACCGCCATTATAATAATCGGGCGTTTGATAGTTCTTTGAAATATCATACAAAGAGCCCTTACCCCACTCATAGCGCGCAGCAATACCCAGGGATATCCCGTTTGAAACATAATAGCTATATATAAGGCAGATGGGTCCCGAGAAATGCTCAATTACTTCAGGTGCTGCTTGGTTTGCCGTGTTCATCTTTTCAACGAATGCATCTAATTCATATGCCGACAATACGCCATAACCAAATACAATAAACTGATCTCCTTTTTTGATGTGCTGACTATAAGAGTAATGGCTTATTGCAAGAAAACAAAAGGAGAAAAAGAGTTTTTTAAAGTGCATGTGATAAAGGTTAAAATTGTTAACAACCAATTATTATGCCATTTTTATATATTTATTACAGAAAGGAATTTTGCGTCCTATGCTTTTTCCACATTTGTTACTTATTCTGCAACTGCTTTTTTTCAACTCTGTTTTTCTTTCTTACCTTTGTGTGACCGCTTCAGCTATTCCCTGAAATTTTAATGTAATATAAACCCCAGCTGCGCACCGGTCCGTTTAAACAGGAGCGTTATGACAAAATATATATTTGTAACCGGTGGCGTTACTTCATCGTTAGGAAAAGGAATTATTGCAGCATCTCTGGCTAAATTGCTCCAGGCGCGTGGCTTTCGTACTACCATCCAGAAATTTGATCCATACATCAATGTGGATCCCGGTACACTGAACCCATACGAGCATGGTGAGTGTTATGTAACAGAAGACGGTGCTGAAACAGATCTTGATTTAGGTCACTACGAACGTTATTTGAATACGTTCACCTCTCAGGCCAACAACGTAACTACCGGCCGCATTTACCAGTATGTTATTAATAAGGAGCGTGAAGGTGCTTTTCTGGGTAAGACTGTGCAGGTTATCCCCCACATCACAGACGAGATTAAGCGTCGTATGACCTTGCTGAGCCAGGACAATAAATACGATATTATCATTACCGAGCTGGGTGGTACTGTTGGCGATATAGAATCACTGCCGTATATAGAAGCGGTGCGCCAGATGAAATGGGAAATGGGTCCTGAGAATTGCCTGGTTGTTCATCTTACATTGATACCTTACCTGAAGGCTGCAAAGGAATTGAAAACAAAACCTACACAGCACTCTGTAAAAATGATGAGTGAGAACGGGCTGAATCCCGATGTGCTTGTATGCCGTACGGAAGAGCCGCTGTATAAGGAACTGAAAAGAAAGATAGCCCTGTTCTGCAACGTAACACAAGATGCAGTAATAGAAGCGCTGGATGCAGATACAATATATAGTGTGCCACTGGAAATGATGCGCGAAAAACTGGACCAGATATGCCTGCAAAAGCTGGAACTGCCTATGGGCAATGAACCTGACCTGACACGCTGGAAAGAATTTTTAAATAAACTGCGTTATCCAAAATCTAAGGTTACTATAGGGCTGATAGGCAAATATGTAGAGCTGCAGGATGCCTACAAATCCATACTGGAAGGGCTGATACATGCAGGCGCTATGAACGAATGTAAAGTGGAAGTTCGCAACATCCACTCCGAATACCTGACACCTGAAAACGCTATAGAAAAACTGCACAATCTTGATGCTATACTTGTAGCACCTGGCTTTGGCAGCAGGGGTATAGAAGGTAAGATAGAAGCTATACGTTATGCTCGTGAAAACAAGATACCATTCTTCGGTATATGCCTGGGTATGCAAATGGCTTGTGTTGAGTTTGCACGTAATGTACTGGGTTTGGGGAAAGCGCATTCTACCGAAATGAACCCTGATACTGACCAGGGCGTTATAGCCATGATGGAAGAGCAGAAGAACATTACACAGAAAGGCGGTACTATGCGCCTGGGTGCATATGATTGTGATTTGCTGTCAAACTCAAGAACAGCGACTATATATGGCAAAACGCATATAAGCGAACGCCACCGCCACCGCTACGAGTTTAACAATGAATACCTCGAGGCTTTTGAAAAAGCAGGTATGAAACCCGTGGGTAAGAATCCTAAAACTAACCTGGTGGAAATAGTGGAAATAGAAGACCATCCGTTCTATATAGGCGTACAGTTTCATCCTGAATACAAAAGCACAGTGGAAAATCCACACCCGCTTTTTGTAGCATTTATAAAAGCTGCAAAGGAAGCGCAGGAGCACCGTAACGGTCACAACCATCATATATTTGAAAAGACTGCCGCTGAAGGTTGATCTTCACAGCCGAATATAAATTTCAAAGCCGCCTGCATCAGGCGGCTTTTTTATTCATCGTACTCCAGGTCTTGTATATACCAGTTTTTTGTTTCCTTCGGGTCGCCGCCTTTGTACTTTAATGTTAGCGTATAGCTTTCCTGCAATGCGCTTTCAGGTATCTTCAGGTTGGTTACATTCTTTAATCTTACCAGCAAACCTACGGTATAAGTGCTGTCAGGGTCTTGCTCTATTTTGAAGGAGGTATCAGCTATTACCTCTTCAGGCCGCACATTAGCTTCATTGCATAGGAACTGAGTTGCCGCTTTATATATATCAGCATCAGCAGGTTGCGGGCCGCTCATGTCACGGTCGCATGCATAAAAAAGGGTGGTTACTGCAATCGCTATGGTACATAATCCCACATGCCGTTTCATGCAAATTAGATAGTGAAGAAAGCAAAAGGTTTAACAAAGCTCCTGCAGATGCAGGTGTTGCGATGTTACCGGCCGGCCGAAAAAGTTGGTGGCATGCTCATTAAAATCATTTGCATCGTCAGTAGTGTAGAAGTGCATACTGCCTTGCCTGCTTATTTTACTTTCTATCTCTGGGTGACGCTGCAGGTAATTTGCCAGGCTACGCGCTACTATTTCACCTTGTGCCACCACGTTTATACCTTCAGGCAGATAATTAAGTATTTTATCAAGCAGCAAAGGATAATGTGTACATGCCAGCAATATGGTATCAATATCCGGTGAAAGTGCCAGCAATTGGTCAAGGTATTTTTTTACAAAATAGTCCGCACCATCGCTTTCATATTCGCCATACTCCACCAGCGGCACCCACATAGGGCAAGGCAGGGAATACACCTTTATATCAGGAAAGAATTTACCTATCTCAATATCGTACGAGTGGGATAGAATAGTACCCCTGGTGCCCAGCACGCCCACATGCCGTGTATTAGTATAGTCACCTATCACTTCGGCACTGGGCCGAATAACACCCAGTACCCGCTTTGCGGGATCTATTAGCGGCAGATCGTTTTGCTGTATGGTGCGCAGCGCTTTTGCCGACGCCGTATTGCAGGCTACTATAACCAACTCACAACCTTGCCTGAAGAACCATTTCATACACTCCAGTGTATACTCATGCACTGTTTCAAAAGAGCGGTTGCCATAGGGCGCACGGCCATTATCACCCAGGTATATATAATCGTACTGTGGCAGCTGTGCTGCAATAGATTTGAAAACACTAAGGCCGCCGAAGCCAGAATCAAATATGCCTATGGGTGATGATGGATTCATTAAAGCAAATATACGTGCCAATTCAGCTACCTTTATATTATAAACGTATCATTATGTATCGCTTACTTTTTGGTTTCGTATTCATTGCCACATTCATAGGCTGGATTATGTACAGGTTGTTCATAAAACGTGATTTGAAACAACACATGACTGATTTGTATGGCGGTCTCTTCTTTATATCAGCCTGGGTACTTATCTACTATTTAGCATTTGTCAAATAGCTTATTTCTTGTTCCGTCCTTTCTTCACGGGTAAGCGTGGCTCTTCCTTTCTTATTACCGCTACCATTTTATAATCAACCACTATATTATCTGTAGCCTCCGGTGCTTCGGGCGAAAGCTTCAGACGCAGCTCCGAAGTTTTGTTTAGATGAACGGGAACATTGTTCACGATCAATCTTCTGTAGCCTTCGTATTTCAGCTGCACATTGTACATGCCTGTATCTATGCGGTTGGTTATGAAGCCGCCGGTGTTTGTACTATCATCTCCTGTGTTCGCAGAACCTACTATAGCTACATTATCTGGCTTGTAAATAAACACTTCAGCATCCATTACAGGCTTATCCGTTTCATCATACACGTGTCCTGATATAGTTCCTTTGTAGGTGGGTATATTGTCATCCTCCTGAGATAAGGCGGCCGTTGAGCAAAAAAGTAATCCTGCTAATAGTAAATACTTTCCAAACATATAACTACGATTTGGTTTGTTGAAATTAACATAAATCACCATGCAAAAACTGTACGCGGCTAATTATTGCTTAGGCAACTAATCCAAGGCGGGTTAATATTTACATAAAATACCATGTTTTATAGCCTATGTTTCTTCACCTGCCTGTAATGCAGTAACTTTGCACAGATTTTTATTATTATGAGTGACGTTGTAACACCACAGGGTCCCGTGCTTACCGCAAAGGACTTTGCTACTGACCAGGAAGTACGCTGGTGCCCGGGCTGTGGAGACTATTCTATACTAAAGCAAGTACAAACCATACTGCCCCAGACAGGCATACCAAGGGAAGACATCGTAATTATATCCGGCATAGGCTGTAGCTCGCGTTTCCCTTATTATATGAATACCTATGGCATGCACTCCATTCACGGTCGTGCTACTGCCATTGCTTCCGGTTTGAAGGCTACCCGTCCTGAATTAAGCGTATGGATAGTGACCGGCGACGGCGATGCGCTGAGCATAGGTGGTAACCATACTATACATCTGCTGCGCCGCAATTTTGATGTAAACATCCTTTTGTTCAACAACCAGATATATGGTCTTACCAAAGGTCAATACTCACCTACTTCTGAACTAAGTAAGGTAACCAAGAGTACCCCTATGGGCAGTCTTGACCACCCTTTTAATCCCTTGGCACTCGCTATGGGCGCTGATGCTACTTTCATAGCCCGCAGCATGGACCGCGATCCTAAGCACTTGCAGCAGATGCTGCTTCGCGCTCATGGTCATCACGGCGCTTCGTTCCTTGAGATATATCAGAACTGTAACATCTTTAACGATGGGGCGTTCGAAATATTTACCGAGAAAAGCACAAAAGCCGAAGAAGCTCTTTTCCTTGAACAGGGTAAGCCGCTGATATACGGCGCTAATAAAGACAAAGGTGTGAAGCTTGACGGCCACAAACCAACGCTTGTGAATTTGAGTGACGGTCACAGCCCAGATGACCTGTGGATACACGACGAAAAAGACTTCTTCAAAGCACAGATACTTACCCGCATGTTCGATAATCCGGCTGTGGAAGGCCACTTCCCGCGCCCGTTCGGCGTCTTCTACCAGGCTGACAGGCCTACTTATGAGGATGAGATGCAGTTGCAACTGGAAGAAGTAATTGCTATCCGCGGCAAAGGTAAACTGGATGCACTGCTGGAAGGCAAAGAAACATGGATAATAGAATAAGTTTAATGATAGCTTTGCTGTAGTTTAAAAACAGTTAATCTCTTTGGCATCTTTAAAACGTCTTGCAGGACAAACAGTTTGGTATGGTCTTAGTAACATAGGCGCCAGGCTGCTTAACTACCTGCTCACGCCTATTATTACTATCCTGCTCAATTCACCCAAAGGCCAGGTTGACTACGGGGACTACAGCGTGCTGATGGCCGCTATAGCTTTCGTAAATGTCCTCTATACCTATGGCATGGAAACGGCTTACTTCCGTTTCTCCTCTTCAGGCACCGACCAGAAGAAGCTGTTCCAAACCACCATGTCTTCGCTTTTTGTTTCCACTATACTTATCAGTCTTATAATATGGGTATTCCGCGGGCCGGTAGATCAATTTATAGGGCTTAATGGTCATACTGAATACATCACCTGGTGTGTATGGATCATTGCGATAGATACCATCTCCGTAATACCATTTGCCAAGTTGCGCCAGGAAGAAAGACCACGCAAATATGCATTTACCAAGGTAGCTGGTATACTGGTAAACATCTTTTTTACCATCTTTTTTATCTACTATAGTCCGCAGTATGTGCATGCACATCCCGGCTCGGCATACGCACGCTGGTATGTACAGTATAACAATACTGGCTTCCTGCTAATGGCAAACCTGTTGCAGAACATTGTAACATTCCTGCTGCTCTTTAAAGAATGGTCTGCCTTCCGTTTCAGGTTTGACAAGGAGATATGGAAGAAAGTGATATGGTATAGCTCACCTATGATAATTGTTGGTTTGGGCGGCATGGTAAACGAAACCATGGATCGCATCATGCTGCGCAAATTGTTGCCGGTAGCTGAAGATGCAGCAAAAACTGCAGTAGGTATTTATTCGGCCAATTATAAGCTGGCTATCTTCATTACGCTTTTCATACAGGCCTTCCGCATGTCGGCAGAGCCCTTCTTTTTTGCCCAGGCTACCGATAAGAACGCGCCTAAGACCTATGCGCGTGTTATGAAGTGGTTTGTCGTTATCCTTTGTATAGCATTCCTCTTTACATCCTTGTATATTGATGTTTGGGAGCATCTTATGTTGGGTTCATCCTATCGTGTAGGAGCGGGAGTGGTGCCAATATTATTAGGAGCTAATGTGTGCCTTGGTATTTATTACAACCTGTCCGTATGGTATAAGATTACAGACCGTATGCGCATGGGTATGTATATCACGCTTATCGGTGCCGCTATTACTTTAATACTCAATTTCGCCTTCATACCGCGTTTCGGTATGTATGCCTGCGCCTGGGCCACTTTTGCTGCCTATAGCAGTATGATGGTCATTTCCTACCTCTGGGGCCAAAAATATTTTCCTGTACCATATGCGGTAAAAAAGCTGCTGGCTTACCTCACCGTTATGCTGGTGCTCTTCTTCATTAGCAGGGGGGTAGCTGCTATTACACATTTATTGATCATACGCTTCCTGGTAGCCAGTGCCCTAATGTTCACATTCCTTTACCTCGTATTTACCATAGAAAAAAAGGAAATGAAACAATTGCCCTTTATAGGCAGGCTCATAAAGGAATAAGAAAATAAAGTAACGGAACGGAATTAAATAAGATGGGCGCTTTTAGCGCCCATTCGTTTCAGGTGTTAAGATTTAGGTTGAATAGGCGGGAATTGGACTACACCCTGTAAAAAAAGTTTAACGGAGCCCTGAAACAAATTTTATTTAATATATTTATATAGAATGTCAAAGTATTAGTTGCTTATTAATCAATAGTTAAGACATATAAACTCGTAAGAAAATATTTATACCTTTAAGTGAACCTTTTTTGAAAATTTATTTAAAAGATAGCCCATGGTCCGTCTTTCCCTTTTTTGCATTTTTATTGCTCTTTTCTTTTCTGCCCCTGTTTTAGCTCAGCAGGATACTGTTGGCTCAGCTAAGATACCCTACATTAATTCCGGTGATTTTCTTACCCGCGGTCGGGCATTGCATGATAGTGGTTATTACAAACAAGCCCTTGCCTTGTATACACAAATACCGGACGGCGATACTAACTATAGCAAAGCGCTATATGAAGCTGCTATGTCTTCCGCTGCCGATAGCCAATATGCTAAAGCAAAAGATTATGCCCTGCGCGGACAAAAAGCTCCCTATGCTAATCGCCGCGATTTCATGCTGTTACTGGCGGATATCAATGACTATCTTGGTTATCAGGATTCAGCATGCATCATATATGATTCCCTGATGAAGCTGGACCCTAATGACAACCAGCCATACTTTGAGAAAGGAGTGGTATTGTTTCGCAAAGAACAGTACGACTCTGCTATGCATTTGTTTCAGCATTCACTCATGTTAAATCCATATCACTTCCGCTCGCACTATCTGTTGGGCAATGCCTACCTGATAAAAGGGCGCCTCTCCGAAGCGCTGATGGCTTATGAGTGTGCTACAGTAGCGGCTGCAAATATAGATCAGGCACGCAGCCCAATGCAAATGATAACCATGATAACTAATGAGACAGATGAGGCTAACGACTACTATAACAAACGCTCCTCAAAAGGCCTCGATCCCGCATTTGATGAAATAGACCAGATAATAAATGCCAAGCTGGCAATGAGCACAGACTATAAACTACAGACCTCTGTAAAAGAAAATGACTTCAGGCAAATGCAGGTGCTAATGGAAAAGCTAACTTATGATCCTGCTGATAAGAACTTTGCAATGCAGTATTATGTGCCGCTGCTTACGAAGCTATATAAGGAAGATCGTTTTGAGCCTTATATGCTATTCCTGTTCTCCGGTTACAATATAGAAGTGATTGATAAAGCAGCCAAAAGCAAAAAGAAGGAGGTAGAAGAGACAAAAAATATTGTGTATGATTATCTGAACAAAATACGCAATACACGCGTACTGGACTACGAAAAAAGAAAGACAGCACCTGCTAAGTACATGACCTATGATGACGGCCTGGAAATAGCTGCGGTATTGAAAGACAAGGAGAAAGGCATCTATGCTGCAGGGCCAATGCAGGCGTATGAAAATGGAAGCCTGCTGGCCACCGGGGCCTACGATGCAAGCGGTAAAAAGACGGGCATCTGGCACACATATTATGCCAGTGGTGCGCTAAAGGGTATAAAGCAATACAAAGATGATAGCCTGGTAGGAGACGAAATTGTTTACTATCGTAATGGTAATATAAGTGCTGTGTACAAACATGATAATGCAGGAAAGGAAATAGAAGAGGATGACTATAACTACAAAGGGATATTAGAAACAGTAACCAAATTAATATCAGAGAATGAAACGGAAGTGACTGATTACTACGAGAACGGCACAAAGGAAGGCTCATATCGCTTGCTGGACAAAAAAGTAAAGGATGGTAAATATACCACCCGGTATGATAATGGCGCTTTAAAAAAGGAAATGGAATTCAAAGATGCTAAGCTTACAGGCAACTACAAATTGTACTATGAAAATGGCAAGCTTGAATCAGAGTTCAATTATGAAGACGGCAAAAAAGAAGGCCCTTGTGCAGATTATTATGAAAATGGTCAGCTAAAAGATAAATATATCTGCCACAATGATAATACGGAAGGTGAGTACCTGGAATATTGGGAAAATGGGAACTTGTCACGTAAAGCCATGCTGCATGGTGGCGATCTGGATGGCGCTGACAGCAACTATGATAAAAATGGCAGGGCTTTTACGACCATTCTGTATAGAAAGGATGTACCATACTATGAAAGAGTAGCGGACAAAGACGGCAATGTGCTGATAGAAAAGAAGGATGAAAATGGCCTTGATAAGCTTGTATATTATTTCCCCAATGGCAATAAAAGGACGGTATTGCATTTGAATGAAAAAGGCGATCGCGAAGGCAAATGCAGTTTTTACAATAGCACAGGTTCCAAAAATGAAGAGACTTACTACAAAGACGGTAAAGCTGAAGGTCTTAGTACGGAATATTATAAGGATGGACAAATAAGCCTGGTGGAAAACTATAAAAACGGCACACGCGACGGCTACTATCATTCGTTTTACCTGACCGGTGGTACCAAAGCCGAAGGTTGGTATAAAGATGGCGAAATGCAAGGCGTATGGAAATTTTATTACTCCAACGGAAAACTATCAGAAGAAGCTTTTTATATAAATGGCCTGCGCAATGGTCATCTTACCAGTTATAATATTGCCGGGAAAATAGAATATAAAGAAGTGTACGATAAAGACATGCTGTGCGGACTGGAACAATATGATTCTTCAGGCCATATTGTGTTCATAGAAGAATATGCGAAAGGCAACGGCCATTATCATCAGAAAGTGGCTAAGACTGACATTTTTGAAAGTAACATGAAGAATGGTTTGCTTGCAGGGCCATACATGAGGCGTAGCGCCACGGGTAAAACAATTGAAAAAGGCTATAACCTGCTTGGCAAAAGGGATAGCGCTTATATTAGCTACTACGACAATGGTAAGGAACATATCATAGGCCAATATAAAAATGGCAGAAAGCAAGGCCTGTGGAAAAGCTATAACTTGCTGGGAGAGCCTGAAACAGAGGAGAATTACAAGGACGACAATGATGAGGGCAAATACTTTTATTACCTAGCTGGTATGCCGCGCTATGAATATAACTACCATAACGATAAGCGTGAAGGGCAACAGATAATATATGGAGAAGATAAAAAAATAGCCTGCATACTTATGTACAGCAATGGTGAGCTGGAAGGCTATACATATGAAGACAAGGATGGCAAGCTGCTTCCCGTAATACCTGTAAAAAATGGTACAGCAAAAATTGTGAGCTACTACCCCAATGGCAACAAATCTGCTGAGCTTAACTATGTAGAAAGCATACGTACCGGCGATCAGCTTATATACTTTAGCAACGGACAGCCAGCCAATAAAGCGCATTACGAGAAGCAGATGCTGCAAGGGCCAACTGAAATGTATTTCCCTAACGGAAAATTATTTACACGTGTCACGTATAAAGATGACCAGGAAAATGGGCCTGAGCAGGTGTATGATATGAATGGCAAGCTGGTATGGGATGCAAACTTCTGGTCAGGCAGTTTGCATGGGCTCTGCCACCATATAGACCCTGTTACAAAAAAGACAAACGAATATAATTACCGTTACGGTACTTTGGTTAGTGTAAAGTGAAATTAGCATGAAAATATTGAAGTATAAGAAAACATTGCTCATGTTGAGTGGTTGGCTTGCTTGTGCACAAGCATATGCGCAGGATCTGGACTATGATAGCATAGCAACTAAGTACAGCAATGAAAGCGCTGTCATGACAAACAATACAGAGCATCTTGTGATAAAATTTGAAAAAGGTGAATTTACTGCAGAGAGCTATATCACAGAAGAGAAACTATTGATAAATGATCTCGCGCCAAGCCTGTACAACACGCAGACGGTATACCACAGCTATTTTAATACGCTGGACGAAATAAAAGGGGAATCACTGATACCCGACGGAAGACATTACCGCAGTATAAAGGCCAGCGGCTATAAGACCACCTCATCAGAGCGTGAGAATGTTTTTTATGATGATGCCAAACAAACGCAGGTATCTTTTGCGGGGCTCGAGAAAGGATCTCTTACCCGCGTCAATTATTCCATTATTCACAAAGACCCTCATTTTTTGCCCGTGTTTTATTTTCAAAGCTATGTGCCTGTGGCCAACTGTAGCTTTGAGATAACTGCGCCAAAAACAATGAAGCTGAAATTTGTGATAAAAGGCAACAGCAAAGAACTGATAAAACAGCAAACGCGCGAAAAAGGCAGCAATATCATTTATACGTGGACGGCTACCGATGTGCCTGCTATAAAATCATATGATGATGCGCCTGCTGCACCTTATTATGCCTTACATATTATTCCATACATAGAAAGCTATAAGGAACAAGGCACTGATGAAGATGTAAGAGTGCTGGGCAACCCGGACGATCTGTATCACTATTACTACAACTTTATAAAGGACGTAAATAAAAAAGATGATAGCGTGCTGGACAATGTGGTGGCAGATGTGACCCGCGGAGATAAAACGCCCAGGCAGAAGGCGCAGCATATATATGAATGGGTACAGAAAAATATGCATTACGTAGCTTTTGAAGATAAGCTGGGTGGCTTTATACCCAGGGAAGCCGCTGATATATGCAAAAGAAAATTTGGTGACTGCAAGGACATGACCAGTATACAGGTGGCGCTCTATCGCAAGGCGGGTATCGAAGCACACTTCACCTGGATAGGTACGCGACACAAGCCATACACATATGAAGATGTGCCATTGCCCATTACAGACAACCACATGATATGCACCATAAAGCTGGACGGCAAATGGGTATTTCTTGATGGTACTGATCCGCTTATTCCTTTTGGTATACCACCATCGGGCATTCAGGGAAAGGAAGCACTGATCGGTATTGATGCTAAAAGTTATAAAATTGAAACAGTTCCGGTGCTGCCTGCCGCAGACAATGTTACTGTCGATTCAACCAGCATTCATATAGCCGACAAGAATGTTGCCGGCACAATAAAGACCAAATATAAAGGCTATCATGCCTGGCTCATAGGTGAAGTAATGATGTACCGCAGCGACAATGATAAGGAGAAAACCGTACGCTCCATTACGTCGCGCGGCTCTAACAAGTTCCTCCAAAGCAGCTATGACTATAAACCGATAGACAACGACGGCAAAGATGTTAGCCTCACCTCGCAGTTCGAAGTGAAGGATTATGTGCAGAGCCTTGGTAAAGAGTACTATGTCAATCTGAATATGCAGCGCAGCTATATGGACGAATATGTAGATGTTAAGGAGCGCTCAGCGCCTATTGAGTACGACTATAAAAATGTTATTCGCCAGGTAGTGACATTGGATATACCAAAGGGTTACCATGTAAGCTACATGCCGCCGGATAAAGCCCACTCGGTAGATGGTTTGTTGAGTTATAAGATTAGCTACCACAAAACATCCAGCCAGGTGCAGCTGGTAAAGGAATTCGAGCTGCAATCTCTTTACGTTAACCCGGATAAATTTGTGGCGCAAAATAATCTTGTGGAAGAGTTGAAAAAACAATACAAAGAATCTGTAGTACTCACAGCCAACTAAAACTTTATGAATAAGAAATTGCTATTGCTGCCCATTATTGCCTGTTCGTTTAGTGCACAGGCACAGGCTTCCAAAAAAGTGTTTGAATGGGATGCTAAGCCACACTTGCACAAAATACCCGCTGCATTCAGTAATGAATCTGCCATAATAATAGAAAATGATATAAATATTGAATACCGTAGCGAGCTGAACGATGTGAATGTATATCGCTCCATACATCGTATAGTAAAGGTGACGGACGAAAAAGGTATAGAAGCATTCAATAAGATGACCATACCAATGACCAATGGCAAAACCCTTGAGTTTATTAAGGCACGTACCATATTGCCCAATGGTAAAATAATAGAGATAGGCAGAGATAAAGTAAAAGAAATGAAGAGTGAGAATGGCGTGCCGGAATACCTGTTTGCAATGGAGGGAGTTGAAAAAAATGCTGAAATAGAGATACAGTACACGGAAAAGAAACCGCTTGCATTTTTTGGCGCAGAGACATTTCAATTCAGCATCCCGGTAATGCATGCAGCTTTTTCTATGAGCACGCCTGAAAAAATGATCTTTCAGGTGAAGGGTTACAATGGCTTCGGCAGTGCACAGGATACATTGATAGATGGCACCCGCTATTACGAAGTATCCCGCTCTTCCATACCTGCTATTTATGATGAACCCTATGCGGATATGCAGGCAAACCAGATGCGCGTGGAATATAAACTAAACTATATGCCCAATGAAAATCCTAACGTGCGCATGCTTACCTGGAAGGACCTTGCCAAGCAGATGTACAAAGATTACTATACCTACAGTACAAAAGAAACCCGGGCAGTAGACAAGTACTTGAGCCAGTTGGAAGTAAACGATAATGACGACGAAATAACTAAGATTCGCAAGATAGAGGACGGCATCAAAACAAATATTGTATTCAATAAAGATTTGGAAGGCGACAATGCACAGTTGCTGGATAAAGTGATAGAAAACAAAACAGCCAATGAAGTGGGTTATGCTCGGCTTTTTGCAGCATGCTTCACACAGGCCGGCGTGAAGCATGAACTGGGTATATCAACCAATCGCTTTGAACATCCGCTGGACCAGGACTTTGAGAACTGGAACTTCCTGGAAACCTATGTGTTTTATTTCCCCGCCCGGAAACAGTTTCTTGCGCCCTCTTACATTTATGATCGTTATCCTGTAGTGCCTGCCTCGCTCATCACCAATAAAGCTATTTTCATAAAAATTACTTCTATCGGCAACCTTACCTCTGCCGTGCCGGATGTAAGAGAGATAACACCTTTGCCTATAAAAGAAAGTGAGAATAACATTATAGCCAACGTATCATTCAACGGAGAAGATCTTGATCCCCAGGTGGAGGTAACGCATACCTTCTCCGGCTACACCGCTATGGGCATTCGCGAAGCGATACTATTGCTGCCCAAAGACAAACAGAAAGAGACAATACAAAACATCGTAAATCTTTCAGACAAACCTGAAGATGTACTAAGCTACTCAACTGCCAATTCTGCTTTTCATAACTACTATGATGGTAAGCCTTTAAAGCTCATGGCCACATTGCACGCACCGCAGCTGATGGAAAAAGCAGGCCCGAAATACTTGTTCAAGCTGGGTGATGTAATAGGCCGTCAGCAGGAAATGTACCAGGATGTAAAACGAGATTTACCTATATCTATAGGCTACCCGCATTCTGAGAATCGTACGATAACCGTTGCTATTCCTGCCGGCTATAAAATTTTAAATCCCGAAGCCATTCGCATTCACCAGGATGATAAAGAAGAAAATAATGGCACAGCAACCATGGGCTTTGACTCCGATTATAAAATAGATGGCAACAAAATGTATGTAAACATCAAAGAGTATTACTCAGGTCTTTCATACCCTGTTAGCTATTACGAAACCTTCAGAAAGGTAATAAACGCCTCAGCTGACTTCAATAAAGTAGTATTGGTGATGGTAAAGCAGTAATGAAGAATTAGTGCAGCAACTCACAAGGCTTCATGCCTGTGGCTTTCTTAAAAGCAGTGCTAAAGTGTGAAATGCTGCTGAAGCCTAAGATATTGGCAACATCAGATACCGACTGCCCTTCTTGTTGCAGTAGTTCTTTTGCCTTGCCTATGCGCAGGCCTTGCTGATATTCGTGTATTGTTTTTCCTACCAGGGCCTTAAAGCCTTTTTTCAGGTAGCATTCATTCATTGCCACCTTGCGCGCCAGCTCACGTATGGTTAGTGGGTGGTCTATGTGTGCTTCTATCAGGCGGGTGGCCTGCATCACCTTGTCACGTTCTGAGTCATTGGCCAGAAAGCGGCAGGCAGGTACCTGGCACGCCGTAAATGGTAATGTTATGCACTGTAGCGAACGGCGCAGCAACTGCATAGCACTTTCATTCCGTTGCAGTGCCTGTAGAAATGGCGTAGCGGCTGTCTGCTGTAGCTGGTCCAGCAGCATGCGTGTTTGGGCGCACATTTCAAATTGCTGTTCCGTGGTCTGGTCAAAACGGAATGGCTGGTTGGCCATCAGCACTTCTGCCGGGTATTGCTCAAAGAAGCCGGGCAAAAAGCTCAGCACACATACTTCAGCAGTATAAGTATTGGCTATTTCTTGCAGGTAAGTGAGTTGCAGGCAGAACTTATTATCGTCTATGGGAAAGAGGTGCAGCCTTCCCTGGTCTTCGGGCATTTCATTTTCAGGAAAAGATACTTCCATCCAGGCCGCCTGTATGTTATGGTTCAGCGCAAGCTCATTATAGGTAGCTACCTGTACGTTTTCACCCAGGAAGCGGCGCAGCGCAGCATTCTGCTTTAATAAGCCTGTTTTTTCTACCGTTAACACCACGCAAATGTATGGCTATTGTCAAAACAGGCAATGACTCACCCCGTGAATATGAACTAAGCATGACAATTGCGGCATTACCAGTTTAGTCGGACAATACAAAAATGCTCAATCACCATTTATTGCTTCTATCCCTGTGGATATCTAAATTTGGAATCCGCTTGTTAATAATGCTACCTTGCCATATCAGGATTGTCATATCGAATAAAGGTGAGACATCTCCTGAGAACAGGCAATAAGCACAATCAAGACTTAATTGCAAAGCTCTTTGACATACCGAAACCCAATCTAAAAAAGTGACTTTTCACTGCATATTTTTTACTTTATACTTTCTAAAATGCGACATTTTGTAACCTTTTGGGTAGTTTTTGCGTAGTAATGTAACATTCATTTAAGCTTTAATAGGTCAATAAAATCAGTACATCCAGCCAATTAGAGCCTCCAAAACCTCCCAAAAGAAAAAGTCATACAAAATGTAACATAGTTGCATTCCATCACATTCCCTCCCGCATCATCGCATTCTAAATTATTCGCAGTAGAACGAAAGATGGCGCCTCCATTGTTATTACCTTAATTTATAATACCCTACGCATTATTTTAACTTTTAACAATTTTTACGTCACCCAGCTATTATATTTGCGCACTAATTTCCATTTATGATCAAACGCCTTGCCGTTTTAGCGCTGCTTCTGATACAGTCTTCCCTGCTCTTCGCGCAGGACGTAGATAAGGGCAGCACCAACTCTACTCCAGAGATAAAGAAACCCGCCCGTGATTTTGTAATGCTAAAGTTTGGCTATAACAACTGGCTGAACAAACCGGATAGTGTGTCTCTCAAAGGTTTTGGTTATACTTTCAGCGCAGCAGTTTGCTACGATTTCCCTATTAATAAAAGTAATTTCAGCTTTGCTGCCGGCATTGGTATAAATGCAAATGTGGTGTACACAAACAGCCAGGTAATTAAGCTTGCCGATACAGGTGCATTAGGTACCCAGGTACGCTTTCTGCCGGATACTGTTGGTTATAAACGCTTCAAGTTTGCCACTACCTATTTATATGCACCCTTCGAGCTTCGTTATTTTGGCAACAAGCTAAACCGTAATCAAGGCTTCAAAGCTGCGATTGGCCTTGAAGTGGGTACCTTGCTCGGAGCACATACCAAAGGTGTTGGTTCTGTAGACGGCGTAACGGTAAAAGATAAAGTAGCCACCAAAAACTTTGTCACTACCTGGAATTTCGCAGCCACTGCACGTGTGGGCTGGGGTCATTTTTCAGTATATGGCTCTTACAATCTTACCAATGTATTTAAGGTTAATGACGGTCCCCCTGTCACGCCATACTCTGCAGGCATTGTGCTTACAGGTTTATAAAAACGAATTATCTATAAAAGGAAAACCCACCCGTTTCGCAGGTGGGTTTTCCTTTTATGACTTCTATTTCAAATTATATCTCGTAGGCAGTCCCTTCGCTGGTCACTATTACTTCAGGGAATATCGCGCTTGCCTCATCCCTGAAGGGTTCCAGGTCGCGGTATTTAGATGAAAAGTGTCCCAACAGCAATTGCCTGGCGCCCGCCAGTTTCGCCACTTGTGCTGCCTGCGTAGCTGTGCTGTGAAACCTTGCAGTGGCCTTTGCAGCGTCTGCTTCCAGGTAGGTGCATTCATGATATACTGTATCAGCCCCTTTTATTACATCTATAAAAGAGTCTGTAAAAACGGTATCAGCACAGTAAGCGTATTTTTTAGGCGATGGTCCATCTTCGGTCACCCACTCATTCTTTATTATTTCACCTGTTTTAGTTTCGTAGTCTTCTCCCTGCTTCAGCCGGTCATAAAAAGCTGCAGGTATTTCGTATGCACGGCATTTATCAGGCAGTAATTTCCTGCCCCTCGTCTTGCGCTCCACCAGGAAACCATGGCAAAATATGCGGTGGTTTACAGGAAAGCAGGTCACCTTAAATGAATTATTGTCCGTCAGCACTTCGGTGCCCTCAGGCAACGGATGAAAATGCAGGGGGTAGCTAAGCACAGTGTCCGCCACATCCAGTATGCTTTGCAGTATAGGTTCCAGTTCTTTTGGTGCATACAGGTGCAGCTCTGCAGTGCGGCCCAGCAGGCTCATGCTGTTAATAAGTCCAGGCAGGCCAAAGTAATGGTCTCCATGCAGGTGGCTAATGAATATATGCTGCAGGTTGCGCCATTTAAAACCATAGCGCTGCATTTGTATCTGGGTGCATTCGCCGCAGTCCAGCAGTATCAATTCTCCGTACACACTTACTACCTGGGCAGTAGGGTGCCGCCCAAATGCAGGTAGCGCAGAGTTGTTTCCGAGTATAGTAACCTTCATCCTTTATATATAATTGTGCAGCCGCCGGGCAATACAGGATGCGCCTTCAAAAACGCAATGACAATATTAAGACTCTTCGCCGAACAAATCGCGCTCCAGCTTTTCCATACTTATTATATCCACCCCTTCGGCAATGGTGGGTACAATATTCAGTTGTGTATCAACACCTTCGTCCTTAAATGCTTTCAATATATTATCACTAAGGCCGGTAAAGACAATGGAGGCGTCGCTGCTATACACTTCCTGATGCAGTTTCAACAATTGGTTAAATGACGTACTGTCTGCTTCCGGGCAGTTGCTAAGGTCAATTAATACATTCCCGCTGCCCATTTGTGACAATTCGCTCCATTTTCGTTTAAGTGCATCTGTCAAATTAGCATCTATTTTATTAGCAGCAGGCGTTATAACGCTATAAAGCTCTTTGGTATCAATTTTGAATTGCATAACTCGATTGAGACTAAGTATTTGTGATTTGTAGATAAGAGCAAAATTAACAATAACACCTCAGGTCGATACTTTTATTTCGTATATTAGGAGTATAAACCGGTGGCAATATTAAGACAGGAACAACAAATTAACGATATGGATATAGCGAAACATAATGATGAACTACTTGGTTTATATTTAACTTTACTATCAAAACAAGGGACAGATTACATGGATTCTAATTTCTCACCGAAAGTCAAGGAAATTATCTCTTACAGCCGCGAAGAAGCCCTGCGACTGGGAAATGATTTCATTGGTACCGAACACCTCCTGCTAGGCCTTATTCGCGAAGGCGAAGGCATGGCAGTACGCGTGTTGCAAAGCATGCAGGTTGACCTGTTTGAGTTGCGCAAAGAGTTGGAAATGGCTATCAAAGACAAGAACAGCAAGCCATTGGCCAACATTAATAGCCTGCCCCTTACAAAGCAGGCCGAAAAAGTGATACGCATCACCGTGCTCGAAGCTAAAGCGCTGAAAAGCCCTACTGTAGAGACGGAACACCTGATGTTATCTATTCTTAAGAACAAGGAAAACGTAGCTACGCAGATATTGGGACAATATGACGTTGACTACGAACGCTTTAAGAACGAGCTGGCCATACTGCAGGGCGATAGCCCGCGTGCAGACTACGGCAGCGACCCTGGCTCTGAAGAATTTGAAGATGATGATGAACGCCGCCAGTACCAGCAACAGCGTCGACAGGGCGGTAATACAAAATCAAAGACACCTGTACTTGATAATTTCGGCCGCGATATTACCAAGCTAGCAGAGATGGGGAACTTAGACCCCATAGTGGGACGCGAAGAAGAGATAGAACGCGTATCTCAGATACTCTCCCGCAGAAAGAAAAATAACCCGATACTGATAGGTGAACCTGGTGTAGGTAAAACGGCTATCGTTGAAGGCCTTGCGCTACGAATAGTACAACGCAAAGTATCCCGAGTATTGTTCGACAAGCGCGTTATCAGCCTCGATCTTGCAGCACTGGTGGCCGGTACCAAATACCGCGGCCAGTTTGAAGAACGCATGAAGGCTATCATGAATGAGCTGGAAAAGAACCGCGATGTTATCCTCTTTATAGACGAGATACATACCATCGTTGGTGCGGGTGGCGCTTCAGGTTCCCTCGATGCTTCCAATATCTTTAAGCCGGCCCTTGCAAGGGGAGACCTCCAATGCATTGGCGCGTCTACGCTTGATGAATACCGTATGTATATTGAAAAAGATGGTGCGCTTGACCGTCGTTTCCAAAAGGTACTGGTAGAACCACCAAGTGTTGATGAAACAATTACTATCCTTAATAATATCAAGTCTAAGTACGAAGAGTTTCACAATGTGTCTTACGATGCAGAGGCAATTGACGCCTGCGTGAAGCTAAGCGACCGCTACATGACAGACCGCCTGCTGCCCGACAAGGCAATAGATGTGCTGGATGAAGTAGGTGCACGCGTACACCTGAAAAATATTAATGTTCCGCAGAATATCCTCGATCTGGAAAAGAAGATTGAAGATATAAAGCAGGAAAAGAATAAGGTAGTGAAGAGCCAGCGTTTTGAAGAAGCCGCAGCACTGCGCGACCGCGAAAAACGCCTGGGCGAAGAACTGGACCGTGCTAAAGCAGAATGGGAAGAAGAAGCTAAGAATAAGCGCTACCCGATACATGAAGAAGACATTGCTGAAGTAATAAGCATGATGACCGGCATACCAGTAATGCGTATGGTGGAAGCCGAAAGCGACAAGCTGCGCCGCATGGGCGAAGACCTGAAAGGTGCAGTGGTAGGCCAGGACGATGCCATTAGCAAGGTAGTGAAAGCAATACAGCGTAACCGTGTAGGTCTTAAAGATCCGCGCAAGCCTATAGGCTCATTTATATTCCTGGGCCCTACAGGTGTAGGTAAAACAGAATTGGCTCGTGCACTTGCCCGCTACATGTTCGACAGCGATGAAGCGCTGATACGTGTGGACATGAGTGAGTACATGGAAAAATTCTCGCTCAGCCGTCTCATAGGCGCGCCTCCAGGATATGTAGGTTATGAAGAAGGTGGTCAGCTCACTGAAAAGGTGCGCCGCAAGCCTTACTCTGTAGTGCTGCTCGACGAAATTGAAAAAGCACATCCTGATATATTCAACATCATGCTGCAGGTGCTGGATGATGGTCAGCTTACTGATGGTCTGGGCCGTAAGGTAGACTTTAAGAATACGCTCATCATCATGACATCTAATATCGGTGCCCGCCAGCTGAAAGACTTCGGTGCAGGCGTAGGCTTCACTACTTCTGCCAAGTCAGAAGCTTCAGAAGACAATAGCCGGGGTGTTATAGAAAAGGCGTTGAAACGCACTTTCTCACCAGAATTCTTGAATCGTATTGATGATGTTGTTATCTTTAACTCACTGGGCCAGGAAGACATCAACCAGATCATAGACATCATAATGAAAGATGTTATGAAACGTTTGAATACCCTTGGCTTCACCCTCGAGCTTTCAGCTGCGGCCAAAGGCTTCATAGCAGAAAAAGGCTACGACCAGCAGTTCGGCGCAAGGCCATTGCACCGCGCCATCCAGAAATATCTGGAAGATCCGCTGGCTGAGGAAATTCTTAATCATCACATTAAAGAAGGCGACAACGTTTTTGCCGACTATAGTGAAGAAGAAAAGAAGATCGTATTCACGATCAATCATACTCCTGCTAAGAAAGAAGCTAAGCAGGCAGAATAAAATAGAAATGGTTTATAAACTTCCGACGGGCATTCTTGCCCGTCTTTTTTTTGCAATCCTGGTTGTAATTGAGTTTTCTGTTTTTAATCTATGGTTCCGTTTTATCTTTAACTATGCTTAAACTCACTATATCACTTACTCTTGCTCTTGCTTTATATTCGTTCGGCGCCACAGCGCAGCATACGCCAACCCGATTTTTTCCCATAGACGTTGAAGGTAGCTATGGCTATATGAATACAGCTGCCAAGCTGTCCATACCCGCTCATTTTTCTGCCGCAGGCGTTTTTACAAATGGCCTTGCCCTGGTAAGAACAGCGGGCGAAAACGGCCACTGGGGATATATTGATACCAGTGGCAATTTTGTGATTAAACCTATTTATATGGATGCTACAGATTTTAGCGAAGGGCTGGCTTTCGTATCATCTGTTGTTGGCGAGTTTCAAGCTATCAATAAGAGAGGCGAGGACATGTTTACTTTTAAGGCCAGTGACATTTTTAATTTTTACGATGGTCTTGCAGCATTCTCTGTTGATAATGGGAAAGAGAAAAAATATGGCTTCATAAATAAAGAAGGCAAAGTACAGATACCACCTCAATTTTATTATGTATCCTTTTTCTCAGGCGGTTATTGTGCGGTGATGAATAAAGAAAACAAATGGGCTTATATCGACAGTACGGGTAAGATGGTAACAGATTATCTTTTTAAAGACGCAACACCATTTAATAATCACATGGCCGTGGTAGAAGAACAAGCCTGTGGAGTGATAAATGAGCAAGGAAAATATATTGTACCGCCGGTATATATGGGTCTCATTTTAGATGGGGATAAACTGGTCTTTAAAAAGGACGGCCTATGTGGCTGGATGGATATAAATGGAAAGGTGATTATAGCCCCGCAGTTTCAGGCAGCATTGCCGTTTCGTAATTGCAAGTATGCACCCGCTATGTCAAAAGAAGAATGGGGGTATATAGATACTAAAGGCAACTTCGTAGTGCAGCCGCAATTCCGGAGGGCATATAAATGGGATGGCGACGAAGCTGTGGCAGAAGCAGGTAATCCTGTATTGGTACACGCACACACTATGATACAAGGAACATTTTTTTATTCCCGCATAGCCCCCGATTACCAAACTGATATTGTGATTGGCATTTATGATAATCAATATTATAATGCTATCCCCGACCAGCAGGCGAAACAGGTTGCCCAAACATTTCTCGCAGCTTTTTATAATGGCGATAGTAAAACCTGCAAAACATTCCTGAGACTAGAAGGCAAAAAGCAGTTAGATGTCATATACGCTGCCTTTCCTGCCACAGAAAGAAAGCATGCCGATATATTTATCGATAAGATAGACATGCGCAATAAAGGAGCAGGAGTATATTATCGTACTTCTTTCAGTCCTGAACAACATTTTCTATTAATGGATAAAGGAAATGATAGCTGGAAAATAGCTTCCTCTCTGTTGGAATTATGATTTGATTGCGTATCAATTAGATACCACTTTTCTAAGCTTACTTATATTTACTACCACACAGATAACCTACTTGTAATGCATGAACAGGAAAAAACCTACAATCAGCTGGCAGGCCAGCGTGTAGGTAGAATAGAAGCCATAAGTGACGGCGTGTTCGCCGTAGCAATGACACTGCTGGTGCTGGATATACATGTGCCCCTGCGGGATGCCATTCATTCAGAGCATGATCTTGCTCTGGCCTTTTGTTCGCTTACGCCAAAGCTGCTCACCTATTTCACCAGTTTCATGACTCTTGGCATTTTCTGGAATGGCCAATCATTACAGTTCAATCACATAAAGCATAGCGATCGCGACCTTACCTGGATAGCTTTATTCTTTCTTATGGTAGTTAGCCTGGTGCCATTCACTACAGCTTTTTTAAGCGAGCATTTTAGCTATCGCTTTTCTATTGGCCTATACTGGCTCAATATCTTTTTGCTGGGTTTGGTTGTTTACATACAATGGACTTATGCCTGGAAGAAGGATTATCTGGACAAAAATGATCCTGCTGCAATAGCTGCTGATAAGGCATTGCGCAGACGTATAATTGTAGCACAAGCATTATACGCACTGGGTGCATTACTGTGCTTCATAAATAATTATCTCAGCGTTGGCTTCATCATTTTAGTGCAGCTCAACTATGCACTGGGCCTCACTTCCCGCGGCAGGCGAAAAGCATAGTTACTAACTATAGCAGCATAAATACCATTGCGATAGATGTACCTACCTTTATCATGAAATAGCAGCAACAATACTGCAACAAAAGATAATTGAAATGAAAATAGACATCTGGTCAGACATCATGTGCCCCTTCTGCTACATAGGTAAGCGCAGATTGGAAGCAGCACTGGATGGTTTTGAGCATAAAGATGAAGTCGAGCTGATATGGCATAGCTTTCAGCTAGACCCTACCATACAATCACAAAAAGGCAAAAGCCTTTATCAATACCTCGCAGAAAGAAAAGGCATGTCACTGCAGCAAAGTGAGCAAATGCATCAGCACGTAACACAAATGGCAGCTGACTCAGGACTTACCTACAATTTTGATAAAGCAGTAATAGCAAATTCATTTGATGCACATCGCCTCATACAGCTTGCAAAAAAGCACGGCTTAGGCGATGCTGCTGAAGAGCGTTTATTCCATGCTTACTTTACGGAAGGCAAGGACATGAGCGACCATGAAGTACTGACACAACTGGGCACAGAAATAGGCTTGGATGCAACGGAAGTAAAGCAAGCACTGGAAACAGATGCCTATGCACACGCAGTGCGCACAGATATAACTACTGCCGAACAGCTGCGCATTAGCGGCGTACCCTTCTTTGTACTGGATAATAAATATGGTGTATCAGGCGCACAACCTGTGGAGCTCTTTAGCAATGCACTAAAGCAGGCGTGGGCAGAGCATACGCCTATAACGATAGTGAACAATGAGGCGGATGGGGCCACCTGCGAACCAGGCGGCGAGTGTTAAATGAAGCAAGAGCAGGCACGCCACCTGCTCTTTTTTATGTTTCTTCGTCGTAGTATATTTTATAGTACTTCTTGCCTGTTGCGGGGTCATAGCCTTTTTCAATCAGGTCTTTATCGCCGTGTATATATATATGAAAATTACGGTCCAGCTTTAGTACGCTTTTAAATACACGCGCCTGTTTCTTCACAGCCTGCAGCGAGATATCGAAATTGTCTGGTATGTCTATATCATTAGTTTCGGCATAGCTCTCCTGAAAGCGTTGAAAAGAATTAATAATGCCCGGTTCCTTGAACACATGCTTTTCAAACTGATCTTTATCAAAGGCCTCCTGGTCTTTAAAGTACTCTACCGATTTATTGAGCAAGTCTATCTGGTCGGTTTTTGAGATGTCGTGATCCTGCGTTACCTGCTTAGTGATGAATTGTTTGGTAAGATTGAGAAACTGGTTGGTTTGGTAATATTCATTGGCCTGCGGTGCTACGCTAAGAAAAGTTTCTTTCCAGAACACTGCTTCTTCACCACGATTGTTACTATCGTAAATCAGTACATCAAAACCTTCTTCGGCACGAGTAGGAAATACGAGACAGGCCTTATCAAACTTTGTAAGCTCCACACCTTCGCGCATGATGAGGGAAAAGTCCGCTTCTGCAACGGATAGGTCGAGGAAATTACTTTTGGTTTCTGTTTTGTATAGGCCCAGTGCATCGCAGTAGATACCGTTTACCAGGCAATTCTGAAAAAGACACACGTATAGCTCACCTTCTTTTATCTTCGGGTGCATAGAGCTTTCGTAGAGGTGCTTCGCAATGTTTGCAGAGTTTTTGTGAAAAGTATCTGTCTCAGCAAAAGTCTCCAGGCAGAAATTATATACTTCATTATAGTCGAGCGAGGAGAGGTGGTGAAACGCATACTTCTCTGACTCCATGCTGAACTTAGACAAAAAAGGCTCTTTTATTTTGCGTCGGTCATCCTCACTAATTTCCAGTGGCTGTTTGGAGATAGTTAGTTCGCCACCGGTACCTTTATTACCTACCACGTGCACGGAAACTTTTTTGAGTATAGCGTCAGTTAAGTCCATTATTATTTGGTTAAGCTATTAAATCTTGCGAGGGCAAAAATATTTTATCTACGCGGATAAAATGATGTAAATAAATAAGATAGATTTTAAAGTGGTGTTAAGGATTTATCAGGTTCGTCAAATGGTTATTGGCCGATTGCAATAAAGGATTTATATTCAAATATTCTTAACCTTAAAAAGCCTTCTTATGAAAAAAATTAGTTTTTTTGCTGCATTATTATTGCTGTCAGTTGGCGCAAAAGCGCAAAGTTCTGTTCAGATATTAACCAATTTTTTATCAGGATGCTCTATTAATGTAAAGCTTATGGCCTACTCTGGCTGTACTTTAGTTATGACATCCAGTTCTATCGTAATAAGTTCATCTGGGGCAGTAACCTATGGATTAACTAGCCCTATTTGGTCAGGTCCAACAACCGGCTTGCAAATCAAGGCAGTAGAAGTAGATAATCCATGCGGCCCTGTTTTGAATGTAGGCGAGGCATGTACCGGATTTTCGAGCAACGCGACGATTAGCTGTTCTCCTTGTTTTGTGCATACAAGCAATTGCCTATGGACCTATAGTTCGGGTTCTACAGCAACACTACAAATAACCAATTAACCAAAATTAAAAACCACCTCAAAAATTGAGGTGGTTTTTTTAAGCCGGGAAATAGATGGGGGTCGAACCCACGACCTTCTGAACCACAATCAGACGCTCTAACCAACTGAGCTACTACTTCCGTGATTCCCTTCCGGGGGCACAAAGGTAATGTTTTTTATAAAATATTTCCAAGCCATTATCTCCTCTGTGTCATATTCTTTAATGCTTTATTCCTGAAAGCAAAAAAATGATGATTTTTGCAGTCTGAAAGAAGACTATATGTCGAAAAAAACTAAAGGCAGGACAGACGGGCTGGTTTGGAGCACCAATCAGGACTATTATAACGACTTCGAGGAGGAAAATATAAATGCCGAAACCCTGCCCAAAGACAAACAAAAACTGCGTGTAAAGCTGGATACCAAACAGCGGGCGGGCAAAATAGTGACCCTGGTAGAAGGTTTTATGGGCAAAGATGAAGATCTGGAATCCCTTGGCAAGGAGTTGAAAACCAAATGTGGCGCAGGTGGCAGCGTGAAGGATGGCCTGGTAATGATACAGGGTGACTATAAAGAAAAAATAATTGCCTGGCTGAAGGGCTGGGGCTATACATTAACCAAAGGATAAACTTATTTTTGCGCATCATTTTTAGCTCATGTTACAGGATATACAGATATTGAATGAGAAGGAAACCCGCGCCGGCTTCGGTGATGGTATTGTGGAAGCTGCTCGCCGCAACCCTAATGTGGTAGCGCTAACGGCTGACCTGGCGGGCTCTCTGAAGCTGAACCAGTTTATTAAGGAATTTCCTGAACGCTTTGTGCAGTGCGGTATAGCTGAAGCTAATATGATAGGTGTGGCTGCCGGCATGACCATTGGTGGCAAAATACCTTATACCACTACGTTTGCAAACTTTTCTACTTCCCGCGTTTACGACCAGATTCGTCAGTCTGTGGCGTATAGCGATAAGAATGTAAAGATATGTGCATCACATGCCGGCCTTACACTGGGCGAAGACGGGGCTACCCACCAGGTGTTGGAAGATATAGGCATGATGAAAATGCTGCCCGGCATGACAGTGATAGTACCTTGCGACTACAACCAGACCAAAGCGGCTACCATGGCTATAGCAGAGTATCAGGGCCCTGTATATTTGCGTTTTGGTCGTCCGAAGTGGCCAAACTTTACCGCTGAAGATCAGAAATTTGAAATAGGCAAAGCACAGATACTGGCTGAAGGTACAGATGTTAGCATCATAGCATGTGGCCACCTGGTATGGATAGCTGTGGAAGCTGCTAAAATACTGGCAGAGCGCGGCGTATCTGTAGAGTTGATAAATATACACACCATAAAGCCGCTGGACGAAGCAGCTATCGTAGCATCACTGAAGAAGACAGGCTGCGTAGTAACTGCCGAAGAGCACCAGCAGAATGGTGGCCTGGGTGACAGCGTAGCTAACGTTGCCGGCCGCGAATGCCCTGTGCCGCATGAATATGTAGCTGTAAAAGACACCTTTGGTGAAAGCGGAAAACCTACAGATCTGTTGAAAAAGTATGGCCTTACCAAAGAGAATATTGTAGCTGCTGCCGAAAAAGTAATGAAGCGCAAGAAAGCCTAGGGTATAAAGTCTAAAGTATCATACCGCGCAGTATCTGTACGATCTGCGTTTTTTCCAGTGGCTTTACAAAATAGCCTGCTACGTTGCTGTAGTTGATGGACTGTTGTCTGTCCAGCTCGCTGGTGGAGGAAGAAAGTATTACCACTTTGTAATACATTTCGCGGGCCTTCATACTCTCTAAAAATTCCCACCCGTTCATTAACGGCATATTCAGGTCAAGAAAGATAATATCAGGCTGAATGCTATCTAATGCATCAAGCGCAACCTGAGAGCTGGTAAAATCTGTAACCGATGCTTCCGGCATGGCAGTATTAATGAGGCGCTTCATGATGAAATTGGCTATGGGCGCGTCGTCTACCAGCACTATTTTTTTCATTATCTGGATCCTGAACTTTTTATGCCCCGAAGGCATGTCTAAAAAAAGGTCTTCGTTGCGGGGTGAAGATACTTTTTTTTAGGAAAAAAATAAGTGCAAACAGGTTAAATATGATAGATAACAATTACTTAGCCTGCAGCGCCTTCTTATAAGCCTGCAGACAACGTTCACGGGCAACATTATGATCTACTATTGGTTGCGCATACTCCAGCGTTTCAAACTCAGGCACCCATTGATGTATATACTTTAATTCAGGATCAAATTTTTTCGTTTGCAGCTGTGGGTTGAATATCCGGAAATAAGGTGCTGCGTCGCAACCTGTGCCGGCCGCCCATTGCCAGCCGCCATTGTTTGCAGCCAGGTCATAGTCCAGCAGCTTTTCTGCAAAGTAGGCCTCGCCCCAGCGCCAGTCTACCAGCAGATCTTTTGTAAGAAAGCTGGCCACTATCATACGCACCCGGTTGTGCATGTAACCAGTTTCATTCAATTCGCGCATGCCTGCATCTACTATTGGATATCCTGTTTCGCCTTTGCACCATTTCTCAAATTCATGCTCGTTATTCCGCCATTTTATTTTGTCGTACTCCGGTTTGAAGGAATTGCCTACTACCTGCGGATAGTGCCACAATATCATCTGGTAAAACTCGCGCCATATCAGTTCATTCAGCAGTGTGGCATTCAGCTTTTGGGCAGCGCTTGCCAGCTCCCTAATACTAATGGTGCCGAAACGCAGATGTACGCTTAATCGCGTAGTGCCTTTTTGTGCGGGGTAGTCGCGGGTGTCATAATAGTGTTTGGCAATGTCTTCATCCAGTTTTGGCGGCACGGCATCATAACTAACTTCTTTAAAGCCTAAGGACTCCAATGAGGGCATGTGGTACGCGCTATGCTTGTAAAAGTGCTGCGTGTATTTTTCTGTAGGATATGGTTTCAGGTAAAAGTCTGTGAGCTTTTCTTTCCAGCGCCTGCTGTATGGGGTGTATACCGTGTAGGGGCTACCATTGTCTTTCGTCACCTCATCCTTTTCAAATATTACCTGGTCTTTATAACTGTGGAAAGCAACTTCATGCTTTGACAGCATTGTTTTTATTTCCTCGTCGCGGGCGGTGGCGTAGGGTTCATAGTCTGTATTGGTGTATACTGCGGCTATATTATAAGTCTCCAGCAGCTGTTTGAAACATTTGTCAGGTGTGCCATGCAATACATGCAGGGTGCTGCCTTCCTTTTCCAGTTGCTCCTGCATCTTCAGCAGGCAATCTCTTATAAAGGCAAGGCGCTTGTCGGCTTTGTTCTTCAGATCATCCAGTATATTGGTATCGAATATGAAAACGGGCACTACGGCGTGACCACTGCGCAATGCATGGTATAGGCCTGCATTATCATGCAGGCGCAGGTCTCTGCGAAACCAGAATATGCTGATAGCTTCTTTCATTTCTTTGTCCTCAATTGAAAATTAGCGGATTTTTACAAAAATTATCTTGTTTTGCATAATATTGACACAAGCAGGTTTTAAATGGAGCATAAACAGAACATAGCCCTTTCGATAGTGGTACCGGTATTTAATGAAGAACTGATCATTGAAGAGCTGGTGCGCCGCATGACGCTTGCTGCCGAAAGCATAACGCCTGCATACGAGATCATATTTGTGAATGACGGCAGCAGGGACAGCAGCCTGCAACGGCTGAAGATGGCTTGTGATCAAAACTCCCGGCTGCATTACATAAGCTTCTCGCGCAACTTTGGCCACCAGATAGCTATTACCGCCGGTATGGACTATGCCAGCGGAGATGCCATAGTGACCATAGATGGCGACCTGCAGGACCCGCCGGAGCTGATAGCCGAAATGTATAAGGAATACCAGGCAGGCAACAAGGTGGTGTATGCCAAGCGCAGCAAACGCAAAGGCGAGACCTTCTTTAAGCTGTTTACTGCCAAGATGTTCTACCGACTGATGGCGCGCATGGTATCTTTTGAAATACCGTTGGATGTAGGCGATTTCCGCCTGATAAGCCGCGATGTGCTGGAATACCTGAAGCGGATGAAGGAATATGATAAGTACCTACGTGGGCAAATAGCATGGCTGGGCTTTAAGAGCAGCTATGTGTACTATGAGCGGGATGAGCGCAAATTCGGTACCACCAATTATCCGTTTAAGAAGATGCTGCGCCTGGCTTTCAATGGCATTACAGCTTTCTCAGACTCACCGCTGAAGCTGGCTACCAATATTGGTTTTATAGTCTGTATCATGTCTTTCTTTATTGGTGTGTATGCATTGTACAGCTACTTCTTCGGGCATAATGTGGTGCCGGGTTGGGCGTCAACTATCATCAGCATTACTTTCCTGGGTGGGGTGCAGCTGCTATCGCTGGGTATAATAGGGGAATATATAAGCCGCATTATAAACAACGTGCGCGACAGGCCGCTGTACGTGGTGGACCAGAGTAGCCTTGAGAAAGAGGAGGGGAAATAGCATTATCTTCTGCTGTCCAGTATCTCCTGCAGTATGGCGCGGTTTTTTGCATGCTCCTTTCTGCGGCGCATGGCCTTGGCTTTTTTCACTTGCTGCAGGGCGATGAGCGCGATAACAACGACAGCTGCTAATATTATGAATCTCACGGTTTAGGTTATGGATGGAATTGCAATATTAATAAGCGCGCAAGTAATAGTCAATATTTTTGTATAAATAGTTTGCTTAATGTCTGCTGTGAAGTACCTCATCCTTATGTTATTGTCTGCTATGTCGCATACCGGTGTTTACAAGGTAGACCGCGGGGTGGTGCTGTATACCTATGTGCGGGATACCTATGGCAGCTATGCGCCTTACCGCAAGACATTATATACAGGCAACAATGCCTACGACTTTTTTGAAAGCACTGATGAGCTGAACATAAACTATGCTGCCACCTGCAGCAGTAGGGAGCAGGACGCCCTGAACCGGCTGATAAAGGACAACTACACGAAGCGGGGTGTACAGAACAACACATTGCTTGCTAAATGCTACCGGAAGAAGATAACCGATGTGGGCAGTGTGGACTACACGCTGCACAGCGACTATATATATAACAAACTGAACGAGGATACGCTGTTTGTAGCATTTGCCTGCAGCGGCATAGTGCTGAAAATGGATGCGCCGGAATGCGAAAACTTTATGATGCTACAGCATAGCTGCATGGTACCCGCCAGGCCATTAAACTATCCTATCACCTTTCTGTATGAACTGAATGAGCTGACGGAAGTTCCCAAAATATTCCTGGAGCAATTGCGACTACGCAAGGCACAGGTGCATGAGATAAAGGTGTCTTATTGCCAGTGATTTCGATGCGACAATATGGTGGAATGCGGTAATGTTACATTTTGCTAAGAAAAGTTTTTGTAACCTTTTCTTCCGCTTAAAGTAGCCAAAACCTTTGTGGTAGGCCATATAAGGATTTAGGAAAATGTTACAAAAGGTTACATTCGGGTGGCATGTGAGTTAGCTGCTTTCCTGCAGATCTCGCAGACTTTTACTTTTTATAAGCGCAGATGCCCGCAAATATTTTTCCGGTTCTTTCCGGTTTTTTCTGTTAGGAGTATTTATAATAAATGCTATAGGTAAGGGTTTGTTGCGCTTTTTTCCGGTTGGCGAAAAAAATTAGATGACCGGAAATTTTGCCGGTTTGGGTTTACAGTATGTCAAAGAACTTAGTATGCGTTCGAGCCTTGATGAAGCTGAGTGTATGGCTCAGGAGATTTCTCCTGCCGTCGAAATGACGGCCCTGATGGGGCCTGAGCATTAAGCAAGGTAGCATTATTAACAAGGGGGTTCCAAATTTAGTTGTCCACATTGGAACCAGGATTTATGAGATGAATGGATTGACCGGGATGAAAATTGATTGTAATGGGATTTGATTTCAGAAAGAACGTTATTGATATAAAATGCCCGAGTCAACTAAGATTATTTTTCCGTTTTTAATTTGGAAGAGGAAAACGGCAATTTTCGGCTCAATTAAAGGATGTCTGTTGCCGTATGATATTTTTTGAGTTGGATTGCCGTATTGGATATAAACGTCAAATAGACTATCAAAGACCTGACTAAATGATGCAACAATCTGGGACTTCTTATTAACTCCACAATTAAAATGCTTAATGTCGGGGTTAGTGCCTTTGGGTGTATATAATGGATAATTTAAACTATCAAATATGTTAGTGGCTAAGATTTTAGCAGCTGCTTTTTTAAAGGGGTATATCTCAAGCTGAAAAATATTTTCGTCAATAAAGAATTTATGATCCCATTCCTGGTAAAGTTCTGAATCGGAAAAAATTTCGTGGACTCTATTCCGAATGGTCGTGTCGTTATGAAACCAGCACAGGAAGTCTTTGGGTAGGGCGATGGTTTTTGCTTCGACATATGCGTTTATAAAAAACAGGCTGAATAAAATCAATATCGTCTTTTTCATACCTGGGCTAATTTTCTGTTATTTCCATAAATATGAGGGCTGAATAACTTAAGATGGTAAATAGTATAAAATAGAGAAGCAGCTTATTGACTTTTAATTTTTTAAAAAAGCCCAGAAGGATTATCAAAATAAGACAGATATAAATGTAAAAGGCATTGTAAAAAATAATTTTTAAAAAGCTATTGAAGGGTATGTATTGCTGGTAGATAATACGTGTCAAATCTTTTGACCAGAAAACTATATTTATAAATGCAAATAGAAATACACCAATTGCAATTACAGTGTTGTAGATGTACTTAATGATATTGTTATTCATAGGGGGTATCGGACTGCAATTTTTAATAAGGTACTTATTTTAACCAATCAGCGGGGACGTTTTTCTTTTTTATTTCCTGTAGCTGCCTGAATGCACTTGAATCGCCTTTCTGTTGCCTTAATGGTGGGAACAAAATGTCCGTTGTGCTTCACAGACGAATCGAGATAAATGATATAATGGTCCGCTGGAGCTTTGCCGACAAAATCATTTGGTAAGGGCACAGATGTGTAATCTTCGGCCTCCTGTGCTGAAACAGTTGTGGCTATAAGTGTAAGGCAAAAAAGTAATGGTAAGATCTTCATGTTGTTTGTGTTTCTAACATGAATAAAATTAATAAATTTTATAATGGAATTGTATAGAAGGTATTTCCTTCGTTGGTGTGTGTTGTTACTTTCTTTGGCTGCAAAAATTAACCAAAGAAGCCGTCGAAAAAAAGCGCCAGTTTTTCCGGCATCATTTAGCAGTTGTTTTTTTTGATTGGTTCTCGTCCTTGCCATTGACATCCGGCGATGAAAATATGCGGTTTACAAACACAGAACAGCCAATGGTTTTTCTGGTTTTTTCAGCCCAATAAATGCCTAAGATTATTGAGGAGATCCCTAAAAGCAAGAATATAATAAAGCCCCAGGTAGCCGGGTATTGGTGATATAAAAGAAAGCCAGTGCCACCTATAAATACCACCGGAACAATAAAAATATTCATCCAATATAAAGACTCGATCAGCGATTGGACTATTTTCATACTATGACGGTGTTTGAACAAAAAAATGGGCTGCAATTTGCAACCCATTTGATATTTTAAAGTAATCCTGATATTGCCGCTACCAATTCACTTCGTGTAAGTGGTACACCTTTTATTTTGTTGTAGGCTATGGCGTCTATGAGATATTTGTCGCGGATGATCTTTATGAGCTGGCCGTTGTTGAGTTCGGGTATCAGCACTTTTTTGTAGTTGCCTAATATCTCGCCCAGGTTGCGCGGGAAGGGGCGCATGTGGCGGAGGTGAGCATGTGCTACAGATTTGCCCTGTGACTGTAGGGTGGCTACGGCACTTTTAATAGCGCCATAAGTAGAGCCCCAGCCCAGTACCAGCACGTCGCCTTTTTCAGGGCCACTGTCCAGTGTTTGCAATGGTATGTAGTCGGCTATCTTATCTACCTTGGCCCGGCGCAGTTTCACCATGTGCTCGTGGTTGTCGGGGTCGTAAGATACGTTGCCGGTAATGTCTTCTTTTTCGAGACCACCAATGCGATGTTCCAGTCCCGGTGTGCCGGGCACAGCCCATGGGCGTACCAGCTTTTCATCGCGCTGATAAGGCATGTATTTAGTTTCGCCTTCAGCCAGTCCCTTTTTGAAAGTAACTTCTATAGGCTTCAGGTCGGCCGTCTGCGGGTAGCGCCATGGCTCTGCACCGTTGGCTATGTAACCATCGCTGAGCAGTATAACCGGTATCATGTGCTGCACGGCTATGCGTACAGCCTCGTATGCAGCATCAAAACAATCGGAAGGTGATGAGGCGGAAACTATAGGCAGGGGGCTTTCGCCATTGCGGCCGTAGTATGCCTGCAACAGGTCGCTCTGTTCTGTTTTAGTAGGTAAGCCTGTGGATGGGCCACCGCGCTGTATGTTTATAACTACCAGCGGTATTTCCAGCATCATGGCCAGACCCAGTGCTTCTGTCTTCAGCGCCATACCGGGGCCTGATGTGGTAGTAATGCCCAGGCTGCCACCGTAGGCTGCGCCTATGGCTGCTGTGATGCCTGCTATCTCATCCTCGGCCTGATAGGTGCGTATACCAAAGCTTTTATGACGAGCCAGTTCATGCAAAATATCTGATGCGGGCGTGATAGGATAAGTACCCAGGAATATAGGCAGGCTGGCCATTTCGCTCGCGGCTATGAGGCCGTAGGAAAGGGCAGTGTTACCCGTTATATTGCGGTACTTACCGGCAGGTAGCTTGGCCTTAGATACTTTGTAGCGGCTGGCAAAAGCTTCTACAGTATCGCCATAGTTATAACCGGCCTGCAATGCTTTTATATTGCTCTCCAGTATATCGGGTTGCTTGCCAAATTTATCGTGCAGGAAGGAGAAGGTGCTGGTCATGTCCCTGTTGTAGAGCCAGTAGAGGAAGCCCAGCACAAACATGTTCTTTGCACGGTCCTTTTCCTTGGTGCCCAGTTGTATATCCTTCAGCGCTTCGCGCGTAAGCTTTGTAACGTCTATTTTATGCAGCTCGTAGCCCTGCAGGGAGCCATCTTCCAATGGGTTCACACCATCGGGGTAGTTGGCCAGGCGCAGGTTCTTGTTGTCGAAACCATCGGTATTGGCGATGATGATGCCACCCTGTTTCAGTGCTTTGAGGTTCACCTTCAGTGCAGCGGCATTCATGGCCACTAGTACATCGCAGGTATCGCCCGGGGTGAATATACGCTGGCTGGAAAAATGCAGCTGATAACCACTGACACCCGGCAGGGTACCCTGTGGTGCGCGTATCTCAGCAGGAAAATCAGGGAAAGTAGAAAGGTCATTGCCTATAAGGGCCGTATTATTGGTAAACTGACTACCTGTAAGCTGCATACCATCACCACTATCCCCGGCAAATTTTATCACTACATCTTCAACGATCTGTGTAGGAACTGACATAATTTATAAATAGGGCACAAAGGTAGGCAATTTGAGATTGTTAGTCATTTCATAAAGTTTATATATCTATAATAAAAAAGTTGAAATAGCTTATTTTCGTAAGAACCGGCAATGATAAAATCACACTATAAAGGGGAGATGTAAGGCTTATAATCCTCAGGCAATTAGTGTAGGTTTGCCACCAGTTTTTATTCATGCGCATATTTCGTTTTTTAATATTCCTATTTCTTGTAGCTTTCTCTGTAAAGGTCTTTGCACAAAAAGAACCTGAGAAGAAACAGCCCCGCATATTGATATTGCTGGATGAATCGAGCAGTATGATAGAAAAGTGGCAGGGGGATAAGCAACGATATAAGGTGGCAGGCGAGATAATACTGCGCCTGATGGACAGCCTGTATAAAATAAATGACCAGGCCGAATTTGCACTGCGTGTATTTGGTCACCAGTCGCCGGTGCAGGAGCATAACTGCTTTGATACGAAGCGCGAGGTGATGTTCAGTAAAGATAACTACACACAGATGTCCCTGCGCCTTGCCGATATAAAACCGCTGGGTGTGACGCCAATAGCCTACGCACTGCAACAGGCGGCAGAAAATGACCTGACCGATGAAAGCCAATATGCTTACAGCATTATATTACTGACCGATGGCGGTGAAAGCTGTGGCGGTGACATATGCGAGGTGGTGAAAAAGCTGCTGGCGCAGAAGATATTCTTCAAGCCATATATACTGAGCCTAGTGGACTATGCGCCACTGCGCACAGAATATGCCTGCCTGGGCTCATACCTGCAGGTGGTGAATGATAATGATATACCAAAGACGATAGATAGCATTGTGACTTCCTTTCGCCCGGCTATGACTATGACGACGGTAGCCTACAAGCGGTATATGGAAAACCAGGTGCCTATACCCAGCGCACTGCAGATAAAAAACCCGGACCTGCACCTGAAGACCGAAGAACCTGCACCGGCGCCTATACAAAAAGTAACTGTGCCGGTAGTAAAGGCGCAGGAGCCTGAGATAAATAAAGTAGCTGTTACGAAAACAACTGAAATAAAAGAGCAGCCTGTAAAGGAACCTGCACCAATAAAAGTGGCAGTGCCACCTACAGCCAAGCTACCGGATGAGCCCAAGCCACTGCCGGTAGCTGAAATAAAAACGCTGCCCAAAAGAGGCAAGACTTACCTGGCAATGCATTATGCATCAGGCGCTATGAATAAGGTGCCTGTGCCTGCCAGCATACCGATGCAGCCAGAGCCAAGGCCGGTGGTGGAAACATTCCCTAAGCCTGCGCCACCGCCCTCCCCGGCGCCAAAGCCAAAGCCGGTGGTGAAACCAAAGCCTACGCCACCAGCACCGAAGCCTACCGTTAAAACGAAAACACCGGATAATAACTATGTAATATCTACTACTGATTCCAAAGAAACTACGCTGGAAGTTTATTTTGAAGATGGGAAAGGAAATTTTTATCATTCCACGCCACAGATGTTGCTAAGTGATCCGCGGACGGGTAATACAATGAAAACTTTTTACCGCACTGTAGATGCCAAGGGTAACCCAGATCCACAGAAGGTGCCAGCAGGTACTTATGACCTGACTGTAGCAAACGGAGGGACGCATGATCACAATATTGTAATACAGCCAAATCAAGACAATAAGTTAATTATATTAATAAAGAAATCTTCGCTGGGCTTTATATATAAGCCAAACAAAAAGAGGCCGGTTACAGAATTCAAAGCGCTGGTGACAATGCGTGAAATAGGTGGCAGGCAGGAAACGCAATTATGTACTGACAAAGTAGAATATGAGCCGGGTACTTATCATGTGAGCGTAAATACATTTCCACCTTCAGAGTTCTATTTAGATCTGGATATGGAAAGTGAGGCCGATATTACCATTCTTGAACCGGGATGGGTGCAGATAATGAATACTAATCCAATGGGCAAAGTGACCTTGTATACCCAACGTGGAGATCAGTTTTTACCATTTTATAAATGGAGTATAGATGGTGTACCAGCAAGCCAAAAGCTGCGCTTGCAGCCTGGGCCATATAAAGTGCATTTTATAAAAGACCCTAAAGAACCAATGGCTGATGAAACTGTTATTGACTTCCAGGTAAAAAGCAATGAAGTTACTGAGGTAATACTTAAGTAAATGATAGAAGTAAAAGAAATAGAAACGGCAACGCCGGAGTATGAGCAGGTATGGCAAATACGTGAGGACGTGCTGCGCAAGCCGCTGGGTCTATCACTGAAGGATGAAGACCTGAGCGAAGATGCCGATGACCATATACTGGCTGCTTTTGATGGCGATAAAGCGGTAGGTTGCGTGATACTACATGCCAAAGAGCATGGTGTGATGAAACTAAGACAGATGGCAGTGCATGGGGCTGTGCAAGGCAGTGGTGTAGGTACAATAATAGTAAAGGCCGCCGAAGCGGCAGCCCTTAAATATGGTTTCAAAAAGATGGACATGCATGCGCGCATGGTGGCGGTAGATTTCTATAAGAAGCTGGGTTATATCATTACCAGTGATGTGTTTACCGAAGTGGGTATACCACATGTGGTGATGGAGAAAAACCTAAGCGCTTAGTGCGCTTCCAGCCAGTTGGCGCCTGAGCCTGTTTCTACATTTACAGGCACATCGTGCGGTAAAGGCATAGCGCTTTCCATCTCCCTTTTTATCAATTCCTCTACCTGGTGCACTTCTCCCACCGGGGCATCGAATACCAATTCATCATGTACCTGCAGGGTCATTATGGTGCGCAGGCCGCTGTGTTTCAGCTCGCGGTGCACGCCTATCATGGCCAGCTTTATCATATCAGCTGCGGTGCCTTGTATAGGCATGTTTATGGCATTTCGCTCGGCATAGCCGCGCACGGTCTGGTTAGCTGAAAGTATGTCACGCAGCCAGCGTTTGCGACCCATGGTTGTCTTTACATAGGTATGCTCTTTAGCAAACTTTATGGTGCGGTCCATATAGGTTTTAATGGACGGATACTGGGCGAAATAGTTGTCGATAATTGTTTTTGCTTCTGTACGACTGATGCCTAAATTCTCGGCAAGACCGAAAGCTGACTGGCCGTATATGATGCCGAAGTTCACTGCCTTGGCAGCGCGGCGCATTTCGAAGCTTACATCTTTTTCTTCTACACCATACACTTTAGCTGCTGTGGCGGTATGTATGTCCTTATTATCGCGGAAGGCCTGCATCATGCTTTCGTCGCCACTGATGGCAGCTATGATGCGCAGCTCTATCTGCGAATAGTCGGCAGATACAATGCAATGGTCTTTATCGCGCGGTATGAATGCTTTTCTTATTTCGCGGCCACGCTCAGTGCGTATGGGTATGTTTTGGAGGTTGGGGTTGTTACTGCTCAGGCGGCCTGTTACTGCTACGGCCTGGTTAAAAGAAGTATGCAAGCGGCCTGTTCGCGGGTTTATCATTTGCGGCAGTGCATCTACATAGGTGCTCTTCAGCTTAGTAAGCTCACGGTACACCAATATATCTTCCACCACCTGGTGCTTGCTGCGCAGCTTAGCCAGCACATCTTCGCCTGTAGCATATTGTCCGGTCTTGGTCTTCTTAGCAGTGGTGTCTATCTTCATCACATCAAACAATACTTCTCCTAACTGCTTTGGAGAGCCGAGGTTGAAAGTGACGCCAGCGTGCCTGTACACATTCTCTTCAGCCGTGCGTATATCGCGTTCCAGTTCTTTGCTGTAATCGCGCAGGAAGTCAACGTCTATTGCCACGCCCTGGTATTCCATTTCAGCCAAAACAGGCAATAGCTTATTCTCTATTTTGTCAAACACCTCATGCACTTCTTCTTTCACAAGCAGCGGATCGAAAGCGTGCTTTAACTGCAGGGTAATATCTGCATCTTCTGCGGCGTATTCCTTTACCTGCTCTACAGGTACATCGCGCATGTTCAGCTGGCCTTTGCCTTTTTTGCCTATCAGCTCTTCAATAGATACCGGCTGGTAGCCGAGGTATTTCATACTTAGCATGTCCATGCTACGTTTACCCTCAGGCTCTATTACATAGTTAGCCAGCATAGTATCATACAGCCTGCCTTTCAGCTCAAAGCCGTACCAACGCAGCATGATCATATCATACTTAATATTCTGCCCGATCCAGAGGATGTCTTCTTTATCGAAAACAGGTTTCAGTTGGTTCAGCACCTGTATCACTTCATCCCTGTTTTCTGTTACAGCTATGTAGTGGCCTTCGCCCTTCTGCCAGCTGAAGCTAAGACCAACAAGATCGGCCTGGTTGGCATCGGTGCCAGTTGTTTCGGTATCAAAGCATATTTCCTTTTGCTGCAGTAGCTTTTCCACCAAAGCATTTATTTCAGCAGTGCCTTGTACCAGGTGGTAATTATGCGGTGTGGTATGTATTGTTTCGAGGTTGGTTGGCATTACCTCTTCCTCTACTACGGTCTCTGTCACTAATGCGGTTGCTGCTGCGTTGCGAGCAGCAGGTTGCTTCACAGCATTGCCAAAAAGATCTGTAGCGCCGCTTTGGGGTATTTGCACATTAAAGCTGTCACCCAGCAGGCGCTTGCCTAACGCGCGGAATTCAAGCTCATCAAATATTTCTGTCAGTGCTTCTTTGTTCCATTCCTTTACACGGAAATCCTCTTCATGAAATGGCACAGGTGCATCTGTAATGATAGTAGCCAGCTTTTTGGACATCAGCGCCATCTCCTTGCCATTGCGCACTTTTTCGCCCAGGGCACCTTTTATGCTTTCTGCATTAGCCACTACGTTTTCCAGCGTGTCGTATTCGGCTAATAGTTTGGCTGCCGTCTTTTCACCCACGCCGGGTATGCCGGGTATGTTGTCCACCGCATCGCCCATGAGGCCCAGTATGTCAATTACCTGGTCCACACGTTTTATATTCCATTTGGCACATACTTCTGCAGGGCCCATTATTTCTTCCTTGCTGCCTGCATATGGCGGACGATATACAAAAACGCGCTCGCGCACCAGTTGTCCGAAATCCTTATCCGGTGTTACCATGTACACGGTATAGCCTAATTCAGCAGCTTCCAGCGCAAGGGTGCCTATAATGTCATCTGCTTCATAACCATCTTTTTCAAGACAGGGCAGGTTAAAACCCGTGATCAACCTTTTTATATCTGGCAAGGCGGATATAAGGTCTTCGGGCGCTTCCTGCCTGTTGGCTTTATATGCTTCGAAGTCGGTATGGCGTTCGGTAGGCGCCATTGTATCAAAAACCACTGCAAGATGGGTGGGCTTTTCTTTATTAATGAGATCAATAAGTGTGGTAGTAAAGCCGAATTGTGCGTTTGTATTACGGCCTTTGCTGGTAATGCGCGGACTGCGTATCAATGCATAGTAAGCACGGTAGATAAGCGCCATGGCATCCAGCAGAAATAGTTTCTTTTCTGACATAGACGGCTAAGTTAACCAATAGATAGGAATGTAATTTACACAGGATTAAATGCTGCTATTATAATAGCAGCATTATTTTTTAATGTGTAATTTAATAGTTGTCGTATAAAGGTATTTTATCTGTTTTCATACCGAGCTCGGTAAGGGAAATGCCTATATCCTTGCTGCCTTTATAAGTGATTAATCCTAAATTCTGGAGAATGGTTAGATGATCGATAAGATGTGATAACCTATATTCTTCGTCTGTTTGCAAATGTTCCTTTACCACTTCAAGACATTTCTGACCGTCAATAGTACCCGTGTCACTGCAATTCTTTTTTATCAGGTGAAATACCTCATTAAAATGCTTCACAAATCTCTTTTAATGCAATTTAAGATTTTTTATTGCGTAAAGGCATGTTTCAGAGATTTATTTGGTGAAGTAGGAGTACCAACCCATAAAGCAGGATTTGCGTCTTATAATATGGAGTGTATATTGAATTAGGATATGTTAGATGTTTAATCAAGCTACAAAGAAAACTACAGCGCAAATAATTTTTGATTGTTGTAAGTTATATTATATATTGACAAAACATAATGGTAATGGTATCTTTGTATTGACGTACACCAGCCGTGATAGAAGAAAAAGTGATTAAGTAACGTATTTAACGTATTATTAATAATACAATTATTTATATATAATGAGGAATAAATTTATACTTGTATTTTTTATACACCTGATTTGTTTTCTGCGGGTGCAGGGCCAGACTGCCGATGCACCGGAACAAAACTGTATAGGTGGTATTCCTGTTTGCAGACCTGTATATCATCAAACAAATTCCTATATAGGCTATGGTACGATACAGGAGCTTTTCTCGGGAAACTATGACTGTGATCCTTTTGACGGTGAGGTAAACTCCGTATGGTATATTATAAATGTAATATCGCCGGGAAACCTTGAATTTAAAATAACACCTAATCACCTGACCGATGATTATGACTGGTGTATGTGGGATATAACGGATTCGGGTTGTTCATCCATCTTCAACTATACTACAGGTATGCCAAATACCTATTCGTCCGTTCGCTGCAATGCATCGGGAAATACAGGTATTACAGGATTAGACCCCGGTGCCACCTTGCCTAAAGAAGGCCCGGGCGGTACGCCGAATATGAGTACACTACTGCCTGTAACTGCGGGCAAAACCTACGCACTGGTGATACTGAACTGGTCGCGTAGCACCTATGGCTATACACTTGATTTTTCTTCTTCGACAGCTTCGATATACGATACAGTTCGGCCAACTTTTAAATCGGTGAAAGTGGGCGGCTGTAACTTTCCTAATGACTCGCTGTATGTGACGATGAGCGTGCCTATAGAGTGTAGCTCTCTTGATGCAGACGGATCTGATTTTTATGTTACGCCGTCTGTACCAGGCCTAAATGTTACCAGCGCTACCAGCTCTGTATGCCAAGCGGGGGGTACCATCAGTAATAACTATACACTGCACTTGTCAAAGAAACTGCCGCCAGGTACGTATGCACTACACGTGCGAGTGGGCAGTGATACCAATACGCTTGTGGACAACTGTGTCAATCAACAATCGACCTCAGATTCCATAGTGTTCACTGTGTATAAGAACTACCAGTTTGTAGACACAACCATTTGCGGAGGCGATACCCTATACCCGGCGATTGTATTACCCAATCCTGATTCGGCAGCTATGGTTGCCTGGTCGCCAGGTACGTATATGAATAATCCGGGCATTGCACACCCGAGAGCGATACCAAGTGACGACATTCAGTACGTAGCTACCATTACACAAATACTAAGTGGCCATACCTGCGTGGCTATAGATACCACCCGTGTGACCGTGCTAAAATGGTATACGCTAGGTAATAAGGATACGTCGATATGCGCGGGAGTACCAATACATGCTGAAATGAACTATGACTGGCGCTATAAATACACCTGGAAGCCAAACAAGTGGATAACCGATACCGGTATAGCCAATCCGGTATTTACGCCGGATAGCAATATAAGATATACAGTAACTGCTACCTATCCCGGTTGTAAGGATAGCAGCAGTTCATTTGCTGTGCGCATAATACCGGTACCTGACACTTTTCACCTGGCGGCGCCCACTATACTGTGCCGTGGAGAGGCAGTGCAGCTGACCAGCAAGCCAGATACCAATTTCAATTTTATATGGAGCACGGGCAGCACCAACTGCTGCATTAGTGTAACGGATTCCGGCTTGTACACGCTGAAAAAATATACGGTGTGTGGTTTTGAACAGGCCAGCATACTTATTAATACATACCCATGTGATAGCTGTATATGGGTGCCTTCGGCCTTTTCACCAAATGGTGACGGCAGGAATGATAAGTTCCGTGTATTCCAACGTTGTCCGCTGAAAGAATACTATCTGGAAGTGGTAGACAGGTACGGCCAGATCGTATTTCAGAGCTTTAAGTTTGAAGACCAATGGGATGGAAAGGTGCATGGTGTGCCTGCAGATATAGGCACCTACTACTACCTGATAAAATACATACTGGAAAAGCCGGGCTCGCCTGAGCAATATATAAAGGGCGATGTGACGCTGATAAAATAAAAAAAGCAGGCCTAAGTGCCTGCTTTTCTTTTAAATATTTACCAGATAAGTATGCGGATAAGCAGGACTTACTATTCCAAAATGAATAAATACGGCCAGTAGTTCACTTATCCGCTGATAAGACTTTGAAAGGGTGGACAATTCAGCAATAAGATCTGCATGAAAGCGGCTCCTGTATTCTATTATCAGTTGCTTTGCTTGTTCTTCGCTATTGCAACAGTCTGCGAGGAGCCTGCTTATGGCGTCGCGACCTGAAGAGCCAAGACCATTTTTGCCTTTTTCGCCTTGTATCATAATGTAAAGGCTCTGTGCGACGTCAGTATTATTCCGCTCAGCAGCAATGCTTAGTTTTTGCATAGTGAGGCTGCTGTTATGCCTGGAAACGGTTTGCAGGGATACTACAATGCTTATTATCCAGAAAATGAGATTGAGGACTAAAACTATCCCCAGCCAGGTACCGGGAGCGTCATGAAATAAAGCCGCAATGATAAAATTAAGGCCGATAGATATGCCGAGCAAAATGCCCGCTTTTTTTACATCAGCGTAAAACACACCCAAAATGGAAAAGAAAAAAGGCAGAACGAAAGCCAATGTCTCGCTCTTTTTCTCCGGTAGGTACATCAGCTGATTAGCCAGTGAAAGCGGAGCTGCCTGCGGTGGTAGGGTGCTTTCCTGCGGAACCACTATCGTTTTTGCTGCATATTGTGTGGTAGATGCAGAAGCGCTTTCCGGATTAAGAGCAACCGGAGTTAGCGGATAGCCGCATTTGGGGCATTGCAAAGCCTTATCAGAAATAGTAGAATTACATTCGGGACAATTGATGAGGGCCATAAGGTGTAAATTTTTTGCTAAATTAAAAGGCTTTGTTGATTTTTAAAATGGAATACGAATACAGCTATGAAGAATATTCACCCGAAAATAATTTTATTGTCAATAGTGATGCTCGTATGGTCATCGCTATTTGGACAGAACATATTTAAAGAAAATGGTGTTGCAGTGTATTGTAATGCACGATTTAAATACTGTATACATTGTCCGCTAACCATGCATGCAGGGCCGGAAGCTGAAAATGGAGATGGACGTTCTTTTAGTGATGGACGCGCCAATATTACTGTATACGGAAGAGGCAATTGGAATGAGGAAGGCGAGACCCTAAGTTTGCAGGAAAAATATACAGAAGATATAAGTGAGCAGAAAGATCGCAAAATAACTTATTCTAAACTCGGAAAAACATTTTATGTATTGTCAGGCAATGAAGACGGACGCGTTTTTTATCAGAAGACCATTCAGCTGACAGATGCTTTTGGAACTGCTATACTGGATTACCGACCCGCAGATAGTATCCGGTATAAAAACATAGCAAGCCTGATACTACAAAATTTCAAAAGAGCTGCAGATTAGGTTGGATAGGATACTGTGGTATTATCCATCCTCAGTCTTAACATCAGCCAATTAAAACTATCTTTGCACACTCAAAGATCATCAGATATATATGCTTACTGCCAACGAAATACGCCAGCAGTTTTTAGATTTTTTCAGGAGTAAAGGGCACCATATAGTTCCTTCTGCCCCTATAGTGGTAAAGAATGACCCTACCCTGCTTTTCACTAATGCGGGTATGAACCAATTTAAAGATTACTTTCTGGGCAACCGTGAGCCGGAATATAGCCGTGTGGCCGATACACAGAAATGCCTGCGCGTGAGCGGTAAGCATAATGACCTGGAAGAAGTAGGCGTGGATACTTATCACCATACTATGTTCGAGATGCTGGGCAACTGGAGCTTTGGCGATTACTTTAAGGAAGAAGCAATAGCATGGAGCTGGGAACTGCTAACGGCGGTATATGGCATACCCAAAGACCGCCTGTATGTAACCGTGTTTGAAGGTGATGAAAAAGAAAAACTGCAGAAAGATGAAGAAGCCTACAACTTCTGGAAACAGCATATAGCTGAAGATCGCATATTGATGGGCAACAAGAAGGACAACTTCTGGGAAATGGGCGATACCGGGCCCTGCGGCCCATGCAGCGAAATACATGTAGACTGCCGCAGTGATGAAGAACGTGCAAATGTAGATGGCAGCAAACTGGTGAATGCAGACCACCCGCAGGTGATAGAAATATGGAACAATGTGTTCATGCAGTTCAATCGCCTTAAAGACCGCAGCCTGGAGCCACTACCTGCAAAGCATGTAGATACAGGAATGGGACTGGAACGACTGGTGCGCGTGCTGCAAGGCAAAACCAGCAACTATGATACGGACCTGTTTAGCGGTACGATAAGGGCAATTGAAAAACTGACGCATGGCGAATACACCTATACTGATAGTAAGAAAGATGTAGCCTTTCGTGTGCTGGCAGATCATATACGTGCTATCAGTTTTACTATTGCTGACGGGCAGCTACCATCAAACACGGGTGCAGGTTATGTGATACGCCGTATACTGCGCCGCGCGGTACGATACTATTATTCTTACCTGGAATATAAATCACCCTTGCTGCATCACCTGGTGCATGTGCTGGCAGATCAGTTTCGCAATGTGTTCCCTGAGCTGCAAGCGCAGGTGGAGTTGGTGAGTCGTGTGGTAAAGGAAGAAGAGGATGCGTTTTTGCGCACGCTGGATAAAGGACTGAAGAAAATAGATGAAATAATAACAGAGACATTTAAAGGACAAAGCAAAATCATAAACGGTAAAGCCGCGTTTGAGCTGTATGATACTTATGGGTTTCCAATAGATCTTACACGCCTTATAGGCATCGAAAATAATCTGCAGGTAGATGAGGCTGCTTTTGAGCATGAAATGCAACAGCAGAAGAATCGCAGTCGCGCAGCTACAGCACTGGATACGGACGACTGGGTGATAGTGAAAGAAGGAGGTGCTACAAACTTTATAGGCTATGAACACCTGGAAGCTGAAGCATCCATATTGAAATATCGTCGTGTGAAAGCTAAGGGTAAAGAGTCTTATCAGCTGGTGCTGGATACTACACCGTTCTATGCAGAAAGTGGCGGCCAGGTGGGTGATACGGGCGAGCTGATATTCCCGAATGAGAGCATACAGATAATAGATACTAAAAAGGAGAATGACCTCATTATTCATTTTTCAGAAGTATTGCCTGAAAACATTGCAGCGCCTGTGCTTGCAAAAGTTGATATAGAGAAACGTATTTCAACAGCGGTACATCACAGTGCCACACACCTACTGCATGCTGCGCTACGTGAGGTGCTAGGTACACACGTGGCACAGAAAGGCTCATTGGTAAATGAAGAACACCTGCGTTTCGACTTTTCTCATTTCTCAAAAGTGACGGAAGAGGAAATGACCAGAGTAGAAGCAATAGTAAATGAAAAGATACGCGAGAACATACCTGTAGTGATAAAGAGTATGCTGAAAGACGAGGCTGTGGCTATGGGCGCTATGGCGCTATTTGGTGAGAAGTATGGCAATGTAGTGCGCGTAGTGGTAATGGACCCTAACTATTCTATAGAGCTATGCGGCGGTACCCATGTTGGTGCTACGGGCGAGCTGGGGTTTTTTAAGATAACCAGCGAAGCTGCAGTAGCTGCAGGTGTGCGACGCATAGAAGCAGTGAGCGGCCTTGCGGCAGAACATTTTATAAATGAAAGGCTTTCACTTATCAGCGCTATACAAGCACAGCTGAAGAATGCAAAGGATCCGGTGAAGGCAATTGAAAGACTACAGGATGAAAAGGCAGCGCTGGAAAAGCATGTGGAAAGCCTGGAGGCACGCCAACTGGTGGGCATTCGCAATGAATTGCTGACTAAGGATGAAATAATAAACCAGGTGACATTTGTAGGCAGTATAATAAATGTAAGCTCTGCAGATGCGCTGAAAAAAGTATGCTTCGACCTGAAGAACCATCTGAATGACCATGTAATAGTGCTGGGCGCTAATATAGACGGCAAGCCATTTGTAGCTGTGGGCGTGGCAGACAGCGTGGTGGCTGCAAAAGGTCTGGATGCAGGAAAAATAATAAAAGAACATGTGGCACCGCTGATAAAAGGCGGCGGCGGCGGCCAGAAGACACTGGCTACTGCGGGTGGGCAAGATGCAGCAAAACTGCAGGAAGTGATAGATAAAGTGAAAAGCCTGCTGTAAATATTTTAAACAAGCATAAATGAAAATGCCCGGCTTAAGGCCGGGCATTTCTTTTTGAATTTATTGGGTTAGCATCAGAGCTTGATAAACTTGTTAGTGCTCTTTCCTGCATTGTTGGAGAGCTGTACAAAATACATGCCCGCAGCAAGGCTGCTGATATCTATATGCGTGGTGCCATTAACTAGGTGGCCTTTTATGCCGGTTATTGATCCGTTTATAGATACTACTTCGTATTGCGTGGCAACATTGTTGTAATAATCTACCATCACTTCGTTAGTACAAGAAGTAGGATATATTTTAGCATCCTTTACAGCCACATTATTCACCGCAAGCCTTACAGGGGTGAATGTGAAAACTGAACCACTGGCAGGCAGGCCCGGGAAGAAACCTGAACCAACGTAGGTAGGACTATGTTTGTGGTATACAATGCTATCATATGAGTATGGCGGGCCGGATACTATATATTCGGTACCGCTGCCGAGTGTGTCTTTACGTTTGCCAAAACCGATGGCAGGTGAGCCGCCGGTAATAGGCCAGAAAGTAGCTGCATGACCGGAAGTAATGTGTGAATCGCCAATATGTATTTCGACAATGTTGCTGCCTTCATATACCCATACCTGGAAGTTGACATAATCATTCAGTGTGCCGTAGGTAGATTGTTCTTCAGCAAAGCCTACATTGGCTATCTGTAGTTTGAAGATGCGTGAGCCGGTACTGCCGCTGGTCATAAAGCTGATGGGCGATAGTGAAGTGCCTGAAACTGCGCCGCGATCGATAAGATTAGCATTCATTAGCAAAAAGCCATGCAATGCCATTCTTGTAACTGTATCAGCAGAAAAGTAAACGCCTTTTTGCAGATAGAAAAAATCGGTAGCTGTAGTATCTATGCTAAAGCCGGTGAAGCCAAGGGGCTCAGAAAAATAACTGGTGCTGTCCCATGGCGTGCTGCCATTGGCGGTTGAGGCACCTGAAAGCGGTGTGTAGGTGGACGTACTGGTGCTAAGCGAATAAAAATTTGCCTGTGCATTGAGCTTTGACGGCAAAAGGAATAACGCGGCAACGAGTACAGATAGTAAAGATTTCCTCATAGGTGGTGATCAAGATTATGTTATATAAATGTACTAATCATTTGGGTATAAAGTAAATAATTCTGTGGGCACAAGTATTGTGTTTGTTAGTGATTCTTGCAGACTACAATTATTAACTAAAAAACAATAAAAACTATGGAACTGAATGATGTGCGCGTAGCCATACTTACAGAGCAAGGCTTTGAGCAGGTAGAGCTTACAGGCCCTAAGGAAGCGCTGGAGAAAGCAGGGGCTAAAACAGATGTGATATCGCCGAGGGCAGGTAAAATAAAAGCCTGGAACTCAAAAGACTGGGGCATAGAAATGCAGGTGGACAAAACGCTGGATGATGCGAGGGTAGAAGACTATGATGCACTGGTGCTGCCCGGTGGTGTGTTGAATCCTGACAAGCTAAGGATGAACAAAGATGCTGTAGCATTTGTAAAAGAATTTCTACAGTCGGGCAAACCTGTGGCGGCCATATGCCATGGACCGCAGACGCTTATAGAAACGGGACTGTTGGAAGGACGCAAAATGACCTCTTACCCCTCATTGCAAACAGACCTGAAAAATGCCGGAGCAAACTGGGTGGACCAGGAAGTGGTACACGATGGCAACCTGATAAGCAGCCGCAAACCGGATGATATACCTGCATTTAATAAGGAGCTGATAAAAGCGCTTTCGATGCAGGAGCATTAGGAAGGTGCAAACAAATAAAGTGCGTGGTTTTGTTCCACGCACTTTATTTGTCATTGCTTAACGAACTTCCCACTGGTTAGTATAATATCGTTTTGCTGAAGACTGTAAAAATAAATGCCGCTTGCCCTGCCTGATATAGGGATGGAAATAGCAGTATTGTTAAGCATTAACGAATTGCGCTGTACTAATTTTCCAGAGGCATCGTATAGGTAAAGTTGAGCGGCGCCGCTTATTTGCTGCCCGATCTGTTTAATGTATAGCTTGTCTGTGGCGGGATTGGGATATAGTTGGAAGGAGGCCGTGGGGTTGGGTATATTATTTATGCCGGTGTAGGTTTCGTAGTAGTACGTTGTTGAGACCACATTACTTCCGGCCAGGCTAGTAAAATTTACATAATCTGTGATTGGGTTATTTTCTGCTGTATAGGAATAAGTATGTTTCGTTTTGTCTGGCTTTGGATATAGGCTCACATACAATTCTATCATTGAATCTGGTAGTAAATCAGCATTTACATATTTGAGACTTGATGCGTTAAATCTCCATTTGCCTTTGCTTCGCAAGCTATCGCTAGTGAAAGTATAGTAAGGGACACCTGTAGTATAAGCGAAGCTATCTATTTGATAAGGTGTATTGCTTAAACCAGTATCATATACAACTGTCTGTATCTTATTGTCGCTGGTATAACTTATTGTCCATAGTTCGCCTGGCATAGAAACTGATATTAAATTTCCCCTGCTATTGTAGTTATAATGCATTATATAAAAAGGCTGTATACCACTGTAAATTGCATTGTTTGCAATACTATCCATTATCAATCGTTGTTTTGAATCATAAGTAAAAAACTGACCGTATGAGGTATCTATACGGTGGGGATATTTATAAACTACAATATCAAAAAGTACATTACCGAAGGGGTCGTACCCCAGACTATCGGTCTCCAGACTTGTATCTGATATCTCATGTGCTGAGTACAACGGCAGAATTCCATTATATTTTCGGTAGAAAGTCGCGGTATCGCCGCCAAAAGTACTTGTGCGCGGACGAAATTCCAGAAAGCTATCATAAGCTACCGAAGCAGTATTATTTGCAATTGGCTGCATTTCAATAAATGGAGGATATTTATATAAATCGGGCAAATAATAATATTCATAGCTCATTGTATTAAAATCAAAAGTTGAACCACGTGTACCGCTATAAGAGAAGGAAATAGTGCCAAGCAGCCTTGTAGGCGTTAAAGCCCCATCTAATTTGCTATAGGCAATCATGCGTTCTTGCGTGCCTGTTGTTTTCTCAGCAGTAAAAATATTAGCTGATTGTCTGTTGAACAGGAAGCTCAGTATTTGCTTATGATGGCTTGCAAGCACATCAGCAGTTTGGGCATTGCTATGATGGAAGCCAAATAGCAATAGAAAGAGAACGGAAATTTTTTTCATGCGAAGGTTTACCTAATAGACGGAATAAGTGTAATAATACCCTTGCTAACATAAAATAATTCATTATTTTTCAATCATGCATCATGATAAAGAAGAAATAGTTTGTCCTAATTGCGGCACGCAGGCTTTTGGCAATTACTGCTACGAGTGTGGCCAGCAAACCCATTTGCACAGGGACACATTGTGGGGGATGATCCTGCATTTCTTCGAGCATTATTTTCATTACGATAATAAGTTTTGGAAGACAATGCGCACGTTACTCTTTAAGCCGGGAGAGCTAACGCTGGCTTATTGGAGGCAGCAGCGTATGCGGTATATATCGCCGGTGTCGTTGTATATATTTATCAGTGCACTTTATTTTGGCTGTATGATATTGTTTCTCCCTTTGGCAGAAAAAAAAGGTATTGAAATAGGGAAAAAGATGGCTGTCCATGTTCCGCAACAACCCCGAAAGGCCCGTATAGCAGTATCCCCGATACCAATAAAGGTATCAAGCAGTAAGTTTCAGGATCCTGCGGTCTTAATGGAAGTTTCGGAGCGAATAGCGCATATGCTACCAAAGTTGTTTTTTTTCTTAATCCCCATGACCGCATTTATTTTGCAATTGTTGTTTCTGAAACGAAAGGAAATATATTATGTAGACCACCTCATTTTTTCAATTCATTTTCACTCCTTTTACTTTTTCCTTGGGACGCTAACGACTTTGATAAATTTACTACCCGCATCCGAACTAAATATGATTATTGGGCTAGCAACGGCTGTATTATCGTTTCTTTATTTCCGGCAAGCCTTACAGGTTGTTTATCAAATATCGGGTGTACGAGCTACCTGGTATACCTTTGTATTTGGCTTCGCATATATTATAGTGTTGATACCTTTGATAGGTATTGCTTTTTACTATGCGATTACCCACCTTCACTAAAGCATAATAGATGCAGTTTATGTTGTAGCCTCCAAAAAATATTTTAAAGTAAACAATAATATATCGGCAAGTTCGTTAAGAGAAGTCTAAAAGCATTGTGATGAAAAACATACCCGTACTTTTCATTTGCATTTTCTTACTGGGCCACGCTAATGTCTTTGCCCAAAAAATAATTGAAAACCACTGGGGCAAAAAAAGACTGGATGTAGCCTATGCGTTGGCCGCAACGAATGATGGGGGCTACATACTGACAGGCCTGACACAAAGTGGCCTGGATACCAATGGAGATATAGTAGTAATAAAAACAGACGCATCAGGCGATACGCTATGGACGCTGGTATACGGTGGCGATAAGCTGGAGGGCGGCAATAGTGTGATGCAGCTGGCTGACGGCAGTTACCTGGTAGCAGGACATACTCAGAGCTTCGGCGCTGTTGATTGTGATGCATTTATCATGAAGCTGGATCAAAATGGTAAGCGGCAATGGTTTAAATTTTATGGCGGCCAATATGATGATATAAGCGAGGGGGCTGTGGAGCTGCCGAATGGCGACCTGGTAGTATCGGGCATAACCGAAAGCTATGGGAATGATATAGATCATAGTCAGCGCAGACATGCTTACTTTTTTAAGACGGATAGTGATGGCAATATGATATGGTGGAAATACTATGCAGGCAAGCGGCAGGAGTATGCCTATGATATAGCCACAGTGCCGGACAATGGTTTTCTGGCTGTAGGCTGGAGCACCAGCTATGGCAACGGGGAATATGATGGCTGGCTGCTGCGCCTGGATAACAATGGCGATACACTGTGGACGCGGCTGTACCAGAACGCAGGCAATTCGCGCTACTATAAAATTATCCCCTCTATGGATAACGGTTACTATGTTGCAGGCTTTACAACACAGACATCTACCTGTAAACCACAGGGCCTGCTAATAAAGCTGGATGCAAATGGTAAAGAACTGTGGGAAAAGACCTATGGCGATACCAGTAGCGGATATATTTTTCAGGGACTGACACAATTACCTAATGGCAATATTATGTTATCGGGCACTAGCTATTTGAACTGCCCGCAAGGGACTGCCTATGTGCTGACAACAGACGCAACTGGCAATAAGCTAAGCGATGGAAGCTATGGCGGCAGCTATGCGTATGCCACCAGCCTTGCAGCACAGGGAAACAATGGGTATATGATGGCAGGCGCAAGCAGCCGATATGGCGATTCTGCACTGGACCTTTATTACGTGGCTGTAAATAATACGATATCAAACGTGCCTACGGTGACCACTTTACCTGCCAGATTATTTCCCAACCCTGTCCTCGAAAGATCTGCAATCATTCTGCCTAATGCACATGCTAATGAAAATGTAGATCTTCAGATAATAAATGCAGAAGGAAAGCTGGTGTACAGCCGACTTGGCATAGCAGCAAAAAACCTGATAGTGGATCACGCTATGCTGAGTGCGGGATCTTACTTTTTTCGTATTAGTTGTAAGGACGGTACTGTGTATAAAGGCAGATTTGTGGCTGAGTAGTTTTTATACCCAATTAGGCAACAGCTGGAAAGTAGCAGAATACGAAAACCTTTTTTACTTTTCGTGTCGCAATATAAACAACCTGTTATATGCCAGTAAATGAAAAGCTTGCCGATAGAGTAAGAGAGATGATAGCTGATAAAGGGGAGATAGAAGAAAAGAAAATGTTCAGCGGCATGTGCTTTATGCTGGATGGCAAAATGTGCATCTGCATAAATAAAGATGAAATAATGTGCCGCATAAAGCCTGAAGCTGCTGATGAAGCGCTGGAAAAACCAGGCACAAGATCCATGATACATAATGGCCGCACCATGCGCGGTGTGGTATTTGTGAATGAAGAATTTATAAAGACAAAAAAGCAGCTGGACTACTGGGTCAAAGCTGCTCTGGAATTTAATAAGGTTGCAAAGCCTTCGAAGCCTAAGAAGAAAAAAGCTACTTCAGGTAAAAAATAGATTTATTCAGTCTCGTCATGTGCTGAAGCGTGATGTCCGTGGCCTGGCGGTTTGGGCAGTTCGTTGCCGCCCTTTACAAACCTGGGCGCAAAATTCAGCACAATGCCACCGCTCACGTACACCGGGAATGAGCCTATGATTGTGCCGCCTGCTACCTGGCCGCTAAAGCCTGTCTGCAAATTGAATTTTATATACTTATACCCGATCTCGAAGTTGATAAAGGGTTCAAAAAAGATAAAGGTTTGGGCAGTTACGTCTGTCCCTATAAAATTGTCCCTGTAAGTTATCTTATATCTAAGCAGTGAATCCCCTGCATTGAAATCGGTAAAGTGTTGCACTGCCATGCGTATACCGCCCGTAAGCATAAAAAGATCATTACCTATGCCGGCAGCGGGTTGCAGGTAAAAGCGTGTATAATGCGCAGTGAAATCTTCGGAATTGGCGTAAAAACTTTTGCGCTGCAGCAGGCCCCCGCCTGCACCTACATAACCTTCAAAAAAGCCAAGGCGACCGAAATTAGTGTAATAACCTGCGCCGCCGTCGAAACGATGGCCGTTAAATACGCCTGAGTTAGTTGAAGTGCCTAACTCGTCGATGGCCCTGTTGGTTATGCCATTGTATGAAAAAGTAAGGCCCAGGTGATTGACAGGTGAGAAAGCAAAATCGACGGCAGGACTTACAGTGCTGGTAGCACTTTTATGAGTGGCCGTATCGCCATCTGTAGCACTTTGGCCTTTAAGAGAAAGCACCAGCTTAGTATCGAATTGTTCTCTTAACCCTGGTGCCGTAGCCCTTGACGGGAAATACATGCGCTCATCGCATGAGCTGAACAACAAAGTAAAACATAGTAAAGCCGTAAGGCTAATATGGGTAGCAGTAATGCGCATAGCAAGCGGTTTAGTAATCAAAGTAAATGTTAAAATGCAAATCTTATGCCCGAAGTTAAACTTACTGAAAATATTTCTTTTCGCTGGTATTGCACAATGACGTTCTTTTGAGTATTAATTCATTAGGAATGAGCTATTTGAAGCATTCAAAAAAAGAGGGTAAGAAATTTCAGAACCCGGTACCTACAGAGATGATGACGGACAAGATGCGACGCGTACTGTGGCGGTATATAAAGGAGGGATCTGCAGGTGAACCTAAAAATAGGATAGGCCCGTTTAAAACAGATATCAATATTTACAACACCGTGCCTGATAGCGGACTGCGTGTAACACTGATAGGACATAGCAGTTTGCTGATAGAGATAGATGGCGTGAAATTACTTACTGACCCTGTGTGGGCGCAACGTGCATCGCCTTTTTCCTTTGCAGGACCTAAGCGTTTTTATGATGCACCAATTGCACTGAACGATCTGCCGCCGCTGGATGCA
>Ga0207671_10000057_pt1 | contig 183729 bp, 173 predicted proteins | sample KBSC24metaG_FD_184352 | JGI IMG/M metagenome (GOLD analysis project Ga0207671, IMG submission 184352) | Corn rhizosphere microbial communities from Kellogg Biological Station, Michigan, USA - KBS C2-4 metaG (SPAdes) (version 2) | ecosystem: Host-associated > Plants > Roots > Rhizosphere >...
ACCTTCTCCCGGAGGGAGAAGGGTTCCACTTTGAAGGTTGAGGAATACCGTAGCGTCTGTGCGTAGCTCGACGCAGAGCCCCTCTCCCTCCGGGAGAGGGGTTGGGGTGAGGGTACGGGCGGAGCGCGGAAGTGATGCGCGCCGCTCCGCTCGCACCCTCATCGGCTGCCGCCACCTTCTCCCGGCGGGAGAAGGATTCGCAATGGAGATGTCGATTCCACCCGCCCACATTCGTCATCCTCAAGCACCCGGCGCAAGATGCCCCGGTCAACTCCCTCTCAAGCGAGCCGAACATGACCAACGACGTTTCCCCCGGATCGCACGACCACCACCACGAGCGCCGCCGCTGGATCGCGCTGCTGGTGCTGTGCATGGGCGTGCTGATGATCGTGCTGGACACCACCATCGTGAACGTGGCGCTGCCCTCGATCAAAACCGACCTGAAGTTCACCGACACCGCGCTGGCCTGGGTGGTGAACGCCTACATGCTCACCTACGGCGGCTTCCTGCTGCTGGGCGGGCGGCTGGGCGATCTCTATGGGCACCGGCGCTTCTTCCTGCTCGGCATCGCGCTGTTCACGCTGGCCTCGCTGGCCTGCGGCTTGTCGCAGACGCAGGGCTTCCTGGTGGCCTCGCGTGCGGTGCAGGGGCTCGGCGGTGCAGTGGTCACCGCGGTGGCCTTGTCGCTGATCATGGACCTGTTCACCGAAGCGGCCGATCGCGCCAAGGCGATGGGCATCTACGGCTTTGTCTGCGCCGGCGGCGGCAGCCTGGGTGCGATGCTCGGCGGCGTGCTGACCAGCACGCTGACCTGGCACTGGGTGTTCCTGGTGAACCTGCCGATCGGCATCGCGGTGATCGTGTTCGCGCCGAAGCTGCTGCCGGCGACCAAGGGCGCCAGCGATACGCGCCATCTCGACGTGAGCGGCGCGGTGACGGTGACCGCGGCGCTGATGCTGGCGGTGTACGCCATCGTCAACGGCAACGAGCTGGGTTGGACGTCCGCGCGCACGCTGGGCGAACTGGCGGTGGCGGCGGTGCTGCTGGCTTTGTTCTTCGTGATCGAAGCGCGCGTGCGCAAGCCGCTGATGCCGTTGCGCCTGTTCGTACGGCGCAACATCGCCGTGTCGAACACGGTAGGCGTGCTGTGGGCGGCGGCGATGTTCGCCTGGTTCTTCCTTTCCGCGCTGTACATGCAGCTGGTGCTCGGCTACGGGCCACTGGAAGTGGGCCTGGCCTTCCTGCCGGCCAACCTGATCATGGCGCTGTTCTCGCTGGGCATCTCGGCCAGGCTGGTCATGCGCTTCGGCATCCGCAAGCCATTGGCGGCCGGGCTGGCCCTGGCTGCGCTGGGACTGTTGCTGTTCGCGCGCGCACCGCTGGATGGGCACTATGTCATCGACATCATGCCCGGGATGATCCTGCTGGGCCTGGGCGCTGGCATCGCGCTGAACCCGGTGCTGCTGGCGGCGATGAACGATGTGGAGCCGTCGGAGTCGGGCCTGGCCTCGGGTCTGGTGAATACCGCTTTCATGATGGGCGGCGCGTTGGGCTTGGCGGTGCTGGCCAGCCTGGCAGCATCGCAGACAGGCATGGCGTTGGCGGATGGTGCCGGGCGTGGCGCCGCGCTGCTGGTCGGTTATCGCGCCGCGTTCCTGGCTGGTGCCTGTTTCGCCGCGCTGGGCGCGGTGCTGGGTGCCACGCTGCTGCGGCCGCGCGATGTCGCGGCATCGGAGGCGGCCATGTCGACGCACTGAACTGCGCGATTCGCCGCGCGGCGCGACGTGGTGCGATGTAGGTTGGGGTGAGCGAATGCGAACCCCAACATGCGTATCCATGTGGCGGTGCGTTGGGGTTCGCTTACGCTCACCCCGACCTACGCCTTACGTACGGAGCGAGAACAAGCTCACTTCTCGATGCGGTAATTGAGGCTCGCACGATTGAAATCCGTCGCGCTCTGCGCCTCGAAGTTCCAGCGGTGGCTGAGCCGGTAGCGCAGCGTGATCACCTGTCCAGGTTCGAACAGCCCCACGCCATAACTCAGGTACAGGCGCGGCGAGAGGAACTTGCCCACGGTGAAGGCCGAGGTGCCGCCCAGCGCCTCGTTGCTCGACACGCCCACGTCGTCGATGCCCAGCTTGCTGCCGACACTCTTGGCCAGCAGGTCGCCCGCCGCCGAACCCAGCGCCTGCGCCGCCGCGCCGACCATGTCGCCTTCGCCGCCCTTGACCTGCGACAGCGGCTTGCCGGTGATCAGGTAGGACAGCGCATCCGACTGCTCCATCACCGGATTGGAGAATACGGTGAGCACCGGACGCTGCGCCGTGCCGGAGACCATCAGGCCGACCTTCTGGCCTTCGTCGATGGTGGCGTTCGGATTGAGCTTGCGTGCCGCGCGGATATCCAGGCCGGGGTTGTCGATCGGCGTGCTGGCGAACAGCAGGCGGCCTTGTTCGATCTGCAGGTTCTGGCCGTAGGCCTTGTAGATGCCGTCGACGGTGATCTGGCCCTGGCCGGTGGTGGCGCGGCCGGGGCGCTCGCTGACGGTGAGCGTGCCGCCGAGGCGGCCGTCCAGGCCGAAGCCGACCAGGTGCGTCTTGCGGCCGAGGTTGACCTTGACCGAGGCGGTGATCGGCAGCGACTTGGCTTTCTCCGCCTGCTGCTCCTCATCGACCACGACGACGTCGGGCGAGGCCTGGGTGGCGCCGGCGCCGGGCAGGCGGGAGACGTCGATGTCGGCGGTGTCGAGCGTGACATCGCCGCCGACATTGACGCCTTTGGCGTCCTGGGTGATCTGCAGGTCCGGCGACACGATCACCTTGGCCGAAGGAATATCCGCCGCGGTGAACTGGCTGCCCTTGAGGTTGATCGCGGTGGTGGCGCCTTCGCCGAGGCCGGCGTGACCGTCCACGCGCAATGAACCCTTGCCGGACTGCACGCTGCCGCCGATCAGGAATTGCCTGGCATCGGTGGTGCTGACGGTGAGCTGGCCCTGGGCGAGCTTGAGGCCGGCCGAAGGCACCTCCGCGGCGAAGCCGGTTACCGTGGCCTGGCCCGCCACCAGCGGCTGCGCCAGCGTGCCGCCGAAGCGGAAGCTGCCGTTGGCGGCGCCTTTCACGTCGGCGACTTCGTTGGTGAACAGCTCGATGAACTTGAGGTTGTTGAGATGCAGTTCGAGCTGGCCGCCCAGCGCCTGTTGCGCGCCGTTGAGCGCGAGCTGGCCGTCCACGCGGCCGCCGTCGTTGAGGCCCGCGTGCAGCGTGGCGCTCTGGCTGGATGGGCTGAGCTGCGCCTGCACGGCGAGTTCGTTGTAGGAAAGCAGCGGCTGGTCGGCACGATCGACATAGGTGATCGTGCCGCGCGGCGAAGTGATCGAGGCACTGCCGCTGAGCGCGCCGGCCGCGTTGCGGCGGATGCTGCCGCTGCCGCCCAGCGTGCCGTCGGCGCGCATCGGCAGGTCAGGGCCGGCGAAGGTCATCAGCAGCGCCAGCGGCAGGTCGCGCAAGCGGTAGCTGGCGTCGAGATTGCCGGCCTTGTCCTGCTTCGCCGCCACGCACAGTTGCGGTTCGCCGGCGGTGAGGCACAGCTCGGACAGGCTCATCGCACCGCCGTCGTAGGACAGCTGCGACGGCTGCTGCAGATGCCAGCGCGGAATGCCCTGCGGCTCCAGGTCCAGCGTGGACAGCGTGCCGTTCCACGCGCTGCCCTTCATGCTGCCGCTGAGCGCGACGCGGGTGGACAGCTGCTGGCCGCTGGCCTGCAGGGTGAGGCTGTGGCGCGATGCAGTGCCATCGCCACGCAGTTCGATGCGCTTGAAATCGAGGCCACCGAAGTTGGCGTGGCCGGTATCCAGGTCGAGCTGGCCGCCCGGGTTGCTGAGGTCGGGCAGGTTGGCGGCGAGGTGCAGGCTGTCGACGGTCTGGCCGGCGTAGACGATGCCGTTGCCCTGCAGCTTGGCGTCGAGCGAGAACTTCGGTGACTTGCCGCGCAGGCGCAGGTCGCCTTGCACATGGCCTTGCGCATCCGGCAGCCAGTCGCCGAGCGAGGCGATGGCGAGATCGAGTTGCGCATCGTTGCTGGCGCCGGGCTTCGCGTCGAGCTTTACGGTGCTGCCGCCGGAGGCAAGATCGAGCTTGCCATCGACCACCTGCTGCGGGGTCAGATGCAGCTTGCCCTGCGCACGCACGGGTCGCTCGCGCAGGACGCCGGTGAGCTTGCGGATTTCCAGCGTGGCGTCGGGCTGGTTTTCCGGCAGCGTGCCCATCGTGGCGATATCGAAATCCAGTGCGCCGTTCCAGCCGGCGAGCAGCTGGCCGGGATCGAGCCTGCTTGCCGTTGCATCCAGCTGCCAGGCCAGCGCGGGCTGCAGGGTGAGCGTGCCCTTGGCCTGCATGCCGCCCTGCGGTTGCTTCAGTTCCAGCGTGTGCAGCGTGATGATTTTCGGCGTGCCGTCGAGATTCAACGCGAGCTTGGCCAGCTTGCCCGGCGGGCCGACGTCGACATCGCCTTCGGCATGGAAGGCGTCCGCGCTGCCGCGCGCCTTGAGGCTGCCCTGGCTGGCGAGATCCTGGCCGGCCAGCGAGGCGGGCAGCAGCAGGTCTTTCCATGCGATGGCGAGATCGCCGCTGACCGGCTGCGCGCCGAGCTGCACGGTGCCGCTGGCTTCGAACTGGCCCTTGATCTGCGGCGAGCCCAGCACGAGCTGCTCGAGCTTCAGCGTCTTGAAGTCATCGCTGAAGCGGGCACGCAGCGGCTGCAGCAGCAGCTGGTAGTCGTTGAGTTCGATCTTGCCCTGCAGCGAGCCGCCATGGCGGTCGCCGCTGCCTTGCAGGGTCAGGCCGAGCGCGCTCAGCGAGCTGTCGCCGAGCAGCGGCTTGGGATCGAAGCGCGGCGCGTCCAGGCGCGCATTCCAGTCGTAGTCGCCGCGCTGCGCGGCGTCCACCGTCAGTTGCAGGACGGTGGGCTGGGTGAGCTTCAGTTCGGTCTTGATGCGCTTGCCGTCGCCGTGTGCTTTGATGCTGCCGGCGTAGTCCACGCCGGCCACCTTCCAGGCGAAGCTCGCGGCGCCATCGCCTTTCTCGCCGGCCGCGATCACCAGGGCGCCGTTGAGATCGGCATGACCATCCGGCGCGAGCAGGTTGAGCTTGCGCAGCTCGATGCCGGCGGCGGTCCATTGGCCGGCGAGGTCGAGCCGGTTGGAGGCGAACAGCGGCTCGCCAGCCTGCGCAATGCGCACGGCGCCGACATGCACGCGGTCGAGCAGGATGTCCAGCGGGGGCTGCAGGGAGAAGCTGCTTTCGCTGGGCTGTTCCTCTTCCTTCGGCTTGGGCAGCGCGACATCGATGCCATCGACATCCAGATTCAGCACGTGCGCGCGCTTGCGCAGCAGCGGCCACAGGCGCAGGTCGAGCGTGGCGGTGGCGACCTTCACTTCCATGCCCTGGCCGTCGGCGTAGCGCACGCCCTTGAGCAGCAGCGGTCCCGCCAGCCGGCCGTCGGCCTGCTGCACGGTGAGCGCGCCATCGGTGAAGGATTGCGCGCGCGCCAGCGCGAAGCGCAGGCCGGAGGCGCTGCCCAGCAGCCACCACAGTGCGGCGGCGAGGATCAGCAGGAGGATGCCGAAGGCGAGGGCGATGCGCTTGAACCAGGTGGCCATCGTCATAGCCCTCACAAGTCCGGCCCGATCACGAGATGCAACTGCACGCCGTGCTCGCGCTTGTCGTTGATCGGCGTGCCCAGGTCCACGCGCACCATGCCCACCGGCGACAGCCAGCGCAGGCCCAGGCCCGCGCCGATGCGCGGGTTGTAGTCGGTGCCGTTGAAGGCGTTGCCGGCGTCGACGAAGGCGGCCATGCCCCAGTTGCGGCTGAAGTAATGCTCCACCTCGGAGCTGGCCACCAGCAGGTTGCGGCCGCCGATCACGCGGTCGTAGCTGTTGCGCGGGCCGATCGCCTGGAAGCCGTAGCCGCGCACCGAACGGTCGCCGCCGGCGAAGAAGCGCAGCTGCGGCGGCAGCGCGTCGAAATCGTTGGTCCAGGTATAGCCGACGCTGCCGCGCAGGATGAGGCGGTCGCGCCGGGTGAAGGCGCGGATCCACTTCGCGTCGGCGGCGAGCTGGCTGAAGCTGGCGTCGGACAGCAGGGTGCCGACGGTGCTGCGCGCATAAATGTCGATCGACCAGCCGTTGCGCACGAAGGTGGGGTTGTCGGCTTTCTTCTTCGATAGCGAGGCCTCCGGATAGAGCAGCGTGCTGCGGCCGCGCTCGATGCCTTCGACGTCGTCGTTCTCGCCGGCCTTCTTGCCCACGGTGAAGGTGCCGGACAGCGCGTGCATGCCGATGGTGCGCGTCCAGCCGTGCCACAGGCGGGTCTCGTTGGCGACCAGTTCGAGCGTGCGCGACTTGGAGGTGGTGGTGTCGGCGTCGCGGAAATTGGCGCCGAAATTGAACGAACGCTGGTCGTCGCCCGGCATCGGAATCGAATACAGCGTGGACAAGGTCTTCAGGCGCTGCGCCAGCACCAGCTCGTTCTTCCACTTGTGGCCGCTGCGGTTGATCCAGCGCCGCTCCATGCCGGCGCGCACGCCCGCGCCGGTGTCGGTGCCGATGAAGGGGCCGCCGGTATAGATGGTGCGCTTGGCCGGCGCCAGCTGGACGGTGACATCGACCACGCCGTCCCTGGCTTCGTCCACGTCGGGCAGCACGTTGACCACCGAGAAGTAGTCGGCGCCGTTGAGCGCCTGCTGCAGCTGCAGCAGCTGGTCCTGCTGGAAATAGTCGCCGCGCTTGAACGGCACGTAGCGATCGAGAAAGCCGTCCTTGAACTGCGAGCCTTCGAAATGCACCTCGCCGTAGCGGTAGCGCTTGCCGGTCTCCCACGCCAGCGCGATGGTGGCGCTGCGCTCGCCGCGGTTGACCTCCACGCGATGGGTGACCATGCGGGCGGACAGGAAACCGTTGGCGGTGAGCGCACCGGCCAGCGCATCGCGCGTGGCGGTATAGGTGCCATGGTTGAGCTGCTGGCCCTTGAGCCGCTCGACCGCGCGCTCGGCGCGGCGCACCGCGGGAATCTTCATGGCCTCGTCGTCGAGCTTGACCTCGACCGCGCTGACCAGCACCGGCTGGCCCGGCTGCACGTGCAGGGTGACGCGCCAGTCGGCGCCGACCTGCTGGATCTCGCCGGTCGCGCTGGCCTCGTAGTAGCCGTAGGGTTCCAGCGCGGTGCGCACCTGCTCCGGCGCGCGCTCGAACAAGCGGCGCACTTGTGCTTCGCTCGCTTCGCGATTGGCGTATTGCGACAGCTCGACACCGGCGACGACGGGAGCCTTGAGCGTGTCGTCCACCCCATCCACCACCAGCTGCACGCCGGCCCGCGCGAACGGGCTCAGCAACAGCAGGGGCAGGGCGGCCAGGCCCAGGCGTCGCGGTCGGCGCATGTGGGGTTCCATCCGTTGGGGGCGGCAGGCGAAGGGGTCGCCTGCCCCGAGCTTAGCGGGTGGAGGTCAGACCGCAACCTCGCGCTGTCGTTCGTCGGTTGGAGTGAGCGCCAGCGAACCCCAACCGACGGCGGCGTCGCATCAACCGGCCTTGTCGCCTGCCTTGTGCGCGATCCACGCGCCGACCACCGCGGACACGTAGGGAATCGACTGCGCGCCGAGGATGAACATCCACAGCGTGCTTTCCACATAGTACGTGCCGTAGGCCATGCCCATGCCGACCACGCACAGCAGCAGCGCGATCGCCATCAGCATTTCCTCGCGCACCGGCGCGAACGCGGCGAAGTTGCTGCCGCCGAGGCGGCGGCTCTTGGCGGTCACCACGAACGAAGTCTTCTCGCGGGTCAGGCCGTGCAGGATGCCGCGCGCGATCGCATGCGACAGGCCCATGCTGGCCAGCGAGGCCATCAGCGTGTCGTACCAGCTGCAGGGCACGCGGGCGCGGTACAGCACGATGCCGAAGATCGCCTTGGCGAAGAAGAAGCCGATCACCGGTATCAGGAACAACTGCATCGGCAGGGTGAAAAGCTTCGGCGCCGCCACCATGCCGGCGGTCCAGAAGATCGCCATCAGGGTGAAGATCAGATGCAGCGCATCGGCGAACCAGCTGAACCAGCCGGTGAGGAAGTGGAAGCGCTGGCCCGCCGAGAGCGGTCCCTTGTGCGTCATCCAGTCCCAGCGGCCCTTGAGGATCTGCATGGCGCCGAAGGCCCAGCGGTAGCGCTGGCTCTTGTAGGCCTTGAAGTCCGCGGGAGTCAGGCCCTTGCCCATCAGCTCGTCGACGTAGACCAGCTCGTAGCCGGCGTGCATCAGCCGCAGGCCGAGCTCCGCGTCTTCGCAGATGGTCCATTCCGACCAGCCGCCGGTACCCTCCAGGGCCGAGCGGCGCACCATGGTCATGGTGCCGTGCTGGATGATCGCGTTGCGCTCGTTGCGGTGGTGCATGCCGATGCGGAAGAAGCCGTCGTATTCCCACGCGGTCATGCGGCGGAAGCGGTTGTGCTCGAAGTCGCGATGCGCCTGCGGGCATTGCACCACGGCCACCTTCGGATCGTGGAAGTGGCCGGTGAGCGTGGCCAGCCAGTCCTGGCGCACCACGTAGTCGGCATCGATCACCGCCACCACGTCGGCGCGCGGATCGGTTTCCTTGAGGCCGAAGTTCAGCGCGCCTGCCTTGAAGCCGGGCCAGGGTTCCAGGTGGAAGAAGCGGAAGCGGTGGCCGAGCTTCTCGCAGTATTCCTGCACCGGCTGCCAGATCGCCGGGTCCTTGGTGTTGTTGTCGATCACCAGGACTTCGTAGTTCTCGTATTCCAGTGCCGCCAGCGAGTCGAGCGTGACGATCACCATCTCCGGCGGCTCGTTGTAGCAGGCCAGGTGGATCGACACGAACGGCTGCTTGGCCGGCGGGTCAGGGCGCAGCATGCCAGCGTGGCGCACCCACGAGCGGCGCCACAGCACTTCGGTGAACTCGAAGCCGTTGATCAGCAGGATGGCCAGGATGGCGATCTGCGCCGGGAACAGCAGGACCAGCATGGTCCAGTCGATCCAGCTCAGATAGAAATTGAAGGGCAGGGTGGCCGACCACACCACCAGGCCGCAGGCCAGCTGGATCAGCGCGGCGAAGAAGAAGCGGCCCATCAGCTTGAAGCGGCCGAAGCGGCGGCCGAACCAGACCATCGGCAGCAGGGCCAGCAGGCCGGCGGCGATCGCCTTCCACGGCCAGCCGGTGTCCTCGGTCACCGGGCCGGTGAACGGGAACTTGGGCTGGCGGTCGGCGTTGAACATGCCCCAATACGCTTCGGTGCGGCCGGCCAGCTTTTCCTTCCAGGGCTGGTCGAAGGCTTCCATCACGTAGTAGTCGATCTTCTGCTGCTTGGCCGCGTTGAACCAGTTGCGCAGGAAGATCGCCTCGTCCGACACCGAGGGCTGGGCATACTGGAAGCGGTCGCCGTTGGACGGCCAGCCGATCTCGCCGATCACGATGTGCTTGTTGGGAAACAGGCGCTGCAAGGCCTTGAAGCTGTCCATCGCCTCGCCGATGGCCGCCTCGCGGGATACGCCGTTCCAGTACGGAAACAGGTGGACCGTGATGAAGTCGACGTGATCGGCCAGCTCCGGGTACTTGGCCCAGATATGCCAGGGCTCGGCGATCGACACCGGCTGCTTGAGCGCGGCGCGGGCGCGGTCGGCATAGGCCATCAGCTGCTCGGGCGTGAGGTCGCCGCGGAACAGCACCTCGTTGCCGACGATCACGCGGGTGATCGAATTCGGGTAGCGGCGGGCCTGGGCGATCAGCGCCTCCAGCTCCAGCTCGTTGTTGTCCAGGCGGCGGTCCATCCAGGCGCCGGCCATCACGTCCAGCCCTTCGCGCTCGGCCAGGCGGTAGACCTGGGGATTCTGCAGGGTGGAATAGGTGCGGATGCGCGAGGTGTAGCGACTGAGCAGCTTCAGGTCGCTCTCGATCTCGTCCTCGCTGGGGAAATCGTTCTTCAGCGGGTTCTGGTAGCGCTGGAAGGCGGAGAGGGCGAAGCCGCCGATCGGGCCTTTCCAGTCGTTCGGGCCGTGCGGGAGGTTGCCCCACCACCACAGGCCGACGTTCAGGGCCGCGACGATCAGCGCCAGCAGGATGGCTGAAAACAGCGTGGGCCGGCTGGGATGGGTGGCTGCTGCGTCGGTCGCGGTCAAGAACAATCCCCGTGGTTGCCTCTCACACGAGGCGCCAAAGCCTGAGGAGCTTACCGAGGCCGGGCAGCAGGCTCAATAAAGGCGTGCCCCAGGTGGTCAGCGCGAGGTCAGGGCGAGGACCTTGCCAGGCTGGCGTAGGTTGGGGTGAGCCGCAGGCGAACCCCAACGAAGGTGTGCCATTGCCGTGACGGCAGGCGAGCCCCAGGCGCCTGTTGGGGTTCGCCTGCGGCTCACCCCAACCTACGTCGTAGGACCTTCGGTCCTTACTTCAACAGCGAACGCAGCATCCAGGCGGTCTTCTCGTGCTCCTTAAGGCGCCCGGTCACCATGTCCGCTGTGCCCTCGTCGCCGGCCGCGTCGGCCACCTTGATCGTCTCGCGCGAGGTATGGGCGGCGATCTCGTGGCCCTCGACCAGCTGGCCGACCATCTCCTTCCAGTCCGGCACGCCGGCTTCTTCCTTGATGGTGGTGAGCTTGCCGAACTGGCTGTAGGAGCCGGGGGCGAACACGTCCAGGGTGCGGATGCGCTCGGCCACTTCGTCGGCGGCCAGCCACAGCTCGTTGTACTGGGTCTCGAACATGGCGTGCAGGCTGTTGAACTGCGGGCCGGTGATATTCCAGTGGAAGCTGTGGGTCTTCAGGTACAGGGAGTAGGTGTCGGCCAGCAGCTTGGAGAGGTGCTTGGCGACCTGTTCGCGATCTTTCTTGGCGATGCCGATATCGATAGCCATGGGCTACTCCTTCTGGATGAAAAGTCTGTCGTCGAGCTTAGCCGCGGGTCCTGTTAGGAAGAAATGAATGCTTCCGATCCGCCCGATAGCCATGGGCTATCGGGCCCGCGCTGCCGTTAGAATGTGCGGTCCGATGAGCGACACGCCTGCCTCCCGCCCCGTTCCGTCCGATGCCCGCCTGCGCACGCTGCGCCAGGCGCTGGACGGCGTTTCCAGCCGCGATTTCGGCCGCTTGCTGGGGCGCTGGCGCGGGCTGTCGCGCCGTGCCGACGAGAACAAGCTGGAGGCGCTGGCCGCCGACGTCGAGCGTTCCGCGGCAAAGCGCCGCGCCCGCGCCGCGGCCAAGCCGACGATCCGCCTGGACGAAGCGCTGCCGATCAGCGCGCGCGCCGACGAGATCGTCGAGCTGATCCGCCGCCACCAGGTGGTGGTGATCGCCGGCGAGACCGGCTCGGGCAAGACCACCCAGCTGCCCAAGCTGTGCCTGGCCGCCGGCCGCGGCGAGGCCGGCATGATCGGCTGCACCCAGCCGCGCCGCCTGGCCGCGCGCTCGGTGGCGCGTCGCGTGGCGGAGGAACTGGGCACCCAGCTCGGCGACCAGGTCGGTTTCCAGGTGCGCTTCAACGACCAGGTCTCCGAGCGCAGCCTGGTCAAGTTCATGACCGACGGCATTCTGCTGGCTGAGACCCAGGGCGATCCGTGGTTGTCGGCCTATGACACGATCATCATCGACGAGGCGCACGAGCGCAGCCTCAACATCGATTTCCTGCTCGGCTATCTGAAGCGGCTGGCGGTCAAGCGGCCGGACCTGAAGATCATCGTCACCTCGGCCACCATCGATACCGCACGCTTCGCCGAGCATTTCGGCAACGCGCCGGTGGTGTCGGTGGAAGGCCGCGCCTATCCGGTCGATGTGCGCTGGCGCTCGCTGGACGCGCTGGGCGAGCGCCGCGGCCGCGACATGCAGCAGGGCGGCGCCGAGCACATCGCGGCGGTGCTGGACGAGCTTACCCGCGAGGATCCGCGCGGCGACGTGCTGGTGTTCCTGCCCGGCGAGCGCGAGATCCGTGACGCGCATCTGCTGCTGTCGCGCCGGCAGTACCGCGAGACCGAGATCCTGCCGCTGTACGCGCGCCTGTCCGCCGCCGACCAGGACCGCGTGTTCAAGCCCGGCACCAAGCGCCGCGTGGTGCTGACCACCAACGTGGCCGAGACCTCGCTCACCGTGCCGCGCATCCGCTATGTGATCGACTCCGGCCTGGCGCGCGTGAAGCGCTACAGCCAGCGCAGCCAGCTCGAGCGCCTGCACGTGGAACCGATTGCGCGCGCCGCCGCCGACCAGCGCAAGGGCCGCTGCGGCCGCGTCGGCCCAGGCATCTGCTATCGCCTGTACGACGAGGCGGACTACAGCGCGCGCGCCGCGTTCACCGATCCGGAACTGCTGCGCTCCTCGCTGGCCAACGTGATCCTGCGCATGCTGTCGCTGCAGCTGGGCGAGGTGGACGAGTTCCCGTTCCTGGAGGCGCCCGATCCGCGCGTGGTGGCGGATGGCTACCGGCGCCTCGCCGAGATTTCCGCGATCGACGAACACAAGCGCCTGACCGCGGTCGGCCGCACGCTGGCCAAGCTGCCGATCGACGTGCAGCTGGCGCGCATGCTGGTGGAGGCGAACCAGCTGGGCAGCCTGCGCGAACTGCTGGTGCTGGTGGCCTTCCTCAGCATCCAGGATCCGCGCGAGCGGCCGGCGGATGCGCGGCAGCAGGCGGACCAGGCGCATGCGCAGTTTGCGGATGCGAAATCGGATTTTGCCGGCGTGCTGAATCTCTGGCGCGCGTATGACGAGTCGCACAAGGAGCTGACGCAGTCGAAGCTGCGCGACTGGTGCTCGCGGCATTTCCTGAGCTTCATGCGGATGCGCGAGTGGCGGGAATTGCATCGGCAGCTGTTGCTGGTGGCCGAGGAGTTGGGATGGAGCCTTGCGGCTTCCGCGCCTGTCGGCACGGATGGAGTGCGGGGGGGGAAGGGTGCGCCCGTGCTGCACGCGAAGAAGCAGGCTTCGAATAAGCGTTCGGGCGAGCCCCGGCCCCTCACCCCAGCCCTCTCCCCGGAAGGGAGAGGGAGTGACGATGACGATCAGCGTCTCTATGAAGCCGTGCATCGCAGTCTGCTTGCCGGTCTGCCGACCCAGGTCGGACACAAGGACGAAAAAGGTCTCTATCGCGGCACCCGCGAGCGCCGCTTCCAGGTCTTCCCCGGCTCGGCCCTGGCGAAGGTGCCGCCGAACTGGATCTTCGCCGCGCAGATCCTCGATGTCGGCGGCAAGGTGTGGGGCATGATGTGCGCCCGCGTGGAGCCGGCGTGGATCGAGCAGCAGGCCGCGCATCTGCTCAAGGCCAGCTGCCGCGACGCGCACTGGTCGCGCAAGCGCGGCACCGTGGTGGCCTACGAGCAGGTGAGCCTGTTCGGCCTGACCCTGGTGGAGCGTCGCCCGGTCACCTTCCAGCAGCAGGATCCGCCGCTGGCGCACGAGATCTTCCTGCGCGAAGCCTTGGCGCGCGGCGATATCGATGCGCGCGCCGACTTCGTGCGCGCGAATCTGCGCGTGATGGAAGACGCGCGAGGTATCGAGGCGAAGCAGCGCCGCGAAGGTTTGATCCGGCACGAGGACGAACTGGCTGCGTTCTTCGAGGGCAAGCTGCCGCAGGACATCGCCAGCAGCCGCGGGCTGGATGCGTGGTACAGCCGTGCGCGGCCGGCGGAGCAGGCGGCGTTGCGCTGGTCGCTGGACGATGTGATGGCGGGTGGGGCGGGTCTCGATCCGAAGGCGTTTCCTGCTTCGCTGGATATTCCACCGATGACCATGGATGGTCGAGTGCCGCGGGCGCAGGATGCGCAGGAGCGGCCGCAGCGCTATCGCCTCGAATACCGCTTCGTCCCCGGCGACGACGCGGACGGTGTCACGCTGCACCTCCCGCTGGCGATGCTCAACGCATTGCCGGCCGCACGCTGTGAATGGCTGGTCCCCGGCCTGCTCGGCGAAAAGGTCGCCGAACTGATCCGCGGCCTGCCCAAGCCGCTGCGTCGCAATTTCGTGCCGGCGCCGGATTTCGCGCGCGCCTTCGTCGAGGCGGAAGCGCCGCGCGACGAACCATTGAGCAAGGCGCTGGCCGCCTTCCTCAAGCGCGCCACCGGCGTCGATATCGCCGCCGGCGAATTCGATCCCGCCGCCTTGCCCGCGCATTTCCGCATGCGTTTCCGCCTGCACGACGAGAACGGCCGCACCCTCGCCGCCGGCCGCGACCTGGCCGCGCTGCGCGGCCAGTGGGAAGGGCAGGCGCGCGAGGCGTTCTCGCGCAAGACCGACCTGGAACTGACTCGCGAGGACGTGACGCGCTGGGATTTCGAGGACATCCCGGCGCAGGTGCGTTCCGACGGCGGGCTGATGGCTTTCCCTGCGCTGGTCGATCTCGGCGAGGCGGTGGCGCTGCGCGTGTTCGAGCGCAGCGACGAGGCGCGCGAGGCGCACCGCGGCGGCGTGGTGCGCCTGCTGCGCAACGCGCTGGCCAGCGAGATGAAGCAGGCGCGCCGCCGGCTGCCGGTGGGCAATCCGCTGGCGCTGAAGTACGCGCCGCTGGGCAGCGTGGACAGCCTGCGCGAAGACCTGGCCGAGGGCGGCTTCGCCGACCTGCTGGAACGCCACGCGCTGGACGCGCGCACGGCCGGCGCGTTCGAGGCGCTGCATACCCAGGCCAACCGCGAACTGTTCGGCGCGGCGGTGGAGCGGCTGAAGCTGGCCGAGCCCATCATCGAGGCGCAGGCCGAGCTGAAGCCCTGGCTGGAGCCGCCGCTGATCGGCTTCGCCCGCGCCAGCTACGACGATCTGCGCGAGCAGCTGGCGCATCTGCTGGAGCCGGGCTTCCTGCGCGAGCTGCCGACCGCGCGGCTGGCGCATTTCCCGCGCTATCTGAAGGCGATGCGCCTGCGCGCCGAACGCCTGCGCCAGGATCCGGCCAAGGACCAGCAGCGCATGCTGCAGGTGCTGCCGTACTGGCGCGAGTACCTGAAGCATCGCGCCGCCGGCGCCGAACCGGCCGCGCTGGCCGAGCTGCGCTGGCTGATCGAGGAATGGCGCGTATCGCTGTTCGCGCAGGAACTGAAGACCGCCGAACCGGTCTCGGCCAAGCGGCTGGCGCGCGCGCTCGAAGCCCTGGGCTGAAAACCGCGGCGCAGGTCCTAGAATGAGCGGTATTCGCTAAGGACATTCCGCATGGTCCAAGCCGCCCCCATCGCAGCTTCCAGCCTGGCCCAGTGGCGCGCGCGCGCCGTCGCGCCGGCGCCCGTGCTGGCCCAGGCGCTGGAAGCCTGCGCGGGGCATGCGGGCAACGAAGCCGAATGCGTGGACGTGCTCGACCTGCTGGCGATGCTCGGCTGCGATGCGCAGACCCAGGCCGCGGCGCTGTGGTTCGAGCTGGCGCGCAGCAAGCCGGAGACCTGGGCCGGGATCGAGCCATCGCTGCCGCCGGAGCTGCAGCGCCTGGTGCAGGGCCAGCTGGCCGCGGAGAAGGTCTGGGCGCTGCATGCGCAGCAGGCGCCGCAGAGCGGTTCGGAAGGCCTGCGCCGCCTGCTGCTGGCGATCATCCGCGACCTGCGCGTGGTGTTCGTGCTGCTGGCGCGGCAGCTAGCACACATGCGCGCGGCCGGCGCGCTGCCGGAAGCCGAGCGCGTCGAGCTGGCGCGGCTGACCCGCGACATCCACGCGCCGCTGGCCAACCGCCTGGGTATCTGGCAGCTGAAGTGGGAGCTGGAAGACCTGGCCTTCCGCTACCTGCAGCCGGACACCTATCGACGCATCGCCAAGCTGCTGGACGAGCGCCGCGCCGACCGCGAAGGCTTCATCCGCGAATCGCTCGATCAGCTCAAGCGCTCGCTCGACGCCGCCGGCATCCGCGCCGAGCTGGCCGGGCGGCCCAAGCACATCTATTCCATCTGGAAGAAGATGCAGCGCAAGGCGCTGGAGTTCTCCGACCTGTACGACATCCGCGCGATCCGCGTGCTGGTCGGCAGCGTGGCGGACTGCTATGGCGCGCTGGGCGTGGTGCATACGCTGTGGCCGCACCTGCCGGGTGAGTTCGACGACTACATCGCGCGACCCAAGGGCAACGACTACCGCTCGCTGCACACCGCGGTGATCGGCCCGCACGGCAAGACGCTGGAAGTGCAGATCCGCACCCACGAGATGCATCGCGTCAACGAACTCGGCGTGGCCGCGCACTGGCGCTACAAGGAAGGCGGCAGCGCCGACAGCGAGTTCGAGGCGAAGATCGCCTGGATGCGCCGCCTGCTGGAGCCCAAGGCCGAGAGCGAAGGCGATCTCGCCGCCGAACTGCATACCGAGTTGATGGAGGACCGCGTTTACGTCCTCACCCCGCGCGGCGAGGTGATCGATCTGCCGCGCGGCGCCACCGTGCTGGATTTCGCCTATCACGTGCATACCGAGGTGGGACATCGCTGCCGCGGCGCCAAGGTGAACGGGCGCATCGTGCCGCTGACCCACCAGCCGCACAGCGGCGACCGCATCGAGATTCTTACCACCAAGCTGGGCGAGCCCAGCCGCGACTGGCTGTCCGCGCACCACGGCTATCTCAATACCTCGCGTGCCCGCGAGAAAGTGCGCGCCTGGTTCCGCCGCAGCGCGCACGACGCCAACCTCGCCGCCGGCCGCGCGATGTTCGAGCGCGAACTGAAGCGCCTGGCGCTGCCGGCGGCGGATCTCAATAAATTGCCGGTGCATTTCCATCTCAAGCAGCTGGACGACGTGCTGGTGGCGCTGGCGCTGGGCGAGATCACGCCCGGCCAGATCGCCCGCGCGCTGCAGGAGGCGGAAACGCCGCCGGCGGAGATGACCCAGTCGCAGCTGCCGGTCGCCTCGCGCCACGCCACGCTCGATCACAGCGCGCTGAGCATCGAGGGCGTCGGCAACCTGCTCACCACGCTGGCGCGCTGCTGCCAGCCGTTGCCGGGCGATCCGGTGCGAGGCTTCGTCACGCGCGGGCGCGGCGTGTCGGTGCATCGCGCCGATTGCTCCAGCCTGGCCCGGCTGGCGCGGCGCGATCCGGACCGGGTGATCGAGGTGGAGTGGGGCAAGGCCTCGGCGCAGGCCTACGAAGTGGACGTGGAAATCCGCGGCTACGATCGCAAGGGCTTGCAGAAGGACGTGACCAGCGTGATCAGCAATGCAGGCACCCACATCATCGCCTCGTCCAGCCGGGTGTTCGTGCGCACCGGCGAGGTGGAGATGCGCTTCACCCTGCGCGTGCGCGATTTCGAGCAGCTCTCGACCCTGCTGGCGCGCGTGGCCGCCTTGCCGAACGTGGTGGACGCCAAACGTATCGGCGGTGGCTGAAGACGCGCTTTTTCGGCACGCGGCGGCGGCCTGATGCGGTGCTAAGCTCGCGCGGTCGAAACGATTGCGTGGACCATGAACGGACGCAGAGACCAGCACGAATCCGATCCCCAGGGGCGCACGGAGCCCACCCTGGGCAATCTCGATCAGCTCGATGCCGGCAGCGCGCGCGAACAGCGTCCGCCGGACGACGGCCTGCCCAAGGTGACCCTGGACGCCGGCCAGCGCCGCGCCGCGGCCGCCAGCCATTCGCGCGACGCGCGGCCTGGTTCCGGCAGCCGCCGCGGCTGGATCTGGCCGCTGCTGCTGCTGGTGGCGATCGGCGTCGGCGTCACTTTCTATCTGCAGCAGGACCGCGTGCGCGGCATGCTGCCGACGACGGAGCTCAACGACGTGCTCGGCCGCGCCGAGCAGGCGCTGCACGACGGGCGGCTGGACGGCAACGACGGCACCAGCGCGCGCGAACTGTTCGAGGCGGCCCGCGCGCTGGAGCCGGACAACGACCGCGCCCGCGACGGCCTGCGCAAGGTCGGCCTGGCCGAGGTGGCCAAGGCCGACGCGGCACTGGCCGCCGGCAAGACGGACGAAGCGGAACAGGCCACCAATGCCGCGCGCGAACTGCTCGGCGGCGGCAGCGACGTCGATCGCCTGGCCCAGGCCATCGCCAAGGCGCGCGGCGCCAATTTCGAGGCCGGCGCGCTGGTCGACCAGGCGCAGCAGGCGATGAGCGCGGGCCGGCCGGCGGATGCGGGCGCGCTGTACAAGCGCATCCTCGCCGCCGATCCCGGCAATGCGGTGGCGGCGCATGGCCTGGACAAGGTCGGCGACGCGCTCGCCGCGCAGGTGCACAAGGACATCGACGCGGGCGACCGCGCCGCTGCCGGCGCCGATGTCGACCGTCTCGCCGCGCTGCTGCCCAATTACGGCGAACTGCCCGCGCTGCGCGCCGCGCTGGTGCAGGACCAGAAGGAAGACGACGGCCAGCTGTCCGAGGCGATCCGCCTGGGCCAGGCGGCGCTGCGCGCCGGTCGCATCACCGGCACCGGCAGTGATACGGCGCTGGCGCACTTCAAGGACGCGCTGGCGCTGGACCCGGACAACGCACAGGCCAGGGCCGGGCTGGGCCAGGTCGCGCAGGCGCTGGTGGTGCAGGCCAATGCGGCGCTGGACAGCGGCGACGCGGTCCAGGCCAGCCGCCTGCTGGATCAGGCCACCGAGCTGGCGCCGAAGTCGGCGGAACTGGCGGCGGCGCGCGCGCACCTGGGCGATGCCTCCCGCCATCCCGGCAGTGGCGGCATGGTGCCCGGCGAGCTGCCGCAGGCCGACGCGCAGGCCCAACTCACCCCGCAGCAGACCGCCGAGCTGGCGCAACTGGTGCGCCAGGCGGAAGCGGCGGCGCGCAGCGGCAAGGTCATGCTGCCGCCGGGCGAGAGCGCCTACGACCTGTATCGCCGCGCGCTGGCCATCGACGGCAACGACGAAGCGGCGCGCCGCGGCCTGCAGGAGCTGCCGTCCACGGTGGTGCAGCAGTTCAACCAGGCGCTGTCCGGCGGCAATCTGCAGCAGGCCGGCGAACGCCTCAACGACCTGGCCGACCTGGCGCCCGGCGAAGCCGGCCAGGCCGAACTGCGCCAGCGCCTGGCCAATGCCTGGATGGATCAGGCCGAGGAACATCTCGGCGCCGGCGATCATCCCGGTGCGGCGCAGGCGCTGGAGCACGCGCGCAAGCTGGCGCCGGGCAATCCGCGGCTGAGCAGCATCACTGCGCGCCTGCAGGGCGGCGGCTGAGCCGACGGCCATGCGCGTCCTGGTGTTCGGCGCGAGCAGCCAGATCGGCCACTTCCTGCTGCCGCGGCTGCGCGAGCGCGGCGCGGAAGTGCTGGCGGTCAGCCGCCGTCCGCGCGACACCGCCGGCATCACCTGGCTGCGCGGCGATCTTCCGCACGATGTGCCGGCGGTGCGCGAGCTGTCGGCGATCGTCAGCTTCGGCCCCCTGCAGGGGCTGGCCGACTGGATGCTGGGGGCGGACTTCGACGGCGCGCCGCGCGTCATCGCCACCAGTTCGATGAGCGCGGAAACCAAACGCGATTCCGCCGTGCCGGCCGAGCGCGCGCTGTCGCGCCAGCTGCGCGATGCGGAAGAAGCGCTGGCCGCGATCTGTGCGCGCCGCGGCTGCGCATGGACGGTGTTCCGGCCCACCCTGGTCTACGGCGCGGGCATGGACAAGAGCCTTACCCCGATCGCCCGCCGCGCGGTGCGCACGCGGGTGTTCCCGCTGCCGGCCGGACGCGGGCAGCGCCAGCCGGTGCATGCGGACGACATCGCCCAGGCGGTGCTGGCCGCGCTGGATACGCCGCTGGTTGCCGGCAAGGTCATTCCGCTGGGCGGCGGCGAACGGCTGCATGCCGGCGAGATGTTCGCCCGCGTGCGGCGCAGCCTGCCGGTGGCGACCCTGCCGGTGCCGCTGCCGGCCTGGCTGCTGCGGCTGGGCCGCCACGCGGTGCCGCGCCTGCGCGGGCCGCTGGACCGGCTGGACAGCGACCTGATCGCCGACAACAGCGCGGTGCAGCAGCTGCTCGGGGTTTTTCCGCGGCCGTTCCGGCCGGATGCGGCGTGCTGGGGGATGACTGATGACTAAAGCCCCTCTCCCGTCGGGAGAGGGGTTGGGGTGAGGGTACGGGCGGAGTGGGGCGTTGCACTCCGGCCGGACCCTCATCCGGCTGCCGCCACCTTCTCCCGGAGGGAGAAGGGTCCAAGGTTGGGGACTGAGCGTCCTTCAAACCGCTGCGCCATGCCACGCCATCGCCCCAAACCCCCGCCCGCATTCATATGCGCGCCGGGAAGCAGGCCCTATGATCGACCCCTTATCGTTCAGGATTCCCCCACGTTGGCCTTTCTGACCCGACTCCGCTCGCTCGCAAGCGCTATCTGGCCCTGGGTGCGCATTCCCTTCTGGATCGGCCTGGGCCTGTTCTTCGGCTTCGTGCTCCCCTACACGCTGGTGCTGAACAAACGCGTGCAGGATCGCTTCAACGACCTGGTCTTCGCCGTCCCCACCCGCGTCTACGCCCGTCCGCTGCCGCTGGAAGCCGGCGCGCCGATGACGCCGGGCGCGCTGGAGCTGGAGCTGACCTTCGCCGGCTACGGCAATGACGGCCACGGCCAGGTCGCCGGCACCTGGGCCAAGGACGGCTCCAGTTATGTGATTTCCTCGCGCGGCTATGCCGGTCCGGACGGCGGCGAGCTGCCGCACCGCATCCGCGTGACGCTGGGCAAGAGCGCGGTGGCGTCGGTGAAGGACGCCGCCAGCGGCAAGGCGCTGGACCTGGCGCACCTGGATCCGGCGCGCATCGCCACGGTGTACGGCTCGCAGCAGGAAGAGCGCCGCATCGTGCGCCTGGCCGACGTGCCGCCGATGCTGATCGCCGGCCTGCAGGCGGTCGAGGACCGCGACTTCAAGCACCACATCGGCATCGACTTCAGCGCCATCCTGCGCGCCAGCTTCGCCAACCTGCGCGCCGGCCACACCGTGCAGGGCGGCTCGACACTGACCCAGCAGCTGGTGCGCAACCTGTTCCTGGACCGCGATCAGAACATCACGCGCAAATTCAACGAAGCGCTGATGTCGATCCTGATCGAAGCGCACTACGACAAGGGCCGCATCCTGGAGGCGTACGTCAACCAGGTGTTCCTCGGCCAGCAGGGCGGGCAGGCGGTGCACGGCTTCGCCGCGGCTTCGGAGTTCTATTTCGGCCGGCGCATGGAAGACCTGCGTCCGCAGGAGATGGCCCTGCTGATCGGCATGGTGAAGGGCCCCAGCTTCTACGATCCGCGCCGCTATCCCGAGCGCGCGCTGTCGCGCCGCAACCTGGTGCTGGAGCAGTTCGCCGGCACCGGCCTGCTCACGCCGGAGCAGGCCAAGGCGGCCGAAGCCACGCCGCTGGGCATCGTCAGCAACGGCCAGCTGCCGCATAACCGCTTCCCGGCCTTCATGCAGCTGGTGCGCGCGCAGATCACCAACGACTTCGACGATGCCACGCTCAGCGCCGGCAACTTAAGCATCTTCACCACGCTCGATCCGGCCGCGCAGTTGTATGCCGAACAGGGCATCGCCACCGCGATGGGCGGCCTGGGCAAGCGTGGCGAGGCGGCGCAGGCCGCGGCGGTGGTCACCGAGGCGCAGACCGGCAGCGTGCTGGCCATCGTCGGCAGCAAGGATCCGGGCGACCAGGGCTTCAATCGCGCGATCGATGCGCGCCGCTCGATCGGCTCGCTGATCAAGCCGCTGGTGTACCTGGTGGCGCTGGCGCAGCCGGAACGCTGGAACCTCGGCTCGCCGGTCGAAGACACCCCGATCAGCATGCGCCAGCCCGACGGCACGCAGTGGACGCCGAAGAACGACGAAGGCGACGTGCACGGCTCGGTGCCGATGGTCGACGCGCTGGTGCATTCGTGGAACCTGGCGACGATCCACCTGGGCCTGGAAGTGGGCCTGCCGCGGATCAAGTCGTTCCTGGAATCGTTCGGCCTGGAAGACGTCAATCCCAGCCCCTCGCTGCTGCTCGGCGCGCAGGGCATTCCGCCGCTGCAGGTGGCGCAGCTGTACCAGTACATCGCCGCGGACGGCCATGCGCTGCCGCTGGTCGCGGTGCGCGGCGTGGTCGACGCCGACGGCAAGACGGTCAAGCGCTACGAGGTGAAGACCGGCAAGGGCGAATACCAGCTGGCCGTGCGCCAGGTGACCTGGGCCATGCAGCAGGTGGTGCGCTCGGGCACCGCGGCGGCGATCGGCAAGACCCTGCCCAGCCTCAATGCGGCCGGCAAGACCGGCACCAGCAACGAGATGCGCGACAGCTGGTTCGCCGGTTTCACCGGCGATCACCTGGCGGTGTTCTGGATGGGCCGCGACGACAACAAGCCGAGCGGCCTTTACGGCGCCACCGGCAGCCTGCGCGCGTGGCAGGAGCTGTTCCGCAAGCTGCCGTCGAAGCCGTTGTCCGCCGCTCCTGGCGAAGGCCTGGAGATGGCCTGGATCAATCCGACCGACGGCAAGCGCACCGATCCGTCCTGCGAAGGCGCGCGGCAGATCCCGGTGGTTGCGGGTACCCTTGCGCAGGATTCCGAAGGCTGCTTCTGGCAGCGTGTCCAGAACTGGTTCGGCGGCGACGACAATAAGTCGCCGGCGCCGGCCTCCACCGCTCCCATCCGAGATTGATCATGTCGTACCGCCGTCTGCTCCTCGCTTCCACCGTGCTGGCCACGCTTGCGCTGGCCGCGTGCAACCAACCCAGCGCGCCGTCGCAGGCCACCCGTCCGACGCGCTCGGACGGGGACATCCTGGCTTCGATCCAGGCGGCCGGGGACAAGGAGAAGTCGGTGATCGACGTGCATCCGCTGCGCGATCCGGGCGTGGCGTCGCTGCAGGACGCGGCGCAGGCGGATGTGCGCCTGGGGCAGTTCGATGCGGCGGCGGCGAAGCTGGATTCGGCGATCAAGCTGAGTCCGAATTCGCCGGATCTGCTGCAGGATCGCGCGGAGCTGGCGATTCGCCTGAAGGATTATCCGGCGGCCGAACAGCTCGCGCGCAAGTCATGGGAGATCGGGCCGCGGCTGGGGCCGCTGTGCGCGCGCAACTGGCAGACGATCCAGGAGTTGCGCGATCGTGCCGGCGATCAGGCGGCTGCCGCGACTGCCGGCAAGTGGGTCAAGCAGTGCCACGTGGAAGGCGTGCCGCGCTATTGAGCGCCTGTCGTAGGTTGGGGTGAGCCGCGGGCGAACCCCAACGGACCTTTCCAGGTGGCGCGATGTTGGGGTTACGGGCTGCATCGGCAGCCCGCCCTTCGGGCCATCCGCTACGCGGATGTTCGCTACGGCATCCTGCCTTCGCAGTCGCCTGCGGCTCACCCCAACCTACGACTACGGCGATCGGCGATACTTGCCGGCATGACCGATTCCGACATATCTGCGCTGCTCGGCGCGGATGGCCCCTTCGCCCGTGAACTGCCGAATTTCGCTCCGCGTGCCGCCCAGCAGGCGATGGCGCGGGCGGTGGAGCATGCGATTGCCGAGCGCGAGACGTTGATCGCGGAGGCAGGCACGGGCACCGGCAAGACCTATGCGTACCTGGTGCCGGCGCTGTTGTCGGGCGAGCGGGTGATTGTTTCGACGGGGACCAAGGCGCTGCAGGATCAGCTGTATTTCCGCGATCTGCCGAAGGTGCGTTCGGTGCTCGGTGCGCGGCTGAAGACGGCGCTGTTGAAGGGGCGAGCCAATTACCTCTGTCTTTATCGACTCGACCAGACCGTGCGCGAGGGGGCGAGCTTCGATCGCCTGCAGGCTTCGCAGCTGGCGGCGATTCGCGCCTGGTCGGCGCGTACGAAGCAAGGCGATCGCATGGAGCTGGCGGAGGTGCCGGAGGAATCGCCGATGTGGCCGCGCGTCACCTCGACGCCGGAAAACTGCCTCGGCGTGGAATGCCCGTTCTTCGACGACTGTCACGTGGTGAAGGCGCGGCGCGAGGCGCAGGAAGCGGACCTGGTGGTGGTGAATCATCATTTGCTGTTCGCCGACCTGGCGCTGAAGCAGGAAGGTTTCGGCGAGATCCTGCCGGGCGCGCAGGCCTTCATCCTGGACGAGGCGCACCAGGTGCCGGAGCTGGCGGGGCAGTTCTTTTCGCAGAGCATCAGCGCGCGGCAGCTGACCGAGCTGGCGCAGGACGCGCTGGGCGAGTGCAACGGCATCACCGGCGCGATCGGGCTGGTGCTGGAGCCAGTGGAGTCGCTGCGCGAGGCGGTGCGCAAGCTGCGCCTGGCGCTGGATGTCTTGCCGGAGCGTGGGCCGTTCCATCTGCTGGAGCAGTCCTCGACGGTGCGCGAGGCATTGCACGATGTGCGCGAACTGCTCGCCGCGCTGACCGACGTGCTCGCCTCGCAGGCGGAACGCTCGCGCGGTTTCGCCAATGCGCACGAGCGCGCGGCGCTATACAGCGAGCGGCTGGATCGCATCGTCGAGCAGGCGGACGAGCAGGACGTGCGCTGGTACGAGCTGTTTCCGCGCGGCTTCGCCCTGCACGCCACGCCGCTGGATCTGGCCGCGCCGATGCGCGCGCTGCGCGAGCGCGCGCAGGCGGCGTGGATCCATACCTCGGCGACGCTGTCGGTGGCGGGGCAGTTCGGGCATTTCGCGCGGCAGCTGGGGCTGGACGATCCGGTGACGCTGAGCCTGGAGAGCCCGTTCGACTACGCACGCCAGGCGCTGTGCTATCTGCCGCCGGCGCTGCCGGATCCTTCCGCCCGCGACTACACCGAACGCGTGGTCGACGCAGTGCTGCCGGTGCTGCATGCCTCCAACGGCCGCGCCTTCCTGCTGTTCACCTCGCATCGCGCCCTGCGCCGCGCGGCGGAGCTGCTGGAAGGGCGCGTGCCGTGGCCGCTGTTCGTGCAGGGCACCGCGCCGCGGCATCGCCTGCTGGAGGATTTCCGCGCCAGCGGGCATGGCGTGCTGCTCGGCGCGGCCAGTTTCTGGGAAGGCGTGGACGTGGCCGGCGAGGCGCTGAGCGTGGTGGTGATCGACAAGCTGCCGTTCGCCGCGCCGGACGACCCGGTGCTGCAGGCGCGGCTGGATGCGCTGGAGCAGGCGGGCATCAATCCGTTCATGGGCTGGCAGGTGCCGAGCGCGGTGATCGCGCTGAAGCAGGGCGTGGGGCGGCTGATCCGCGACGTGCACGATCGCGGCGTGCTGGTGCTGTGCGATCCGCGCTTGAGTACGAAGGGTTACGGACGTCTGTTTCTGGCGAGTCTGCCGCCGATGCCGCGGACCAAGGAACTGGGCGACGTGCAGGCGTTCTTTGCCGAGACAACGACGATGTAGGTTGGGGTGATAACCCCAACATCGCGTGGCGCCCATCGGGCCGAATGTTGGGGTTGTCACCCCGACCTACTCGCAGGCTCTGGCCCGTTCCAACAGAAGGTCTTTCTCGCGCGCATTGCGCGTCAGCGATGCGGCGCGTTCGAACTCGCGCTTCGCTTCTTCCGTACGGCCCAGCTTGCGCAGCAGGTCGCCGCGCACGCTGGGCAACAGGTGGTAGTTCTTCAGCGAGGGCTCGCTGACCAGCCCCTCGACGATCGCCAGTGCGGCCGCCGGACCTGCGGCCATCGAAACGGCTACCGCGCGGTTGAGCTCGACCACCGGCGACGGCGCGATCTGCGCCAGCTCGGCGTACAGCGTGGCGATGCGGCGCCAGTCGGTGGCTTCGGCGGTGCGGGCGCGGGCGTGGCAGGCGGCGATCGCGGCCTGGCTGGTGTAGATGCCGCGCTGTTCCGACAGGCGTTCGGCGCGTTCCAGCGAGGCGAGGCCGCGGCGGATCAGCAGACGGTCCCACTGCGCGCGATTCTGCTCCAGCAGCAGGATCGGTTCGCCGGTCGGGCCGGTGCGGGCCTTGGCGCGCGAGGCCTGGATTTCCATCAGCGCGGCCAGGCCGTGGACTTCCGGCTCGCGCGGCGCGAGTTCGGCCAGCACGCGGCCCAGGCGCAGGGCTTCGTCGCACAGGGCGGGGCGCATCCAGTCGTCGCCGGCGGTGGCCGAATAACCTTCGTTGAAGATCAGGTAGATGACGCCGAGCACCGAGCCCAGGCGTTCGTGCAGTTCCTCGCCGCGCGGCACTTCGAACGGCACCTTGGCCTCGGCCAGCGTGCGCTTGGCGCGCACGATGCGCTGGGCCACGGTGGCCTCGGGCACCAGGAAGGCGCGCGCGATTTCGTCGGTGGTGAGGCCGCCGAGCAGGCGCAGGGTGAGCGCGACGCGCGCGTCCATCGACAGCACCGGATGGCAGGCGGTGAACACCAGCCGCAGCATGTCGTCGCCGATATGGTCGTCGGCAGCCAGTTCCACTTCCGAATAGGCCGGCTCCTGGTCCAGCTCCAGGTCGCGGCCGATCTCCTCGTGCTTGCGCTCCTGCAGCTTGTGCCGGCGCAGGCGGTCGATCGCGCGATGCTTGGCGGTGGTCATCAGCCAGGCGCCGGGGTTGTCCGGCACGCCGCCCGTGGGCCATTGCTCCAGCGCCGCCACCAGCGCGTCCTGGGCCAGTTCCTCGGCCAGGCCGACGTCGCGCACCATGCGGGCGAGGCCGGCGATGAGCTTGGCCGATTCGATGCGCCAGACGGCGTCGATAGTGCGGTGGATGTGGGAGGCGGTCATGGGGGGCGATCAGAGCACCCTGGCGTCTCAGGACGCAAGACGCCGGCAGGTGAAGCCCCTCTCCCTCCGGGAGAGGGGGTGGGGTGAGGGTACGGGCGGAGTGGTGCGCCCCACTTCGCCCGTACCCTCATCCGCCTGCCGGCACCTTCCTCGCTCCTCAAAGCAGGGCACATCCGTGTGCCCTCCCCGCGTGCTCCCGGAGGGAGAAGGGTTCACTCTCGTGCGTTGTTACTGCTGCTGCATGGTCAGGATCATCCAGTCCACGCCGAACTTGTCGGTGAGCATGCCGAAGCTGGAGGTGAAGAAGGTCTTGTCCAGCGGCATGGTGATCTTGCCGCCTTCGGCCAGCGCGTCGAAGCGCTTGCGCGCCTCGGCGTCGGTGGCGCAGGTGAGCGACAGCGAGAAGCCGCTGAAGGCGGTCTTGCCGCTGTTGAAGCCGTCGGTGGCCATGACCGTGGTCTCACCGATGCGGAAGGCCGAATGCATGACCTTGTCCTCGAAGCCCGGCGCCGGCGTGCAGCCTTCCTGCGGCGACACGGGGCTGTCCTTGTAGCGCATCAGCATGTCGACCTTGGCGTCGACCGCCTGCTTGTAGAACTCGATGGCTTCATCGCAACGGCCTTCGAAATGGAGGTAGGGCTGGACGATCATGGGCATGGCTCCTGGTGTGTGGATGAGGGTCAGTGCGTGGTGCGGGCGGCGACTTCGGCGCGCAGGCGTTCTTCCTGTTCGCGCAATTCGGGCGTGAACTCGGCGCCGAAATCCTCGGCTTCGAAGACGCGGCGGATTTCGATGTCCGATTCGCCTTCGAACGGATTCGGGCAGCGCTTCACCCATTCGATGGCTTCTTCCAGCGATTTCACCTGGATCAGCCAGAAGCCGGCGATCAATTCCTTGGTCTCGGCGAACGGGCCGTCGATCACTGTGCGCTGGCTGCCGGAGAAGCGCACGCGGGCGCCGCGCGAACTCGGGTGCAGGCCTTCGCCGGCGAGCAGGACGCCGGCCTTGACCAGCTCCTCGTTGTACTTGCCCATAGCGGTGAGGATCGCTTCGCTCGGCATCACGCCGGCTTCGGAATCCTGGGTGGCGCGGACCATCAGCATGAAACGCATGGGGTATCTCCTGTGTCGGTGTGCCTGGAGACCACGCGGCGGGTCTCTTGCCTAGGCGACGAACGACGCAGAGGGAAATCGACATGAGCCATGCCCGGCGATGCTGAACCGCACGAATGACGCCGCCGCTACGCCCGGAATCGTCCCGGCCGCGCCCGCCGCGCGCCCCGCGCAGGCGCTGTGATGGGCGACCTGGCGCTACGCCAGCCGTTACCATGGTGGTCTTATGAATCTGCTTGCCATCGAAACCTCCACCGAAGCCTGCTCCGTCGCCCTGGTCCACGGCGACCAGGTGATCGCCCGCAGCGAGATCGCCCCCCGCCGCCACGCCGAACTGGTGCTGCCCATGGCCGACAGCCTGCTGGCCGAGGCCGGCCTGGGCCGCCATGCACTGGATGCGATCGCCGTCGGCCGCGGGCCGGGCGCCTTCACCGGCGTGCGCCTGGCCATTTCACTGGCGCAGGGCATGGCGCTGGCGCTGGACCGGCCGGTGGTGACGGTGTCGTCCCTGGCGGCGCTGGCGCTGGAGGCGCCGGAAGGCGAGGGCGCGATCCTGGCGGTGATCGACGCGCGCATGGGCGAGATCTATGCGGCCAGTTATCGGCGCGACGACCTGGGCGAGCTGGTCGCGCTGGACGATGAGCGGGTGTGCGCGCCGGACGCGCTGGTCGTGCCGCCCGCAGCGGGCTGGCATGTGGTCGGCTCGGGCTGGGCGACCTATGCCGGCGTGCTGCGCGAGCGGATCGACGGGCCGGTGCTGTCCGAGCGCGGCCACTGCTTCCCACAGGCCGAGCATGTGGCGGAGTTGGCGGTGCGTGAATTCCAGGCCGGCCATGCGCTGGCGCCGGAGCTGGCCCTGCCGGTGTATCTGCGCGACAAGGTCGCGCTTACCCTGGTCGAGCAGGGTAAGGCGTAAGCCTCAGAGCTGCCCGATCGCCAACTGCACCAGCAGGCTGCTGATCGACACCGCAGCCCACACGCCCAGTCCCAGCAGGATCGGCCGCGCGCCGGTCGAGGCCATGCGGCGCAGGTTGGCCGAGAGGCCGATCGCGGTCAGCGCCACGATGATCAGGAATTCGGCGGCCATATGGATCGCCGGCTGGATCGCGGCCGGGATCAGGCCGGCGGTGCGCAGGCCCGAGGCGACCAGGAACCACAGGATGAACCACGGAAAGATCCTGGCGAGGCTGAAATCGCTCGCACCTTGTTTCTTTTCGCGCCAGGCCACCAGCAGGGCCAGCACCAGGCAGATCGGGATGATCAGCGTCGCGCGGGTCAGCTTGACGATGGTGGCGTAGTCGCCGGCCGCCTTGCTGAAGCTGTAGCCGGCCGCGACCACGGAGGAGGTGTCGTTGATCGCCGTGCCGGCCCACAGGCCGAAGCCCAGGTCCGACAGGTGCAGCACGTGCCCCAGCAGCGGGAACAGCAGCACGGCGACCAGGTTGAACAGGAAGATGGTGGAGATGGCGAAGGCCGTATCGTGCTCATCGGGCTTGATGATCGGCGTCACCGCGGCAATCGCCGAGCCGCCGCAGATGGCGGTGCCGACGCCGATCAGTATCTTCAGCTTGTCGTGCACCTTCAGCGCACGGCCCAGGCCCCAGGCAGCCAGGAAGGCCACGGTGATGGTGACCAGGGTGACCGACAGCGATTCCAGGCCGGTGCGGGCGACCTGGTCCAGGCTGAGGCCGAACCCGAGCGCGATGATCGACCATTGCAGTACCTGCCTGCCGGCGAACTGGATGCCCGGGGTGTAGGTGCCGCCCGGCGCGAACAGGTTGCGCACCAGGATGCCCAGCACGATGCCGAACACCGGCCCGCCCACCAGCGGTGCCAGCCGGCCCAGGCCCAGGGCCGCCAGGGCGATCACGACCGCCAGGAGCAGCCCGGGCGTGCGCTGGCCGAAGGAGGGTGAAGGGGCGGCGGGGATGGTGGTGGCGCTCATGCGTGGCGTTCCTTGAAGACGCCGCATTGTCTGGCCGCTGGTCAATCAGTAAAACTTTAAATATCTGATCGATGACATAAGATTGGCTGATGATCAATATCAGCCCCCGGCAGCTCGAGGTCTTCGTGCAGATCGCCCGCCTGGGCAGCGTCCGCGCCGCCGCCGAGGCCCTGCACCTGACCCAGCCGGCCGCGAGCATGGCCCTGGCCGAGATGGAGCGGCAGCTGGACGCCCCGGTGTTTGCCCGCGAGCGGGGCCGGCTGCGCCTGAACGCGCGCGGCCGCGAACTGCTGCCGCTGGCGCAGGAGCTGCTGGAGCGCTACGCCGAATTCGGCCGGCTCGGCCGCGGCGGCGCGGCGTCGCTGGGCGGCGAGCTGCGCATCGGCGCCAGCAATACGGTCGGCAATTACCTGGTCGGCGATCTGCTGGGCGATTTCGTGCGCGCCCATCCGCAGGTGGCGATCCGCCTGCGCGTGGCGAATACGGATGCGATCGCCGCCGCGCTGCTGGCGCACGAGTTGGACGTGGGCTGCGTGGAAGGGCCGGTGGCGCATCCGGCCCTGGAGATGGAGCCCTGGCGCGACGACATCCTGGTCGTTTGCGCCTCGCCCGACCATCCGCTGGCGCGCCGTGGGCAGTTGCGTCCGCAGGACTTCGCCGGCGCGCGCTGGGTGCTGCGCGAACCCGGCTCGGCCACCCGCGCCAACAGCGAACGCGTGCTGGCGCAGCTGCCGCCGGGCGAGACGGCGCTGGAGCTGGACCAGATCGAGGCGATCAAGCAGGCCGTGGTGGCGGGGCTGGGCATCGCCTGCCTGCCGGCGGTGGCGGTCACCGATGCCTTGGCGACCGGGCGGCTGGAAGCGCTGCACACGCCGTTCCTGGATCTGCGCCGCAAGCTGTTCCTGCTGACGCACCGGGAGAAGTATCGCGGTGCGTTGCTGGATGCGTTTCTGGAGAATGCGCGGGCGTGAGGGGTAAGCCCCTCTCCCTCCGGGAGAGGGGTTGGGGTGAGGGTGCGGGCGGAGCGCAAGAGTGACGTGCACCGCTCCGGCCGAACCCTCATCCGGCTGCCGCCACCTTCTCCCGGTGGGAGAAGGATTCAACTCTTGAGCGGAGAGGGCTCAGCAGGTAATGCGCGACAGCAGGTCTTCCGCCTCTTCGTGCGTCCGGCACCGCAGGATCGCCGGCGCCAGCCGGCGCAGTCCCTTGTGGTTGAGCGAGGCGATGCGGTCGCGCACGTGCAGCAGCTGGCTGGAGTGCATACTGAATTCGCACAGGCCCAGGGCCAGCAGCAGGGCGGTGAACTTGGTGTCGCCGCCGATCTCCCCGCACAGGCTGACTGGCTTGCCGGCGCGGCGGCCGCTGGTGATCACGTAGGAGATCAGCCGCAGCAGGGCTGGCTGCAGCGGGTTGTAGATGTTGTCGAGCGCGTCGTTGCCGCGGTCCGAGGCCAGCACGTACTGCGCCAGGTCGTTGGTGCCGATGGCGAGGAAGTCGGCGTGTTCCAGCAGCGAGCGCACATTGATGGCGGCCGCCGGCACTTCGATCATCGCGCCGAGCTGCAGTTTCTCCGGCAGGTCGACGTTCTCGCGCTTCAGGTCCTGGCGTGCCAGCTTGAACAGCGTGCGCACCGCGATCAGCTCGTCCGGCTGGGTGATCATCGGCACCAGCACGCGCACCGGGCCGTAGCAGGCGGCGCGCAGGATGGCGCGGATCTGCGTGGTGAACACCGCCGGATAACGCAGCGACAGGCGCACGCCGCGCACGCCGAGCGCGGGGTTTTCCTCGCCGCGCAGCGCCAGGCCCGCGGCGTCGGCCTTGTCGGCGCCCAGGTCCAGCGTGCGGATGGTCACCGGCAGGCCGCCCATGCCCAGCACCAGGTCGCGGTAGGCGATGAACTGCTCGTCCTCGGACGGCAGGCCCTTGTGGCGCAGGAACAGGAATTCGGTGCGATACAGGCCGACGCCGTCGGCGCCGCGGGCGCGCGCCATGGCGATGTCGGTGGTGGTCTCGGCGTTGGCGAGCAGGCGGATGTCGGTGCCGTCGCGCGTGCGCGTCGGCGCATTCGCCAGTGAGGCCAGGCGGCGGCCTTCCTGCTGCGCCTCGCGCTGCCAGGCGCGGTAGCGCGCCAGGTCCTGCGCGGTGGGATGCACCACCGCCTCGCCGCGTTCGGCGTCGAGCAGGATCAGGTCGTCGTCGTGGATGGTGGCGAGCGCGTCGCGCACGCCGACCAGCATCGGCAGGTCCAGGCTGCGCGCGAGGATCGCGCTGTGCGAATACGGGCTGCCGGAACTGGCCACCACGCCGAGCAGGCCGTTGCCGGCCAGGTGCGCCATGTCGGCCGGCGCGATGGTGTCGGCGATCAGGATCTCGCCCACGCGCGCGGCGAGCTTGCGCTCCTCGCGGCTGGTCTGGCGCTGCAGGGCGGAGATGACACGGTTGATGACCTGGTCGACGTCTTCCTTGCGGCTGCGCAGGTAGGGATCGTCCATCGCCTCGAACACGGCGGCGAGGCGGTCGCGCTGTTTCTTCAGCGCCGCGCCGGGACGGTAGTGGCCGATGCGCACCAGGTCGTCGAGGCCGCGCAGCAGTTCCTGGTCGTCCAGCAGCAGGCTGTGCGCGTCGATGAACTCGTTGACCTCGCGCGCCAGCGCGCCGTGCAGCTTGCCGCGCAGTTCGCGCAGTTCCTGGCGGGCGGTGTCGAGGGCGCGGTGCAGCTTCTCCAGCTCGACGTCGACCTCGTCCTCGCCCAGCGGCCGCGTGTCGACCAGGTACCGGCTCGGCTGCACCAGGCGGGCGCGGCCCAGGGCCATGCCGCGCGAGGCGTTGGAGCCGGGCAGCACGTGCCTCATGCGCGGGCTCCATGCCGGGCGCGTGGCGACGAAGCCGGCGGCGCGCCTTGCGGCGTGCGGCGATTCAAGCTTCGTGTCCTACGTGCCATGGCCAGCTCCACATCAGGCTCCTTCGTCGAACTTCCGGTCGAACAGATCCACCACCGCATCCAGCGCTTGCTGCTCGTCCGCGCCTTCGACACGCACCATCAGCGGCGTGCCGATGCCGGCGGCCAGCATCATCACGCCCATGATGCTTTGCGCATTGACCTCGCGGCCCTTGCTGATCAGCCATACGGTGGATTTGAAACCCTGCACCAGCTGCACCAGCTTGGCCGATGCGCGGGCGTGCAGCCCCAGTTTGTTGGATACGACAATCTCTTTTTCAAGCATGGTCGATGAAGATTCCTCCGCGCCCGCCGCTGGCGGCGACTTCCGCCAGTTCGTCGAGCGGCTTCTCGGCATAGTTGAGTACGCGCAGCAGCATCGGCAGGTTGAGGCCCGAGACGCAGCGCAGGTGGACGCCGAGCTTGCCCAGCGACAGGCCGATGTTGCACGGCGTGGCGCCGTACAGGTCGGCCAGCACCAGGACGCCGTCGCCGGTGTCCAGGTCGCGGGCGTGCTTGGCGGTAAGGGTGCGCATCACGTCGGGATCGGCCGAGGGCGGCACTTCCACCGCCTCGACCTGCAGCGGCAGCTTGGGCAGCACGTGGTGGGCGGCGGAGATCAGCGCCTGGCCGACCGCCTCGTGGGTCATCAGCAGCACGCCGACGCTCATGGCCGGATCCCTGCGCTAAGGAAAAGATAGGCCTTCATCACTCGAGCTCGCGATGGAAGGTGAGGGCGCCTTCATGCCGCGCCCGGTAGTGGGCGGCCAGGCGCTCCACCAGGTAGACCGAGCGATGCCGGCCGCCGGTGCAGCCGATCGCCACGGTGACATAGCTGCGGTCGTCGGAGGCGAAGCGCGGCAGCCAGGCGTCGAGCCAGCGCACGGTATCGTCGAAGTACTCCTCGACCAGCGGCTGCGACTCCAGGTATTCGCGCACCGGCGCGTCCTTGCCCGAGAGCGGGCGCAGGCGCGGTTCCCAGTGCGGATTGGGCAGGCAGCGCGCATCGAACACGAAGTCCGCATCCAGCGGCAGGCCGCGGCGGTAGGCGAACGAGGTGAACATCAGGGTGAGGCCGTCGGTCGCCTGCGCGTAGTCGGTGGCGATCAGGCGGCGCAGCTGGTGCACGTTCAGTTCGCTGGAATCGATCACCTTCTCGGCGATGGCGATCAGCGGGCGCAGCAGCTTGCGCTCTTCGGCGATGGCGTCGGACAGCGACAGGCCGAGCACCGACAGCGGGTGGCGCCGGCGCGTTTCCGAATAGCGCTTGATCAGCACTTCGTCGCGGCAGTCGATGAAGACCAGGTGCACCTGCACGCCTGCCGCCGCCAGCTCGGACAGCACGGTGGGCATGCGCAGGAAATCCTCGCCGCGGTTGCGCACGTCCACGCCCACCGCGATGTTCTGCCGGCGCCCGGCGACCGCGCCGTGGCTCACCGCGGCGACCAGCTCGGGCAGCAGGGCGGTGGGCAGGTTGTCGACGCAGTAGAACTCCAGGTCTTCCAGCGCGCGCAGCGCCACGGTCTTGCCGCCGCCGGACATGCCGGTGAGCACGATCAGGTGGATCGCGTCGGGCTGGTGGATATCGGAGGTCAGGAAAGCATTGCTCATGCGGATCACCACGGGGGCAGGCGGCGCATCTGGTGGGCCTGCCGGTCGATGAAGGTCTGGGCCGGATCGATGCCCTTGCTCTTCAACATATGGTTGCGTACCGCCGCTTCCACCAGCACCGCGAGGTTGCGGCCGGGCGCGACGGGAATCGTGATCATCGGCACCGGCACTTCGAAGATGTCGCGGTGGCCGACGTCGCCGGTGAGGCGGGTGAGGCCGTCGGTGTCCTCGCCTTCGCGCATCGGCTTGAGATGCACCACCAGGCGCAGGTACTTGGATGGCTTGACGGCGGTGTGGCCGAACATCTCGCGCACGTTGAGCACGCCCAGGCCGCGCACTTCGAGCAGGTCCTGCAGCAGCTCGGGGCAGGTGCCGTCGATCACGTCGGGCGCGATCAGGGTGAATTCGGTGGCGTCGTCGGCGACCAGGCGGTGGCCGCGGCTGATCAGTTCCAGCGCCAGCTCGCTCTTGCCCGAACCGGATTCGCCGGTGATCAGCACGCCGATCGAGAACACTTCCAGGAACACGCCGTGCAGGGTGACCTTCGGCGCCAGCATGCGCGCCAGGTGGTACTGCATCCAGGTGAACAGCTCATGCCCGCGCTTGGAGCTGATCCACAGCGGGGTATTGGTTTCCTCGGCGACTTCGCGCAGGTCGGACGGGATCGCCTGGTCCTTGGTGACGATCATCGCCACCGGCTGGTAGGCGGCGATCTTGTTGATCGCCTCCCAGCGCTGGCGGGAATCGAGGCTGTCGAGGTAGTTCAGCTCCTCGGTGCCGATGATCTGGATCTTGTTCGGATAGATGACGTTGAGGTAGCCGATCAGCGAGGGACGCCGCGAGGCGGTCACCCCGCGCTCGAGCACCCGCGATTCGCCACGCATGCCGGCGACCCAGCGCAAGGCCATGCGCTCGTGCACGCCATCGTAGAGTTGTCGGGCGGTAAGCCGGTCCAAACCGAGTCCTTTGCACCGCGTGATGGCCGATGGGGGCCGGCGGCGTTGGCGCACATTGTGCCAGTTCGGGCGATTTGGTGCCCCGCAATATGAAGGGCATGGCGGGCGGCTCGGGGATGGCCCGCCCCGGCGAGGCGGGGCGGGCCGGCGAGGCTCAGCCGTACTGGCGTTCCTCGCGCACTTCGCGCTGGTGCTTGTCGCATACCTTGTCGCGGTGCTTGCGCAGCTGCGCCACGAGCTTGTCGAACATGGTGTCGATCGAGACGTACATGTCCGATTCGGTGGCTTCCGCATGGAGCGGTGCGGCGCCGGGGACCTTGAGCGTGCCTTCGCAGCGTTGCTGGAGCTTGTCGACCGAGAGGACGACGCTCAATTCGAGGAGTCTGCTTTCGAGGCGGGTAAGTCGCTCACAGTGGCCGTTCACGCGTTCGCGAAGGGCCGGGGTGATCTCGATCTTCTGGCCGCTGAGCTGGACTTGCATGGTGCGCCTCCTCTGGTACTGCCGCATGACGCGGCGTGGGTCGATGCGCCGGTGCCGGTCGGTCGCCGACACATCACTGTCGTCTCTTGGTATGGGGACGCTTTCCGTCCCGCCAAGTTCCCCGCCCGGGTGCAAATGCCGCCGGCGGCTGATCTGGATCAGCCGGCCCGCTGGCGTTCGCTGGAGCTGGGAATTCGCATGGCCTCCCGATATTTGGCGACGGTCCGGCGCGCCACCTGGATGCCCTTGCGGTGCAATTCCTCGGCGATGGCCTGGTCGGACAGGGGTTTGCGCGGGTCTTCCGCGTCGATGAGCTTGCGCAGCATGGCCTGGATGGCGGTGGCCGAAGCGCTGCCGCCGTCCTCCGTGGACACGCCACTGGAGAAGAAGTGCTTGAGTTCGAAGGTGCCGCGCGGCGTATGGATGTACTTGCGCGTGGTGACGCGGGAAATGGTGGACTCGTGCATGCCCACTTCCTCCGCCACCTCGCGCAGCACCAGCGGATGCATCGCTTCCGGGCCGTAGTCGAGGAAGGCGCTCTGCCGGCGCACGATGGCCTCGGCCACCTTGAGCAGGGTCTCGGCGCGCGATTCCAGGCTCTTGATCAGCCAGCGCGCCTCCTGCAGCTGGCCGCGCATCCAGCTGGCGTCTTCGCCGCGGGCCTGTGCGATCAGGTTGCAGTAGTGCTGGTTGAGGCCGAGCCGCGGCTGGCAGTCCGGATTGAGGCTGACGCGCCAGCGGCCGCCGTCCTTGCGCGCGTAGACATCCGGCGCGACGTATTCGACCGGGGTGACGTCCAGCGCGGCGCCCGGGCGCGGGTCGAGGCTGCGGATCAGCACCGTGGCGGCGTGGGTTTCTTCCTCGCTGGCACGCAGGCGGCGCGACAGGCGCACGATGTCGTTGCGCGCCAGCAGTTCCAGCTCGCTGTCGACGATGCGCAGGGCCAGCTCGCGCTGCGGCAGCTCGGGATCGAACTGCTCCAGCTGCACACGCAGGCAGTCGCGCAGGTCCAGGCTGGCCACGCCGGTGGGATCGAAGCGCTGTACCTGGCGGCGCACGGCGTCGACTTCCTCGACCGTGGCCTTCAAGTCCGCCGGCACCGCGGCAGTGATCGATTCCAGCGTCTCGCCCAGGTAACCGTCCGCGTTGAGCGCATCGATGATGATCGCGGCGATGGTGCGCTCGCGCAGGCTCAGGTGGGTGAGGTTGAGCTGCCACAGCAGGTGTTCCTGCAGGGTCTCGGGCGCGGCGTTCTGCGGTTCGAAGTGGTCCTCGTCGCCGCCGCTGCTGCGGCTGCCGCCAGCGGAGGAGAAATCGATGGGTTCCTCGGCGCTGCCACCGGACTCGCTCCAGTCGGCCGGCTCGTCGCCGCTGTCGCCGTCGTTCGCCGAGGTGGCGGCTTCGGCGGGGGCGTCGAAGCTGGCGGCTTCGCCGTCGCCCTCGCCGTCGCCCTCGCCGTCGCCCTCGTTGGCGGCGTCTTCCGAGAACTCCAGCAGGGGGTTGCTCTCGGCGATCTGGCGCAGCTCTGCCTCCAGCTCCAGTTGCGACAGCTGCAAGAGGCGGATCGCCTGCTGCAATTGCGGCGTCAGGGTGAGCTGTTGGTTAAGGCGAAACTGCAGTCCGGGTTTCATGCCACTGTGTCGAATGAGCTCATGGGTTTGGATGAGCTTCGGGGCATCCTAACCCCCAAGGGGGAAGGGCGGCCATAGGTTGCCGCCGATCCTTGCGTAGGCCGAATGGCTGAATGTGACGGCGCGCGCGCTGGCGCGCCGTCGGGCATGCCTTACAGACGGAATTCGCGACCCAGGTACACTTCGCGCACTTTCTCGTCGGCCAGGATGTGCGCCGGCGTACCGCGCGAGAGCACCTCGCCGTCGTTGAGGATGTAGGCGCGATCGCAGATGCCGAGCGTCTCACGTACGTTGTGATCGGTGATGAGCACACCGATGCCGCGCTCCTTCAAATGCCGCACGATGCGCTGGATCTCGCCGACGGAAATCGGATCGACGCCGGCGAAGGGCTCGTCCAGCAGCATGTAGCGCGGCTCGGCGGCCAGCGCGCGGGCGATCTCCACGCGGCGGCGCTCGCCGCCGGAGAGGCTGATGCCGCGCTGGTCGGCGATGTGGGCGATCTTCAGCTCGTCGAGCAGGCTCTCCAGCTCGCCGGCGCGCTGCTTGGCGCTGAGGTTCTCGCGCAGTTCCAGCACGGCCATGATGTTGTCGGCCACGGTGAGGCGGCGGAACACCGAAGGTTCCTGCGGCAGATAGCCGATGCCCAGCTTGGCGCGCGCATGCATGGGCAGGCCGGTGATGTCGTACTTGTCGAGCTTGATCGTGCCGGCGTCGGCCTCGATCAGGCCCACCACCATGTAGAAGCAGGTGGTCTTGCCGGCGCCGTTGGGACCGAGCAGGCCCACCACCTCGCCCTCGCGGATGGAAAAGGCGAAGTCACGCACCACCTGGCGCGTGCGGAAGCGTTTCTGCAGGCCTTCGGCGGACAGCATCGATTATTTACCCTCGACCTTCTGGCCTTCAGCCGGCTTCTGGCCCTCGGCCGGCTTGGCAGCCTCGGCGGGGGCGGCAGGCTTCGGCTTGGGCAGGAAGGTGCCGTGCACCAGGCCGTCGCCGCCGGACTCGCCGGTGATCAGGCTGGTGTCGGTGTTGTAGGTGATCTTGTCGCCGTGGAATTCACCGCGACCCTGCTGGGTCACCTTGGCGTTGCCGGTGAGCACGGCGATGCCGTTGATGTTGTCGTAATCCAGCTGGGCGGCGTCGCCCTGCATCAGGTTGTTGTTCTCGTCCAGCTGCTGGATGTGGGCCGGGCTGCCGGTGACCACCACGCGCGAGATCTGGGTGTCCTTGTCCAGGTACACCTTGGCTTCGGCGCCGGTGATCAGCAGCGTGCCCTGGGTCAGCTTCACGTTGCCGCTGAGCGTGGTGATGCTGTTGGGCGCGTTGTAGGCGTTGGTGGACTTCGCGGTGAAATCCATCGGCTTGCTGCGATCGTCCTTCTTGGCGAAGGCGACGGCCGGCAGCAGGGCGAGGGCGGCCAGCGCGAGCAGGAGGCGGCTGCCCATGAGGTCAGGACTTCCGTTTGCGCGGCGGGAACGAGCCGTGGCTGTCATCGAGCAGCTCCAGGTGATTGTCAGTGAGGTTGGCACGCATGCCGACGCCGCTCATTCTACTGGCGCCTTGGGTCAACTGTGCCGGCTCGGCCGTTTCCATGCGGTTCTCCTTCGGCCAGGCGGTGACCTCGGAGGTGTGCAGCTCGGCCTGCGGCGTGTCGCCGTAGGCGGGACGATGCATGTAGACCGGCCCCTGCAGCTTCAGCAGGCTGCCGCTCTTGTCCACCCAGCCATAGCGGGATTCGCCCTGCCAGTCCGGCACGCCGGGATCCTTGGCGGGCAGCTGGAACCTGGGCGAGTCGATGTAGAGGGAATCGTCGCCTTCGCGGCGGTCCAGCCGCGGGCCGGTGACGCGGAAGCTGGGGCGGCCGTCCTCGCCGTACACGTAGCCCTTGAAGTCGGCCAGCGTGTAGCCCGAGCGGGGCGGGCCGATGAAGTCGTTGGCCTTGGGCGCCGGCGCCAGCCACCACAGCAGCAGCTGGCTGAACACGGCGGCGGCGCCGACCAGGACGATCGCGACCGTCAGCCGACGGTCGCGCAGGTACTCGCGCAGACTCACTGCCAGCGCCCCCGTTCGGACTCGGCCTTGCCCTGGGCCAGCAGGATCAGGTCGCACACTTCGCGCGCGGCGCCCAGGCCGCCGGTCTTGCCGGTGCGCCAGTGTGCCTGCTCGGCGACCCACGGATGGGCGTTGGCCACCGCCACGGCCAGGCCGGCCTGGCGCATCGGCGGCAGGTCGGGCAGGTCGTCGCCGATGAAGGCGGCCTGTTCGGCGTCCAGGCCAAGTGCGGCCAGCAGTTCGCGGAAGCAGGCCAGCTTGTCGCTCTGGCCCTGGTAGACGTGGGCGATCTTCAGCTCCTCGGCGCGCAGCGCGACCGGGTGGCTGATGCGCGCGGTGATCAGCGCCACCTCCACGCCGTGCGACTGCAGCAGCTTCAGGCCCAGCCCGTCATGGACATGGAACACCTTGGTCTCGCGGCCGTCCTCGCCGTACCACAGGCGGCCGTCGGTCAGGGTGCCATCCACGTCGAAGACCGCGAGCCGGATCCTGGCGGCGCGGGCGAGCAGTTCGGCGGGCAGATGGTCGAGGTAATGGGCCACGGGGAGGTCTGGTCAGGGACTTGAGGAAAGGCCGGGCCGATGGCCCGGCCGGCAGAACGCATGAGCCGGCGAAACGTTGTCCGGCGGCGCGGTCGTCCGCGCCAGCCCGCCATCACACCACGCGCGCACGGAGCAGATCGTGAATGTTCAGCGCGCCGACCACCCGCTGCCGCTCGTCCACCACCAGCAGGGCGTGGATCTGGTGTTTCTCCATCATCTGCGCGGCCTCGATCGCCAGCTTGTCGGCGCCGATGGTCTTGGGGCCGCGGGTCATCAGCTCGGCTACGGTGGCGCCACGCAGGTCCACGTCCTCGTCGTCCAGGGCGCGGCGCAGGTCGCCGTCGGTGAACACGCCGAGCAGGCGGCGCTCGGCGTCGACCACGGCGGTCATGCCCAGGTGCTTGCGGGTCATTTCCATCAGTGCCGCGGTGAGCGAGGCATCCGGTGCCACCACCGGGATGCCCTCGCCGGTGTGCATCACGTCGCCGATGTGCAGCAGCAGGCGGCGCCCCAGGCTGCCGGCCGGGTGCGAGCGGGCGAAATCCTCGGAGGTGAAGCCGCGCGCTTCGAGCAGGGCGATCGCCAGCGCGTCGCCCATCACCAGCGCGGCGGTGGTGCTGGCGGTCGGGGCCAGGCCCAGCGGGCAGGCTTCGGCCGAAATGCTTGCATCCAGGTGCACGTCGGCCTGGTCGGCCAGGGAAGAGCGCTCATTGCCGGTGATGGCGATCAGCGGAATGCCCTGGCGCTTGAGCACCGGCAGGATGAACAGCACCTCGTCGGTCTCGCCGGAATTGGACAGGGCCAGCACGATGTCCTGCGGCAGGATCATGCCCAGGTCGCCATGGCTGGCCTCGCCCGGATGCACGAAGAACGCCGGCGTGCCGGTGGAGGCGAGGGTAGCGGCGATCTTGCGCCCCACGTGGCCGGACTTGCCCATGCCGGTGACCACCACGCGCCCGGCGCAGCCCAGGATCATGCGGCAGGCCTCCACGAAGGAGGGGCCGATGCGCGGTTCCAGCGCGCGGATCGACGCCGCCTCGGTGGCGATCACCGTGCGGGCGCTGCGCACCAGGGCATCGGCGTCGAGCAGGGCGGGCTTGGCGGGCGGGGCGACGTGGACGTTCATGCGTTCTCGGGTTGGCGGGCCGTGCGGCGGGGCTGGCCGGTTCGGCGGGCGGGATGACCTGGAGGCTTCCCGTTCAATTCAAAGGTTTGGCTGCGACGAAACCGGGCCGGCGGACGGCGCATCGTTTCTGTGACAGCGGATTTCCATTACCATGGCATATTCGCATTTTATCGTCACGGTCGACGCCGATGTGGTCCTGATGGAGGATTCCCGGGAACATTCGGCGCCGTCTACGACGAGTGACCCCCGACTGGAACCCCATGGACGCTGCCACCATACAGGCAATGATCGAACAAGGCCTGCCCGGTGCGCAGGCGCAAGTCTCCGGTGACGATGGCGTGCATTTCGAGGCGGAAGTGGTGGCGGCGCAGTTCGCCGGCAAGCTCCCGCTGGCCCGCCACCGGCTGGTCTACGGCACGCTCGGCGAACTGATGGGCGGCGCGATCCACGCGCTGGCGCTGAAGACCCTGACCCCCGAGGAAGCCGCGGCGCGCCGCTGACGGCCGTCGCCCGGTTTCAAGAACACCCCCAAGGACAAGAATGGCCAAGATCCTGATCAGCGGCGGCGTGCCGCTCAACGGCGAGGTCGGCATTTCCGGCGCCAAGAACGCGGTGCTGCCGATCCTCGCTTCCTGCCTGCTCGCCGACGAGCCGGTGACCATCAGCAACGTGCCGCACCTGCACGACGTCACCACCTTCATCGAGCTGCTCGGCCGGATGGGCGTGCAGCTGGTGCTGGACGACCGCATGAAGATGCACGTCGACCCGCGCTCCACCGACCGCCACGTGGCGCCGTACGACCTGGTGCGCACCATGCGCGCTTCGATCCTGGTGCTGGGTCCGCTGGTGGCGCGCTTCGGCCAAGCCGAGGTCTCGCTGCCCGGCGGCTGCGCGATCGGCTCGCGTCCGGTGGACCAGCACATCCGCGGCCTGCAGGCGCTGGGCGCCGACGTCAGCGTGGAGAACGGCTACATCAAGGCCAAGGCCAGCCGTCTGAAGGGCGCGCGCATCGCCATGGACATGGTCACCGTCACCGGCACCGAGAACATCATGATGGCGGCGGCGCTGGCCAACGGCACCAGCATCATCGAGAACGCCGCGCAGGAACCGGAAGTGGTCGACCTGGCCAACTGCCTGATCGCCATGGGCGCGCAGATCGAAGGCGCCGGCACTTCCACCCTCACCGTCCACGGCGTCGAGCGCCTGCACGGCGCGCAGTACGAAGTGCTGCCGGATCGCATCGAGACCGGCACCTTCCTGGTCGGCGCGGCCATGACCGGCGGCAAGGTGCGTGCCCGCAACGCGCGCGCCAACACGCTCGACGCGGTGCTGGCCAAGCTGGAAGACGCCGGCGCGCACATCAATACCGGCCCGGACTGGATCGAGCTGGACATGCAGGGCCGCCGTCCGAAGGCGGTCAACATCACCACCGCGCCGTACCCGGCGTTCCCCACCGACATGCAGGCGCAGTTCACCGCGCTCAACTGCGTGGCCGAGGGCGTGGGCGTGATCACCGAGACGGTGTTCGAGAACCGCTTCATGCATGCGCACGAGCTGCAGCGCCTGGGCGCGGACATCCGCCTGGAAGGCAACACCGCGATCATCAAGGGCGTGGACAAGATGAGCGGCGCGCCGATCATGGCCACCGACCTGCGCGCCTCGGCCTGCCTGGTGCTGGCCGGCCTGGTCGCGGACGGCGACACCACGGTGGACCGCGTGTATCACATCGATCGCGGCTACGAGAACATCGAGGAAAAGCTCGGCGTGCTGGGCGCGCGGATTCGCCGCCTGCCGTCCTGAGCGAACGAAAAAGCCGGCGTCGACGCCGGCTTTTTACAGAAGGGAGTGCGCTGTCCGCGTGCTCCCTTTTTTTGTTTTACCGACCGGTCTTGTAGCTCACCAGCTGCAGGGTGAGGCCGCCGCCGTCGCTCTGCGTCAGCTTCACCGGCACCAGGTATTTCTGCGGCACATACCAGGCGCTGAAGCTCTGGTCCTTGTCGGTGCGCTCCACGCGCTGCGCCTTGAAGCTGCCGGCCGGCACTTTCACGTCGTCGTTGCCGGCCACCTTGAACTGCTGGTTTTCCACATTGCGCTTGACCGCCACCGGCAGGCTCACCGTCTGCTTGCCGTCGTGCAGGGCCAGGCCGATCGCATAAGGCGCGGTGTTGCGGTCGACCAGACCCGGCGCGGCGGCGTAGGTTTCGGCGCCCTTGCCGTCGTCGACGCTGACCTGGTTGGCGTTCCAGTCGACGCGGGTGGTGCGCTGCTTGCTCTTGATCGCCGCGTTCATGCGGTAGTCGTAGGCCACCGTCTCCGGCGCGTTGTTGTTCCAGCGGAAGCGCGTGGTTTCGCTGGAGCTCGCGCCCAGCGCCGCGGCCAGGCCGCCGGTGCCGCGGGTCTGGTTGCTGTATTCCCAGCCGAGCGCGGTGGACTTGAGGCTGATCACGGCTTCGCCGATCACCTGGTCGCCTTGCAGGACCTGGTAGGTCGCGGTGAACGGCGTAGGTGTAGTGGCCGCGAACGCAGTGGTGGCGGAAACCGCCAGCGCGAGGCCGGCGAAGAACTTGCGGGGGGAGGGGAGGATAGCCATGGCGGGGCAGTCTACGCGCGCTGGCTGAATGCCTTGTTGAGATGCGCCTTAGCGGCGGAGTTCGTCGCCGCGAAGTTCCAACGGCGCGGACAGTCGCTCGCCATCGAGCGCCACGCCATCGGGCGCCGCATAAGCCAATCGGCTCGCGGCAATCAATCGCACCACCGCCGGCAGCAGTCGGTGCTCGTAAGCAAGCAGCCGCTGCGCCAGCAGATCTTCATGATCGCCCGCCTCGATGCCGATCCGCGCCTGCGCAATCACCGGCCCGCCATCCAGCTCGGCGGTGACGTAGTGCACGCTGGCGCCATGCTCCAGGTCGCCGGCCTCCAGCGCGCGGCGATGCGTATGCAGGCCGCGGTACTTCGGCAGCAGCGAGGGATGGATATTGATCATCCGCCCGACCCAGGGATGCAGCGCCTCGCCGTCGAGGATGCGCATGTAGCCGGCCAGCACCAGCAGTTCCGCGCCGGTGGCTTCGATGCGCGCGAACAGGTCCAGGTCGAAATCGCGGCGCGACGGATAGGCTTTTGGATTCAGCGCCAGCCGCGGAATGCCCGCCGCCTGCGCAAGGTCCAGCGCGCCGGCGCTGGCCTTGTCGCTGCCCACCAGCACGAACTCCACCGGCAGCGTGCCCGCGTCGCGCGCGGCGATCAGGGCCTGCAGGTTGCTGCCGCGTCCGGAAGCGAGGACGGCGATGCGAAGAGGAGAGGACATGCGCGGGCCCGGGCGTTCGGGCCGCGCGATCGCCTTGGGATCGCGCGGCGATGAAGATGGAGAAGGAAGCGGACCGGCTCAGCCGATGTGCACGCGCTCGTCGCCCTGCGCGGCCACCACCTCGCCGATCACCGAGCTGGCGAGGTGGTGCTTGGCCAGCAGCGCCGAGGCGGCGGCGACGGCGTCGCGCGGCAGGATCACGGTGAAGCCGACGCCGCAGTTGAAGGTGCGCCACATTTCCTCGCGCGCCACCTTGCCTTCGCGCATCAGCCAGTCGAACACCGGCGGCAGCACGATGGCCGAGGCGTCCAGCGCCAGGCCCAGCCCGTCCGGTACCACGCGGATGATGTTTTCCTTCAGGCCGCCGCCGGTGATGTGGGCCATGCCGTGCACGGGGGCGTTCTGCAGCAGTTCCAGCATCGGCTTCACGTAGATGGTGGTCGGCGCCATCAGCGCATCGGCCAGCGTCGTGCCGCCCAGGTCGAGATCCAGCGGGCTGCCGGCGCGCTCGAGAATCTTGCGGATCAGCGAATAACCGTTGGAATGCGGGCCGGACGAAGCGACGCCCAGGATCACGTCGCCGGCCACGATCGCCTCGCCGCTCATCAGCGCGGACTTTTCCACCGCGCCGACGGTGAAGCCGGCCAGGTCGTACTCGCCCGGCGGGTACATGTCCGGCATCTCGGCGGTCTCGCCGCCGATCAGCGCGCAGCCGGCCAGTTCGCAGCCCTTGGCGATACCGCCGACCACCGCGACGGTGGTGTCCACGTCGAGCTTGCCGGTGGCGAAGTAATCCAGGAAGAACAGCGGTTCGGCGCCCTGCACCAGCACGTCGTTGACGCACATGCCGACCAGGTCGATGCCGATGCTGTCGTGGCGGCCCAGCTGCTGGGCGAGCTTGAGCTTGGTGCCGACGCCGTCGGTGCCGGAGACCAGCACGGGTTCCTTGTAACGCCCGGCCAGGTCGAACAGGCCGCCGAAGCCGCCCAGGCCGCCCATCACTTCGGGACGGAAGGTGCGCTTGACCAGGGGCTTGATGCGTTCGACCACGGCATTGCCCGCGTCGATATCGACGCCGGCGGCGCGGTAGGTGAGTGCGTCGGACATGGCAGGAACCGGCGTGGAGAAACGCCCAATGATAGACGCTGGGGGCCGGATTGGGCAGACTGCGGAGCGTTTTCCCCGCCGGCCTTCCGAGCTTATGCGCCTGTCCCGCCTGCTGTTCGTCGGCCTCCTGCTGGCCCTCCTGATTCCCGCCGTGCACGCCCAGGGCCAGGTCTCGCCCTATACGGTGACCGTGCCGGTGACCGACACCAGCGAGGCCAGGCGCGACGACGCCTTCAGCGTCGCGCTCAGCCAGGTGCTGGCGCGCACCGCCGGCGGCCAGGACCTGCGCGGCAAGCCCGGCTACGACGATGCGCTGAAGTCGGCCCCCGGCATCGTGCAGCAGTACCAGTACCAGCGCGCCGCGGGCGGGCTGGCGCTGCAGGTCAGCTTCGACCCGGGCGCGGTGCAGCGCGCGGTGTCCCAGATGGGCGTGGCCGGCAGCTCGGGCAAGCCGCCGGTGCTGCTGCTGGTGCGCGACACCGCCGGCAACGTGATGGACAAGGACGCGCTGGCGCCGCTGGCCCAGGCCGTGGCGCAGCGCGGCTACAGCGTGGTGCTGGCCGATCCGGCCAAGGCCACGGATGGTCCGTCGGTGGCTGCCGCCGAGCCCGACCAGATCTTCGCGTTGGCCCGCCAGTACAAGACCGGCCTGGTCCTGCTCGGCCAGCTGCGCACCGATGGCGCCGACTGGAACCTGGTCTCCGGCGGTCCGCAGCAAAAGTGGAACAGCACCGGCGCGCCGACCCAGCAGACCCTGATCGACGCCGGCAACGCGTTGTCCGACCGCCTGGGCAAGCAGCTCAACGTGATCGGCTCCGGCAACATCGCCGGCAAGCTGTGGGTGAGCGGCGTCGCCTCCGCGCTGGACTACGCCAACCTGCTGGCCACGCTGCGCGCCGATCCGATGGTGCGCGACGTGGTCACGCTGAGCGCGCAGAACGACGGCATCCTGTTTGCCGTCAAGACCGGCCTGCCGCTGAATGTGATGGCCGGCAACCTCACCGCCGGCGGCCGCCTGCTCGAAGCCGATGCCCATGCCGGCGCCGACGCCAGCCTGCGCTGGGTGCACTGAGCCGAAGGCGGCAGGGGAGCGCGGCGATGCCTGGCCAGCCGCAGCTTTCGCCCTGGCGTCATCTTCCCAACGCCATCACGCTGCTGCGCATCCTGCTGGTCCCGCCGATCGGCTGGGCCATCCTGGCGCGCGAGCCGCGGCTGGCGCTCGGCCTGATCGCACTGGCCGGGTTTACCGACGGCCTGGACGGTTTCCTGGCCCGGCGCTGCGGCTGGCAGAGCCGGCTCGGCGGCATCCTCGACGCGGCCGCCGACAAGCTGCTGCTGGTGACCTGCTTCGTGCTGCTGGCCGCGATCGGGCTCGCGCCGTGGTGGCTGGCCGCGCTGGTGTGCGGGCGCGATGCGGTGATCGCGCTCGGCGCGCTGGCCTGGCGCTGGCTGATCGGCCCGCTGCGGCCGCAGCCCAGCCTGGTCTCCAAGGCCTGCACCCTGCTGCAGATTCTTTACCTGCTGGGCGTGCTGGCGGCCGACCTGGGCTGGCCGGTGCCGCCCATGCTCCCGCTCGCATGGCTGGTCGCCGCGCTGTGCCTGGCCAGCGGCGCGGACTATGTGTGGCGCTGGTCGCGCCGGGCCCGGGCGGCGCTGCGCTGACAGCACGGCGCGCATCAGTCACACTTGCCTTCGAGGCCATGCCGCCCGGCAAGCCGCCCTCGCCACCTCCCACGACGAGTCGCGACGAATGACCCAGGACATTTCCCGCCGCTGGCAGATGCTGGCGATCACCGCAGTGATCCTCTACCTGCTCTGGCTGCTGGCGCCGGTGCTGATGCCGTTCGCTGTGGCCGGCATGTTCGCCTACCTGGGCGACCCCTTGGCGGACCGGCTGGAGCGCCTGGGGATGGGCCGCACGGTGGCGGTGAGCGTGGTGTTCTTCGTGCTGCTGCTGGTCACGGTCGGCGCGCTGCTGCTGCTGATCCCGCTGATCTCGCGCCAGGTCGATAACCTGGTGCAGAGCCTGCCGCACTACGTGGACTGGGTGCGCACCACCGCCTTGCCGTGGCTGCAGGCCAAGCTGCGCCTGGATCCGAACGCTTTCGACAGCGACCGCCTGGTCGCCGAGATCAAGGACCACCTGGGCTCGCTCGGCGGCGTCGTCTCGACGGTGCTGGGCAAGGTCACCCGCTCGGGCCTGGGCGTGATCGCCTGGATGACCAACCTGGTGCTGATCCCGGTGGTGGCGTTCTATCTGCTGCGCGACTGGGACCGCCTGGTGGCGTGGATCGACGACATGCTGCCGCGCTCGATCGAGCCGACCGTCGCGCACCTGGCGCGCGAGTCCGACCTGGTGCTGGGCGCCTTCGTGCGCGGCCAGCTGCTGGTGATGCTGGCGCTGGGCATCTTCTACGGCGCGGGCCTGTCGATCCTGGGGCTATCGGTGGGGCCGCTGATCGGCATGGTCGCCGGCCTGCTCAGTTTCGTACCGTACCTGGGCTTCATCGTCGGCTTCGGCTCGGCGGTGATCGCGGTGCTGGTGCAGTACGGCGACTGGAGCCACCTGCTGCTGGTGGTGGGCGTGTTCACCGTCGGCCAGCTGCTGGAAGGCTATGTGCTGGTGCCGCGCCTGGTCGGCGAGAAGATCGGCCTGCATCCGGTGGCGGTGATCTTCGCGGTGCTCGCCGGCGGTTACCTGTTCGGCTTCCTGGGCATCCTGCTGGCGCTGCCGGCGGCCTCGGTGATCCTGGTGGTGCTGCGCTATCTCAGCCAGCGATACCGGCATAGCGGACTGTATACGGAAGAAGGGCGGCAGGACCCGGTGATCGCGGAGATGGAAGTGGCGGTGGAGCAGGGCGAGGACGGCATCGAGGTGGACGTGAAACAACACACCCGGAAGGATCGGGACGACCCGCAGGCATGATTGGGCAGTTGAACGTGCCTCAATTACCCCTGGCGCTGCGCTGGCCGCGGCGCCAGCGCTTCGAGCATTTCCACGACGGCTCCAATGCAGCGACGGTCGCCGCGGTACGCGAACTGGCCATGACGCACGGCACGCCGTGGCTCTATCTGAGCGGTCCCGCCGGCAGCGGCAAGAGCCACCTGCTGATGGCCGCCTGCCAGGTCGCCAGCGCAGCCGGCCGCACCGTGCAGTACCTGCCGCTGGGCGCGATCGGCCAGCGCGCGGCGGCGATCCGCGGCGTCGCCGGCAGCGAGCTGCTGGCATTGGACGACCTGGGCGCCATCGCCGGCGACCGCGAGGCCGAGCACGCGCTGTTCGACGTCTATAACCAGTCCCGCGCCGAAGGGCTGGCGATGCTGTTCGCCGCCGAGGCGATTCCGTCCCAGCTCGGGCTGGGCCTGCCGGACCTGCGTTCGCGCCTGGGCGCCTGCCAGCAGGCGGTGCTCAAGCCCTTGGACGATGCCGAGCGGCGCGCCGTGCTGAAAGGCCAGGCCGCCGGCCGCGGCATCGAGCTGGACGACACCGTGCTGGACTGGCTGTTCGCCCGCTATGCGCGCGACCTGGGCGCGCTGCTGGATCTGCTGGACAAGCTGGACCAGGCCTCGCTGGCCGCACAGCGGCGCATCACGGTGCCGTTCCTGCGCGGCTTCCTCAAGGACCAAGGCTGACCGGAGCCGACCGGCGTAGGTTGGGGTGAGCCAAAGGCGAACCCCAACATCGGCGTATCCAGACGGTGTCGCATTGTTGGGGTTCGCCTGTGGCTCACCCCAACCTACGCCGCGGTGTCAGGCCTTGAGCAGCCCCGGCGTCGACTGTGCGCCGATGATCTGGGTCATCGCCTGCACCACGTGCAGGTTGCCCGCGATGATGTTGCCGCTGGCCGGGATGCCGTCGCGGCCGGCGAAGTCGCCGTAGCGGCCGCCCGCCTCGCGTACCAGCAGCACGCCGGCGGCCATGTCCCAGGGCTTGAGGCCGATCTCGAAATAACCGTCGTAGCGGCCGGCGGCCACATAGGAGAGATCCAGCGCGGCCGAGCCGGAGCGGCGGATGTCCTCGGCCTGGCCGAGCAGCACGCGCGTCATGTTGAGCTGGGCTTCCAGGTGCTGGCGCTGGCGGTAGGGATAGCCGGTGGCGATCATCGCGCCGCCCAGGTCCTCGCGCTTGCTGACGCGGATGCGGCGGTCGTTGAGGTAGGCGCCGTCGCCCTTGCTGGCGGTGAACAGCTCGCCGCGCAGCGGATCGAACACCACGCCGTAGACCGGCTCGCCCTTCTCGAGCAGGGCGATCGACACGGAGAAGTGCGGAATGCCGCGCAGGTAGTTGTGCGTGCCGTCGAGCGGATCGATCACCCAGGTCAGCGGGCCCTTGCCCATGGCACCGCTTTCCTCGGCGAGGATGGCGTGGCTCGGGTAGGCGCGGCGCAGTTCCTTGACGATCTCGGCTTCGGCCAGGCGGTCGACTTCCGAGGCGAAGTCCATGCGTTGCTTTTCGACGATATTGAGGCCGTCGATGCGGTTCATGTAGCGCAGGATCACGTTTCCAGCGGCGCGAGCGGCGCGCACCGCGACGTTGACGGCGGGTCTGGGCATGGCTTCGGCTTTTCGAAAGAACGGGGAGCGGCCGCGAAGTCTAGCAGGGCGGCGAGACGGCGGCCAGGGAAGGCGGGCGCCAGGCGGCCTGGAACGCCGGTTCCCGCTATCCTTGCGCCCCCTTCGCTGCCTGCCGCGCCGCCGCTCATGACCGATCTGGCCTCCCTCGTCCGCTTCGTCCTGGTGCGTACCTCGCACCCCGGGAACATCGGCAGCTCGGCGCGGGCCATGCGCACCATGGGCTTCGGCCGGATGGCCCTGGTCGCCCCGCACCGTTTCCCGCATGCCGACGCCTCGGCCCTGGCCGCCGGCGCCGACGACGTGCTGGCGCAGGCCGGCGTGCACGACGGGCTGGTCGACGGCCTGGCCGGCTGCAGCCTGGCCCTGGGCCTGTCGGCGCGGCGGCGCGGCGTAGATCTGGAGGAGCTGTCCCCGCGCGAGGCCGCCGCACGCGTGCTGGCAGCCGCCGGCCGCGGCGAGCAGGTGGCGCTGGTGTTCGGCAACGAGCGCACCGGCCTGGAGAACGAGGAGCTGGCGCGCTGCCACGCGATGGTGCGCATTCCCAGCGTGGACGATTTCAGCTCGTTGAATCTCTCGCAGGCGGTGCAGGTGATGGCCTACGAGCTGCGCGTGGCCCTGCTCGGCGGCACGGTGCCGGCGGCGCCGGTGCGCGACGATGCCGAGCCGCCGGCCGACGCGGCGCGCATGGAACGCTTCTACGAGCACTTGTCCGAAACGCTCGACGACATCGATTTCCACAAGGGCCGCGCGCCGACCACCATCATGCTCAGGCTGCGCAAGCTGTTCCAGCGCGCGCAGATGGACGAGCGCGAGCTGCGCATCCTGCACGGCATCTTCGCCGACGCGCAGCGCATGGCGCGCATCGCGCAGGACAGGGACAAGCAGTAAGCAGCGCGGTTACTGCTCGTCGTCGGCCGGCTCGTCGCGCCGCGCCGGCGTGATCAGCAGCTTGTCGATGCGCGCGCCGTCCAGGTCCACCACTTCGAAGCGGATGCCCTGCCAGGCGAATACCTCGCCGGTCTGCGGAATATGGCCGAGCACGGCCATCACCATGCCGGCGGCGGTGCGGTATTCATGCTCCTGCTCGCCGGGCAGGTGGTCCACGTGCAGCAGTTCGCGCAGGTCGTCGGTGGAGATCGAGCCGTCGACCAGCCAGCTGCCGTCCTCGCGCGGCACGATCGGCGCGGTTTCCTCGCCGCCCTGGCTCGAGCGCTGGCTGGCGCCGACCACGGCCGAGAGCAGGTCGTTGAGCGTGACCAGGCCTTCGATGTCGCCGTACTCGTCCACCACCAGGGCCAGCTGGGTCTCGGCGTCGCGGAACTCCTCCAGCAGGTCCAGCGCGCGCGCCGTGGCCGGCACGAACAGCGGCTTGGCCATGCGGCCGAACAGGTCCGGCGAGCCGTGGCGGAAATTGCGCAGCAGGTGCTTGACCTCGACCACGCCGGCCACGTCGCTTTCGTCGCCGCGGTAGACGGGATAGCGCGAGTAGGGCGTGTCGCGCAGCACTTCGTCGTTTTCTTCCGGCGCGGCGGACATGTCCAGCCAGGCGATGCGCGTGCGCGGGGTCATCACGCTGTCCACCGTGCGGTCGCCCAGGCGCAGCACGCGGTTGACCATGTTGTGCTCGTCCGCGTCCAGCACGCCCTGCTCGGCGCTTTCGGCCACCAGCAGGCGGATTTCCTCTTCGGTCACCGCATCGCGGCTGCGCTGGGCCACGCGCAGCAGGCGCAGCAGCTGGGTGCTGGAGAAGTTCAACAGCCACACGAACGGCGCGGCGATGCGCGACAGCACCAGCATCGGCATGGCCACGAAGCCGGAGACCTTCTCCGGCGCCGACAGCGCCAGGCGCTTGGGCACCAGCTCGCCGATCACGATCTGGATGAAGGAGATCAGGGCGAAGCCGAGCACCAGGCCGATCACCTTGGCGTAGGGCTCCAGCCAGGCGGCCTGGCCGCCGTGCAGGGCTTCGGCGATGTGGTCGCCCAGGGCGTCGCCGGCGATGGCGCCGGTGACCAGGATCACCAGGGTCATGCCCACCTGCACGGTGGACAGGAAATGCTCGGGGGCCTCGGCGTGGCGCAGCGCGACGCGGGCGCGCCGGCTGCTCTTGGCCATCTGCTTGAGGCGGCTCTTGCGGGAGGCGACCAGCGCCATTTCCGAGAGGGCGAAGAAGCCGTTGGCCAGCGCGAGCACGAAGACGGTCGCGATCTCGGTCAGCATCGGGGGGAAACGGTGGCGGGTCGGGGCATGCCGGGGAGTGTAAGGCCTGCCGGCGGCGGGGCGGAAAAGGGGGCAGGCTGCGGCCGTGCGGGGGCGTCCTGTAACATATCCGTCAAATTTCCTTTCTTCCCATCGACTTCCAGGCACTCCCCGCATGTTTTCACTGCAGACGATCTTCGGCAAAGGCGACAAGTTCTATGGCCTGCTCGAACAAAGCGCCGAGGCGGCACGGGAGAGCTGCCGCGCCCTGCACGAACTGGTGACCCACACCGACCGTGCGCCGGTGATGGCCGCCTTCGCCTCCGCGCGGGCGCGCGAGAAGGCGCTGGCCGCGCAGATCAGCGAGGAGCTGGTCAACACCTTCGTCACCGCGCTGGACCGCGAGGACATCGAGGCGCTGAACTCGGCGCTGTACAAGATTCCCAAGACCGTGGAGAAGTTCGCCGAGCGCTACGAGATCGTCGGCCCGCGCGTCGCCGACGTGGATTTCGCCCAGCGTGCGCAGGTGCTGGAGCAGGCCAGCGCGGTGGTCTCGGAGATGATCGGCGAGCTGCGCCGCGGCCTGCGCATCGACCCGGTGAAGAAGCTGCAGGACCGGCTGCAGACGCTGGAATCCGAAGGCGACCGCATGCTGCTGTCGCCGTACCGCACGCTGTACGTGGAAGGCAACGACGCGATGCGCGCCATGCTGGCCAAGGACCTGTTCGAGCTGATCGAGAAGGCGATCGACAAGTGCCGCGACGTCGGCAACATCGTGTACTCCATCGTGCTCAAGAACTCCTGAGGCGCCCGCGATGAGCATGGTTCTCGCGGTAGTGCTGATCGCACTCGTCTTCACCTACATCAACGGCTTCCACGACACCGCCAACTCCATCGCCACGGTGGTGGCGACCAAGGTGCTGACCCCCGGCCAGGCGGTGATCCTGGCCGCCATCACCAACCTGATCGGCGCGCTGTGGGGCACCGCGGTGGCCAAGACGATCGCTGCGGGCCTGATCGATACCAGCGTGGTGGCGGCCGGTTCCCAGCTGCTGATCTGTGCGCTGGGCGCGGCCACGGTGTGGAACCTGATCACCTGGTGGCTGGGCCTGCCGTCCAGTTCCAGCCATGCCCTGGTCGGCGCGCTGGTCGGCGCCGCGATCGCGGCGTCGGGCGACAACTTCGCCTCGATCATCTGGTCGCAGGGCGGCGCGCACTGGTGGCAGGGCAAGGGCGTGATCCCCAAGGTGGTGGTGCCGATGGTGGTGTCGCCGCTGCTGGGCTTCGTGATCGGTTTCCTGCTGATGGGCGCGTTGTACGCGCTGCTGGGCTGGTTCTCCGGCCGGCAGGGCTTCCTGCGCCGCTTGGGCCGCACCCCCTTCGTCAACAGCTTCTTCGGCAAGGCGCAGATCGTCTCGGCCAGCGCGATGGGCCTGGCCCACGGCATGAACGACGCGCAGAAGAGCATGGGCATCATCGCCCTGGCCCTGGCCGGCGCCACCGCGGCCGGCCAGTTCGACGGGCTGCCGTCGTGGCTGGGCTTCCTGCGCATCCACGGCTCGGCCACCGGCGGCTTCGACGTGCCGGCCTGGGTGGCGGTGGTGTGCGCGCTGACCATGGCCGGCGGCACCGCCGGCGGCGGCTGGCGCATCATCAAGACGCTGGGCCACAAGATGGTCAAGCTGCACCCGATCAACGGCTTCGCCGCCGAGGGCAGCTCGGCCGCGGTGATCCTCACCGCCTCGGTGCTGGGCGTCCCGGTGTCGACCACGCACAACGTCTCGGCCTCGATCATGGGCGTCGGCGCGGCCAAGCGCTGGAACGCGATCCGCTGGTCGGTGGTGGAGCGGATGGTGTGGGCCTGGATCCTCACCCTGCCGGTCACGGCCCTGCTGGCCTACGGCGGGGTGCGGCTGGCGCAGGCGCTGCTTTAAGGCATCAGAAGTCGTCGCCGCCGTCGGCGACGACCTGTTCCAGTTCGTCGCCCAGCGCACCCAGCTCGTGGATCACGCGCTGCAGCTCTTCGATGGAAAGCAGCTCGTAGGGCCGGTTCTCGCACAGGTGCAGGAAAGGCGAGCCGTCCAGGTCGGCCACCGCCAGGAAACCGACGCGCTGCTCCCAGTTGAAGCGCAGGCAGCGGCGCGCATCGGCGCCGGCCAGCGGGCCGATCGGGGTGGAGATGCGCAGGAAGCGCCGTCCGGCCTCGTCCTCCAGCTCAGTCAGGTAGATGCCCTGGTGGCGACCGCGCGGCAGCGGCAGGTCGAAGCTGATCAGGTAGGGCCCGTTGTGGCGCAGCTCATGCTTGGCGCCGATGTGCGAACGCACGGCTTCGAAGTGATGCATGCTGCGGCTCCCGGCGGAAGAACGGGTTCCGCTACTCTGCCACGACTTTGTGACGGCGCGCGCTAAGACTTCTTGCTATAGGCCGCCATGCCGTCTCACCTCGGTTACGCCATGAACGAAGCCCACGCCCGCATTTTCGCCGTCATCGCCGCCATTCCCCCGGGCCGCGTCGCCAGCTATGGCGCCATCGCCGCCCGCGCCGGCCTGCCGGGGCGCGCGCGTCTGGTCGGCCGCGCGCTGGGCGAAGTGCCGGAGGGGATGGAGCTGCCGTGGTTCCGCGTGCTGCGCTCCAGCGGGCAGATCGCGTTTCCGCCGGGCAGCCGCGGGTTTCGCGAGCAGTCGAAGCGTCTGCGTGCGGAAGGCGTCGAAGTGAAGAACGGCAAGGTGCCGCTGTCGCGCTTCGGGCTGGATGCGGATATCGACCGTGCGCTGTGGGGCATGCCGGGCGGTTGAATGCGCGGCGTAGGTTGGGGTGAGCACAGCGAACCCCAACGTGGCGTTCGTGGTGCGAGGTTCGTTGGGGTTCGCTGTGCTCACCCCAACCTACGCCAGCTAGGCCTACGGCGATATCGGAGCAGGCTTACACGACGAAACGCCTCAGGCTGAGAGCTGCCACGGCCGCATTTGCTAGCATTCGTCGGATGCCTTCCTCCCCCCTCGACATCCTCCACAGCGTCTTCGGCTACACCAGCTTCCGCGGCCAGCAGCAAGCCATCGTCGAACAGGTGGCCGAGGGCGGCGACGCCCTGGTGCTGATGCCCACCGGCGGCGGCAAGTCGCTGTGCTACCAGATTCCGGCGCTGCTGCGGCAGGGCACGGGCATCGTGGTGTCGCCGCTGATCGCGCTGATGCAGGACCAGGTCGACGCGTTGCGCGAAGCCGGCGTGGCCGCGGCCTATCTCAATTCCAGCCTGTCCGCCGAGGACCAGCGCGAGGTCGAGCGGCAGCTGCTGGCGGGCGAGTTGAACCTGCTTTACGTGGCGCCGGAGCGCCTGCTCACGGGGCGCTTCCTCGGCCTGCTGGAACGCACCGAGGTGGCGCTGTTCGCCATCGACGAGGCGCACTGCGTGTCGCAGTGGGGTCACGATTTCCGCCCCGAATACCGCGAGCTGGCGGTGCTGCACCAGCGTTTCCCGCAGGTGCCGCGCATCGCGCTCACCGCCACCGCCGACCCGCGCACGCGCGAGGAGATCGTCGAGCGCCTGGCGCTGCAGGACGCGCGCCAGTTCCTGTCCAGCTTCGACCGGCCCAACATCCGCTACCGCGCCGGCCTGCGCCACAACGCGAAGCGGCAGCTGACCGATTTCCTGGAAGGCCATCGCGGCGAGGCCGGCATCGTGTACTGCCTGAGTCGCCGCAAGGTCGACGAGACCGCCGCCTGGCTGGCCGAGAGCGGCATCGCCGCGCTGCCTTATCACGCCGGCCTGGATGCGGCCACGCGCGCGGCCAACCAGCAGCGCTTCCTGCGCGAGGACGGCGTGGTGATGGTCGCCACCGTCGCCTTCGGCATGGGCATCGACAAGCCGGACGTGCGCTTCGTCGCGCACCTGGACCTGCCGCGCAGCATGGAAGGCTATTACCAGGAGACCGGCCGCGCCGGCCGCGACAGCCTGCCGGCGGAGGCCTGGATGATCTACGGCCTGTCGGACGTGGTCACCATGAGCCAGATGATCGCCCAGTCCGAATCGGCGGACGAGCGCAAGCGCGTCGAGCGGCAGAAGCTGGAATCCCTGCTGGCCTTCGCCGAGGCCACCGAATGCCGGCGCGAACGCCTGCTCGGCGCGTTCGGCGAGACCTACCATGGCCCCTGCGGCAACTGCGACAACTGCCTGGAGCCGCCGAAGACCTGGGACGCCACCGTGCCGTCGCAGAAGGCGCTGTCGGCGGTGTACCGCAGCGGGCAGCGCTTCGGCTCGGGCCATGTGATCGACATCCTGCGCGGCGTCGACAGCGAGCGCATGAGCCAGCTGCGCCACGATCACCTGAGCACCTTCGGCATCGGCGCGGACATGGACGAGAAGCAGTGGCGATCGGTGTTCCGCCAGCTGCTCGCGGCCGGCCTGCTGGAAGCGGAAGGCGAATACGGCACGCTGCGCCTCACCCGCAGCAGCCGCGAGGTACTGACCGGCAACCGCCAGGTGCTGCTGCGCGAGGACACCCGCCCCGAGCGCCGCTCGCGCCGCCGCCGCGACAGCCAGCTGGTCACCGGCAGCAGCCTGGGCATCGAGGCCTACGAGCAGCCGATGTGGGACGCGCTGCGCGCCCTGCGCGCGAAGCTGGCCAAGCAGCATGGCGTGCCCGCTTATGTGATCTTCCACGACGCCACGTTGCTGTCGATGCTGCGCGAGCTGCCGGCGAACGAGGAGGAGATGGCTTCGATCAGCGGCGTGGGCGAGGCGAAGCTCAAGCGCTATGGGCAGGATTTCCTGGCGGTGATCAACGCGCAGGAGTGATGGGGCTCGGGAGGATTGCGAGCGCCTCCGTCATCCCGGCGCAGGCCGGGATCCAGTGGCGATATGTTGCATGGAACCCTTGGCGTCGAAGAGCCTGCTCTGAGGCTTGTCGCATGACCGAACAACGTCGCTACTGGATCCCGGCCTGCGCCGGGATGACGAGCATGTGGGGCGGCGACGAAATTGCGTTTGCCGCTGAAAAATGGCCTCCGCGCTTGTGCCGCGCCCGCCCAGCCCTTACAACGAATAGACGCGCCACGACGAGCCCGCTTGTCCCCACGGCGCCCCGCGCTCCCGCAGCGCCCGGGTATCCGCTCATCACCGGAAGGACCGCCGCCATGCATGACGCCCCTCTTATCGGCACCATCGTCGGCGGCATCGTGCTCGCCTTCTTCTTCGCCGCGATCGCGCACCGGCTGCGCCTGCCGGCGCTGGCCGGCTACCTGCTCGCCGGCGTGGTGTGCGGGCCGTTCACGCCCGGCTTCGTCGCCGACGGCCATCTCGCCCACCAGCTCGCCGAAATCGGCGTGGTGCTGCTGATGTTCGGCGTGGGCCTGCATTTCTCGCTGAAGGATCTGCTCTCGGTGAAATCCATCGCCATCCCCGGCGCGCTGGGGCAGATGGCGGTGGCCACCGTGCTCGGCATGCTGCTGGGCTGGGCGCTGGACTGGCCGCTGGTGCAGAGCTTCGTGTTCGGCCTGGCGCTGTCGGTGGCCAGCACGGTGGTGCTGCTGCGCGCGATGGAAGAGCGCCGCCTGATGGAGACCGAGCGCGGCCGCATCGCGGTGGGCTGGCTGATCGTCGAGGACCTGGCGATGGTGCTGGCGCTGGTGCTGCTGCCGGCGATCGGGGCGTCGCTCAATGCCGGGCAGTCGATGTCGTTCGGCGAGATCGCCGTGACCGTCGGCATGACCATCGGCAAGGTGGTGGCCTTCGTGGCGGTAATGCTGATCGTCGGAAAGCGGCTGATTCCGTGGCTGCTGCAGGTGATCGCGCAGACCGGTTCGCGCGAGCTGTTCCGGCTCGCCGTGCTGGCGATCGCGCTGGGCGTGGCGTTCGGTGCGGCCGGCCTGTTCGGCGTGTCGTTCGAGCTGGGCGCGTTCTTCGCCGGCATGATGATGGGCGAATCGAAGCTGGCGCACGACGCCGCGGAGGAAACCCTGCCGCTGCGCGATGCCTTCGCGGTGCTGTTCTTCGTCTCCATCGGCATGCTGTTCAACTACCAGGTGCTGCTGGCCGAGCCGTTGGTGGTGCTGGCCGCGCTGGCCATCATCGTGATCGGCAAGTCGGTGGCGGCGCTGGGCATCGTGCTGGCCTTCCGCAAGCCGCTCACCACCGCGCTGACCATCGCCACCAGCCTGGCGCAGATCGGCGAGTTCTCCTTCATCCTGATCGGCGTGGGCGTGGCCCAGAACCTGGTCTCCAAGGAGGCGCAGGACGTGCTGCTGGCCGCGGCGATCCTGTCCATCCTGATCAATCCGCTGCTGTTCAAGCTGCTGGACCGCGCCAAGGCCCGGCTGGATGCGCGCGCCGCGCCGAGCGAGGAAGCGCAGGGCGGCATCGCCGCGGAGCCGCTGCAGCCCACGGCGCTGCGTGGCCATGTGGTGGTTGCCGGCTACGGGCGTCTCGGCCAGCTGCTGGGCGAGGCCGTGCACGCCACGGGCGTGCCGCTGCTGGTGCTGGAAGAAGAGAAGGATCACGTCGATGCCTTGCGGCAGCAGGGCATCGAGACGCTGGTGGGCAATGCGTCGAGCGATGAAGTGCTGGACGCCGCCAATCTGCCGGAAGCGAAAGCCTTGCTGGTGACCTTGCCGCAGGCGTTCGAGAGCGGCGAGGTGGTGCGCGCGGCGCGGCAGTTGAATCCGGCGCTGCGCATCATCGTGCGGGCGGATTCGGAGGAGTGCCGCGAGCATCTGCAGAAGCAGGGCGCGGATCTGGTGGTGATGGGCGAGCGGGAGCTGGCGCGGGCGATGACCGAAGGATTGGCGCCGGCATGACACGATCGACGTAACCGGCGTAGGTTGGGGTGAGCGCAGCGAACCCCACCGTGGCGTTTGCCGTGCACGTCCGTTGGGGTTCGCTGCGCTCACCCCAACCTACGCCGGCTTTGCCGGCTTTCAGCCTGCCATCCGCCAGCGCACCACAGGCTCGTCCGGGTCGCGTCCATGCGTCAGCGCAGCCAGCTGCGGCAGGTAACGCCATTCTTCGAGCGAGACCGGCAGTCGTGCCTGCGGCCATTGTTCGCGCAGCGCAGCGAGCGCGTCTTCGGCGCTGTCGTGGCGTCCGGTTTCCTGCATGTCGAACATGCTGCGCCAGCGGCGTCCGTGGCGGACGATGCGGAACAGCCCTGCCTTGGCGGGGTATACGTATTGGGCCAGCATGAAGCGGTCTTGCCGTGGGGACGGTGTCCGCATAGCGTGCGCGTCGCCTGTGACCGGATCGTGATTCGACGAAGACGGCTTTGTGGCTTTTCGTGAGTCCGGCGTCAACGAAAAACAAACGGCCCGCAGGTGCGGGCCGTTCGAGTGTTGCCGGTGGCGAGGCTTACTTGCGGTCGGACGCGGTCTTGTCGCGTGCCGCGCGGAACTCCGAATCCTTGCTCCAGTCCGGCCACTGCTTCGAATTGGCCAGCTCGCTGCCCAGCGTGTAGAGAATCTGCAGGTCACGCGCCATGCCGGTGAACGACCAGCCCGCCTCCCACTCGTCCGATGGCTGGTGGTAGTGCTTGTCGGTGTAGTCGTCCTCGGCCTGCTTGCCCGCGGCCAGGCCGCCGTCGACCCAGTCGTTGCCCGAGCCGAACGAGATCGCCGGCACGCCGCGCTTGGCGAAGGAGAAGTGATCGGAGCGGAAGAAATGGCCCGCTTCCGGCTTCGGGTCCGGCGAATAGACCAGGTTCCAGCGCTTGGCGGTGGCGACCAGATCGTCCAGCAGGTCGAGTTTGGCGCTGCCGGAGATGGTGAAGTTACGCGCGGGGCCATGCGGGTCCAGGGCGTCGAGATTGATCACGCCCACCGTCTTGCCCAGCGGATAGAGCGGATTGGCGGCGTAGTACTCGGAGCCGAGCAGGCCCTTTTCCTCGGCCGTCACGTTGAGGAACACGATCGAGCGTTCCGGCTTGGGCGCGCTCTTGAAGGCGCGCGCCAGCTCGACCAGCGCCGCCGTGCCGGTGCCGTTGTCCACCGCGCCGTTGTAGATCTTGTCGCCCTTCGCATCGGGTGCGCCGACGCCGAGGTGATCCCAGTGCGCGCTGTAGATCACCGTCTCGTCCGGACGCTTGGCGCCGTCGATGCGACCCACCACGTTGTGCGAGGTGATCACCTTGCTGTCCACCTTGTAGCTGGCGGAGAAGCTTTCGCCCTTCAGCGTCACCGGCTTGAACTCGCGCGTCAGCGCCTGCTTCTTCAGCGTGTCGAAATCCAGGCCGGCGCGCTTGAACAGATCCACGGCGAAATCGCGCTGGATCCACGCTTCCACCTGCGGATGCGTCTCGGCGGGCTTGTCGCGCACGATGTCGAACATCGCATTGGTGTTGGAGTTCTTCACTGTGTTCCAGCCGTAGGAAGCCGGCTCGGTCTCGTGCACGATCAGCACGCCGGCCGCGCCCTGGCGGGCGGCTTCTTCGTACTTGTAGGTCCAGCGGCCGTAGTAGGTCATGGCCTTGCCGCCGAAGTCGCCCTTGCCGGTCTCGAAGTCGGGATCGTTGACCAGCACCACGGCGATCTTGCCGTGCAGGTCCACGCCCTTGAAGTCGTCCCAGTTGCGCTCCGGCGCCTTCACGCCGTAGCCGACGAAGACCAGCGGCGCGTCCTTGATCGACACCTGTTTGGAGCCGTCCATCGCCGCACGCACGGCGATCTGCTCGCCCTGGGTCAGCGTCTGCGCTTTACCGTCCACTGCCACCGACAGCGCCGGCGTGCCCGCGATCTCCGCGCGCAGCAGCGGCACGGCCTGGGTCCAGGCGCGCTTGCCGTTCTTCAGGTCGCCGCCCGGTTGCAGGCCGGCAGCTTTGTACTGCGCGATCAGGTAGTCGATGGTCTTGGTCTCGCCGGCGGTGGCGGGGCCGCGACCTTCGAACGCGTCGGAGGACAGCGTCTTCACGTCGGCCGAGAGGCGGTGCGGATCGAAGCTCGGCGCTTCGGCTGCCAGCACGGCGCTGGAGATGGACAAGGCGAGGAGCGAAAGGGCGAGTCGTTTCACGGGCGTTACCTGTGGGGAAAACGGACTCAATCATAGAGCGTGCGATACGGAGCGCGCGGCGATGCCTCGGTTTCCATTTGGATCGAGATAATCTCAAAGAGTCCTAGGGACAGTTCCTGCCGGATGGAACTGCATCACAGAATGACTGTGCGCAGGCTCCCTACCATTCGCGCCGGGGAGCACGTTCGACTTCCCGCGGCGTGTCGACAGGGGGCTATGGAAAGCAACAGCTCGACGCAATCCACAAGGCCGTGAGCGCCGCCTATTTCTTCTTGCCGTTCGCCGATCCGCGCGGATGGTTTGGTGGGGACGGATACCTAAGACAAAACGAAGCGCCGGGGCGTGAGCCACCGGCGCTTTTTTTTCAGCTGCGGTCCGGATCGGTGCCGGCTCAATCGGTGCCGATGATCTTGCCGGTATGCGGATCGATCTGCAGCTTGACGTCGGCGCCGGCCGGATTCTCCGCCTTGGCGCGCCACAGGCCGTCCTTGAAGTCGACGTCGTGCACGTGGGTGTAACCGGCGGTAGACAGCGAGGCGTGCACATCCGTTTCGCTCAGGCGCGAGACCTGTTCGTCCGGATAGGCCTCGCCGGTGCGCGGATCGACCTTGACGGTGACGCGCCGACCGTCCGCGCTCTTCGCCTGCGCGCGCCACATGCCGTCGCGGAATTTCAGATCGTGGATCTTCTTGTAGCCCTGCTGCTCGAGCTGGTTCTGCACCTGCCGTTCGGTCAGCGCGTCCTGCGCCATCGCAACCGGAACGGTCAGTGCCAGGGCGAGGCCCAGTGCAGCGGCCAATGAGGCGGAATGAAGCTTCATCGACGTCTCCTCTTTGCGGTGGGACGTTCGAGTCTTCCTCTACGGACCCAACCTGGGGTGAACGAGGACGTCGCGTGCACGAAGCGAAAGATGCGCTGAATAGCGCTCATGGATCCGTCGGGAGGAAAAATCCCGGCGGCGAGTCGCTCCGACGATCTCGCCGCCGCTGGCGTTCTCGCCAGTACTGGCCATCCCCGGCAGGCAGGAAAGGTGGCCCGCGACGAAGTCGGGCTGGCAAGGGGGCACGTGCAACACACCTCGCCGCGGGCACGTGAGCATGGTGCCGGGGCAGGTATCGCCGGTGAATCAGATAAGTCCTAGATGGCCTGCCGCAATCCAGCGTCGGATCAATGCATGAGCCGCTGCAGATACGTCACCACGTCCTCCTCCGGGAGGAAGGTGAGCACATCGTCGAGCTTCAGGCCGTACTTGCGCTTGATGCCCATGAATTCGGTCTTGGCCAGCGCCATGCGCTGTTCCGGATTCAGCTGGGCGAGTTCGTCGCGCGACAGCGGCGCCGAAGGCTTGCGGTCGACGGCTGCGAGTTCTTCCTGGAACTGACGCCAGATGTCGTCAGAAATGCGAGTGGGCATTGCTGCGGAAATTCTCATCGAGAGGGAGGGAAGGGAAGAGCCACATCAGCGGATGTTATCGATGGATGATGGCCTGGGCGCCGCGCACCAGGATGCCGCTGCGCGACTCGCCCGGATGCTCGGCGACATAGCGGTCGATCATCTTGAGCAACGGCTCCGGCACCGTGATGTTTACGCGGACGGCTTTCGCCGTGAGCCTGGACGTATCCACATCGATGACGTGCCAGACCCACTTGGCCGGCGGGAAATGCTTGGGGCCGCCTTTGGGATCCTTCCCGGAGACCAGATCGGCGACATTCGACGCGTCGGGAAAATCCTTTCCTTCGTTCACCATGTCTTCGATCGCGAACAGAATGGCCTCTTCGGCATTCCGCAGCGCTTCGTCCAGCGTGTCGCCAGCGCTGAATACGCCGGGAAAGTCCGGAACGACGACGCCGAAGGCGGTCTTATCGTTGCCGGTTTCGATGACGACGGGATAACGCATGGGTACCTCTTGCCGGTTTCAACATCCAGCTTGCTTCAGTATCGCAGCGACCAATCCCTTGCCCAGGTCCTTCTTGGGGTGGGGAATGATCACCGTAATGTTGGCCGCATTGCGGAGCTTATGGTGACTGCCGCGAATGCCGATGACAGCGAAGCCTCTGGACTTGAGGAGTTTGAGCAGGTCGGCACTGTTCATGGATTTATACACACGTAGTGTGTATTGGTCAACGGATGGGGACGAGGATCGAGCAGGCTAGAGGGACGGGCCGACCGATCCGCGCCACAAGCCGTTCTTTTGGGCTTGTGCTTACGTCGTCCTGGAACAGGCCGCGGTCGTGCAGGAATGGCGGCGTGACATTGGGATATGCCGAAGGCATCCGCGCATTCCCACGCCCCATGAAATCGACGACCGGGCTTCCAGTTCCAGCGTGCGATGACGCCAGGCGTTGCCGAATGCATCGCTTGGTTATCGCGCGGATACGAGACACAGGCATGCCACATCGCTCATGGATTGAGCGATCGAGTTTTCAGCAAGTGTGGGAGTTTTTAGCGCGGCTGCTTCGGCGTAACGCTGGAAAGCCGCTTGAAAATGGTGGCCGAGGACGGAATCGAACCGCCGACACGGGGATTTTCAATCCCCTGCTCTACCAACTGAGCTACTCGGCCAGAGTGCGAATGACCGCGACGGTCATCGGTACTGCGTGGAGCCGCGCATTAAACCGGAGTTCGCACCAGCCGTCAAGAATCCTGCTCCGGTGCGACATAGCCTTCCGGCCGCGCCACGTCGCCGCCGAACAGGAATTTCTCCATTTCCTCGCCGAGGAACTTGCGCGCCTTCGGATCCAGCGGATTGAGCCGGTATTCGTTGATCAGCATGGTCTGGTGCGCCAGCCATTCCTGCCAGGCCGGCTTGGAAATCTCCGCGTAGATGCGCTGGCCGAGCGCGCCGGGCCAGGGGGCGAAGTCCAGGCCTTCGGCCTCGATGCCGAGCTTGGCGCAGCGGACGGTACGGCTCATGCGGGATTCCTCTAGAGACTCAGCAGCAGGGTGCGCACGGGGGCGGGCAGGCCCAGCGCGGCGAGGTCGCCGGGGTCGCACCAGCGCAGCGCGGGATTATCGGCGATCGCCCGGTGCGCTGTCGCGCCGTCGAACAGCAGCGGCTCGACCTGCAGGCGGTAGTGGCTGAACACATGCACGAACGGAACGAGCGCCTGCGCATCGTCGATACGCGCCAGCTGCTGCGCCTTGCGCCATGCGTCCTCGGTGCCCGTGGCTTCGGGCAGGCTCCACAGGCCGGCCCATACCCCTTGCGGTCCACGGCGCTCCAGCAGCACGCGCTTGCCGGCATCGCGCAGCAGCAGCATCACGGTGGAGCGCGTCGGCACGGTCTTGCCGGGCTTGGCACTGGGCAGTTGCGCGGTGAGGCCATCGCGCTGCGCGACACAGTCCGCGGCGACGGGGCAGTCCGCGCATTTCGGCTTGGAGCGCACGCACACCGTGGCGCCGAGATCCATGATCGCCTGGGTGTAATCGGCGACGCGCGCCGTGGGCGTATAGGCGTCGGCATGCCGCCACAGTTCCTTCTCGATCGCACTCTGGCCGGGATGGCCATGGATGCCGAGATGGCGCGTCAGCACGCGCTTCACATTGCCGTCGAGGATGGGCAAGCGCAGCCCATGCGCCTGCGCCAGGATCGCGCCCGCGGTGGAGCGGCCGATGCCGGGCAGGGCGGCCAGCGCCTCGAACTCGCGCGGCAGCTCGCCGCCGTGCTGCTCCACGCACAACTGCGCGGCTCGATGCAGGAAGCGCGCGCGGCGGTAGTAGCCCAGGCCGGACCACAGCGCGAGTACGGTGTCCTCTTCGGCCGCCGCAAGGTCGCGCAGCGTGGGCAGCGCGCCGACGAAGCGCTGGAAGTACGGGATCACCGTGCTCACCTGGGTCTGCTGCAGCATTACTTCGGACAACCACACGCGGTACGCATCGCGCGGATGCTGCCAGGGCAGATCGTGGCGGCCATGGCGGTCGAACCACGCCAGCAGCCGGGTGGCGAAATCGTGCTTGACGGGTTGGCTCATTTCGGTGCGCGGGGCGTGGCGGTCTTGCTGTCGGCGGGCGTGGCCGCGGATGTCGCGGGCGCGACGCCGGCCTTGATGCTCAGGCCTTCGATGCTGATGCCGCCGGTTTCGAGCTTGGCGATCTCGGCGGTGCCGGTGCCGGGCGGCACGCTGAGGTGCGGATCCTGCGGATGGTTGAGCTGCGACCACCAGTCGGCCAGCGCCAGCGGCGGCAGGCGCAGATCGGCGTGATTGCCGGGGCCGTCGAGCTTGATCGCCAGCAGCAGCGGATCGACCTGGTTGGCCGGGGTCAGCACCAGCGAGGTGTCGTAGACGCCGGCCTCGGCGTGGTCGAGCTTGCCGCGCAGGCGCAGCGAGGCATCGGCGGCGCCGTGCCAGTGCGCCTCGCCGGCGAGCTGCAGGGTCAGCGTGCTGCCCTGCGAGAAATGCACGCCGATGGCGTCCAGCTGCAGCGTGTCGCCCTTCAACCGCGGCGTCGCGGACAGATCCAGCTGCAAGGGTTCGCCCGCGGCGTCCTTGGCGGAAATCGACAGCGGGAACGGCTGGCCGGAAATCAGGCTGCCGGCGTCGAGCGAGACGTCGCCCAGCAGCAGTTCGTTGCCGCGCACCAGGCTGCCGCGGGTAACCCGCACGCCGGCGTCGATGCGCGGGATCTGCGGCGGCTCGCTTGCGTTGCGCGGCGGCAGGCTGGCCAGCCAGGCTTCCAGGGCGTCCAGGTCCATGCGCGGCGAATCGATCTCCAGTCGCGAAATCGCCGTCTCCTTGCCCAGCAGCGCGCGCCACGGCAGCTGCAGGCGGCCGCGTGCGGCGAGCAGGATCGGCATGCCCGCGCCCTTGGCGCTGAGGGTCAGTCCCTGCAGCTCCAGCGCGGGGCGCGGGAACAGGGTGGGGCTGGCCGGGCTGGCCAGGTTGAGTACCAGGCCGGCATTGCTGGCCTCGCGCTGCAGCAGTGCGGTGAAGCGGTCCGGCTGCAGCAGCAGATAGAGCGAGACCACCAGCGTGAGCAGGGCGGCCAGCGCCGCGCCTGCGATGCTCCAGAGGGCGATGCGCAGCCAGCGCGGCAGGCTCACTCGCAGTTGCATGGCCGGGACATTCCTCAGGCTCCGATGTCCGCCGGCAGCAGGCCGTCCACATAAGCCTCCGCCTCGAACACGCGCAGGTCCGTGGCGCTCTCGCCCAGGCCGACGTAGCGGATCGGCAGGCCGAACTCGCGCGCCAGCGCGAACACCACGCCGCCCTTGGCGGTGCCGTCCAGCTTGGTCACCACCAGTCCTGTCACGCCCACGATCTGGCGGAACTGGCGCACCTGGCTGACCGCGTTCTGGCCGGTGGTGCCGTCGATCACCATCAACACTTCGTGCGGCGCCTCGGCATCGATCTTCTTCAGCACGCGGGCGATCTTGCCCAGCTCGTCCATCAGGCCGCCCTGGGTATGCAGGCGGCCGGCGGTGTCGGCGATCAGCACGTCGGCGCCGCGCGAGCGGGCCGCCTGCAACGCGTCGAAGATCACGCTGGCCGAATCCGCGTCCTGGCCCTGCGCGATCACCGGCACGCTGTTGCGCGCGCCCCAGGTCTTGAGCTGTTCCACCGCGGCTGCGCGGAAGGTGTCGCCGGCGGCGAGCATCACTGCGCGGTTCTCGTCGCGGTAGCGGCGCGCCAGCTTGCCGATGGTGGTGGTCTTGCCCACGCCATTGATGCCGACGGTGAGCACGACGTAGGGCTTGCGGCCGCTGACGTCGAGCGGCCGCTGCACGGGGGCCAGCAGCATCACCAGTTCCTTGCGCAGGGCGGCCAGCAGCGCGGCGGCGTCGGCGAACTCGCGCTTGTGCATGCGCTTGCGCAGGTCTTCGACCAGCGAAGTGCTGGCCTCGATGCCGACGTCGGCGGTGATCAGGGTGGTTTCCAGCTCGTCCAGCAGCGCGTCGTCGAGCTTGGGATTGCGGCTGAACAGCGAGCTCAGGCCGCGCGCGAAGGAGCTGCCGGACAGGCGCTCGCGCCAGCTGCGCCTGGCCGGGGCCGCTGCGGCGGCCGGGACTTCAAAGGGTTGCTCTTCGGTCTGGGCTTCGGCCGGCGGCGAGGCTTCCGACAGCGCTTCGCCGAGCGCGGGGTTGTCCAGCGAAGCGGCATCCGCGTCGTGCGGCATGTCCGCCGCCGGGAGCTCCGCCGGAGCGGGCGCGGCCTCGCCGGCCGGCGGCTGCGGTGGCGTCTCGGCGGGTTTCTTCTTCCAGAACTTGAGCATTGCGTTGGGGATTCGAAGACAATGCCGCCCATGCTACCACCCCGGACTTTTCCTCCCCGACTCCCAGCCACCGCCCGGCCGGTCCTGGCGCGGCGGCGGTTCATATGAGCGGCGCATCCGGGCGCATCCGCATCATCGGCGGCACCTTGCGCAATTCGCGCCTCGACGTGCCCGACCTGCCTGGCCTGCGCCCCACCGCCGAGCGCGTGCGCGAGACCCTGTTCAACTGGCTGGCGCCGGTGATCGCCGGCGCGCAATGCCTGGACCTGTGCGCGGGCACCGGCGCGCTCGGCATCGAGGCGCTCTCGCGCGGCGCCGGGCGCACGCAATTCGTCGAACGCGATCCGCGTGCCGCGCAGGCCTTGCGCGACAATCTTGTCCGGCTGAAGGCGGACGGCGGCGAGGTGGCGACGGCGGATGCCGGCGCCTATCTGCACGGCGCCGCGCGTCCGTACGGCGTGGTCTTCCTCGATCCGCCGTTCGCGCTCGAACTGTGGGAGGCGCTGGCACGGCGGCTGGAAGAGGGCGGCTGGCTGGCGCCGTCGGCGTGGATCTACGTCGAATCGCCGCGCGGCAAGGCGCTGGCGCTGCCGCCCGCCTGGCGTCTGCACCGCGAGGGACAGGCCGGCGAAGTGCGCTACGCGCTGCATCGCCGGGTGGCCTGACGCGGACTAGGCGTGGCCGGCGCACGGCTCTAAGCTACCGGTCCTTTTCGCCGCAGCGCCGAAGCCCACGTGAATCCGCCGGTCAATACGCGTCTCGCCGTCTATCCGGGCACCTTCGATCCGATCACCAACGGGCATGCCGACCTGGTCGCGCGCGCCGCGCCGCTGTTCGAGCGCGTGGTGGTGGCCGTGGCCGAGAGCCAGAACAAGGGCGGCAAAGGCCCGGGCTTCAGCCTCAACGAACGCATCGCGCTGGCGCGGCTGGCCCTGGCCGACCTGCGCAACGTGGAGGTGCGCGGCTTCGACTGCCTGCTGGCGGACTTCGTGCGCGAGATCCACGCCGGCGTGATCATCCGCGGCCTGCGCGCGGTGTCGGATTTCGAATACGAATTCCAGCTGGCCAGCATGAACCGCCACCTGATCCCCGGCGTGGAAACGCTGTTCCTCACCCCGGCCGAGCAGTACAGCTTCATCTCCTCCTCGCTGGTGCGCGAGATCGGCCGCCTCGGCGGCGACATCTCAGGCTTCGTGCATCCGGCCGTGCAGCAGGCGATGCGTCAGCGCCGCATCTGAGGGCGCTGTAGTTTGCCGGGGCCGCTCGTGTATGCTCCCGGCCATCCTGCGGACGGGACAGGCATGCCGTGCCGGCTCCCGTCGGCGGCGCCGGAGGGTCCCGTCCTGCGGGGATCCACGTCCAGACTTCCAAAGACTTCCAGGGTGACCACCATGTACAAGTACGCACTCCTTGCCGCCATCGCGCTCGGCTCGCTGGCGCTCGCCGGCTGCAACAAGGGCGAAGACGAAAATGCCGGCCAGGCCACCGCGCAGGCCGCGCAGGTGTCCAAGCCGACGGATCCGAACGACGCCAAGGCATGGAACTCGTACCTCGGCCAGATCGTGCAGAAGAACATGCAGGGCATGACCGCCGATCGCCCGTACCCCTACCTGGTCAACGCCGGCGACAGCGACGACGACAAGGCCAAGCGCGACCGCCAGCTCTCGAACGTGCAGGACACCGTGGCCCGCGGCGTGCTGCCGGGCAACATGCTGGTGTTCGCCGGTCCCGAGTCGGCCAAGACCGCCGACCTGATCATCGAAGCCTTCAAGGATGCCAAGCCGGGCTCGTTCAAGGACGTGATCGTGCTGTTCATCGGCGACAAGGCCGACCAGGAGCGCGTGACCACCGCGCTGCAGCCGACCGGCGCCAACCTGCGCTTCGTGGCGATGTAAGCCAAGGCAGTCCGTCCCGCTGCAAGAACCCGCGGCGTGCGAGCGCCGCGGGTTTTTTTATGGGGCGAAAGCGCCGGCCGGCGGCCGATTGTTGCGCCGCGGCAACCGGCGTTACCGTGTAAACTCGGCCGATGTCCCTGAAAATCCTCGACACCTGCGTCAACTGCGACGTCTGCGAACCGGTCTGTCCGAACAAGGCTATCTCGCTGGGCGAGGAGTACTACGTGATCGATCCGGCGTTGTGCACGGAGTGCGTAGGGCATCATGACGAACCGCAGTGCATCGAAGTGTGTCCGGTCGAATGCATCCTGGTCGACCCGGAGCACACCGAGACGCGCGACCAGCTCGAACTCAAGTACCGCCAGTTGATGAAAGAGGGGCAGGCATGAGGTTTTTGGTGAAGTTGCCGGCGCTGCGCGCCCGCGCCGTGCTGTTGGGCCTGCTGCTGGTCAGTGGTGCCGCCTGTGCTGACAGTCCGCGTACCGTTCCCGCTGCAGCCAAGGCCGCGACCGCCCAGAAGGGCCCGGGCAAGGCCGCCATCGCCAGCGCCAACTTCCACGCCACCGAGGCCGGCCTCGAAGTGATCGCCAAGGGCGGCAATGCGTTCGACGCGGCGATCGCCGTGGCGGCCACGCTGTCGGTGGTCGAGCCGGAAAGCTCCGGCATCGGCGGCGGCTTCATGGCGGTGCTGCATCGCGCCGCCGACGGCAAGCGGATCTTCATCGACGCGCGCGAGACCGCGCCGGCCGCGGTGAACGCCAAGGATTATCTCGCCGCCGACGGCTCGCCCAACCGCGACGCCGCGCTCAACGGTCCGCTCTCCGCCGGCATCCCCGGCGAGCCGGCCGGCCTGGCCTGGCTAGCGAAGCACTACGGCAAGCTGCCGCTGAAGGAGTCGCTGGCCCCGGCCGTGCGCATCGCGCGCGATGGCTTCGAACCGGACAGCCGCCTGCTCAACGCGATCGAGGAACGCCAGAAGGACATCCAGCGCTGGCCCGCCTCGGTGGCCAAGTTCCTGCCCGGCGGCAAGCTGCCGGCCAAGGGCGAGACCTGGCGCGATCCCGGCCAGGCCCGCACGCTGGAGCTGCTCGGCGAGCAGGGCCACGACGGCTTCTATCGCGGCGAGGTCGCGCAGAAGCTGGTCGCCGCCGTGCAGGCCGCCGGCGGCCACTGGACCGCCAAGGACCTGGAGAGTTACCAGGTCAAGGAGCGCGCGCCGATCGTGGTCGACTACCGCGGCTACCGCATCGTCACCGCGCCGCCGCCGTCCTCGGGCGGCGTGGCGGTGGCCGAGATCCTCAATATTCTTTCCGGCTTCGACCTCACCAAGCTGGACGACGCGCACCGCACCCACCTGGTGATCGAGGCGATGCGCCGCGCCTTCCGCGATCACAACGATTACCTTGGCGATCCGGACTTCGTGAAGATGCCGCTGGACATGCTGCTGTCGCCGTACTACGCGGCCGGCCTGCGCCAGACCATCCTGCCGGACAAGGCCACGCCCTCGGCAATGCTGCCGGCCAGCACCGGCGTCGATCCGGGCATGCACACCACGCATTTCTCGGTGATCGACCGCGAGGGCAACATCGTCTCGATCACGCTGACGGTGAACTACACGCTAGGTTCCACCTTCGTCGCCGACGGCACCGGCGTGCTGCTCAACGACGAGATGGACGACTTCGCCCTGGTGCCGGACAAGCCCAATGTCTATGGCCTGCTCGGCAGTGCGGCGAATGCGCCGGCGCCGGGCAAGCGCATGCTGTCGTCGATGACGCCCAGCATCGTGTTCGGCGCCGACCGCGTCGGCGTGATCGGCTCGCCCGGCGGCTCCACCATCATCACCCAGGTGCTGGAAGGCATCATGGCCTTCATCGACGGCAAGGACGCGCTCGGCATCGCCGGACAGAAGCGCTTCCACCACCAGTACATGCCGGACCGCGTCGACGTCGAGGATGGCGCATTCGACGCCGCCACCACCGACGCGCTGGCCCGCATGGGCTATACGCTCAAGCAGCGCTCGCCCTGGGGCTATATGAACGTGGTCACCTGGGACCTGAAGAACGGCAGGCTCGACGCGGCCAGCGATCCGCGCCGCCCGTCTGGGTTGGGCAAGGTGCAGTAAGCAGATTGCCGGTGCGCTGCAAGGGGGCGTACCGGCGCCACGAGACAAGTTGTAGGGCAGGGGATTCCCATGCAGTTGTGGTCGATCACCGGTAATTCTCAGCAACTGGACGGCGGCGCGATGTTCGGCAACGCGCCGAAAGCATTGTGGTCGCGCTGGATCGCGCCAGACGAACAGAACCGCATCCCGCTCGCCTGCCGCTGCCTGCTGGCCAAGGATCTCGACGGCCGCAACGTGCTGTTCGAGACCGGCATCGGCGCCTTCTTCGAGCCCGCCCTGCGCGAACGCTACGGCGTGGTGGAAGAGCGCCACGTGCTGCTCGAGTCGCTGGCGCAGGCTGGTCTCTCGCACGAGGACATCGACGTGGTGGTGCTCTCGCACCTGCACTTCGACCACGCCGGCGGCCTGCTCGCCGCGTGGGAAGAAGGCGAGCCGCCGGGCCTGCTGTTCCCCAAGGCCACCTACGTGGTCGGCGCCGGGCACTGGCGCCGCGCGCAGCAGCCGCATCCGCGCGACCGCGCTTCATTCATTCCCGAGCTGCAGGCACTGCTGGAAGACAGCGGGCGGCTGGAACTGGTCGACGGCGAATACGCCAAGGCGCTGGGCCGCTCCGTGCGCTTCAGCTATTCGGACGGCCATACGCCCGGACTGATGCTGGCCGAAGTGGGCGGTGTGGTGTTCTGTGCCGACCTGATCCCGGGGCGCTCTTGGGTGCACCTGCCGATCACCATGGGCTACGACCGTTTTCCCGAGGCGCTGATCGAAGAGAAGCGGGCGTTCCTGGAAGACAAGCTCGCCCGCGGCATCGAACTGTTCTTCACCCACGACCACGACTGCGCCCTGGCGCGCGTGGTGCGCGACGAGCGCGGCCGCTACGGCACCGCCGACGAGCGACGTGACGTCGCCGGGCTGGTGCGGCCATGAGCGCGCGGCAGTGGCTGGCCGGCCTTGCCGGCGCCGTGCTGGTGCTGGCCGGCCTGGGGCTGGTGGCGATGACCGAGCAGGCCGCGGTCGAGCACAACGTCGCGGCCGAGCGCCACGGCGGGCAGGTGCTGGACGTGCAGGGCGATACGCGTCCGGACATCGGCAAGCACCGCTACATGGTCCGCGTCAGCGGCAAGCTCAACGTGGTGGATGCGCCGCTGGACCCCGAGTTCAACCAGCGCATGTCCACGCCGGTGCTGATCCGCCACGTGGAAATGTTCCAGTGGCGCGAAGTGCGCGTCGGCAGCGACGTGCACTACGAGCAGGACTGGGTGGACCGCCCGATCGACGCCAGCCGTTTCGAGAAGCCGGCCGGCCACGCCAATCCCGGCGCCTTTCCGATCCAGGGCAAGCAGTTCGACGCCGGCCTGGTGAAGATCGGCGGCTATGCGCTGGCCCCCGCGCTGCTGCATGCCTTGCCCGGCGGCGACCTGGTCGGTCCGGACCTGAAGACGCTGCCGGCCAATCTCGCCGCCAGCTTCGCCAGCCACGGCGACTACCTGCTCACCAGCGCCAACCCCGAACATCCGCGCCTGGGCGACCTGCGCGTCAGCTGGGAAGCCGTGCCGGTGCAGGTGCTCACCGTGTTCGCGCGCCCGCAGGGCGACCTGCTGGTGCCCGCCAGCGATGCCGCGGACGGCAAGGGCTACGACGTGCAGGTCGGCGACCGCCGCCTGGTCGACGTGCTGCCGGACGTGCCGGAACCGCCGGTATTCGCCGTCGCGCGCCGCGTGCTCGCCGTGCTGCTGGTGAGCCTGGGCGTGTTCCTGCTGCTGCGCAGCCGCATGTCCGATCACCACGCGCCGCTGATCGCGCTGGGCGCGGGCCTGCTGCTGGCCGGCGCGGTGGCCGGCGTGATGTGGCTGGGCAAGGACCTGCAGGCCAGCGCCTACTGGTTCGTGCTGGCGGTGGCGGGGCTGGCCGTGGTGGTCTGGCGCCTGCACGCGAGGGCGGCTCATCACTGATCCCAAGTCGCTGACGCGAACCAGGCCTGATGGGAATCAAGGAATGACCGAGCAAGTGGATGTGCTGGTGGTCGGCGGCGGCATCAACGGCACCGGCATCGCGCGCGATGCGGTGGGGCGCGGCCTCAGTGTCTGGCTGTGCGAGCAGGACGACCTGGCGTCGCACACCTCCAGCGCCAGCACCAAGCTGATTCACGGCGGCCTGCGCTATCTGGAGCAGTTCGAGTTCGCCCTGGTCGGCAAGGCGCTGGCCGAGCGCGAAATCCTGCTGCGCGTCGCGCCGCACATCATCTGGCCGCTGCGCTTCGTGCTGCCGCACCAGTCGCACCTGCGGCCGGCCTGGATGATCCGGCTTGGCCTGTTCCTCTACGACCATCTGCAGCGCGGCCGCCGCAGCCTGCCCGGCTCGCGCCGCGTGCGCCTGTCGAGGCATGCGGTCGGGCAGCCGCTGCGCGACGAGTTCCCGATCGGCTTCGTCTACTCCGATGCCTGGGTACAGGACGCGCGCCTGGTAGTGCTCAACGCGATGGACGCGGTGCAGCGCGGCGCGCGCGTGATGACGCATACGCGCTGCGTCAGCGCCCGGCGTAGCGGCGAGCGCTGGCTGGCCCGCCTGCAGAGTTCGAACGGCCAGGTCACCGAAGTGGCGGCGCGCGCCCTGGTCAATGCCACCGGGCCGTGGGCGGTCGATTTCCTCGACGAAGTCGCCGCCGAAGGCCACGACCACGGCCTGCGCCTGGTCAAGGGCAGCCATATCGTGGTGCCCCGGCTGTACGACCATCGCTATGCGTACATCTTCCAGCAACCTGACCGGCGCATCGTGTTCGCCATTCCCTACGAGCGCGAGTTCACCCTGATCGGGACCACCGACGTCGAATACCGCGGCGACCCCGCGCATCCGCGCATCGATACGCAGGAGACCGCGTATCTGTGCGATGCGGTCAATCGCTATTTCAAGCGCGGTATCGTGCCCGCCGACGTAGTGTGGAGCTACAGCGGCGTGCGCCCCTTGCTTGACGACGACAGCGGCAAGGCCTCGGAAGTGACGCGCGATTACCTGCTCGAGCTCGAACAGGCCAGGGGCGCGCCGCTGCTCAATGTGTTCGGCGGCAAGCTCACCACCTTCCGCAAGCTGGCCGAGGAGGCAGTGGACCGGCTCGCGCCCCTGCTCGGCAACCGGGAGCCGGCCTGGACCGGCAAGGGCCATCCCTTGCCCGGCGGCGATATCCAGGACCCCGGACGGCTCGCCGAACAGCTGCGCGCCACGCGTCCGTGGCTGGGCGAGGCGATGGCGTGGCGGCTGGCGCATACCTACGGCAGCCAGTCGGTGCGCGTGCTCGGCGATGCTGCTTCATTGGCCGGACTCGGCGAGCACTTCGGCGCCGATCTCTACGCCAGCGAAGTGGACTATCTGCGCCGCTACGAATGGGCGGGCAGCGCCGAGGATGTGCTGTGGCGGCGCACCAAGCTGGGCCTGCATATCGGCGGGGAAGGCGCGGCGCGCCTGGCGGCCTATTTCGCCAAGGCTGCCGACGCGGACTGAGGTTTCGATACACGCACCGGGCGCGGGCGCCGCGGTGCCATCCAGGAGAGGGCAGGCATGCGGCAAGCGATCGGTGAATTGATTTCGGAAGCGCTGGCGATGTTCATCATCATCGGCCTGGGCGACTCGGTCGCCTGCATGTACGTGCTGTACGACCCCAGTCCCTACCAGAACGCCTACTGGGGCGTGTGCATCGCCTGGGGCCTGGCGGTGACGATCGCCATCTACGCGACGGCCTCGATCTCCGGCACCCATGCCAACCCGGCGGTGACCTTGGCGCTGGCGATTTTCCGTGGTTTTCCGTGGAAGAAGGTGTTGCCGTACACGGTCGCGCAGGTGATCGGCGCCTTCCTCGGCGCGGCCATCGTCTACGTGCTGTTCGGTCCGGTGATCGACCACTACAACCAGGCCCACGGCCTGACTCGCGAAGCGGGCGGCGCGGCGGGCGTGTTCTTCACCCATCCGGGCCTGGCGGTCACGCCGATGCATGCGCTGCTGGACCAGGTGATCCTGACCGCCTTCCTGCTGTTCGGCATCTTCGCCATCACCGAGCGCTTCAACGAGATGGCGCCGGGCGCCAACTCCGGTGCGCTGATGATCGGCCTGCTGGTCGCCACCATCGGCGCCTGCATGGGTTATCTCGAAGCCTGGGCGATCAATCCCGCGCGCGACTTCGGCCCGCGGCTGTTCGCTTTCTTCGCCGGTTGGGGCCAGTCCGCCCTGCCCAGTCCGGACAACTACTGGTGGATACCCATCGTCGGTCCGCTGATCGGCGGCGTGGTCGGTGCCGGTGCCTATCAGTTGCTGGTGCATCCCTTCCTGCCGGCCCGCCTGCGCGAGCTGGAGGCGGCGCGCATGGCCCAGGCCAAGGGCGAGCCGGCTGCTCCTTCCAACCCTGCGGCCTGAGCGAGGCGCTTCATGGACAAGACCTACATCCTGGCGATCGACCAGGGCACGACCAGCTCGCGCGCCATCCTGTTCGATCATGACGGCCATATCGTCGGCACGGCGCAGCGCGAATTCCCGCAGGTATTTCCGCAGCCCGGCTGGGTGGAACACAATCCGCGCGAAATCATGACCAGCGTGCTGGTGACCATGACCGAGGCGATCAACCAGGCCGGGGTGGATCCCGCGCGCATCGCCGGCATCGGCATTACCAACCAGCGCGAGACCGCGGTGGTGTGGGACCGCGAGACCGGCCAGCCGATCCACAACGCCATCGTGTGGCAGTCGCGCCAGACTTCCGAGATCTGCACGCGGCTGCAGCAAGAAGGCTACGACGAGCTGGTGCGCGGCAAGACCGGCCTGCTGATCGATGCGTATTTTTCCGGCACCAAGGTGCGCTGGATCCTCGACCACGTCGACGGCGCGCAGGCACGCGCCGAGCGCGGCGAGCTGCTGTTCGGCACCATCGATACCTGGCTGATCTGGAACCTCACCGGCGGCAAGGTGCATGTCACCGATTACACCAATGCCTCGCGGACCCTGATCTACGACATCTACAAACAGCAATGGGACGACGAGCTGCTGAAGATGCTCGACATTCCGCGCGCGATGCTGCCGGAGGTGAAATCCTCCAGCGAGGTCTATGGGCAGACGTTACCTAAGCATTTCTTCGGCCGCGAAGTGCCGATCGCCGGTATCGCCGGCGACCAGCAGGCGGCGCTGTTCGGCCAGGCCTGCTTCGAACCGGGTCTGGCCAAGAACACCTACGGCACCGGCTGCTTCATGCTGATGAACACCGGCGAGAAAGCCGTGCCGTCGAAGAACGGCCTGCTCACCACCATCGCCTGGGGCATCGACGGCAAGGTCGAATACGCGCTCGAAGGCAGCATCTTCGTCGCCGGCTCGGTGATCCAGTGGTTGCGCGACGGCCTGCGCATGCTGGGCAAGGCCAGCGATTCGCAGGACTACGCCGAGCGTGCGCGCGACAGCGACGGCGTGTACTTCGTGCCGGCTTTCGTCGGTCTCGGCGCGCCGTACTGGCGCAGCGACGTGCGCGGCGCGGTGTTTGGCCTGTCGCGCGGCACCACGAAAGAGCAGTTCATCCGCGCCGCGCTGGAATCGATGGCTTACCAGACGCGCGATGTGCTCGAAGCGATGCAGAACGACGCCGGCATCGAATTGAAGGAACTGCGCGCCGACGGCGGTGCGATCGCCAACGATTTCATGGCGCAGTTTCAGGCCGACATCCTCGACGTGACCCTGCTGCGGCCGAAGGTGCAGGAGACGACCGCGCAGGGCGCGGCGTATCTGGCTGGCTTGGCGGTGGGCTTCTGGCAGAGCCGCGAGGAGATCGCCCGGCGCTGGGCGGTGGACCGGGAGTTCAAGCCGTCGATGGCGCAGGAGAAGCGCGAGAAGCTCTATGGCGGCTGGAAGAAGGCGGTGCGGGCGACGATGGAGTTCACGCCGGACTGATCAGGGCCTCAACCCCTCAAGTCAGAATCCTTCTCCCACCGGGAGCACGCGGGGAGGGCACGTGGATGTGCCCTGCTTTGAGGAGCGAGGAAGGTGGCGGCAGCCGGATGAGGGTGCGGCCGGAGCGGTGCACATCACCCTTGCACTCCGCCCGTACCCTCACCCCAACCCTCTCCCGGGGGGAGAGGGGCTTTTCAATGCGGCTTCTGCTCCGCAAACGAATGCACATGGTCCGCCCAGCGGATCGCCTCCAGATACGCCGCCGCCATGCGCCGGATATGCTGCGGCGAGGCTTCGCCGCCGCGCAGCTCGCCGGCTTCCCAGCGCTGCACCTGGTCCACCAGCGGCGCGAACGGCCCCTGCTGGTCCAGCAGCGCCGAGCGGATGTCCGGCGCCAGCGGCAGATGCTGCAGCAGCAGTTCCATCGGCGCGCACATCAGGCTTTCCAGCAGGGAGAACAGGCCGGTGGTGAAGGCCATTTCGCGCTGCTCGCGCGACAGGTTCTGCGCCAGCTGTTCGCACATGTGGGCGCGGATCAGCGCGGCGCGCAGCAGCTCCGGCGGCCGGTCGTCCATGCCGCTGAGCGCCATGGTGCTGATCCAGTTGCGCATGCGGGTGAGGCCGAAGAAGATCGCCGCCTGCTCCACCGACTTCAGCTGGCGCGGCAGCGCGAAATAAGCCGAATTCACGCAGCCCAGCAGCTTGTAGCTGAGGATCACGTCGTTGCGGATGATCTGGCCGAGCTCCACCGGGCCGTTGCCTTCCTCGTCCAGCGCGCGCAGCAGGCGCAGCACGCTGAGCCGGTTGGCGCTGAGCACCGGCATGTCCACTTTCTCGGGACGCAGCAGATACGGCCCCTGGACGCCGGCGAACGGCAGGCCCATGCAGCGGTTGCAGGTGTCGTGGTCGTTCACATGGCCGGCCACCACGTGCAGGCCGCGCGCATGCAGCGCCTCGCAGCGCTCGCGCAGCGCGGCTTCGCCGAGGCGGCTGGCATCCAGGCGCACGTAGCGCGAGAGATCCAGCAGCACGCGCAGCTCGTCGTCGCCGGGCAGGTCGCCGGCGTCGCCTTCGAGATCGAGCAGCAGGGCGCAGCCGCGCGCCGACAGCTGACGCAGGCGCTCGAGCAGCAGCACGTCGTGAATGGCGCGCGGCGACACCACCAGGCCGATGCGCGGATGGCGCAGCACCTGGTCGGCCTGTTCCAGCACCAGCTCGCGCGGCAGGCGCACGAACACGCGGTTGCCGCGCGCCCACTGGGTGACCGAGCCGTCGATGATGGTGGAGAGCAGGCGATGGCCGAGCGCGCTTTCGCCCTCGCCGTCTTCCTGCAGCAGCAGCTCGTACGCCATCAGCTGGCGGTCGCGGTCGAGCATCGGGATGCGCACCACCGGCAGCGGCGAGCTGGCGGCGGTACCGGCCAGGGCGGCGGCGTGGGCTTGGGCGGCTTCTACAGCGGTATCGGTCATGGACACGTCGGCCAGCGATGGACCTGCAAGGCAGGGCCGTGGATTTCGCCCGCCATACGCGGCGGGTCCTTCAGAAGGGGCTGTTCAAGTTCAGGCTTCCGCCAGCGACAGCGAGCGGTGGTCGATGCGAAGGGTGCCGCCCGGGCCGTACACGCCCGATTCGGCGCCGCCGGTCAGTACCGCCAGGGCCTGGCGCACCTGGCGCAGGCGCTGCCCGACGATCTGGCCATTGCTCTGGTTGGCGTGCCGGCAGTCGGCGAGCGTGCTCATCACGCCTTCCCAGGCCGCGCGCTGCGCGGGCGTGGTGGCGGCGACGGCGCGCGCCAGCTGCTGGCGTTCGGCATCCAGTTGTTCAAGGCGATCCAGCTGCGCCTGCTTGTCCTGGCCGGCGAGATGCAGCGCGTCGGCGTCGGCCCGTTCCAGCGCGTCGCGTTCGGCGGCGAGCGCGGCGGTCAGCCGGGACGCGGCCTGGCGCATGTCGCCGAGTACGGCGTCGAATGCGTCGGCCATCTCGTGGCGCAGGTCGGCGCTCATGGCTTGCCGCTGAGCTGACCTTCGAGCGAGACCAGGCGGTCGGCGATCTTGCCGGCGTCGACGCGGTAGCTGCCGTCGGCCAGCGCCTGGCGGATCTGCTCCACCCGCTTGGTGTCGATGGCCGGGGCCTTGTCGCCTGCCGCCTCGGTCAGCGCGCGCGCCGAGTCGGTGAGCTTCACGCTGTCGTCCGCCTGGGCCGCGGGAGCGGTTTCGGTCGCCGGCTGGCTCGCCTGGGCCGGGCTGTTCTGGTTGCCCTTGGCCTGCGGGAGTACCGGCAATCCGTTCGAGGTAATGGTCGTGTTCATGGGGGTGTCCTTAAGGGCTTGTCGACCCTTCAAACCGGTTATCGGCGGCGGGCGGGTGAACTTTAGCGGGGGCGGGCAGGGTCATGGCAGGGCTTCCACCACGCCTGGGTCCCGCACCATGGCGTCCACGGTGCGGCCGGAGCTGTCGTTGCGCACGCGCAGGCGGGCGCCGGTGTCGCCACCGCCCAGCGCCACGCCGGCGGCGCGCACCTCGATGCCGTCCAGGCGGGCGATCAGCTGCACCCGGTCGCCCGCGCGCACGGTCTGGCGGCCGCCGAACGCCGCCGGCGCCAGCACCGCGCCGGCGCCCAGCGGGCGCGACAGCAGGCGGCCGGCGACCTGGTCCAGCTGGTCGATGTAGCCATAGCCCAGCCGGGTGACGTCGCGTTCCTCGCCGCGCACGTCGGCGGCGGTGACGCCGTCGCCGCGCTGCAGCGGCTTGTTCGCCACCAGCACGGCACGGAACAGCTGCAGCTTCACCGGCACCTGCATGCGCCAGCCGGTGCCGGGGCAGCGCACTTCCACGCTCATGCGCGGCGCGGCGCGTGCGCCATCGGGCAAAGAGGCCTGCCAGGGCTGCGCGCAGAGGGGCGGCTGCAGGCGCGTATCCGCCGGCTCGGCCTGGGCGACCACCCGGTTGCCCGGCTGGTCGAAATGCTGGCGCAGCCATTGCTCGGCCACCTGCCGCGGCTCGTCCGCCGCGGCGTGCGCCGTGCCCGCCGCGAGCAGCAGCAGGAGCAGCAACCATGGATGCGCGCGCCGGTTCATGCCTCGGCTTGAGCCAGCAACTGGCCGAGCTGCTGATGGATGGCCTCGCGCTCGCGCTCGACCTGGTCGGGCAGCTGTGCGGCCTGGGTGGTCTGGCCCTCGCCGATCAGCCGCACGAAGTTGTCGGCATGGCCGGACAGGCGCTGCCCGGCTTCGAGCAGGGTCGTCGCGGCCGGATGCCCGGCGCGCTGCGCGCCCAGGCGAACCAGGGCGCGGTCGAAGGCGGCGGTGTCGAACCAGCGGCGGTCCAGCGCGGCCGGTTCGTGCAGGGCCAGTTCCATCGCCTGGCGCAGGCCCTGGATCGACTCGCGCAGGCTCAGGCTCAGGCTGGCCACCGACGGCGTGTCGACATGGTCCAGCCAGCCCAGACACAGGCGATGCGACAGCACCGCGGCGCGGTCCAGCGATTCGGCCTGGCGGATCGCCTCCATGCTGCGCCGCTGCAGCGCGCCCAGGGTGGCCTGGGCGGCGGCGATGCGCGCGTTCTGCGCATCGCAACCCTGCTGCGAGCTCTGCACGCGCGCGGCGATCGCGCGCAGCGTCTCGCCTTCGCGCTCCAGCGTGCCGGCGGTATGGCCGGCGCGGTCCTGCGCGCGCTCCAGGCGCTGCACGCCCTGGCGCACGTCGCCGTCCAGCTGCTGCGAGAAAGCGCCGATGGAGGCGGTCACCGCTTCGATCTCGTCGGTGGCCTGGGTAGTCTTCTCGGCCAGCTGCTTCACTTCGTCGGCGACGATGGCGAAGCCGCGGCCGGCCTCGCCCGCGCGCGCGGCCTCGATGGCGGCGTTGAGCGCGACCAGGTTGGTCTGGTGCGCGATCTCCTGCACGGTGGAGGTGAGCTTGCGGATCTGTGCGACCTGCTCGGCCAGCTTGCTCTGGTTGCGGTTCATCGCCGACAGCGCGCTGCGCAGCAGGCGCAGCTGGCCATCGAGTTCGGTGACGGTCTCGGCGCCGTGGCGGTTGTGCGCGGTGGCCTGCGCCACTTCCCCGGCGGCCTGCTGCAGGGCCGTCGAGATCCCGGCGCCCTGCTCCGTCAAGCGGCTGACGCTGTCGCGCGCCTCGCCGGTGGCCTGATGCAGGGCTTCCTGGGCGCGCAGCACGGTCTGCGCCGTGCCCATGACCAGGCTCTGCTGTTCCACCGACTGCAGGGCGATGGCGGCCGGCTCGCGCGGCGCGAGGCGCGCCAGCAGCGGGGCCAGCGCCTCGGCCAGGCGCGGATGGCGGCGCGCGAGCTGCTCGACCCGTTGGGTGTCGCCGCTGGCGGCGGCCTGGGCAAGCTCGGCGAGGTGTTTGGCCGGGATGAGGGTCATGAGTGGAGCGGTCCTTGGGTCTACGCGTCTGCGTAGAGATCGTCTGGATGTGGCGGAACTTGAGGAAGCAAGGGGTGTGCCATGCCGGAGGCGAGCTGTCGGCCCGGTATCTGCCGGCCGGGCCATAAAAAACGGCCGGAGCTTGCGCTCCGGCCGTTCTTCATGGATTCCGATCCGTCGTTTTCGGATCGGTTGCCATCTTTCAGTACGAACGCCACATCGGCCGGCTGTAGCCGTACGAGGCCACGGGGCTCCACGGCGAATACACCGGGCGCGGCTGGTAGTTCACCGGCCGCCACTGCGGGAAACCATAGGACGGGTAGCCGTAGCCATAGCCGTAGGACGGACGATTCAAGGCCGTATTACCGTAGGACGAAGCGCTCGAAGGCGAGTACCCATAGGACGATGACGAATACCCATAGGAGAGCTGGTTGAAGATCGAATTCAGCAGCTGCTGCACGAAGCTGTCCACGGATTCCTGACGGCTCGGCTTCGTTTCCTCGGCAGGCTTGGCCGGTTCCACCGGCTTCGTTTCCGCGACGGGCTTGGCCGGTTCGACCGGCTTTGTCTCCGCGACGGGCTTGGCCGGTTCGGCCGGCTTCGTCTCCGCGACGGGCTTGGCCGGTTCGGCCGGCTTCGTCTCCGCGACAGGCTTGGCGGGCTCGACCGGCTTCGTCTCCGAGACAGGCTTGGCCGGTTCGACCGGCTTCGGCTTCTCGGTTGTCGGCTCCGACCACGAGTTACGGCCCGGCACGCCTGCCGGCCGGGAACCGTTGTTGCCCTCGCTGATGATCGTGGAGAAATTGATGGCGGTATTGCGTCCGGCCGCAAACCACGCATCGCTGGTGGAACGGAACTCCTTGCCCTTGGTGCTGACATCGCGCTTCGCAGCGATGATGCCGTCGTTGGTCAGCGAGGTAGCCACGGCCAGCTGGATGTCGCGATCCGACTTCAACTCACCGCCGGCCTTGACATGCATCGCCCCGCCGCTCTTCATGTCGAGCGTGTTGTCAGCCTTGATCTTGCCGGCGATATTCACGCCAACGCCGGTTTCCGTGCCCACCATGCGAATGGCATTGGCATACATGCCGCCCATGGAGCCCACGTCCAGGGCCACCGTCGGAGCAGTGCCCTCGCCATCGATACCGCTGATGGAGTCTGCGGCGTCGCCGTAGGCCGCCTTGTTGTGGCCGATGACCAGGCGCAGATTCCTGGCCTTCAGTTGCGCATTCAGCTCGATGCTGCGCGCCATCAGGTCCGCCATTTCCACGCCGCTGGCATCGATGCCCTTGCCGGAGATGCTGATGACGCCCCTGGCCACGTCGATCGAGGCCACCTTGCCGGCGGCATCCAGCTGCGGGGTGCCGGTGGTGAGCGTCACGCGCGAGGCATTGATGAAGCTGGCGCCGTTGGCGGTGATGCCATTGGGGTTGGCAACGATCAGCGCCGCCTGCCGGCCCGCGATTTCCAGCGCGCCGTTCAATTGCGACTTGGCGTTGCCGGTCACCTCCGCAATGATGACGCTGGCCGCGCCGCCGGCGAGGTTGCCGTTGCCGGCGATCTGGCCGGCCAATTGCGAGGTGGCGGCGGTGCCACTGTTATTGAGCACCACACCCTGCGCGCCGACGTCGAACTGGCCGAACTGGTTGTGCGATACGCCCGCGCCGTTCGGCTTGACGATCTCCACCACCGGTACGTTGCCGACCTGGCCTACCGACGGACCGCCGGAAGCGGATACGACCGCCGCCATCGAGCTGATCGGCAAGGCCAGGGCCATGGCCGCGTACAGCTCCCGGCGAGACAGAATGTTTTTGTTCTTTATTGCCATATGAGTGCCTATTGCTGAATACCCCTCTTGGCCGGCCGCCATCCCTGGCCTGCCGGAATACGCAGCCGTCCATGGTGGACGGCCAAAAAAGAGCGGGGGGCCTCAGAGCCGGGCGGTCATCCGCAACGACACATTGAAGCCGCCGTCCGACCACGCCTTGGGCTTGCTCAACACGCGGCCGGCCGACAGGTCGTAACCGAAACGGGCCACCTGGCCGCGCAGACCCAGGCTCACGCTGCTGAAGTGCTGGCTGCCCCCATTCGCCAGCGAGGGTCCGCTGAGCCGGGCGGCATCCGCACCAAGGTATGGATTGCCCAGCTTGCTGCCGCTGTTCCACACCACGTCGTTGTGCGAAACCCAGCCGTTCTCGCCGATGAACACGTAGCGGCCGTCGAAGCCGCGCATCGCATAGCGGCTGCTGATCGACAGGTATTGCGTCCACGGCAAGGGCGTGAATGCATGCTGGCCGGAGAGGGTGCCTTCGTAGGTGAAGCGCTTGCCGCCGATGGCGAACGGAGCATTGATGCTGAGGCTGGCGGAAGCCAGTCGATAGCGGCCGTTCCAGTGGGGCTGGCCGGCGACGTAACCGGGGCGTGCAGACCAGTCAGGCAGGCCGCCGCGCAGCTCGGCACTGGCCTGCAGAGTGGTCTGGCCCAGATAGCGCAGGTAGTCGTAGCTCACCGCATAGCCGGTGATGTCGCGCCTCTGCACGTCCAGCCTTGTGCTGCCGAGCTTGCCGGAATCGATCCGGCGATTGAGCTGCAGCTTGACCGTGCTGCGGCTGCGCGAGCTGCGGGCGACCACCCGGTCGACGCCCAATTGCACCAGCCGCGTCTTGTTGGCGTAGGCGATTTGCCCGCCTTGCAGCAGGTCGACCGTCTGCCGCGAGGACGAACCGCTGGCGCCGAGCGAGACGTTCCAGTAGCCCACCGGCATCGACCAGTTCAGGCCCAGTCCGCGCGACATCTGTCGACGATTGCCGACATTGAGGTTGTTGCTTTGCGTGAGCAGCAGTAGATCGTCGCGGCCCAGCGGAGCATCCACGATGCCGATCAGGCCGAGCTGGTTCTGGCCGGTGGCGTCCTGGCCGTCGTTGTCGGCGGTCAGCACCGCATGCCAGCGCTCCTTGCTGCGCTGCCGGTCGACCACGATGTCGCTGGTGCCGATGTCGCTGCCGGGTGTCAGGGTCAGGTTCGCCTTTGACTGGCCGGGTACGCGGCGCAGGTTTTCCAGGGCCTGGTCGAGATCGCGCAGGTTAAGCAGGTCGCCTTGGCGAAACGGCAGGGCGTTGCGCGCCTGCAGCGGTTGGCCCGTGGTCTTGTCGATCAGCTTGCCGACCCGGCTTGGAATCACCTGGATGGCGATCCGGCCATCGGCTGGCCGCTGCTCGGGAATGAGCACCATGCTGGTGACATAACCGCGCTCGATCAGCTGGCCGCCCAGATAGCGCCGCAGTTCCTGCAGTCCCTTCGGACCCAGGCACATGCCGCGAAGCGAAACGGTACCCGGCAGCCAGGGGAAGGGCCGGATGTCGTTCCAGTCCACGTCGGTCGCTACCGTGCAAGCTGTTTCGGCCGGTGCGGCAAAGGCCGCATGCCGGCGCGTCGCCGCGCCCTTGAGCACGCGGCTGTTCTGCTCCACGGCATCCTGTGCGCTGTCCATTTCCCGCCGCAGGCGCCGCTCCACTTCCTGCCCTTGCTGCACGGGTGCCGCGTCCTGCGCCTGGGCCATGCCGGCGCAGGCCATGCCACAGGCCAGCGCAAGCGCCAGGCTGGAATGGTGTAGGAAGAGACCGCGGCGCATGAGGGGGCGTTGGACATCGGGACAGCCAAAAGTCTGTGGCGACACGCCGCTCAATCCTTAATGAATGTTCAAAGGGCGGCGCAGTGTGCGAGAGCGGTTGGTGACAGGCGTCCGGATTTTTCCGGACTTGGCGACCTCCGCCGATGCCCTTGGATCAGCCGCGCCTGACTGCGTCGGAATTCCGACGCGCTCGGCGGATGGATTTCGCCGCATCCCTGCAAACCCAGTCCCCACAAGGCTTCGCGAGGCCATGGCATGCGTTTTGCTCAAGACCTCCGGCGGACTTTCCGCGCGGAGCTTTCAGGCCATGAGCCAGATCAACGACAAGCTGTTCGGCATCCACACCCAGGCGCTGGGCCTGTGGCAGAAGCGTGCGGAAGTGCTGGCGGGGAATCTGGCGAACGCGGATACGCCGGACTACAAGGCGCGCGACGTGGATTTCCGCCAGGCCCTGATGAGCGCCGGCGCCGACGGCAAGCTGCCGCTGGCGGCGACGGAAAGCGGACACATCGATCCGGCCATGCAGGCGAACGACCAGCTCGCCTATCGCGTGCCCTTGCAGCCCAGCATGGACGGCAACACGGTCGACACGCAGGTCGAGCAGGCGAACTTCGCCGCCAACAGCGTGCACTACCAGGCCAGCCTGTCCTTCATCACCGCGCAGATCCACATGCTGCGCACCGCCATCACCGGAGGGCAGAGCTGATGTCGCTGTTCAAGATCTTCGACGTCGCCGGCTCCGGCATGGCGGCGCAGTCGCTGCGGCTCAATACCGTGGCCAGCAATATCGCCAATGCCGACAGCGTGGCCGGCTCGCCGGAAGCGGCGTACCGCGCCAAGGAACCCTTGTTCGCCACCGTGCAGCGCAACCTCGCCGCCAAGGACCAGGAGGGCGCGCAGGGCGTGCAGGTACTCGGCGTCACCGAGAGCCAGGCGGCGGTGGAGAGCCGCTACGAGCCGGGCAATCCGCTCGCCGACGGCGACGGCTACATCTATGCCAGCAACGTCAATCCGGTGGACGAGCTGGTCAACATGATTTCCGCCTCGCGTTCGTACCAGAACAACGTCGAGGTGATGAACAGCACGCGTCAGCTCATGCAGAAGACGCTGGACCTAGGCAAGTAAGGCGGAACCGACGACATCATGGCCGACATCGCGATCAATAACACCACCGGCTCCTCCGCTTCGCAGGCGGTGCAGAGCAGCAAGGGCAGCACGCTGAGCCAGGCGGATTTCCTCAGCCTGCTCACCCAGCAGATGCGCAACCAGGATCCGACCCAGCCGATGGATTCCTCGCAGATGGTCAGCCAGCTCGCGCAGATCGCGCAGGTCTCGGCCACCCAGTCGCTGCAGACCTCGTTCGACACCTTGAGCACCGCGCTGCAGGGCAACCAGCTGCTGCAGGCGAGCGACCTGGTCGGACGCAATGTCACCGTGCCGTCCAATGCCGCGAAGCTCGAGGGCACCGCTGGCGTCGACGGCGCGATCAATGTCGGCACCGGCGGCCAGACCGCCTCGGTGCAGATCGTCGACACCGCCGGCAACGTGGTGCGCACCATCGACCTGGGCAAACCCGACGTCGGCCTGGCCGACTTCCACTGGGACGGCAAGGACGAGAACGGGCAGCCGCTGCCGGACGGCACCTACGGCATCAAGGCGCAGGTCGGCACCACCGCGGTGCAGGCCTATGTCAGCGGCAAGGTCGACAGCGTCGGCATGGCGGGCGAGCAGGGCGCTTATCTGCAGGTCGCCGGTTTCGGCGGCGTGCTGTTGAACCAGGTCGCACGCATCGACTGATCCATCGGGGGCCGGGCGGCCCGCACACACAGTCTCCACAGGGGAGCAGCAGCATGGCATTCAACATCGCACTCAGCGGACTGAAGGCGGCCTCTTCGGATCTCGAAGTCACCGCCAACAATATCGCCAACACCTCCACTACCGGCTTCAAGGGTTCGCGCGCCGAATTCGCCGAGCTCTACAGCGTGGCCGGCAAGAACTTGAGCGCCACCCAGGTCGGCAGCGGCGTGCGCCTGACCAACGTGGCGCAGCAGTTCACCGCCGGCAACGTGGAGAACACCAACAACGCGCTGGACTTCGCCATCAGCGGCGACGGCTTCTTCACCGTCAAGGACGGCAAGGGCCTGTCCTACACCCGCGCCGGCGCGTTCCGCCAGGACGCCAACGGCTACGTGGTGAACAGCGCCGGCCAGAACCTGCAGGTGTTCCCGCCGAACAATGCCGGCGGCTTCGACACCAGCACCATGACCGACCTGCGCCTGGTCACCTCGCAGAACGCGGCCAAGGCTACGAGCAGCGTGCAGATGGCGCTGAACCTGCCGTCGGATGCCACGCCGCCGGCCAACGCCTTCGACCCGAAGGACGCCACCAGCTACAACCAGGCCACCCCGTTCACCGCCTACGACTCGCTCGGCGCCACCCACAACGGCACCGTGTACTTCGTGCGCAACGCCGCGGCCAATACCTGGGACGCGCATCTGTTCATCGACGGCAAGGACACCGGCGCCACGCAGCAGCTGAGTTTCACCAGCACCGGCGCGCTGTCCACGCCGGCCGGCGGCAAGCTGACCTTCCCGGCGATCAGCGCCAGCCCGGGCTCCGATCCGATGGCGATCACGCTGGACGTGACCAAGGCCACCCAGTTCGGCAACAACTACGCGGTGACCTCGATCAGCCAGGACGGTTATCCGACCGGCACGCTGTCGAGCATCGACGTGTCCAGCGACGGCGTGGTGCAGGCCAAGTTCTCCAACGGCCAGTCGCAGTCGCTCGGCCAGCTGGCGCTGGCGAACTTCGCCAACCCGCAAGGCTTGCGCCAGATGGACAACACCAACTGGGCCGCGTCGTACGACTCCGGCACGCCGGTGATGGGTGCGGCCGGCAACGGCAACTTCGGCAATGTGCAGTCCGGTGCGCTGGAAGCCTCCAACACCGCCGACCTCACCGCCCAGCTGGTGAACATGATCAAGGCGCAGCGCAACTACCAGGCGAACGCGCAGGTGATTTCCACCGACGACAAGCTGACCCAGACCATCATCAACATCCGGAACTGATGAAACGCACGGACAGGGCGCGACCCAAGCACGCCCTGTCCGCCGTTTCCTGATCCCCGGGAGAAGCCATGGACCGTTCCATCTACGTAGCCATGACCGGCGCCACGCAAATGATGCGTGCGCAGACCGAAGTGGCGCACAACCTGGCCAACGCCGACACGGTCGGCTTCAAGGCACAGATGTCCGCGTTCAAGCCGCTGCCCGTGCAGGGCCAGGGGCTCGGTTCGCGCATCAACGGCGTGGCGCAGGGCATCGGCTGGGACATGCATGCGGGCGCGCAGATGGACACTGGCCGTCCGCTCGACGTGGCGGTGCAGGGCGACGGCTGGATGGCGGTGCAGAGTGCGGACGGCGGCGAAGGCTATACCCGCGCCGGCCAGCTGCAGCTCACCGCCGACGGCCTGCTCACCGATGCGCGCGGCAATCCCGTGCTGGGCGACGGCGGTCCGATCACGGTGCCGGACGCGACTCAGGTCAGCATCGGCGCCGACGGCACCATCTCGGTGGTGCCGAAGGGCCAGGGACCGGATACCTCCTCGGTGATCGGCAAGCTCAAGCTGGTCAAGCCCGCTTCCGATCAGCTGCAGCTGGGCGACGACGGCCTGATGCATCTTGCCGGCGGCGGGGTGGCGCCGGCCGACGAGACGGTGACGGTGAAGGCCGGCGCGCTTGAATCGAGCAACGTGAATCCGTCGCAGACGCTGGTGCAGATGATCCAGCTCTCGCGCCAGTACGAATTGCAGGTGCGCGCCATCCGCACCGCGGACGACAACGCCCAGTCGGCCACGCGCCTGCTGCAGGTGGGTTGACCGAAGTTTCTTGAAGCGGCCAAGGCCGCGCGGAGAGTCGAATGTTTTCTTCCCTGTGGGTCGCCAAGACCGGTCTGGATGCGCAGCAGACGCGCATGGACGTGGTCTCCAACAATCTCGCCAATGCCAACACCACCGGCTTCAAGAGCTCGCGCGCATCGTTCCAGGACCTGATGTACCAGAACCTGCGCCAGCCCGGCGGCCAGACCACCGAGCAGACGCAGTCGCCGTCGGGCCTGATGCTGGGCACCGGCGTGCGCGTGGTCGGCAGCGAGAAGCTGTTCACCCAGGGCAACCTGCAGCAGACCGGCAACTCGCTGGACCTGGCCATCCAGGGCCGCGGCTTCCTGCAGGTGACCCAGCCCGACGGCACCGTGGCCTATACGCGCGACGGTTCGCTGCACCTGGACCAGAACGGCCAGATCGTCACCGCCTCCGGCTACCAGCTGGATCCGGCCATCGTGATCCCGCAGAACGCGCAGAGCGTGACCATCGGTACCGACGGCACGGTCAGCGCCACGCTGTCGGGGCAGGCCGCGCCGCAGCAGATCGGCACCATCCAGCTGGCCGACTTCATCAATCCCGCCGGCCTGCAGCCGAGCGGCGACAACCTCTATCTGGAAACCGCCTCCAGCGGCGCGCCGCAGATCGGCCAGCCCGGCCTCAACGGCCTGGGCACGGTGGCGCAGGGTTCGCTGGAAAGCTCGAACGTCAACGTGGTCGAGCAGATGGTGGACATGATCGAAACGCAGCGCACCTACGAGATGAATTCCAAGGCGATCTCCGCCGCGGATTCGATGCTGCAGTTCCTCACCAACAAGACCTGAGCACGACCATGTCGAACTTCCGTCGCCTGCGCCTGTGCGGCGCCATCCTCGCCATGGCCCAGCTCGCCGGCTGCGCCATGCCCGCGCCGCGCGGCGACGATGCCGCCTGGGCGGCCACGCCGCCGCAGGAGCCGGTGGCGCAGCCGGTCGCGGACGGCTCGATCTACCACGAAGCGCAGAACATGGAGTTGTTCAACGACCCACGCGCGCATCGCGTGGGCGACATCCTCACCATCTCGCTGGTGGAGAGCACGCAGGCGAGCAAGAAGGCGTCGACCAGCACCAGCAAGAAGGACAAGAGCAACCTCGCCGCGCCGACCATCCTCGGCCGCCCGATCAGCATCGGCGGCAAGGACGTGAGCTTCGGCACCGACGGCGACCGCAGCTTCGACGGCAGCGGCAACAGCAGCCAGAGCAACCAGCTCACCGGCTCGATCACGGTGACCGTGGCGCAGCGCCTGTCCAACGGCAACCTGCTGGTGCGCGGCGAGAAGTGGCTGACCATCAACCAGGGCCAGGAGCTGGTGCGCATCTCCGGCATCGTGCGCCCGCAGGACATCGGCCAGGACAACAGCGTGCCGTCGACGCGGGTGGCGGATGCGCGGATCGGCTACACCGGGCGCGGGACGCTGGCCGATGCGAACACGCAGGGCTGGCTGTCGCGCTTCTTCGGTTCCAAGTGGATGCCGTTCTGATGTTTTCCTCGCACCGACACGTCGGCGTAGGTTGGGGTGAGCGCCAGCGAACCCCAACAGGCGCGGCGATCATGGAGGCTGCCATGTTGGGGTTCGCCGCTGGCTCACCCCAACCTACACGGGTCGTTCGTATGCGCACACGCGTCATGCTTTTTTTCGCGCTGCTGTTCCTCGCAGCCTCCGTCCACGCCGACAAGATCCGCGACCTCGCCCAGGTCGCCGGCGTGCGCAGCAACCAGCTGATCGGCTACGGCCTGGTGGTCGGCCTGGACGGCAGCGGCGACCAGACCACGCAGGCGCCGTTCACCACGCAAAGCCTGGAAAACATGCTGCAGCAGTTCGGTATCACGGTGCCGGCCAATGTGCGGCCGCAGCTGAAGAACGCGGCGGCGGTGACGGTCACCGCGCAGTTGCCGCCGTTCGCCAAGCCGGGCCAGGCCATCGATGTCACGGTGGCCTCGATCGGCAATGCCAAGAGCATCCGCGGCGGCGAGCTGCTGATGACGCCGCTGCGCGGCGCCGACGGCAATGTCTACGCAATGGCGCAGGGCAGCGTGGTGGTGGGCGGCATCAGCGCGCAGGGCAAGAGCGGTTCCAGCGTGCAGGTGAACATTTCCGCCAGCGGCCGCGTGCCGAACGGCGCCACGGTGGAGCGCAGCGTGGCTTCGTCGTTCGGCCAGGGCGGCGACCTGGTGCTCAATCTCAATACGCCGGACTTCACCACCGCCGCGCGCATCGCCGAGGCGGTGAACCGCGCCTACGGCGCCGGCACCGCGCAGCCGGTGGATGGCGGCTCGGTGGCGGTGCGCGGCCCGGCCGATCCGGCCCAGCGCGTGTCCTGGCTGGGCATGATTCAGGCATTGGAGGTGCAGCCGGGCGACGCGCCGGCGCGCGTGGTGGTCAATTCGCGCACCGGCACGGTGGTGATCGGTTCGGAGGTCAAAGTCAGCGCCGCCGCGGTGGCGCATGGGTCCATCCAGGTCACCATCAGCGAGCAGCCGCAGGTCAGCCAGCCGGCGCCGTTCAGCCGCGGCGGCCAGACCGTGGTGGTGCCCAGCAGCAGCGTGCAGGTCAGCGAGGACGGTGCGCACATGTTCAAGTTCGGCCCCGGCGCCAGCCTGGATTCGATCGTGCGCGCGGTGAACCAGGTGGGGGCCTCGCCGACCGACCTGATCTCGATCCTGCAGGCGCTCAAGCAGGCCGGCGCGCTGCATGCCGAACTGGTGGTGATCTGAGATGGCCCCGGGCAACGGCATGGGCGATGGCGGCATGCTCGGCGCGGCCAGGGGCGCGCTCAATACCTGGACGGAACTCTCCGGCTTCCAGCAGCTGCGCGCGCAGGCGCAGGGCGACGGCCAGGCGGCGCTGCCGAAGGTGGCCAAGCAATTCGAAGCGATCTTCACCCAGATGATGCTCAAGTCGATGCGCGAGGCCAGCCCCGGCGGCGGCATCGGCGAGAGCGAGCAGGGCGATGCCTATCGCGACCTGCTCGATCACCAGCTCTCGCTGAGCCTGTCCAACGGCGGTCATGGCTTAGGGATCGCGCAGATGCTGATGCGCCAGCTCAGCGGCAAGGACGGCGCGGCCGCCGCGGATGCGTCGACCGATGCCGCGTCCGGCTGGCAAAGCACCCTGGACAAGCTTGCCCACGGCGCCAGCAAGGTCGCCGGCAAGGTGGCCGAATGGATGCCCGGCACCGGCGATGCGGTGAACTTCGTGCAGGCGCTGGCGCCGCACGCCCAGGCCGCGGCGCAGAAGCTGGGCGTATCGGTGCGCGCGCTGCTGGCGCAGGCCGCGCTGGAGACCGGCTGGGGCAAGCACCTGCCGGCGCATCACGACGGCAGCACCAGCAACAACCTGTTCGGCATGAAGGCCGGGCGCAGCTGGGACGGCGACAAGGTCAGCGTGCCGACCCTGGAATACGAGGACGGCGTGGCGGTGCGCAGGCGCGACCAGTTCCGCGCCTACGGCACGCCCGGCGATTCGTTCTCCGATTACGCCGACGTGCTGGCCAACAATCCGCGCTATGCCGGCGCCATCGGCAAGGGCGAGGACATCAAGGGCTTCGCCAAGGCGCTGGCACATGGCGGCTACGCCACCGACCCGGCCTATGCGGCCAAGCTCGAAGCCATCGCCAACAGCCCGGAAATGCGCAAGGGCCTGGAGGCGCTGGCCGCGCTCAAGTCGGATGGCGACGTGCCGTCACAGTTGCCATGACGTGCCTCCTCCTCCCCATGACACGCACCGCCACAAGGACCGCCCACCATGGCTGACCTGCTTTCCACCGGCGTCTCGGGCCTGCTGGCCTCGCAGATCGGCCTCAGCACCGTCAGCCACAACGTGGCCAACGTCAATACCGACGGCTACAGCCGCCAGACCGTCCAGTTCAGCGCGCGCCCGGCGCAGCAGCTGGGCAATTTCTACGTCGGCACCGGCGTCAATACGGTGGCGGTGCAGCGCGCCTACAGCCAATACCTCAACACCGCGCTGTGGACGGCCTCGTCGGACCAGAGCCGTGCGGCGACGTACCAGAGCCTCACCGCGCAGATCAACAACCAGCTGTCCGGCAGCACCAACCTGCAGACCTCGCTGGACGCGTTCTACGGCGCGCTCGGCGACGTGTCGAACGCGCCGGCCGATGCCGCCGCGCGCGGCGTGCTGCTGGCGCGGGCCAATGCGCTGGGCAGCACCTTCCAGGCACTGTCCGGCCAGTTCAATCAGTTGAACGGCCAGGTGCAGCGGCAGATCGGCGACACGGTCGATTCGATCAACAGCGACAGCACTTCGATCGCCAAGCTCAACGAGCAGATCCGCACCGCCTATGCCAGCGGCAAGGGCGAACCCTCGGACCTGCTCGACCAGCGCGATGCGCTGATCAAGAAAGTCTCCGGCGAAGTCGGCGTCAGCGTGGTGCAGCAGGACGACCACACGGTGAGTCTGTTCGTCGGCAACGGCCAGTCCCTGGTCAACGGTTCCAATGCCTACCAGCTGGCCACCGCGCCGAACCAGTACGACCCGACCCGGCTGGAGATCGTCGGCAAGGACAGCGGCAGCGTGATCACCGGCCAGGTCGGCGGCGGCTCGCTCGGCGCGCTGCTGGATTTCCGCACCAATGTGCTGGACCCGGCGCAGAACCAGCTCGGCCGCGCCGCGGTGGCGATGGCCAGCGCGTTCAATGCCCAGCATGCGCAGGGCATGGATCTCAACGGCAACCTGGGCGGCGCCTTCTTCAACGTAGGCGCGCCGCAGGTGCTGAACAGCGCGTCCAACCAGGGCACGGGCACGCTGAGCGCGAATATCTCCGACGTCGGCGCACTGACCGCCAAGGACTACGTGCTGCGCTACGACGGCAGCGCGTGGAGCCTGCGCGATACCGCCGGCAATGCGGTGGCCATGACCGGTACCGGCACCGCCGCCGACCCGTTCAAGGCCGATGGCCTGAGCCTGGTGGTGGGCGGCGCTCCGAGCGCCGGCGACAGTTTCCAGGTGCGGCCCACCGCCGCGGCAGCGGCGGGTTTCGGTGCGGCCATCACCGACCCGAACAAGATCGCGGCGGCGGCGCCGCTGGCTGGCTCGGCCGGTGCGGCCAACAAGGGCAGCGGCAGCATCGGCGGCATCGCCGTCACCGATCCGTCCAATGCGGGCCTGCTCGGCACGGCGAATATCGTGTTCACTTCGCCGACCAGCTACACCATCAACGGCGGCGCCGCGCAGACGTATACGCCCGGCCAGCCGATCAATGCCAACGGCTGGAGTCTCACCCTCAACGGCACGCCCGCGGCGAACGACACGTTCACCCTGAAAGCCAACACCAATGCGCGCGGCGACAACGGCAATGCGCTGGCGCTGGGCAAGGTGGCGAACCTGGGCGTGCTCGACAACGGCGCCACCAGCGTCGGCCGCGCCTACGGGCAGCTGACCAGCCAGGTGGGCAGCGCCGGCTCCCTGGCCAAGGATGCGCTGACCACGCAGAATGCGGTGTACCAGCAGGCGCTGCAATCGCAGCAGGGCGTGTCCGGCGTGAACATCGACGAGGAAGCCGCCAGCCTGGTGCGCTACCAGCAGGCGTACCAGGCTTCGGCGCAGGTGATCTCCACCGCCAGCCAGATCTTCGACGCGCTGCTCAGCGCCGTGCGCAACTGAAGGAGCATCCGATGAGAGTCTCCACCAGCTGGATGGCCCAGCAGTCGGTCAGCAGCATGCTCGACGGGCAGGCCAGCCTGTCCGACCTGCAGAACCGCATCAGCAGCGGCAAGCGCATCAACCAGCCGTCCGACGATCCGGTGGGCGCGGCGCGCGCGCTGGAACTGGGCCATATGGACGCCGACGTGGCGCAGTACCAGCGCAACATCACCTCGGCCAATGCAAGACTGGGCCTGGAAGACCAGGCGCTGTCGACCACCTCCGATGCGCTGACCCGCGTGCGCACGCTGGTATTGCAAGGCATCAACGGCACGCAGACCGACCAGACCCGCGCCGACATCGCCGCCGAACTGAGCCAGATCCGCACCCAGCTGATGGGCCTGGCCAACGGCAAGGACGGCAACGGCGATTATCTGTTTGCCGGCAACCGCACGGGCGGCCAGCCGTTCTCGGCCCAGGGCGGCGCGGTGGTCTACAACGGCGACGACGGCCAGCGCATGGTCGCCGCCGGCCCCGGCATGCAGGTGGCCACCGGCGACCCCGGCTCGGCGGTGTTCATGAATATCCCCACCGGCAACGGCACCTTCCAGGTGTCCTCCGGCGCCAGCAATACCGGCACCGCGGTGGCCGGGACCATCAGCGTGGCCGACCGCACGCAGTGGGACGACGGCAACTACACCATCGCCTTCACCTCGGCCACCGCCTACGAAGTGCGCGACGCCTCCAACAACGTGGTGAGCAGCGGCACCTATGCCGACGACGGCAATGCGGTGGTCGCGTTCCGCGGCGTGCAGGTAGGCATCAGCGGCACGCCGGCGGCGGGCGACAGCTTCAGCGTGGGGCCTTCGGGCAAGCAGGACATCTTCAGCACGCTGGACAACATCATCGGCGCGTTGAAGACCACCGGCGGCGGGCCGGCGATGAAGAACGCGCTCAATGCGCAGTTCTCCAACCTCGACCAGGCCATCGATACCGTGACGCAGACGCGCGCCGCCATCGGTGGGCGCATGAATGCGCTGGACCAGCAGCAGTCGCTCAACGGCGACCTGTCGCTGCAATACCAGGGCGCGCTGTCGGACGTGCAGGACCTGGACTACTACGACGCCATCAGCAAGCTCAATCTGCAGAACACCGCGCTGCAGGCGGCGCAGATGACCTACACCAAGGTGCAGGGGTCGACGCTGTTCGACTACCTGAAGTAAGCGGGGAAGAGCGATGCGCCAGGCCGACATGGAGAGCGGTATCGAGGCAAGCCTGTCCACCGGACCGGTTTCCGTGCCTTGCATCGCATTCCCGGCCGCGGCCCTAACCCATTTTCCCCACCCGCTCAAGTTCCATGAGGACCGGTCGAAACAGTGACTGAGGCGGCGATGTTCCAGCAGGAATTCCCGCTGAGACAAGAACCGCCGGCCCTTTACCGGTTACGACCCAAACGGAGCTAAATCCCATGGTCATGAGCGTTACCACCAACATCAGCTCGCTGAATGCCCAGAACAACCTGGCCAAGACGCAGAGCAAGCTGAGCACCGCCATCGAGCGCCTGTCCTCCGGTATGCGCATCAACAGCGCCAAGGACGACGCCGCCGGCCTCGCCATCTCCACCCGCTTCACCACGCAGATCAACGGCCTGAACCAGGCCGTGCGCAACGCCAACGACGGCATCTCGATGGCGCAGACCACCGAGTCGGCGCTGGACGAAGTGACCAACAACCTGCAGCGCATCCGCGAGCTGGCCGTGCAGTCGGCCACCGGTTCCAACTCGACCACCGACCGCGCCGCGCTCGACAAGGAAGTGCAGCAGCGTCTGGCCGAAGTCACCCGTATCGCGCAGCAGACCAACTTCAACGGCACCAAGGTGCTGGACGGCAGTGCCGGCACGGTGGCGTTCCAGGTCGGCGCCAACGTCGGCGAGACCATCAGCGTCAACTTCAGCGTCGGCATGAAGACCAACCAGGTCGGCCAGGTCGACACCGCTGCCGTGACCGCCAGCGGCACCGCCCCGACCTATCCGCTGACCCTCGCCGCCGACCAGACGGTGAAGATCGGCACCACCAATGTCACCCTGAAGAGCGGCTCGGTGTACAACACCGCGCAGGACGTCAGCGACGCCCTGAACGCCGGCTTCAAGGATGCGGGCGTGGACGCGCAGGCTTCCACCGATGCCACCGGCAAGATCTCGGTCGCCGCCTTCGGCGCCGATGTCGACGCTTCCGGCGCCACCGCCCTGGGCTTCGCCGCCGCCGACAAGGCCACGCATGCCCTGGACAGCAAGCACCTGTCCGACGCCTCGATCTCGACCGTGTCCGGCGCCAACGACGCCATCCGCCGCGTCGACGCCGCCCTGCAGTCGGTGAGCAACCTGCGTTCGGACCTGGGCGCCGTGCAGAACCGCTTCCAGTCCACCATCTCCAACCTGCAGACCATTTCGCAGAACCTCGACTCGTCGCGCAGCCAGATCCAGGACGCCGACTTCGCCGCGGAGACCGCGAACATGTCCAGCGCGAACATCCTGCAGCAGGCCGGCGTGTCGGTGCTGGCCCAGGCCAACTCCAGCCAGCAGAGCGTGCTCAAGCTCCTGCAGTAACTCCAGCGGACGGCCGCGCGCGAAGCGCGGCCGTCCTTTTCATAAGGAAATCCAGCGACCATGGCGATCACCACCTCTTCCACTTCTTCTTCCACGGGCGGCACGCTTACCGCCGCCGGCGTCGGTTCGGGATTGGACGTGAATGGCCTGGTCAGCCAGCTGGTGGCGGCCAAGAAAAAGCCGCTGCAGGACCAGATCGATTCCCAGACCAGCACGGCGAAGACGCAAATCTCTGCGCTGGGCCAGGTCAGTTCGGCGCTGGCCGCGCTGCAGACGGCCCTCAAGGGCCTGAGCGACGGCACCGCCTTCCAGACCCGCAAGGCCGCGACCAGCGACGCGAGCGTATTCAGCGTGTCCTCGACCACGGGCGCGATGAACGGCAGCTACAACATCAATGTCAGCCAGCTGGCGACCGCGCTGAAGGTGCAGTCCGCCGGCGTGGCCAGCAGCGACGCCAAGGTCGGCACCGGCACGCTGACCATCGCGGTCGGCAGCAAGTCGATGAGCGTCGATATCGGCAGCGATGGGTCTTCCCTTTCGCAGATCCGCGATGCGATCAACAAGGGCAGCGGCAATCCCGGCGTCACCGCCACCATCGTCACCGGCTCGGACGGCGCGCACCTGGTGCTCAGCAGCACCGCCACCGGCCAGGCCAATGCCTTCACGGTGAGCAGCAGCGGCGGCGACGGCGGCCTGGCGGCGCTCAATTACGACCCCGCCTCGAGCAGCAATGGCCTGTCGGTGGTCAATGCCGCGCAGGACGCGAAATTCACCATCGACGGCATGGCCGCGACCAGCGCCAGCAACACGGTGACCGGCGCCATCGACGGCGTCACGCTGAGCCTGTGGAAACAGGGCACGGCGACGCTTTCGGTGAGCACGGACAGCTCGGCCGCGTCCACCGCGGTGGGCAACCTGGTCACGGCGTACAACAACTTCGTCGGCACCTACCAGTCGCTGACCGCCTACGATCCGAGCGGCACCAACACCGGCGCGCTGATCGGCGACGCCACGCTCAACAGCATCAAGAGCACGCTGTCCTCGATCGTCAGCGGAGCCGGCGGCAACGGCGCCATGCTCAACTCCATCGGCATCACCCTGCAGGTGGACGGCACGCTCAAGCTGGATACCGGCGCCCTGTCCACCGCATTGAGCGATGGCGGCACCAAGGTCAGCGGCCTGTTTGCCGGCGACAACGGCATGGCGACCAGGCTCAGCAGCCCGCTCACCGACTGGACCGCCTCCACCGGCGTGCTGACCACGCGCACCAACAACCTCAACAAGCAGTTGAAGGACCTGGGCACGCGCCAGGACAACCTCAACGCCGACATGGATGCGCTCACCACGCAGTACACCAAGCGCTTCACCGCGCTGGACACCCTGCTGACCAAGCTCAATAGCACCAGCAGCTATCTCACCCAGCAGTTCGACGCGCTCACCAAGAGCAGCAAGTAAGCGAGGAGCCATACCATGGGATTCGGATACGGCGCCGGCGCCTACCAGCAGGTGCGTTCGCACGGAACGGTGGAGACTGCCGACCCGCACGGCCTCATCGCGATGCTGATGGACGGTGCGATCGAGCGCCTGACCAAGGCCCGCGGCCACATGCTGCACGGCGAGGTGGCGGCCAAGGGCGAGCTGATCTCGCGCTGCCTGGACATCATCAGCGAGCTGCGCGGCAGCCTCGACCCCAAGGTGGAGACCCCGCTGGTCGGCCAGCTCGGCGCTCTTTACGACTACATGGGCCGCCGCCTGCTGCACGCCAACCTGCATGACGACCCGCGCGCCCTGGACGAGGTTTCCGACCTGATGCAGAAGCTGCGCCGGGCCTGGGCCGGCATTCCGATGGACGCGCGCCAGCCGCAGCGTCCGGCGCAGGCCGCGCCGTGAGCGGCGGCCTGGAGCAGGTGATGGCGCTGAGCCGCGGCATGCTGGACATGGCCGAGCAGGGCGACTGGGAGCGCTTTGCCGCGATCCAGGACGAACGCGAGCGCCTGCTCGAGCAGGTCCTCCCCGCCGAGCGCAACGATGAGCCCGCCCTGCGCGCGCTGATCGACTACAACCGCCGCCTGTGCGAGGTGGTGGAGCGCGAGCGCGATAAAGTGGCGCAGGAATGGCAGGCAGCGCACGGGCGCTCGCAGGCCATCGCCGCCTATACGAGTCATTGAAGTCCGATACGTGTAGGTTGGGGTAAGCCGCAGGCGAACCCCAACATGGCGATCCCCGACGCTTCGCACTGTTGGGGTTCGCCTGCGGCTCACCCCAACCTACGCCGGGATAAGGCGGTATCGCCATGGAAAACGAAGCCATGAACGCCAGCGCCTGGGATGAATTCCAGCAATTGCTCGCCTGCGAAGGCGACTGGCTGGCCGAGCTGGAGCCGCTGGCCCTGCCGCTGGACGAGCGCGTGGCGGCCGGCTACGCCGAGCGCAACCTGTCGGCCCTGGGCATGCTGGACGTGCTCGATGAGCGCAGCGCCGACGTATCCGACGAGGACAGCCCGCTGGTGCAGGACCTGGCCCGGATGGACGCCAAGCTCACTGCCTTGATCCACATCATCAACCGCGTGCTGATCCCCGATGCGCTGACCCGGCCCCGTCATGCCCTGCGCTTCAATGCCCTGGGCGTGCTGCTGCCACCCGAACTGGCGCCGGCCGGCGAGGGCGCGCTGCTGCGCATCCGGCTGGACGGCTGCCCGAGCTTCCCGCTGGAGCTGCCGGTGCGGGTGGAGCGCCGTTTTCCCGACGGCCGCGTCTTCGCGACGTTTGAGAATCATTCCGAACACTTGAGCGAAGGGCTGGAACGGATGGTTTTTCGCCATCACCGACGCAGAGTGGCAGTCACTCGGCAAGGCCATGTGCCCACGGCGTGAAAGAGCTCGCCTGTCCAATGTGATTGACATCACAAAAACGATGGCTCGGAAGTTCAGTTTTTTGACGTGTCTGACAGTTGGCATGTGCTTTGGCACAAGTCCCAGGGGCGTCAGCATTCGTTCATTTAGCGCCGGTCGCTCAACGGTTTAAGTGCCCTCGTCGACGCCGCGAATACGTTTTCAGGACACGCGCCGAGTCGGAAAACCGACCCCGTCCATAGCCCGCGTCATAGACCCGCCACCCTGTTGGCCCCGATCTTGCGTATTGCCCAACGGCGGCAACGTCGGAGCGTTGACGCCATCGGTCAGAAAAAAAACGAGTGACAGGGCAAAGGAACGCCGGTCACCACCATGGGCAGGGGGTTTGCGTGCAAAACGAAGTCCAAGACATCGACGTTCTGGTCATTGAAGCGGACGCCGCGCGGGCGGAAACGATCGCCTCGGCGCTGCAGTTCCTGGGGTATCGCCCGCGCTTCGCCGGCAAAGAGACGGCAGACGGCGGCAAGGGCGACTGGTGCGCGATCTACATCGGCGACGTGGTGGACCTCGACGATTTCCAGCGCCAGCTCGACACGCTGGGCGAGCAGGCGCTGCATCTGCCGCTGCTGGTGGCGAACGATGCGCCGTTGGCCTCGCAGCTGCCCGGCGCGCTGCCGGGCTCGCGTTCGCGTGCGGTGGAACTGCTGTCCTTCCCGCTGCGCTACGAGCCGCTGCTCGATGCGCTGCGCCGCCTCTCGGCGCCGGCCCGGCTGGGCTTCAAGGGCGCACAGGGCCAGTCCGGCATGCATCGCATCGTGGGCGCCTCCAATGCGCTGGGCCGCGTGAATGCGCTGGTCCGTCAGGTCGCGCCGTTCGATTCGACCGTGCTGGTGCTGGGCGAATCCGGCACCGGCAAGGAAATGGTGGCGCGCGCGATCCATGAATCCTCGCAGCGCCGCGACAAGCAGTTCATCGCGATCAACTGCGGCGCGATCCCGGCGGAGCTGCTGGAAAGCGAACTGTTCGGCCACGAGAAGGGCGCCTTCACCGGTGCGATCAGCGCGCGTAAAGGCCGCTTCGAACTGGCCGAGGGCGGCACGCTGTTCCTCGACGAGATCGGCGACATGAGCCTGCCGATGCAGGTGAAGCTGCTGCGCGTGCTGCAGGAGCGCGTGTTCGAGCGCGTCGGCGGCAACCGCACCCAGCGCTGCGACGTGCGCATCATCGCCGCCACGCACCGCAACCTGGAGCAGGCCATCGCCGACGGCCGTTTCCGCGAAGATCTCTACTACCGCCTCAGCGTGTTCCCGCTGGAGATGCCGCCGCTGCGCGAGCACCTGGAAGACCTGCCGGAGCTCATCTCCGAATTCAACCAGCGCCTGCTGCGCCGCGGCCTCGGCGGCGTGCGCTTTAGTGCCAGCGCGATGAACGCACTGCGTTGCCATAGCTGGCCCGGCAACGTGCGCGAACTGTGCAACCTGGTCGAGCGGATGGCGATCCTCTATCCCTCGTGCGAAGTGCGCGCGGGCGATCTGCCGGAAAAATATCGCGGCGTTCCCGCCGGCGAAGAAGTCACCGGCGCCGCTTTGCTGGCGGTGATGGAAGGCCGCGCCCCCGTTGCCCCCATGCCGATCGCCGCTTCGGTGGTGCACGAACCCTCGGCTGCGATCCTTCCGGAAGGCGGGCTGGATCTGAAGGATCACCTTTCGGATATCGAGGTCGGCCTGATCCGTCAGGCGCTGGATGCGACAGGCGGCGTCGTGGCACACGCAGCGAAGCTGCTGCGCATGCAACGCACGACGCTGGTGGAGAAGCTACGCAAGTACGGATTGCAGACGGGCTTGCAGGTGCCTTGAATTTGGCCGATCCGGCGCTGCGGCTTGCGCGCCGGATTTAGATCGTTCTATTACGCTGCGTCGTTACTGATAGGACAGGGTGAAGGTGGCCTTGCCGTTCAAGGAGCCGGCGCCGACGGTGCCGGTGCGCAGATACTTCACTGTGAACGGTATCTGCAGTGCGCCGTTTGGGGTGACTCCAATCAGATGCTGATTCGTGGTGCCGGGCAGAGACGAATCCGGGCCATAGCTCACGGTGGATCCATCCGCCCTGAAAAGCTGCAGCGCCACGCCCGTTGCCGTCGAATCGGATGTCGCCGTCAGCTTGTCGCTTGTATTACCGGGCACGCTGCTGTCGGTGAGGGTCATGAAAAGCGTGGCGCCGCCGCTGCAATTGAGGCCGATCTGGAAGGGCGTGGGTGCCGAGACATCACCCATCGACGACATGGCTGCGCCGGAAACCGTCGGCATCGCAACGGAAACATTGCTGTTTGCAACGGTGCAAGTAGTTACCGCCGGCTTGCTGACGGTGGTGGAGATTGTCCAGTCGCTGCCCGAGCCACTGTCATTTCCCCACACCTGTCCGCAGACACTCGGTCGGAACGTGATGCTCTGGCTGCCCGAGGCCACCGTATTGCCCGTCTTGACCAGTTCCAGCGTACCGGTGAACTTGAATGTGGTAGTCGAATTCGTGCCGGTGGCGACCAGTACAGCGTAAGGATGCGTGCAGTTGTCCGCCTGCACCGCGCCGATGGGCAATGCCTGGCCCGAGGCATTGAGAACGCGTAAACCGACGCCCTGCAGCGCACCTGACCAGGTGTATATGTTGCTGAACCCCGGTACCAGGATGGGTACCGTGTCGGTGTACAGGTCGACGACGACGTTATTGGTTGCCGTATCGAAAGCCCCGGCCTTGCACTGCATCGTCAAGTCAATCTGGATGCGTGTGCCGGGAATCGGTGAGCCTGCGGGAAGATCCCTCAGCACGCTGATATCAAGCTGATTAACCGTCTGTGGCAGCGCGGCCGGCATGGTTGTGGTGCACCAATGGGCGGGGTCCCCTATTTTTGCGAAAACCTTGCCGGGAGCCAGCGCCATAGCCAGGCCAACCAGGGCGAGCATGGCGGTGAGAACAGTGTTTCTGATGAGTAAGGTCATCGCAGTGGCTCGGCAAGGAAGGTGGAAAGTTGCCCGATGATGAGGCCCGGTCTGATCGCGAACCGGACATGATACGAGTGCCAAGCTTCAGTCCCACCTGATATTTCCAGTCGTACAGCAGGCGCTGCGCAAGCGCTTATCGCTCTTCAGCACCGGTACCGGGGTACGAATGAAGGGGCATCAGGATGTGCTGAGTGCACCTGTTTCTGCCCATGGCACAGCTTGTGCATTCATCCCCCTGGTAACCACTACACGCGTCGGAACTCCGTCATGACCCAGATCGACGTCAACAGTCTGCTGTCCCAGATGCGACAGATGTCCACCCGCATGCCGATGCCCGAAATCGCAGCGCAAAGCGTGGTGCCGGGCCAGCAGGGTGGCGATTTCGGCGCGCTGCTCAAGCAGTCGATGGCCGCCGTCGGCCAGACCCAGATGGAAGCCGGAAAATTGGCGGCCTCGTTCGAACGCGGCGATGCCGGCGCCGATCTCGGCCGCACCATGGTCGCCGTGCAGAAGGCCGATCTCTCGCTGCGCGCGATGACCGAAGTGCGCAACAAGCTCGTCGATGCCTACAAAGACATCATGAACATGCCGGTGTGACGGCGCGCAGCGTCCACTTCCGCCACTTCTCTCACACCGATAACGAGCAGTTTTCATGGCCGAAAACGCCATCGCGCAGACCGACCAGAACGGCAAGCGCCTGGACCCGCTGAAGCAACTCGCGCAGAGCCCGGCGACGCGGCAGCTGCTGCTGCTGGTTGCCGTTGCCGCGGCGGTGGCGTTCGGCGTCGCGGTGGTGCTGTGGTCGCGCGGGCCTAATTACGCGCTGCTGTATGCGGGGCTGGATTCCAAGGACGCCTCCGCCATCACCCAGGCGCTGCAGGCTTCCAACACGCCTTATCAGCTTGGCCCCGACGGCGCTTCGATCTCGGTGCCTGCGGCGGACCTCCCCGCCGTGCGTCTGCGCCTCGCCGCGCAAGGCCTGCCGCAAGGCAGTGCCGGTACCAGCGCCACCGTGCCGGGCGCCGATTCGCCGTTCGGCATGAGCGACCTGGCCGAGCGCACGCGCTACCAGCAGATGCTGGAAACCGACCTGGGCAACACCATCGCCGGCCTGCAGTCGGTGCGCGCGGCGCGCGTGCATCTGGCGCTGCCGAAGCCTTCGGCATTTATCCGCGACAACAAGCAAGCCAGCGCCTCGGTGCTGGTGACGTTGTTCCCGGGGCGTCAGCTCGACGCTTCGCAGGTGGCGGCGATCGTGCACCTGGTGGCCTCCAGCGTGCCGGAGCTGGATCCGCGCCAGGTTTCCGTCGTCGACCAGCAGGGCCAGCTGCTCACCATCAGCGATCCGGACAACCCCAGTGCGGTGGGCGACAGTCGCCTGCGCCTGGCCACGCGCATGGAGAACACCTACGCGCAGCGCATCGAGGAACTGCTCACGCCGCTGGTCGGTCCGGGCAAGGTGCGCGCGCAGGTCTATGCGGACCTGGACTTCAGCCAGACCGAGAAGGCCACCGAGACGTTCAATCACGACAACCCGGCCTTGCGCAGCGAACAGGTCAGCAGCGAGCAGCGCCGCGACGGTTCCTCCAACGGCGCGGTGCCGGGTGCGCTGAGCAACCAGCCGCCGACCACGGTGGCGCAGCCGACTGCGGCCAAGCCGAATGCCGGCGCGGCGAATGCCAACGCCAATGCCGCCACGGCCAATGCCAACAGTGGCGGCGAAAGCTCCAGCAGCGCCACGCGCAACTACGAGCTGGACCGCACGGTCAGTCACGTCAGCGATCCGGCCGGCCGCCTGGCGCGTCTTACCGTGGCGGTGGCGGTAGACAACAAGGCCACCACCGACGACAAGGGCAATAACAAGAGCGTGCCGTTCACGGCGCAGGAGCTGGAGCACCTGACGGATCTGGCCAAGAACGCGGTCGGCTTCAACCAGCAGCGCGGCGACAGTGTCACGGTGATCAATCAGCCGTTCCACAAGGCGCCGGGCAACGAACCGCTGCCGGAGACGCCGTTCTGGCAACGGCCGGGCGTGATGGACCTGATCAAGCAGGGCGGCGGCGTGCTGGTCGCGCTGATCATCGCCTTCGGCCTGCTGCGCCCGCTGCTGCGCGGCGTGTTCAAGGGAACGCCGGGGACCGCTTTGCAGGCGTTGCCCGCCGGCGCCGGCATACCGACGGTATCGGTGCGCATCGACGATGCGGACGACGACATGGCGCCGGGGCGGCTCGGTCCGCCGCCGGGCATGAACTACGAAGCGCGCGTGGCGATGGCCAAGCGCATGGTCACCGAGAACCCCAAGCAGGTGGCGCAGGTGGTCAGGAGCTGGGTGAGCGAAGATGGCGGCTAATATCGAAATCACGGGTGCTCAACGAGCAGCGATCCTGTTGCTCACCCTGGGCGAGCAGGATGCGGCCGAGGTGCTCAAGCACCTCAACGCGCGCGACGTGCAGGCGGTGGGCCAGGCCATGGCCGGCCTCAGCAATGTCTCGCGCGAACAGGTCGAGCATGTGCTCGGCCGCCTCACCGACGACATGGGCCGCCACACCTCGCTGGGGGTCGGCACCGAGGAATACATCCGCAAGATCCTGGTCAACGCGCTGGGCGAGAGCAAGGCGGGCGGCCTGATCGACCGCATCCTGCTCGGCCGCAGCAGCAAGGGCCTGGAATCGCTGAAGTGGATGGAGAGCCGCGCCATCGCCGAGATGATCGGCCAGGAGCATCCGCAGATCATCGCCCTGGTGCTGGCGCACCTGGAGCCGGACCAGGCGGCCGAAGTGATCGGCTACCTGCCGCCGCGCGTGCGCAGCGATTCGGTGATGCGCATCGCCACGCTCGACGGCGTGCAGCCGCACGCGCTCAACGAGCTGGACGAGATCATGGAACGCCAGTTCTCCGGCAATACCAACAAGCTCAAGTCCGCCACCGTCGGCGGACTGAAGGCCGCGGCCGACATTCTCAATGCGATGGAAACCAGCCGCGAGACGGAACTGATGGCCGCGATCCGCGGCCACGATGCGGCGCTCGGCGGCCGCATCGAGGAACTGATGTTCGTGTTCGAGGACCTGGCCGAACTGGACGACCGCAGCATGCAGATGCTGCTGCGCGAAGTGCCGTCCGCGCGCCTGGTCACCGCGCTGAAGGGCGCCGAGCCCGGTGTGCGCGAACGCATCTTCGCCAATATGTCCAAGCGCGCCTCCGACATGCTGCGCGACGACCTGGAAGTGAAGGGCCCGGTGCGCCTGAGCGAGGTCGATGCGGCGCAGAAGGAAGTGCTGCAGATCGCGCGCCGGCTGGCCGACACGGGGCAGATCAGCCTCACCGGCGGCGGTGACGACTTCGTCTGATGGCCTCCACCTTCTTCTCGCGCGAACAGCTCAAGGACTTCCGCCGCTGGGAGCTGCCCGAGGTGGGCGAACCCAAGCCGGCCGCCGCCGCGGCGGAAGCGCAGGCCGTGCTGCCGACCGTGGCCGACCTCGAAGGCCTGGAACGCGAAGCGCGCGAAGCCGGCCATGCCGCCGGCCTCGCCGAAGGCCGTGCCGCCGCGGAAGCGGAACTGCGCGAGCGGCTGGCGCGCCTGGACGGCATTCTGCATGCGGCCGCGCGCCCGCTGGACGCGCTGGACGACGCCACCGAACAGGAGCTGGCGCGACTGGCGCTGGTGATCGCACGCCGCGTCGTCGCGCATGAACTGAAGACTTCGCCCACGCTGATCGTGCGCACCGTGCGCGAGGCCGCGCTGGCCTTGCCGGCGGCGACGCGCGCATTGCGCGTGTATCTGCATCCGGACGATCTTGCGCTGCTGCGCGAACTGGAAGCGGCCGAGCCGCACTGGCAGCTGCTGCCGGATCCGGATCTGCGGCGCGGCGATTGCCTGCTGGAAAGCGAGAGCTCGCGCCTGGATGCGCGCGCGGAGACGCGGCTCGCGGCGATCGCCGAGGCGATCTTCGGCGATGAAGAAGGCGCGGCCGATCCCGAGGACGAGATGGCATGAGCGACGGCTCCGCCACCGGCGAACGCTGGCGCCACCGCTTGGCACGGCGCACGCGCCGCGCCGAGGCGGCCACGCCGCTGGTGGTCGAAGGCCGCCTGCGCCGCGTGGTCGGACTCACCCTGGAAGCGGAAGGCTGCGAGGCACCGCTGGGCGCACGCTGCCTGGTCGCCGCCGCGGGCGGCGCGCAGCTGGATACCGAAGTGGTGGGTTTCGCCGACGACCGCCTGCTGCTAATGCCGGTCACCGAGATGCATGGCGTGCTGCCGAACGCGCGCGTGCGCCCGTGCTCGCATACCGGCGGCCTGCCGGTGGGCGCGGCGCTGCTGGGCCGGGTGATCGGCGCCGACGGCGTGCCGCTGGACGGCGCCGGCCCGCTCGATGTCGACGAGCACGCTTCGCTCAAGCGCGAACCGATCAACCCGATGGCGCGCAAGCCGATCGATGCGCCGCTGGATACCGGCGTGCGTGCGATCAACGCATTGCTCACGGTCGGCCGCGGCCAGCGCCTGGGCCTGTTCGCCGGCTCCGGCGTCGGCAAGTCGACCCTGCTGGGCATGATGACCCGCTACACCGATGCCGACGTGGTAGTGGTCGGTTTGATCGGCGAGCGCGGCCGCGAGGTGAAGGAGTTCGTCGAACACACGCTAGGCGAGGAGGGCCGTGCCCGCGCGGTGATCGTCGCCGCGCCGGCCGACGCGCCGCCGCTCAAGCGCCTGCGCGGCGCGCAGTACGCCACCGCCATCGCCGAATGGTTCCGCGACCGCGGACAGCGCGTGCTGCTGCTGATGGACTCGATCACCCGCTATGCGCAGGCGCAGCGCGAAATCGCCCTGGCCATCGGCGAGCCGCCGGCGACCAAGGGTTATCCGCCGTCGGTCTTCGCGCTGCTGCCGGCCCTGGTCGAGCGCGCCGGCAACGATGCCGAAGGACGCGGCTCGATCACCGCCTTCTATACGGTGCTGACCGAAGGCGACGATTACCGCCACGACCCCATCGCCGATGCGGCGCGCGCGATCCTGGACGGCCATATCGTGCTGTCGCGCGACCTGGCCGAGGCCGGCCACTATCCGGCCATCGATATCGAGGCCTCGATCAGCCGCGTGATGCCGGCCGTGGTCGAGCGTGCGCACCTGCGCGCGGCGCAGCAGTTCCGCCAGGTCTATTCGGCGTACCGCCAGCAGCGCGACCTGATCGCGGTGGGCGCCTACCAGAAGGGTTCCGATCCGCAGGTGGACAAGGCGATCGCCACGTGGCCGCAGCTGCGCGGCTTCCTGCAGCAAGAGGTGGACGATCCCATGCCGCTGGCGCAGGCGATCGAGGCGCTGGAAGGCATTGCCGCCGAGGCTGCCGCGTGAAGCCGCGCTCCGTCCGCCTGGCGCCGGCCGCCGATCACGCCAGGGAAAAACGCGAAACCGCCGCGCAGCGCCTGGCCGAGCAGCAGGAGCGCCTGCGCGCGGCCGAACACCAGCTGTCCGAACTGCGCCGCTATCGCGCCGAGTACGCGCTGGACGGCGCGGCCGCGGTGTCGGTCAGCGCGCTGCTCAACCGGCAGCAATTCGTGGAGCGTATCGACCGCGCGATCGGCCAGCAGCTGCTCGACGTGGAGCGGCAGCGCCGCCTGCTCGAGCAGGCCGGCGCCAACTGGCGCGCCGCGCATGCGCGCGAGCGCGCGCTGGAGAGCGTGATCGGCCAGGCGCGCGAGCAGGAGCGCAAGAGCGAAGAGCGCCGCGAACAGAACGATATCGACGAACGCATGCAGCACCGCAACCCGCGGCGCCGCAGCTAGCAGGTAATCCCGCCATGACCGCCAACGTATCCATGCCCACTTCCGCACCGAAAACCGCCGTCGCCGGCGCGCATGTCGCAGCCGGGAAGGCCGCGCCGTCTGGCGCGGCCGATGCTACCGGCCAGAACGGTTTCGATCGCCAGTTCGACCAGGCGATGCGCCAGCAGGCCGGCACCTCGCTGCTCGCCGCCGAGGCCGTGCCGCCGGTGTTGCCGGCCAAGGTCGCGCTGGCCTCGATCGACACTGGCGGCCCGCTGGCCGGCAAGGACGATGCGAAGGCCGATCCGGCCGAGCAGAACGGCAGCGCGCTGGCCGCCGCGATGCTGGCCTTGCTGGGGCAAGGTGTTTCCGTGCCGGCCCATGCCGCCGGTGCGGGACATGGCCAGGCGCTGTCGCCGGATGCCGGCAAGGGCGGCGCGCAGCGCGGCTTGCCGGGTCTGGTGGCCGATGCCGCGAACGCCGTGGGCGCGACGACGACGCAGGCGCCTTCCATCAACGTGGATGCCAACGCGCTGGTCGCCGCGGCGACTGCCGCCGCGCCGGAACCGCACAAGTCCGGCGAGCCCGGCAGTATCGACGCGCTGGCCGCCGCCATGACGCCGCAAGCGCCGGCCGCCGGTGCTCCGGCGGCCGCTCACAATCTGAAGATGGACGCGCCCGCCGGCAGCGCCGGCTTCGCGCAGGAGCTCGGCCAGCAGGTCGCCTGGCTCGGCGGCCAGGAGATCAAGGAGGCACGCATCCGCCTGCGCCCGGAAGAACTGGGCCAGCTCGATGTGAAAGTCAGCGTGGCCGAGCACGGCCGCGTCGATGTCGCCTTCACCGCCCAGCATCCGGCGGCGGTCATTGCCGTGCAGCAGACGCTGGGGCAGCTGGACATGATGCTGGCGGGGCATGGCTTGTCGCTGGGCCAGGCGCAGGTGGGGCAGCAGGAAACGGGAGAGCGGGGGCAGGGCCATGCGGGCGATCCGCAGGATGCGCTCGCCGCGGAGGCGGATCCGGTCGAAGGCATAAGCGCGACCAGGGTTGCGGTGGGCCTGCTGGATACGTTTGCCTGAAGCGCGGCCTCAGGTGGCGCCGAGCACTTCATGCTCCAGCGCGGCCTGCAGCAGCTGGTTGAGACTGACGCCGCGCGCGGCGGCAGCCGTCACGGCACGTTCGTGCAGCTTGGGCGGGATGCGCGCCTGGAACTTGCCGGAGAAGTTCTTGTACGGCTCGATGCCGTTCGTCCGGCAAGTCTCGAAGAAGACGCGCAGCGATGCGCTGCCTTCGCGCAGCAGGCCGGCCACGTCGGTGGCGTAGAAATCGGCGCCGCCGTTCAGGCCGGTGAACTCGCCGCGGAACATCTCGATGTCCGGGTCGTACTCGATCACGGCCTTGTGGCCGTCGATGGTCATGACGTTGATCATGGCTTCACTCCGAGGGACTCCAACCATTTGCGGATGCCGGCGACCGCGCCTTTGTCGGTATCGGGGCGCGGATGAGGGCGGTGGAACACGTGCACTTCGCCGAACAGGACGACCGTTACGCGGGAGCCCTCCGCTTCGGTGATCGTCGCGCCCAGTGACTTGAACAGGGCCTCCACATCTGCCCACTTCACGTTGCCGGAAGCGGGGCGGTTGAAGATGAGGCCCAGCGTCCTTGCATGCTTGTTCTTCATGCCCCTATGGTACTGATTCATGGTACCACTAAATCCGAAAAATGCCCCGCCATGACGGCGTCGCGACAGCTCCCCGCCGCGCGTCAATAAAACGCCGCCTCGCCCGCTCAAGGGGCCGCAAGCCGCGTCGTTGAGCCATTCCTTGCGATGGCATGCCGATTGCTACAAGACCTCCGCCAGGCTTCGCTCCCCAGCGATGCCGACAAGGAACCGTGCCAATCCGAGGTCTTGCATGTCGAACGCTGAGCCCAGTCCCGCCGTCGCCGCACCCGCCCCGAAAACGGGTGGCGGGCGGGGCACCGTCCTGATTCTTGCCGCGGCCCTGGTAATGGTGTCGGCCGTGTGCGGCTACGCGCTGTACACGCTGCGTGGTCACGCCGCGCAGGGCGCCGCCGGCAGCGAAGCCAAGGTCGAGAAGAAGAAGGAAGGCCCGGAGGCGTACGTGCCGATGGAGCCGGCCTTCGTGGTGAATTTCCAGAAGGCCGACGGCCTGAGCTACCTGCAGGTCGGCGTGACCTTGATGTCGCACGACCCGGCGGCGCTGCAGGCCGCCAAGGAAGCCGATCCGGTGATCCGCAACGCGCTGGTGATGCTGTTCTCCGCCCAGGACTACACCGCGCTGTCCGACACCGCCGGCAAGCAGAAGCTGCAGGCCAAGGCGCTGGCCGCGGTGCAGAAGATCGTCGAGGAGCGCACCGGCCATCCCGGCGTGGAAGCGCTGTACTTCACCAGCTTCGTGATGCAGTGAGGCGGCCGTGAGCGACCTGCTCTCCCAGGAAGAAATCGACGCCCTGCTCAATGGCGTCAACGGCGGCGACGTGCCCACCGGCGGCGACGAACCGCCGCCGAAGGACGCGGTGCTGCAATACGACTTCACCCAGCAGGACCGCATCGTGCGCGGCCGCCTGCCCACACTGGAGATGGTCAACGACCGCTTCGCGCGCTACTTCCGCACGGGCATCTTCGGCGTACTGCGCAAGACCTGCGAGGTCTCCGTGCTGGGCGTGAAGATGTCCAAGTTCGTCGAATACGTGCACGGCCTGGCCGTGCCGACCAATTTGAACCTGGTGCGCGTGAAACCGCTGCGCGGCACCGCGCTGATCGTGATGGAGCCGCGCCTGGTCTTCAGCGTGATCGACAACTTCTTCGGCGGCGACGGCCGCTACCACGCACGCATCGAAGGCCGCGACTTCACGCCGACCGAGACGCGGGTGATCCAGATCGTGCTGGCCGAGATCTTCACCGCAATGACCGAGGCCTGGTCGCCGGTGCTGCCGCTGAACTTCGAGTTCCTCAACTCGGAGATCAACCCGCAGTTCGCCAATATCGTCAGCCCCACCGAGACGGTGGTGGTGTCGCGCTTCCATGTGGAAGTAGACGGCGGCGGCGGCGAGATCCACCTGACCCTGCCGTACTCCATGGTCGAGCCGATCCGCGTGCTGCTCGACGCCGGCGTGCAGAGCGACCGCGTCGAGCGCGACGAACGCTGGCTGCAGAGCCTGCATCAGGAAGTGCTGGATGCCGAGGTCGAGCTCAGCTCGCTGCTGCTGGAGACCGACCTGCAGATCGGCGATTTCCTCAAGCTGCGCCCCGGCGACGTGATCCCGGTGAACCTGCCGGAGCTGTGCACGGTGTTCGCCGAGGACGTACCGATCTTCCGTGGCCAGCTCGGCCGCACCGGCGGCCACAAGGCCGTCCGTTTCCAGACCCCCGCCGGCCGCCGCGAAACGCGCGCGTCCGCCGAGTTCTCCACCGGGAATCCCAACGCATGAGCACCACCAACGACTCCGCCACCCTGCTCGACCCGGCCGGCCGGCCGGAATACGAGACCATGCTGGGCGTGGCCGGCGAGAACGGCGACGTCAACCTCGACCTGATCCTGGACGTGCCGGTGACGCTGGCGATGGAAGTCGGCCGCACGCGCATCAGCATCCGCAACCTGCTGCAGCTCAACCAGGGTTCGGTGGTGGAACTGGATCGCGCCGCGGGCGAACCGCTGGACGTGTTCGTCAACGGCACCCTGGTCGCGCACGGCGAAGTGGTGGTGATCAATGAGAAGTTCGGCATCCGCCTGACCGACGTGATCAGCCCCGCCGAACGCGTGCGGAAGCTGCGCTGACATGTTGACCCTGCTTGCCATGGCCGCCGCGCCCGCGGCCGATCCCAGCGTGGGCCCGGAGCTGCTGCGCGTCATCCTGAGCCTGGCCGGGGTCATGCTGCTGATCTTCGCCGCCGGCTGGTTCGGCCGGCGCCTGCAGGGGCGCGTGCATCCGGGCGGGCGGCGCATCCGCTGCATCGAGTCGGCCTCGGTCGGCGCGCGCGAGCGCGTGCTGCTGCTGGAAGCCGATGGCAAGCGCCTGCTGGTCGGCGTGGGGCAGGGCGGCCTGCGCACGCTGCATGTCTACGAGGGCGAGGCACCGGCCGCCGACGTCCCGCCATCGCCGCCGGCGCCCGCGTTCGCGGACCTGCTCGGCCTGTGGAAGCGCAAGTGATGAAGTACTTCCTGTTGCTGATCCTCCTGCTCGCGCCGCTGCCGCTGCTGGCCGATCCGGCCACCGGCATCCCGGTGCTGAATGTGCAGAATGCCGCCGGCGGCGGCCAGAGCTGGACACTGTCGCTGCAGATGCTGGCGCTGATGACGGTGCTGACCCTGCTGCCGGCGATCCTGCTGATGATGACCTCGTTCACGCGGATCATCATCGTGCTCGGTTTCCTGCGCCAGGCGCTGGGCACGCAGTCGACGCCGCCGAACCAGGTGCTGCTGGGCCTGGCGCTGTTCATCACTCTGTTCGTGATGTCGCCGGTGCTCGAGCGTGCCTATGCCGACGGCGTCAAACCCTATATGGACGGCCAGATGAGCGCGGAGCAGGCCATTCCCGCCGCTGCCGCGCCGTTCAAGCGCTTCATGCTGGATCAGACGCGCGACGTCGACCTGCAGCTGTTCACCCGCCTGGCCAAGGAGCAGCCGTACGCCGGCAAGGACGACGTGCCGTTCCGCGTGGCGATGCCGGCCTTCGTCACCAGCGAGCTGAAGACCGCGTTCCAGATGGGCTTCCTGCTGTTCATCCCGTTCCTGATCATCGACCTGGTGGTGGCCAGCGTGCTGATGTCGATGGGCATGATGATGGTGTCGCCGATGATCATCTCGCTGCCGTTCAAGATCATGCTGTTCGTGCTGGTGGATGGGTGGTCGTTGTTGCTGGGGACGCTGGCGGGGAGTTTTTTTTCGTGAATCCCCATATCCGTCAAACCCCCGGCGTAGGTTGGGGTGAGCCGCAGGCGAACCCCAACATCGCTGTATCCAAGCGCCTCGCATTGTTGGGGTTCGCCTGCGGCTCACCCCAACCTACGCTGAGGTTGGCATGACGCCCGAATCCGTCATCGAATTCGGCCAGCACGCCCTCTACATCGCGATGCTGGTCGCCGCGCCGCTGCTGCTCACCGCGCTGGCGGTGGGCGTGCTGATCGGCGTGATCCAGGCGGCCACGCAGATCAACGAAATGACCCTGAGCTTCATCCCGAAGCTGATCGCGATGGCGCTGGTGGCGCTGATCGCCGGCCCGTGGATGCTGCGCACCCTGGTGCAGTTCACCCGGCACCTGATCGAGGGACTGCCCGGAGCGGTGCGGTGAATACGCTCGACCTCGCCCAGCTGCCGGTCCTGCTCGGCAGCGTGCTGTGGGCGATGGGCCGTGTCGCCGGCTTGTTCCTGGTTGCGCCGGTGTTCGGTGCGACGGTGCTGCCGGCGCGCATCCGCGTCGGCCTGATCGTGCTGCTCACCCTGGTGCTGGCGCCGCTGGCGCCGGCGCGCGTCGACCCGATGAGCTCGACCGGCGTGTCGACCATGGCCGGCCAGGTGCTGATCGGCGCCGCCGTGGGCTTCGTGCTGCGGCTGACCTTCGAAGCGGTCACCTTCGGCGGCCAGCTGGTGGCGCAGAGCATGAGCCTGGGCTTCGCCGAAGTGGTCAATCCGCAGGGCGGCGGCAGTTCGCCGGTGCTCAACCAGTTCTATCTGCTGCTGGTGACTCTGTTGTTCCTGGCGATGGACGGACACCTGCGCCTGATCGAGCTGCTGGCGGACAGCTTTCGCACGCTGCCGCCGGGTGCCGGTGCGATCTCGCCGGACGGCCTGCACGCGGTCGCCCTGTTCGGCGGCCAGCTGTTTGCCGGCGCGGTACGCGTCGCCTTGCCGGCGATGACCGCGCTGCTGGTGGTGAACATGGGCTTCGGCGCGATCAGCCGCGCGGCCCCGTCGATGAATCTGTTCGCAGTGGGTTTTCCGATCACCTTGTGCCTGGGCTTCATCGCCCTGTGGTTGTCCTTGCGCGCATTGCCCGGGGCCTTCGGCTCGCTGGAAGAGAGCGCGTGGTCCTTGATGCGCGAGCTGCTGGGTCAATGAGGACGGGAGCCTGACGTGTCCGAGAGCGATGACCAGGAACGCACCGAAAAACCATCGGAAAAACGCCTGCGCGAAGCGCGGGAGAAAGGCGACGTCCCGCGCTCGCGCGATCTTTCCGGCGCGCTTGTCGTGCTCGCTGGCGTGGCCGCCTTGATGAGCGGCAGCGAGCGCGCTTTCGTGCATGCAAGGCGGATCTACGAACTGGGCTTCGGCTACAGCCGCGAGGCGCTGTTCTCCGGCGAACTGCCCGCGCGCGTGCTCGGCGCCGCGCTGCGCGAGGCGATCGCGCTGATCACGCCGGTGGCGCTGGCCACCCTGCTGGCCACCTTCGCCGCGCCGACCTTGCTGGGCGGCCTGAGCTTCAGCGCGCAGGCGCTGCAGCCGAAGTTCGACCGGCTCGATCCGATTGCCGGGCTGGGCCGGCTGGTCTCGATGCGTGGCCTGGTCGAGCTGGTCAAGTCGCTGCTCAAGCTGCTCTTCATCGGGGCGGCGCTGGCCTGGTTCCTGTGGCGCGGGCAGGCAGCGATGCAGGCCAGCGGGCGCGGCACGGTGGGCGCGGGCATCGCGCTGTCGCTGTCGCAGCTGGGCAACGCGGCGCTGCTGTTCGGCACCATGCTGGCGCTGATCGGCGGCATCGACGCCGCCTACCAGCGCTACGACTACGGCAAGCGCCTGCGCATGACCAAGCAGGAAGTGCGCGACGAGAACAAGGAAAGCGAAGGCAATCCCGAGCTCAAGGGCCGCATCCGCCAGGTGCAGCACCAGCTCGCGCGCCGCCGCATGATGCAGGAGCTGCCCAAGGCCGATGTGGTGGTGACCAATCCCACTCACTTCGCCGTCGCGCTGAAGTACGACGAGAACCGCATGCGCGCGCCGCGCGTGATCGCCAAGGGCGTGGATGTGCTGGCCATGCAGATCCGCCAGGCCGCCGCCGGCCATCGCATCCCGATGGTGGAAGCGCCGCCGCTGGCGCGCGCGCTATACGCCACCACTGAGCTCGGCCGCGAGATCCCCGCCGCGCTGTACGTCGCCGTGGCGCAGGTGCTGGCCTATGTGTTCCAGCTGCGCCAGGCCGTCGCGCATGGCGACGCGCCGCCCGTGCCTCCCTCGCCGCAGGTCGATCCGGACCTGCTCGGCCCCTATCGCTGATTTCTTCCAGGACACCGCTCCATGGCTGCCGCAAGCGCAAGCGCGTTCGACACCTTCAAGCAGATCAGCCGCCGCGGCGCCGGCGCGCCCATCGTCATGCTGGCCGCGCTGGCGATGGTCATGCTGCCGATGCCGCCGTTCCTGCTGGACATCCTGTTCAGCTTCAACATCGCGCTGTCGCTGGTGATCCTGCTGGCGGTGATCTACGTGATGCGGCCGCTGGAATTCGCCGCCTTTCCTACCGTGGTGCTGATGGCCACGCTGCTGCGCCTGGCGCTGAACATCGCCTCCACCCGCGTGGTGCTGCTGCATGGCCATAACGGCCCGGGCGCGGCGGGCAAGGTGATCGAGGCCTTCGGCGAGTTCGTCATCGGCGGCAACTTCGCGGTCGGCCTGGTGGTGTTCGCCATCCTCACCATCATCAACTTCGTGGTGGTGACCAAGGGCGCCACGCGCGTGTCCGAGGTGACCGCACGCTTCACCCTGGACGCGATGCCCGGCAAGCAGATGGCGATCGACGCCGACCTCAACGCCGGCCTGCTCACCCAGGAACAGGCGCGCGAGCGCCGCCAGGAAGTGCGCGAGGAAGCGGACTTCTACGGTTCGATGGACGGTGCCTCCAAGTTCGTGCGCGGCGACGCGACGGCCGGCATCCTGATCCTGGTGATCAATATCGTCGGCGGCTTCTTCGTCGGCGTGATGCAGCACGGCCTGTCCGCCGGCGACGCGGCCAAGACCTACACCCTGCTGACCATCGGCGACGGCCTGGTCGCGCAGGTGCCGGCGCTGATGCTGTCGATCTCCACCGCGGTGATCGTCACCCGCGTGTCGCGCGCGCAGGACATGGGCAAGCAGGTGCTCGGCCAGGTGTTCGGCCAGCCGCGCGCGCTGGCCGTGGCCGGCGTGGTGCTGGGCGTGATGGGCCTGGTCCCGGGCATGCCGAACATCGCCTTCCTGCTGCTGGGCGCGATCTGCGGCGGCGCCGCCTGGATGATGGTCAAGCGCGAGCGCGAGACGCGCGAAAAACTGGCCGAGGAAGCGATCGCCGAAGCCGCGCCCGCCACCCCGCCGGCCGAGCGCCTGGAGCTGGGCTGGGAAGACGTCGCCGGAGTCGATCCGGTCGGCCTGGAGGTGGGCTACCGGCTGATCCCGCTGGTCGACAAGAACCAGGGCGGCGAGCTGATGGGGCGGATCAAGTCGGTGCGCCGCAAGCTGTCGCAGGAGCTGGGCTTCCTGGTGCCGCCGGTGCATATCCGCGACAACCTGGACTTAGGCCCCAACACCTATCGCATCACCCTGATGGGCGTGCCGATGGGCGAGGCCGAGGTGCACAACGAGCGGCTGCTGGCGATCAATCCCGGCCGCGTGCACGGCACCCTGCAGGGCATCGCCACGCGCGATCCGGCCTTCGGCCTGGAAGCGGTGTGGATCGAGGCCGGCCAGCGCGACAACGCGCAGGCGCTGGGCTACACCGTGGTCGATCCGGCCACCGTGGTCGCCACGCATCTGTCGCACATCCTGCAGGGCCATGCGCACGAGCTGCTCAGCCACCAGGACGTGCAGCAGCTGCTGGACCGCCTGGCCGCCGTCGCGCCGAAGCTGGTCGAAGACCTGGTGCCCAAGCGCATGTCGCTGGGCGTGGTGGTGAAGGTGCTGCAGAACCTGCTGGCCGAGCGGGTGCCGGTGCGCAACATGCGTTCCATCGTCGAATCCTTGGCGGAGCATGCGGGCCAGAGTCAGGATCCCGGCGCGCTCACCGCCGCCGTGCGCGTCGCGCTCGGCCGCCAGATCGTGCAGGAGATCGCCGGCCTGGGCACCGAGATCCCGGTCATCACGCTGGCGCCGGAGCTGGAGCAGATCCTGCTCGGCTCGCTGGCCAATGGCGGCGTGGCGGGCGCCGCGGTGGAACCTGGCTTGGCCGACCGCCTGCAGAGCGGTGTCGCCGACGCCGCGCGCCGCCAGGAAATGGGCGGCGAACCGGCGGTATTGCTGGTCGCGCCGCAGCTGCGTCCGTGGCTCGCGCGCTTCACGCGGCACGTGGCACAGAACCTGCACGTACTGGCCTACAACGAGGTGCCCGACAACCGTCGGGTGCGTTTGGTGCAGGCGCTGGGACGGTGAGTGGGGGAATTGGGAATGGGGAATAGGGAATCGAAAAAGCAGGGTTGTCTTACACGGAGAGCTCTGTGCTCGCCGGCGACGACACACTTCTTTTCAGGCGCGTCTTACCTCCCATTTGCGAGGTTTTCCGATTCCCTATTCCCGATTCCCAATTCCCTGGGCGCAAGGAAAAACCATCCATGAAAATAAAGCGTTTCGTAGCGCCCGACATGCGCCAGGCCATGCGCGAAGTGCGCGAGGAACAAGGCCCCGACGCGGTCATTCTTTCCACGCGCCGCCTGGACGAGGGCGTGGAGATCATTGCCGCCGTCGATTACGACGAAGCGCTGGTGCGCGAGGCCGCCCGTTCGGGCGAGCCGCTGCCGACCGAAATACGCGTCGTGCGCGAGGAAGCGCCGCTGCCGCCGCGGCTGCCGGCCAGAGCGCGGCGTGCATCGCCGCCGCCGGCAGCACCGGTTGCCGCTCCGGCGCCTGCGCCTGCGCCGGCTGCCGCGGCGCGTGTTGCGCCGGCGCCGGTCGCTCCGACTCCCGCGAGCGTGCCGCCCATCACTGCTGCACCCGCCGAACCCGCGCCGCTGCATCCGATGGTGGAGCAGGCCGCGCTCGACACCGCGCGCATGCGCGCCGAGCTGGGCAGCCTGCGCGAACTGCTGGAATCGCAGATGGCCTCGCTGGCGTGGAACGATCTGCAGCGCCGCCATCCGCTGCGTGGCCGCGTGCTGCGCGACATGACGCGCATCGGCATCGAACCCGACGTGGCGCGCCGGCTCGCCGACGAACTGCCGGACCGCCTCAGCGCCGACCAGGCGCGCTACCTGCCGCTGGGCGTGCTCAGCCGCCAGCTCGCCATCACCGGCTACGACGTCGCCGCCAGCGGCGGCGTGGTCGCCCTGGTCGGACCGACCGGCGTGGGCAAGACCACCACCATCGCCAAGCTCGCCGCGCGCGCCGTGCTGCGCCATGGCGCCTCGCAGGTGGCGCTGGTCAGCACCGACCACTACCGCATCGGCGCCGCCGCGCAGCTGGAGCATTACGGCCGCCTGCTCGGCACGCGCGTGTTCCCGGCGCACGACGCCGAGAGCCTGCGCGAGGTGCTGGACGTGCTGCGCGGCCGCCGCGTGGTGCTGGTCGATACCGCCGGCGTCGCCGGCAGCGATCCGCGCCTGGAGCAGCAGATGCAGTTGCTGCGCGCCGCCGGCGAGCTGCGCACCTGCCTGGTGCTGGCCGCCAATGCGCAGGCGCAGGCGATCGACGACATGGTGCGCGCCTTCCTGCCGCAGCAGCCGCAGGCCTGCATTCTCACCAAGCTCGATGAAGCGCCCAGCCTCGGCGGCGCGCTGTCCGCGCTGATCCGCCACCGCCTGCCGCTGGACTACACCACCGACGGCCAGCGCGTGCCGGAAGACCTGGCGACCGCCGACGCGCGCGTGCTGGTGTGCCGCGCCGCGCAGGTGCTCAAGAGCAATGCGCCGGCGGTGGACGAGGGTTATATGGCCGAGCGCTTCGGCATGGCCATGGCGGGCGCATGATGACGACGCTGGCGATGAACCAGGCCTGGGGCCTGAACAATCTTTTCTCCGCCTTCCATTCCGCGGGCGGCGACGACAGCCGGCCCGTGGCGGCCATGTCCGGCGGCGGTGCGCTGCCGGCCACGCCGCCACGCCGCTGCCGCGCGATCGCGGTCGCCGGCGGCAAGGGCGGCGTGGGCAAGTCCACCGTGGCGGTGAATCTCGGCATGTCGCTGGCGATGGCCGGGCGCGAGGTCGCCCTGCTGGATGCCGACATGGGCATGGCCAACCTGGACGTGCTGCTGGGCCTGCAGCCGGCGCGGCACATCGGCCACCTGCTCGACGGCAGCTGCACGCTGCGCGAGCTGATGCTGCCGGCGCCGCACGGGCTGAAGGTGATTCCCGCCGGCTCCGGCGCGCGGCGCCTGGCCCAGCTGGACACGCGCGAGCACGCGGCGGTAATCCGCGCTTTCGACGAGCTGCCGGATCCGCCGGAATTCCTGATCGTCGATACCGCCGCGGGCGTCGCCGACAACGTAGTGATGTTCGCCGCGGCGGCCGACGACGTGGTGCTGGTGGTGTGCGACGAACCGGCCTCGCTCACCGACGCCTACGCGCTGACCAAGGTGCTCAGCCGCGACTTCCGCGTGCGGCGCTTCCACGTGGTGGCGAACATGGTGCGCCACGCCGGCGAGGCGCGGCAGCTGTACGACAAGCTGGCGCGCGTATGCGACCGGTTCCTGGATGTGGCGCTCGATTTCATGGGTACGGTGCCCTACGACGAACACCTGCGCCAGGCGATCCGGCGCCAGGGCGCGGTGGTGGACCTGTGGCCGGCCAGCCGGTCCGCGCGGGGATTCAAGCAAATGGCGGGTGCGGTCGATACATGGGGGGAACCCCCGCGGACGGGCCGCGACCGCATCGCCTTTTTCGGCGGCCAGGTCGGCCCGGCGCCGGACCCGATTGGCGGGGGGATGTGAGATGAGCGTGGCTTCCGAATACCTGCAACTGCAACGCGAAAGCACGGAGGAGATGGTGCGTCGGCACGCTCCGCTGGTGCGGCGCATCGCCTATCACCTGATGGGCCGGCTGCCGCCCAGCGTGGACGTGGACGACCTGGTGCAGGCCGGCATGATCGGCCTGCTGGAGGCGGCGCGGAACTATGCGACCGACCGCATGGCGAGCTTCGAGACGTATGCGGGCATCCGCATCCGCGGCGCCATGCTGGACGAGCTGCGCAAGACCGATTGGACGCCGCGCTCGGTGCACCGCAAGTTGCGCGAAGTGTCCGAGGTGGTGCGCCAGATCGAGAACGAGACGGGCGCCGACGCCACCGACGCCGAGGTGATCCGGCGGCTGGGCATCGACGCGCAGGAGTACCACCAGATCCTGGCCGACGCGGCCAGCGCGCGCCTGCTCAGTCTCTCCGCGCCGGAGGACGACGAAGACGGCGCCGCGCTCGACGTGGCCGACCAGGAAGGGCTGGGGCCGCAGGACCGCTTCGAGCAGGAGGGCATGCGCGGGGCGCTGGTCGAGGCGATCGGCGGCCTGCCGGAGCGCGAGCAGCTGGTGATGTCGCTGTACTACGAGCAGGAACTGAATTTGAAGGAGATCGGCGCCGTGCTCGGCGTGACGGAATCGCGGGTGTGCCAGATCCATGGCCAGGCGTTGATTCGGTTGCGGGCGCGGATGACGGGATGGCGGGAGCAGGGTGCGGCGGCTGATAGCAGCAAGGCACGGAAGTTGAAGAGTACCGGTTAAAGCGTTCGCTCCAGGCTGGAATCCTTCTCCCTCCGGGAGAAGGTGCCGGCAGGCGGATGAGGGTTCGGGCGGAGTGGAACGCACCACTCCGCCCGAACCCTCACCCCAACCCCTCTCCCGAGGGGAGAGGGGCTAAAGCGCAGCGTTTCAACCAATACGCAATCTAAGATCTGGAGAGAGGCGTTTGGACAAGAACATGAAGATCCTCGTGGTGGACGACTTCTCCACCATGCGGCGCATCGTGCGCAACCTGCTGGTGGAGCTGGGCTTCACCAATGCGCTGATCCAGGAAGCCGACGACGGCGTCAACGCGATGACGGTGCTCAAGCAGCAGTCGTTCGACATGGTCGTGACCGACTGGAACATGCCGAACATGACCGGCATCGACCTGCTGCGCGCGATCCGCGCCGAGCCCGCGCTCAAGGGGCTGCCGGTGCTGATGGTCACCGCCGAGAACAACCGCGACCAGATCATCGCCGCCGCCCAGGCCGGCGTGAACGGTTACATCGTCAAGCCCTTCACCGCGGTCACGCTGAAGGAAAAGCTGGACAAGATCTTCGAGCGGCTCGCCGCGCAAGGAGCAAGCGCATGAGCGCCGTGATGATTACCCCCATGAGCGCGGCGCTGCCGCAGGAAGTGCAGGAACTGCTGGCCAGCCCCGACGGCGCCGCTTTCGAGCTGGCGCTGGACACCATGGTGCGCCAGCGCGAGCAGCACCTGTTCCGCGCACTGGGCCTGCTGGCCCGCGACCTGCACGAAGCGGTGCGCCGCCTCGGCGGCGAGCTGGCGCAGGAAGGCGTGCCCGGCAGCGTCGCCGACGCGCGCCAGCACCTGCACGACGTGCTGGAGATGAGCGCCAAGGCCGCGCATCGCAGCATCGATTTCGCCGAACGCATGCGTCCGCAGGCCACGGCGCTGGAGAACCGCGCCGATACGGTGCTGGCCGGCGGCGGCGAAGCCGCCGAGCTGGCGACGCAAGCGCGCCAGTTCGCCGCGCAGTGCCGCGAGGGCCTGTCCGACATGGTGATGGCGCAGTCCTGGCAGGACCTGTCCGGCCAGCGCATCAAGAAAGTGTCCACCTTCATCGGCAGCGTGGAATCCTCGCTGCTGGAACTGGTGCGCCTGACCGGCGCGCTGGCCGGCGGCGAAGCGCCGGTGGCCGCGGCCAAGGTGAACAGCCAGGACGAGGCGGACCGCCTGCTCAGCGAATTCGGTTTCTGAGCGCGGGGGCTTGATGGATCCCTCACTGGACAGCGAGCTGCGCGACGATTTCCTGGTCGAGGCCAGGGAGCTGGTGCAGCGCCTGGGCGAACAGCTGGTGGCGCTGGAAGAAGCGCCGCGCGACGCCGAACTGCTCAATGCGGTATTCCGCGCCTTCCACACGGTGAAGGGCGGCGCGGGCTTCCTCGGCATCGATCCGATGGTGCAGCTGTGCCATCACGCCGAGGACCTGCTCAATGAAGCGCGCGCAGGCCATGTGCTGATCGATGCGGCGCGGATGGATGCGCTGCTGGAAGCGCTGGACCTGGTCAACGCGATGATGGCCGCGCTGGCATCGTCCAGCCAGATGCCGGTGGCGCCCGGCGCGTTGCTGCTGCGCCTGCAGCCGCATGCGGCCCGTGCACCGGCGCCCGCTCCCGCGCCAGTGGCCGCACCCGCCCCGGTGGCGGAAGAAGGCGGCACCATCGACGACAGCGAGTTCGAGGCGCTGCTCGACAGTCTCTACGGCATGGGCGGCGCGCCTGGCGCACCGGTCCAGCCGCCTGCGTCCGACATGATCGACGATACGGAATTCGAAAAACTGCTCGACGACCTGCACGGCAAGGGCAAGGCGCCGGGCACGCCGGCACCATCCTCTTCCAACACGATCGACGACAGCGAGTTCGAGGCGCTGCTCGACAGCCTGCACGGCAAGGGCGCCGCGCCAGGCTCCGCGGCGAAGGCCGCCGCCGCGCTGGCACCGGCCAAAGCCGCGGCGAAGGCCGCGCCGCCGCCGGAAGCCACCGTGCGCGTGGACACCGGCCGGCTCGACGCCCTGGTCAACCGCGCCGGCGAACTGGTGCTGGTGCGCAACCGATTGCTCAGCCTTGCCGCCAGCAGCGGCGACGAGCCGTTCGCTACCGCCGCCGGCGAGCTCGATCGCGTCGCCGACGAATTGCAGGGCGCCGTGCTGGGCATGCGCATGCAGCCGGTGGGGCGTCTGTTCCAGCGCTTTCCGCGCATCGTGCGCGATCTCGCCCGCCAGCTCGGCAAGGAGATCGAGCTGGTGCTCGAAGGCGAGGACACCGACCTCGATCGCAGCCTGGTCGAGGCGCTGGCCGATCCGTTGATTCACCTGCTGCGCAACGCGGTCGACCACGGCCTGGAAACGCCCGACGTGCGCGAAGGCAGCGGCAAGTCGCGCAAGGGCCGCGTGCGCCTGGCGGCGAGCCAGCGCGGCGAACGCATCGTGATCGTGGTGGCCGACGACGGCCGCGGCATGGACCCGGACATCCTGCGCCGCAAGGCGATGGAGAAGGGCGTGATCGACGCGGCGCAGGCCGCGCGCCTGTCCGAGACCGAATGCCTGGAACTGATCTTCCGTCCCGGCTTCAGCACCGCCGCGCAGGTCTCCGACATCTCCGGCCGCGGCGTCGGCATGGACGTGGTGAAGACGCGCGTGGCCGAGCTCGGCGGCACCTTGCAGGTGCGCTCGAAGCTGGGGCAGGGCAGCGAGCTTGAGCTCACCGTGCCGCTGACCCTGGCCATCGTGCGCGTGCTGATGGTGCGCGTCGGTACGCGCCTGTTCGCGATGCCGCTGAGCAATGTGGACGAAGTCTTCGAACTGTCGCCGGGGCAGGATCGCCTGCTCGACGGCTGCCTGATCGCCGCGCACCGCGAACGCGCGCTGCCGCTGGGCGATCTCGCTGCATGGTCGGCGGCAGCGCCGACGCCGGGACGTCACGTGGTGGTGCTGCACATCGGCCACCAGCGCCTGGGCTGCCTGGTGCACGACGTGCTCGGCCGCGAGGACGTGATGGTCAAGCCGCTGGGCCCGCTGTTCGCAGGCACCGCGGGCGTGGCCGGCGCGACCATCACCGGCGACGGCCGCCTGGCCCTGGTGCTGGACCTGGCCGGCCTGGCCGGCGAGGGCGGTCCGTGGCAGCTGGCGACGCGTGTTTCCCCCTCTCCAGAAGCGGTGGTCTGACATGGATCTGGTTAGCATCGTCGGCACGATCCTGGCCTTCGTGGTCGTGATCCTCGGCACCATCCTCAAGGGTTCCAGCGTGGAAGCGCTGTGGAACCCGGCCGCCTTCGTGATCGTGTTCGCCGGCACCATCGCCGCGCTGCTGGTGCAGACCCAGGGCAAGGTGCTCAAGCACGCGATCGGCATGCTGCCGATGATCTACAAGCCGCCGCGCCACGTGCCCAACGACCTGATCAGCCGAGTGATCGGCTGGAGCGAGATCTCGCGCCGCCAGGGCCTGCTCGGCCTGGAGCCGCAGATCGATTCCGAGCAGGACCCGTTCGTGCGCAAGGGCCTGCAGCTGCTGGTCGACGGCAGCGAGCCGGAGGCGATCCGCGGCGTGCTGGAAGTGGAGCAGGACACGCGCGAACACCAGGACCTGGCCGGCGCGAAAGTGTTCGAGCAGGCCGGCATCTACTCGCCGACCATGGGCATCATCGGCGCCGTGATGGGGCTGATGGCGGTGATGCAGAACCTGGCCGATCCGAGCAAGCTCGGCCACGGCATCGCCGCGGCCTTCGTCGCCACCATCTACGGCGTGGCGCTGGCCAACCTGCTGATGCTGCCGATGTCCTCGCGCCTGAAGGGCATGATCCACAAGCAGGGCAAGATGCGCGAGATCATCATCGAGGGCCTGGTCTCGATCGCGCGCGGCGACAACCCGCGCCAGATCGAGAGCCGCCTGCAGGGCTACCTCACATGAGGAAGAAGAAGCACGAGGATCACGTCAATCACGAGGCCTGGGCGATTCCCTACGCCGACCTGATGACGCTGCTGCTCGCGTTCTTCGTGGTGATGTACGCGGTCTCGGTGGTCAACGAGGGCAAGTACCGCGTGATGTCCGAGTCGATCATCGAGGCCTTCAACGGCAACAACAAGCAGATCCAGCCGGTGCAGACCAACAGTGCGACCGCCCCCGCGCCGGTGCCGGCCAAGCGTTCGACCTCGACCACGCCGCCTTCGCTGCGCCCGCGCCTGGCCGTGGCGCTGCCCTCGCAGTCGCTGCCGCCGCAGATGACGCAGGGCTCGCTGACCACGCGCGAGGCGGCGCAGGAAAACCTGCAGCGCATCCAGGACGAAGTGCAGCAGGCGCTGCAGCCGCTGATCGACCGCAGCCTGGTGGTGGTGCGCCGCACGCAGAGCTGGCTGGAGATCGAGATCCGCACCGACATCCTGTTTCCCAGCGGCGTGGCGAAGCTGTCCCCCGATGCGGACACCACGCTGCGCAGCGTCGCGGGCATTCTCGCGCCGTTTCCGAATCCGCTGCGCGTGGAAGGCTATACCGACGACAAGCCGATCAATACGGCAGTGTTTCCGTCCAACTGGGAGCTGTCAGCCGCGCGCGCGGCGAGCGTGGCGCGCCTGTTCGCCGACAACGGCGTGGATCCGAATCGCATGGGCATCATGGGCTGGGGCCAATACCGCCCGGCTGCCGATAACGCGAACGAAGAGGGCCGCAACCGCAATCGCCGCGTGCTGGTGGTGGTGATGGGCGATCAGCAGGGGCCGGCGCGTTTCTACAGCGATGCGGATCGCGCGGAGCCGGCGATGGCGGAGGCGGCTCCGGCCGCGATCGGGCCGAATGCGCGTGCCGCGCATGAGATCGCACCGCCGGCAGGGCATTCTCCATTGCCGGCAGCGATTCCCGCCGTCGCCGTGCCCACGGTACCGACCGGCAGCCTGCCGGTGGCGGCGAAATTGCGCACCGTGCAGATCGCTCCGGCCGAAAACGGCTGATGCGCAGGCCGAGCCAATGACATACCAAGAGACTTACGCATGAGTCAGGACCACACCGCTGCGCCCGCCGAACGCGGCTGGCTGATCTTCCATCTCGCCGGGCAGCCGTATGCGGCGCCGCTGAAGCAGGTGAGCGAGGTGGTGCGCGATGGCGACATCACGCCGGTGCCGGGCGCGGCGTGCGATCTGCTGGGGATTCGCCAGTTGCGCGGGCGTATCGTGCCGGTGCTGGATGGCTGCCGCCGGTTGGGTTTGCCTGTCGACGAAGGCGACGGTTCGCGCCGCCGCATCGTGGTGTTGTCGCATCAGGGGCATCTGGTGGGGTTGCGGGTGGATGCGGTGGGCGATTTGCTCGACGTGAGTGGCGAGACCTTGGCGGCGCCGGCTGGCCGCACGTCGCGCGAGGATGATCCGGTGGTGGCGGTGGCGCCTTGTCCGGGTGGGTTTGTCGCGCTGCTGGATGTGCGGCGGCTGTGCCGCCTGCCGGAGGAGTTGGAGGCTGCGGCCTGATGCCGGGTGCTGACCTGGCCGCTTACGCAGCGGGCGTTCCTTTTGCTCGTCATTCCTGCGCAGGCAGGAATCCAGTAGCGGTATCGCTCGATGGTCGCGGTGCCGTGACTTGGCCGCTTACGCAGCGGGCGTTCCTTTTGCTCGTCATTCCGGCGCAGGCCGGAATCCAGTAGCGGGATCGCCTGATGGTCGCGATCCGGTGACCTGGCCGCTTATGCAGCGGGCATTTCGGACGCCTGCCGGCGCCCGAGTTACTTTTTCTTTGCTGGCCCAAAGCAAAAGTAACCAAAAAGAAATGACCTAAGAGCGGGAACCGAGGCGAGCCTTGGTGCTGCGCTTTATTTTCCATACCCCTACACCCCTACACCCCTATACCCCTCTCCCCTCCGGGGAGAGGGCAGGGTGAGGGGGCGGGCGGGGCGTGGTGTGGGATTTGCGGGAGCGCAAAAAAGCTTTTTGCTTGCTTCAATCGGACTTCGACCATTGCGCAGGTATCGGGACGGCGCGTAGCTGTTCCAGGCTGCAGGGGCCGCCTTTGCCGTCGGGGCAGGTGGTGTGGAGGCCGGTGTTTTGGGGGTCGAGCTTGGTGGCGGTGTAATCGAACTCCTTGCCCTCGGGGCGCAGGCGGTGCAGGGCGGTGATGGTGCCGCTCCTGGAGGAGATCTGTGCGCGGGTCAGGACGACGTCCATCAGCGAGGCGCCGACGAAATCGGCGCCGGCCAGGCAGGCCGAGGAGAAGTTCGTCTGCTTGTTGCCGGAGCGCGGTGCCTTGATGTTGGTGAAGGTCGCCGATACCAGGCAGGCGCCGGAGAAATTCACGTAGCTCAGCCGGTTGTCGCCGATGCTCTTGAAGTCCACCTCGGCAAGCATGGCCGAAGAGAAATTCGCTTCCGTGAGCACGGCGCCGTTGAACTTCGAACTCCACATCCACGCGCCCGAGAAGTTCGCATTCATCAGCGAGGCATGGCTGAAATCCGCACCCTCCAGGTTGGCGCCGGTGAAGTCGGCGGCTTCGAGGATTGCCTTGTTGAACCGGGCATCGCGCAGTTCGCAATTGCCGAAGCGCATGTTGCGCAAGTCCGCGGCTTCGAAATCCGCGTTCGGCAGGCGCAGGCCGGCGAAATCCACCTGGGGCAGGATCGCCTGCCTGGCCTTGAAGTTCTTGATCTCCACGCCCGCCGGAAGGTCCAGTGCGATCGTCGCGCCGCTGGCATCGACATGGGACCAGTCCAGCCCCAGCAGGCCCGAGCGGAACCTGGCGCCGGCCAGGCACATGCGCTGGGCTTTGGAGGTGTCGCGGCGCGGCAGCCGTGTGTGCCTCACCTTGCCGGTCAGTATCGCGTCGCGGAAGTTGGTGGCATGCAGGTTGGCATTGTCGAAATCCACGTCCTCGAAGCTGGCCACCGGCACGGGGTCCCGCATGCGGTGGCCTTGCACGTACTCCGCCTCCCTGGCGCCGAAGTCCGCGCCTTCCAGCTCGGCGTCCTTGAACGACACCCAGCGCATCCTGGCGCCGCCGAGAATGGCCTTCTGCATTCTGGCGCCGTCGAACTTGCTCTGCGTGATGCCCGCGCCGTCGAAGCGCGCGCCGGTGAGCGTGGCCCCGCTGAAATCGGCCAGGTGAATCGCGGCCGGGTTATCGATCGGATTGCTGCCCGCACCAGCTTTCAGGACCAGGCGTTCGGTGAGGTCCTCCAGGGTGACGCGGCCGAACCGCGCATCGGCGAGGCTGGCGTCCGCCGCTTCGATACTCACCAGCTGGGAGCCGCTGAAGACCGGCTTGGCGAACTTCACCTGCTTCAGGGATGCGAAGGCGAGATCGCAGTCGCCGAACAGCGGCAGCGTGCCCGTCGCACCGTCGAGCGTGGTGTAGGTCATGTTCGAGGACATGAACTGGGTGCGGTTGAGCGAGGCCTTCTTGAGCGAGACGCCCTGCAGCTTGCAGCCCATGACGTAGTTGCCGTCGAGCTTGGCCTCGTCGAGCTTCGCTCCGCTCAGGTCGAGATTGCGCAAGGGTTGCCTGGTGAGATCGGCTCCGATCAGCCGCAGGAGGGACAGCTGGGTGCGTGCGAACGTGCAGTTCTCGAAGCTGCACCTGGAGAAATTGACGCCGCTCAGGATCGCCTGCGAGAAGTCGGTGTCGACGAAGCGTACGCCCGAGAAATCGGTGTCGCGCAGGTCGATCACGGTCTTGCCCTGCGGGGAGAAATCGGCTTTCTCGCAGCTCTTCGATTGCAGGATGCTCGACACGCCCCAGGCGTCGGTGCGCAAGTCGAGCTTGCCCTGCAGGCCCGACCCGATGCCCGCGAGGTTCGCCAGCAGGGCGATGTTTCCAGGTTCGGGCTCCTGTGGCGCTTCGGCAAGCATCGACAGCAGTCCGCGCGGCGCCGGAAACGGAAACAGGCCCTTGAACAGCTCGGCCCATGCCGCGAAAGAGTGGGTATCCGGTTCGCGCTCGTCGATCTGGATCCGCAGCTGTCCGGCCTTGTGGTCTACATGGAACATGAAGCGCACGGTCTGGCCGGGCGTGATCAGCCTGCACTTGCCTTCGAAGACGAACATTATTTTTTCCTCCTGCCCAGCGCCGGGGGCGGTGGCGGCAGCCACATGCTCAGCGAGGGTTCGGTACGGCGTTCGGGGCCGCTCAAGGTTTCCCAGTTGAGCGTGTAGAGGCTGCGCGCCAGGTCCACCGCGATGCGCGCCGCCGCGACGCGTGGCGTGCTGACCAGGAAGCTGCCGTCCGGCTCGTAGATGTCGATGCGGTAGTGCTCGGGCTGGCTGCCGTTGTCGTCGTAGGCCAGCACGAACAGATAGCCCTTGGCTTCCACCGACAGGTCCAGATACGTGGTGGCCGCGGCGCCGGTCTGGCGCAGCGGCAGCACCGCGGACTTCTCCGCCTGGCCGGCCGGCTTGAAGTAGGGCACGGGATTGCCGGAAATGTCGAAGCTCTGGATGCGGCGGTTGCCCTGCTCCAGCACCAGCAGGCGCCCGTCCAGCGCGACGGCGATCGCGCAGGGTTGCTGCAGCAGTCCGACGCGATCGCCTTCGCCGCAGTAGGGGCTGGCGACGGTGGCTTCCTCGTTCTTCTTCGGCGCGGTCGGCAGCTTCAGCAGATAGAGCTTGGACGTATCGGCGCTGACACCGGCCACGTAGCCCTGGGGGTGCACCACAAAGCGGTCCACCGGCGTGGAGAACCGGCCCCAGCTTTCCCGCGCACCCGGTTCGAAGCGCGGCTTGCCCTGCAGCGACAGCGCGATACGGCGCAGGTGATAGCCGCCGGCGGGATTGTTCGTGCCGTCGTAGTCGTCGCCGCTGGGATCGAGGTAGAAGTTCGCGCCGGTGCCGTCCTCGGCGGATCCCAGGTCGTAGGCCACGCCGCAAGGCATGGAGAAGCCCAGCGGCGAGATGGCATACGAGGCCTCCGGATCTTCCAGCAGCGAGAGGTTCTGCATGGCGTGCATCACGCCGTCGGAGGGCGGCCCGGGGCGGTCGCGCGGCAGGTTCAGGCCGTTGGCCTGCCAGGAATAGCCGAGCATGGCCGGCCGCTGCGTCACGCTGATGCCACCCATCGACAGCAGGCGGTGACCGTCGTCCGCCGGCGGCGTGGTGATGGTGGCGGTGGGCGCGGGATGTTGCTTCCAGCGATGGCGCCCGCCTTCGAACACGATCGACTGCCGGTGCTGGTAGACCGACTGGCGCGACAGCGGGATCAGCGCGTTCTTCACCACCACGTCGATGTTGAGCACCGAACTGCCGTTGGCGCCCTTGGCATCCACCCAGCCCGACGCGCCCATGGCCGACTGCCAGCCGTTGGCGGCGTAGAAGAACACCATCACCTTCACCCGGCCGCCGGCGGCGATGTTGTTGAACTCGAACGGCAACGGCTCGGACAGGGTCTCGCCGGGCAGGCGGATCTCCTGCACCGGCAAGGTATTGCCGGTGTCGTAGAGGACGCGCACCACCATGCGGTCGTGGTGATCGGGAAACTTATGGAAGGCCGGGTCCGGCAGTACGCGGCCACGCAGGTCGAAAGTGCGGGTCAGTTCGGTGGTGTAGCAGAACGGCGATTGCAGGATCGCCGCCGTGGTCTGCCCCAGCTGCATCAGCGTGATGGTGGTATCCAACGCCAGGAAGGCCAGATTGAGCAGCGGCACCGCACGCTTGGCGACGGCTTCGCCGGCTTTGCGCGCGAGGTAGAGGGAGAACTTCTTCGCCTCCAGCTTCGCCAGCACCGGCAGTACCTTCGCCGAAACCCTGGAGATGGCCTTGCCCGGATCCTGCGCGTCCCTGAGCAGATAGCCGGAGAACACGCCGATGCCCAGGGAGTAGATCGCAAAGCGGACCTTGGGATCGTTCATCAGCGAGCTGATGAAACCGGTGTTCTTCTCCGACGAGCCCTTGATCAGCAGGTAGATGGGCAAGGCCATCTCCAGCACCGCGGTGCTGATGATGCCCAGCGGGCAGGCCGTTGCGTCGTATTCGCCGGTACCCAGCCCGCCCCAGTACAGCTTGACCGACGAGGCCGACTCCGGAACGTTGATGCTCAGCGTCTGCGTGTCCGCCGGGAGCGGTACGCCGAAGATCGTGGTGATCGGGCCGATCAGGCCGATGTAGCGCTTGGTGGCGTGGCTGTCGAACTCCGGCGCGAGCACGGACGGCAGTTGTCCGGACCAGCCCTGCGGCGTGATCACGCGGCCGGCGGTGTCGAAGAACTCGGCATAGGCGACCAAGTGCCGCAGCCATTCGTTCTTCATGTCCACGCGCAGCTGCCCGTACTTGCCCTTGGCGGTGACCGCGGCGCTCCATGCGTGCCGCTCCACCCCGCTGGGCTCGCGCACGTACAGGTGGGCGGCCTTGAGCAGCTTCCTGGAGGTGGAGCGCATCTGCACGTGGAGGTACAGATCCATCAGCAGCTCGTCCAGCCGCACGGTCACCCTGACCAGTTCGCCGCCGCCGCTGCCGCTGGTGTAGGCGGCTTCGAACACGGTTTCCCGATCCCCCTTGAGCGGCTGCGCGGTGAACGCGCCCTCCCAGGACCTGGCGTCGTCCGCGGTCTCGATGTGCACGAACATGCGGCCTTGCACCAAGGCATCGATGACGTCCCTGGTCAGCGGCACGGCATCTTCCGTTGACCAGCCCTCCTCGATGCTCCAGCCGCCTTCGCGCGGCGGATCGAAACTGACCGCGCCGGTACTCACGCCATTCATCGTGCCCAGCGCCTTCAGCGTCCAGCGCGTCTGATCGGCGCGCAGCAGTGGGCGCTTGCCCAGGTTCGTGGCCCGCACCGGGCGATGTTCGTCCACGGTCTGGCCGTACTGCATGCGCCAGGTCTGGCCCTGCAGTTCTTCCATCTGCTGCGAATACTTCAGCGCCAGGCCCATCGGTGCGCTCATCTGGCGGCGCACGTTCTCGTGCACGTCGATGGTGAAGATGGTGCCTTCGGCATCGGTGACCACCTTGCCGTTCTCGTCGAGCAGCGGCACGCGGCGCGACCATGCCTCGCCCAGGCGGCGGATCTCGTCGACCAGGCGGCTGCGCTTGCGCAGCGCGCGGCCGACGCATTCGCGCAGGATCAGCGCGGGAATCGCGCCGCCGTGCTCGGTGTTGAGGTTGATCAGCGACGGATGCTGGAACAGCAGGGTGGAGGCGGTCTCGAACGGATCGATCAAGTCGTGCAGCAGGTCGGTGTCCAGCCGCATGGCGTCACCGCGGAGCAGGCTGTGCAGCCCCTGTCCCAGCTCCTCGTCTTCCAGCAGCCAGGCGAGCTTGGGGTGCAGCTCGTGCGGAGCGCCGCGCAGCAGACGGTTTTCCCGCAGCTGGCGCCGCCCTTCGCGCGGCACGTGCACGGCCAGCGAGAGGAAATCCTCGGTGGCCGCGCCGTCGACCTCGGTGGCACGCGCCAGATAGGTGACCATGACCGCGTCGGATGGCAGGTCCACTTCAAGATAGTGGCTCAGCCGCGCGTCGGGCATCCGCTGCAGCAGCGGATTGCCGACGCGGGCATCGGCGCGCGTGGCCTTGCTGTGGGCGTGGATGCGGTGCGGCTCCAGGCCGGCATAGTAGGTGAGCGTGCGATCGCGCTGAAGCGAAGAGGCGGCATCGAAATGCAGCAGATGGCGTTCGCTCGCCGTGGAAGGCTGGTCCATGTCGGTTCCCGCTGCGCGCGTGAAGATCCGGCCGCACGAAGGCCTGGCCTGGCGGATGAGCCGGCGGGCGCGGCGGCGCCGTCGACCTGCAGCGACCCGGGATCATCTCGTGCGTGCCCGCGTGGGCAGGGTGAAGTGACCGTCGCCCCTGTGCGAGCGGCCTTGTGTGCGATGTGTACCGTTGTTGCCGCGGCGGTGTACAGCGCAGGACCGGATTGAGCCGAAAAGCAATGACCGGGTGTCTCAATGTGTGCCGGGGCGCGATGTTTCTTCCGCCGCGCGGGTTGGGATCGGAGCCACCTGGGGCGAAGAAGAGCTTTCGGGTCCGTCGCGAATTTTCACGTCGCGCTCCGCCCGACCCCTCACCCCAACCCTCTCCCCGGCGGGGAGAGGGGGATGCAGGCACTCGCGAAGATCCAACGAGAGCACGCGGCGCAGCCCGCGGCGTTCCGCTTGTGCGCTTTTGATCTTGCTCTTGATCTTCAACCCCCTTGGCGCGGCGGTGAGGGCTGGACGATCAGGCCCCGAAGGGGGCGAGGACAGGAGTCCTCGCCTTTTTGACGGGACACGGATGTCCCGTCAAAAAGCCCGGCCAGCCCTCACGTACCCGCAGCAGCGAAGCTGCGGAGGGCGCCGTGCAGGGTGCCCTTCTCTTTGGTTACTTTCTCTTGGGCAAGCAAGAGAAAGTAACTCGGGCCGCGGCAGCGGCTCGAAACCCTCGCCATAGGCGAGACAAAGCCGCGCGCAACGCGACAATCAAGCGTGGTCGTTACTGGATCCCGGCCTACGCCGGGATGACGAGCAACGCGGATTCCTGCCTGCGCAGGAATGACGAGCGGGGAGCAGCCTCAACCTTCTTCAGACGCGCGATACACGCAACTGAGCACCGCGGCCGCAGCCGCATACAACTCCACCGGAATATCCGCCCGCAAGCGCAGCGCCGCCAGCAACCCCGCCACCTGCGCATCGTGATGCAACACGATCCCCAGCGACCGTGCCCGCGCCAGCAACTGCTCCAGCGCCTCCGGCGGCAACGAAGGCGGCGTCGCACCCCCGCCGCTCGCGGTCACGCGCAGACTCACCTTGCGGCTCGGCGGCGGCAATGCCTGCGTCATGCGGTAGCCTTCAGCAGCACGGCGCTGCGCGAACCCGGCGGCTGCGGCAGCCCCGTCTGGCAGGTCAGCTGATCGAGCAGCAACCCGTTCGCGGTCAACTGCTGGCCCAGCTCGCCGAACAGGCGCTCCAGCCGGGCAGTAGTCTCCGTGCGCTGCGCCCACAACCGCACCGACAAGCGCAGGCCGCGCAGTTGCAGCTCGCCCTGCACCGGCCCCAGGCGCGGCAGGTCGATGGCGAAGCCAAGCACCCACGCGGTGGGTTGCTCCGGATCGTCCTCGTGCGGCGTCATCTGCAACTGCAGGATGTCCTGCCCGCCCTCGCCCTGCAGCGGAATCTCGATCATCCAGGCGCCGCTGGCCTGGGTTTCCAACTGCGCCACTTCCAGGCGCGCCAGCGCGGCATGCACTTCGCCGTGCAGGCGCACCAGCAGGCTGTCCACTTCGCCGGGCTGGGCGGACTCGGGCATCGGCGCGCGCGGCTGCGCGACCAGGCCGCGCTGCGCCAGCGGCGGCGCGGTCTCGGTGTGGTCGCCGGGCGGATGCGCCGGACTGCCGCGATCCAGCGTGGCGGCCAGACGGAGCAGGGCGGCTTTCCAGTCGTCCTCGCCCAGCATGCCCAGGTCGGTCTGCGGGTGGGCGAGCTGGGATTCGAGGAACAGGCCGCTGCGCTTCACCGCCTCCTGCAGGCCGGCGGCGTGGGCGATCTCGACCGGCGTGCGGATGCTGTGCTCGAGCAGGGCCAGCGCCGCGCGCAGCGGCGGCGGCAGCTGGCGCAGCAGCGGGCGCTGCGCCAGTGCGCCCAGCGTGGCCAGCAGCGGCGCATAGCCGTTCTGCTGGGGCAGGCGCTCGCGCAGGGCGCGGCTCACCGCCTGGTCCAGCGGCGGGCCGCCGAGGATCTCCAGCTTCGGCTCGGCGCCCAGGCTGAGCACGCGCACCTGGAACTGCGACGGCAGCTGGGTGCCGGGCGGCTCGGCCTCGACCGTGAGCGAGCCGATCTGCAACACCAGCTTGGCCTGCTCGCTGTAGCCCAGCGTGCGCGCCGCCAGCACCGCGCCGACGCGCCAGCTGTCCGCGGTGGCGCCGGAGGCGGCGCCGGCCCAGGTCAATGCGGCAAGGCTGGTTGGCTGGATGATCACGTGGACTCCCGGGCTCTGGGCGTCACCGGTTTGACGCCCTTGCCATCGCTTCATGCATGTCTTCGGCCGGATGCGCAGGAACTTGAGCGTCGATTTTCCGACGCCTGCGCAAGGCCATCCGGTGGGTAGGAGCACGTTCCGTGCCGCCGCGGAAAAAAAGCCGCAGGTCCGGCCTAAAGCCGTCCGCGCCCCCGCCGATAACCGCCCTGTAAGCCATCACACAGGCGGGACAGCGGCACATGGGCAAGGCGAAGACGGACAAGGCGGATGGGCGCGTGGCGCTGCCGGCGGACTGCCGCATCGCGGACCTGGCGACGGTCAAGGCCGCGCTCGAAGCCGCGCTGTCCGCGCCCGCCGCGGTGCTGGACGGCGGCATGGTCGAGCGCGTGGATACGGCGGCGCTGCAGTTGCTGGCCGTGTTCCGCCGCGAGGCGGCAGCACGCGGCGTGGCGGTGGAGTGGCGGGGCGCCAGCGACGTGCTGCGCGACGGAGCGGCCCGCCTGGGCCTGACACAAACATTGGAACTGCCGGCGGCGACGCCGGCCTGACGAGGTAGACGATGGCAAAGATCCTGGCGGTAGACGATTCGGCTTCGATGCGTGGCATGGTGGCCTTCACCCTGCGCGGCGCGGGCCATGATGTGAGCGAGGCGGAGAACGGCCAGCTGGCGGTGGACGCGGCCAAGGGCGCGCGCTTCGACCTGGTGCTGGCCGACGTGAACATGCCGGTGATGGACGGCCTCAGCATGGTGCGCGAGCTGCGCACGATGCCCGAGTACAAGGGCGTGCCGATCCTGATGCTGACCACCGAGTCGCACACCGACAAGAAGATGGAAGGCAAGGCGGCCGGCGCCACCGGCTGGCTGGTCAAGCCGTTCGATCCGGAACAGCTGCTGGCCACGGTCAAGCGCGTGCTCGGCTAAGGGCCATTCCTATGAGCACGGTGAGCCTGGCGCAGTTTCATCAGACCTTCTTCGACGAGAGCCATGAAGGCCTCGACGCCATGGAGACGGCGCTGCTGGCGCTGGACGGCGGCGGCGACAAGGAGCTGGTCCACGGCATCTTCCGTGCGGCCCATTCGATCAAGGGCGGCGCCGCCACGTTCGGCTTCCCGGACATGGCGGCCTTCACCCACGAGGCCGAATCGCTGCTCGACGAGCTGCGCGACGGCCGCCGTGCGGTCGACGCCGGCATCGTGGAACTGCTGCTGCGCTCGGTGGACTGCCTGCGCGGCATGTTCGCCCGCGCACAGGCCGGCCAGCCGCTGGCCGACGCGGCCAGCGAAGCGCTGCGCCACGAGTTGGCCGCCGTGGTCGACCGCAGCCTCGCGCCGGCCGCCGCGCCTGCCCGGCGCAGCGACGATGCCTCGACCGGCTGGGCCATTTCGTTCCGCCCGCACAAGGGCATGCTGGCCGGCGGCAATGATGCGCTGCGCCTGCTGCGCGAACTGGGCGAGCTGGGCGAACTGAAGGCCGAAGCGGAGCTGGACCGGCTGCCCGGCCTGGCCGCGCTCGATCCGTCCGAATGCCACCTGGGCTGGCGCCTGGAGCTGCGCGGCGACGTCAGCCGCGCGGCGGTGAAGGGCGTGTTCGACTGGGTCGAGGACGAATGCGACCTGACGCTCGAGCCGCTGCCCGGCGCCGAGGTGCATCACGCGCCGGCGGCCGTGGCGCCTGCCGCCGCTGCCGCGCCGATCGCAGCCAAGGCCGCCGCGCGCGAAGCGGTCGCCGCCGAATCCTCGGTGCGCGTCGGCATCGACAAGATCGACAGCCTGATCAACCTGGTGGGCGAGCTGGTGATCACCCAGTCCATGCTCGACACCTTCCGCGAGGATTTCGATGCCTCGCGCCTGGAAATGCTGCAGCAGGGCCTGGCCCAGCTGGCGCGCCACACCCGCACGCTGCAGGAGAGCGTGATGGGCATCCGCATGCTGCCCATCGCCTCGGTGTTCAACCGCTTCCCGCGCATGGTCCGCGACCTGGGCCAGAAGCTGGGCAAGCAGGTCAGGCTGGACCTGGTCGGCGAACAGACCGAGTTGGACAAGACGGTGCTGGAGAAGATCGGCGACCCGCTGGTGCACCTGGTGCGCAATGCCATCGACCACGGCCTGGAAACCCCCGACCGCCGCCGCGCCGCCGGCAAGGGCGACATCGGCACGCTGCGCCTGGAAGCCTCGCACCGCAACGGCTCGATCGTGGTGGAGATCAGCGACGACGGCGCCGGCCTGAACCGCGAAGCGATCGTCGCCAAGGCGCTGCAGCGCGGCCTGATCGCCAGCGGCGAGGGCATGACCGATGAGGCCGTGGCCGACCTGATCTTCCAGCCCGGTTTCTCCACCGCCGCGGTCACCACCGACCTGTCCGGCCGCGGCGTCGGCATGGACGTGGTCCGCCGCAACGTGGTGGACCTGGGCGGCAGCATCCAGATCCGCAGCGTGGCCGGCCAGGGCTCCGTGTTCACCATCACCTTGCCGCTGACGCTGGCGATCATCGACGGCCTCACCGCGATGGTCGGCGGCGAACACTACATCGTCCCGCTGGCCTCGATCGTCGAGACGGTACAGCTGCGCGGCGAGCAACTGCGCACGGTGACCGGCGGCGGCGAACTGTTCCACTTCCGCGATTCCTGGCTGCCCGTGCTGCGCCTGCAGGACGCCTTCCAGTGCGGCGGTGCGCGCCGCGCGATCGAACAGGGCCTGGTGATCGTGGTCGAAGGCGACGGCTCGCGCGTGGGCCTGTTCGTCGACGAGCTGATCGGCCAGCAGCAGGCGGTGGTGAAGTCGCTGGAGGCGAATTACCGGCGCGTCACAGGAATATCCGGCGCAACCATCCTGGCAGACGGCTCCGTCGCGTTGATCGTCGACGTCGCTGGTTTGTCCCGCCAGATGACTCGCCGCCGCGCGGCCTGACAGGCAAAGAGGGTGAGGTAGGCGGAAACGTAGCGCCCCGCCCGCCCCCTCACCCTGCCCTCTCCCCGGAGGGGAGAAGGGTGAAAGGGTGTGGCAAAGGCGCAGCGCTAAAGCTGGCCTCAGTCCCCGCTCTTAGGCCATTTCTTTTTGGTTACTTTTGCTTTGGGCCAGCAAAGAAAAAGTAACTCGGGCGCCGGCAGGCGTCCGAAATGCCCGCTGCATAAGCGGCCAGGTCACCGGATCGCGACCATCAGGCGATCCCGCTACTGGATGACTCGCTTCGCTCGCCCCTTCGGGGCCGCCCTTCGGGCGTTCTTCGCGCTACGCACTCGTCCGGCCTGCGCCGGAATGACGAGCAAAAGGAACGCCCGCTGCGTAAGCGGCCAAGTCACGGCACCGCGACCATCGAGCGATACCGCTACTGGATTCCTGCCTGCGCAGGAATGACGAGCAAAAAAGCAGGCGCCGCCTAGGCGCCCAATCCCCCAGAAAACTCTCAAGCGAAGCGTTCACCTGCCGATAACGCCCATACAGGGGCGGGGATTTCTCCCGCAGACGAGACCCACATGAGCCAGCCACCGACTGCATCCGCCGCCGACGCGGCAACCACGCAATACCTCATCGTCGGCCTCGGCCGCGAGGAATACGGCATGGACATCCTCGCCGTACGCGAAATCCGCGGCTGGACACCGGTCACGCGCATCCCGCAGGCCCCGCACTACGTGCTCGGCGTGCTCAACCTGCGTGGCTCGATCGTGCCCGTGCTCGACCTGCGGCTGCGCTTCGGCCTGCCCGGCGAGGAATACACGCACACCACCGTCACCGTGATCGTCACCGTCGCCGGCCGCCTGTTCGGCGTGGTGGTCGACAACGTGTCCGACGTGCTGGACGTGGCCGGCACGGCGGTGCGCCCGGTACCGGACATGGGCACCACCGTGGATACCGAATACCTCAAGGGACTCACCTCCGCGGCGGAGCGCATGGTGCTGCTGCTGGACGTGGACAAACTGCTGCAACCGCAGGACGCGCAGATGCTGGAGGCCGCCTTGCCCGCGGCTATCGACGAGAAGGCCGTGGCCTAAGGAATTCCAATGAAGATCCCTACTATCAAGTTCAAGCTTCCCGCCATGACCGTCCGCAACCGCCTGCGCGGCGTGCTCGGCCTGCTCGGTCTCATGTTGATCGCCGGCGCTGCCGTCGGCCTCGGCGCCATGCACCTGCAGAACGAGGGCATGCGCCAGATGTACGACAACGAGCTGGTGCCCGCGGAAATCATCAGCCGCATCAATACGCGCTCGCTGATGTCCTTCATCGTGATGGGCGAGTCCACCAATCTGCTGGACAAGCCCGACGCGCTCAAGCAGAAGCTGGGCGAGTTCGCCAAGTACCAGGCCGAGATGGTCGAGCTGAAGAAGCAGTACGCGGCGATGTCGCGCTCGCCCAAGCTCGACGAGCTGTACAAGAAGTGGCGTTCCACCGACGAGGAATACGCTCAGGCCAAGAAGGACATCATGGATGCGCTCAATCAGAAGGATCCGAGCGCGGCGGATGTGCTGGAAATGCAGGTGCGCCCGCTCCTGATGGAGCGCCAGGATGCGCTGGCCAAGCTGATCGAAGCCCAGCGTATCGAGGCGAAGGATATCTACGATGCCCAGTTGAGCCGCTACCAGTGGGTCCGCGCCGCCAGCCTGATCGCGCTGATCGCCGGCCTGCTGATCGCCATCGTCGCCGCGGTGCTGCTGATCCGCTCGATCATCGGCACGCTGAACCGCGCGGTGCGCATCGCCAACGAGATCGCCGAAGGCAAGCTCGGCCACGACATCGAGGCCGGCCGCAATGACGAACTCGGCCAGCTGCTGGGCGCGTTCCGCACCATGGACGAGCGCCTGGCGGCGATCGTCGGCGAAGTCCGCCACGGTTCCGGCGCGGTGAGCACCGCCGCGCAGCAGATCGCCCGCGGCAACGACGATCTGAGCCAGCGCACGCAGGAACAGGCTTCGAGCCTGGAGGAAACCGCTTCGTCGATGGAGGAAATGACCTCCACCGTGAAGCAGAACGCCGAGAACGCCAGCCATGCCAACCAGCTGGCCCGCGGCGCCCGCGAGCAGGCCGAGCGTGGCGGCGAGGTGGTGACCCAGGCGGTCGGCGCGATGCGCGAGATCAACGAGTCCAGCCGCAAGATTTCCGACATCGTCAGCCTGATCGACGAGATCGCCTTCCAGACCAACCTGTTGGCGCTGAACGCCGCGGTGGAAGCGGCGCGCGCCGGCGAACAGGGCCGCGGCTTCGCGGTGGTGGCGACCGAAGTGCGCAACCTGGCGCAGCGCAGCGCGGGTGCGGCGAAGGAGATCAAGGGCCTGATCGCCGACAGCGCCGAGAAGGTGCGTACCGGCACCTCGCTGGTGGACCAGTCAGGCAAGGCGCTGGCCGAGATCGTGGACAGCGTGAAGAAGGTGACCGATATCGTGGCGGAGATCGCCGCGGCCAGCCAGGAACAGTCGGCCGGCATCGACCAGGTCAACAACGCCGTCACCCAGATGGACGAGATGACCCAGCAGAACGCCGCGCTGGTGGAAGAAGCCGCGGCGGCCGCGCGCGCCATGCAGGAACAGGCCGGCGAGCTGGCCCGCCAGGTGGGCTTCTTCCGCCTGGGCGACGACGCGGCGGCGGTGGCTGCCCCGGCGCGCAAGGCGGCGGCGACGGCCAGTGCGGAAGCGGAGGCGGTGTTCGCCGCGGTGCGCAGCGCGGGGCCGGTGCATTCGCCGGTGCGCGCGCAGCGTCCGGCGGAGACGGCTGACGCCGGGGTGTGGAAGGAGTTCTGAGCGTGAAGCCTGAGCCCCTCTCCCACCGGGAGAGGGGTTGGGGTGAGGGTCCGGGCGGAGCGAAGAAAGTGATGCGCACCGCTCCGCCCGCACCCTCATCCGGCTGCCGCCACCTTCTCCCGGAGGGAGAAGGAATCCAGTTCGGGGACTGGGGAAATTAAGGAAGTCAGCAGCAACACAACGATAAGAGGTGCGTCGTGACGGTTGGCAGGGGGAGTGTTTCCAATAGCGGGAAGGAGGGCTGAAGCATGGCCGCGAATCTTTCCCACGAAGTCGCCGCGCCGGGCCTGGGCGGCCCGTTGCTGGGCAACCGCGATTTCGATTTCCTGCGCGAGTTCGTGCTGGCTCATTGCGGCATCGCGCTGAGCGAGCAGAAACGCCAGCTGGTCCAGGGCCGCCTGCTGCGCCGGCTGCGCGCGCTGGGGCTGAAGGATTTTTCCGCTTACTGTGAGCTGCTGCGCCGCGATCCGGACGCCGAGATGGGCGACCTGGCCAGCGCGATCAGCACCAATGTCACTTCGTTCTTCCGCGAGTCTCACCACTACGACCTGCTGGAGCAGACCCTGCTGCCGCAGTGGCTGGCCGAGAAGCGCCGCAGCGGCGGACGCCTGCGCATCTGGTCGGCCGGTTGTTCCACCGGCGAGGAACCCTATGCGCTGGCGATGGTGCTGGCCGAGGCGCTGGAAAAGCACGCGCCCGGCGTGGACGCGAAGATCCTCGCCACCGACCTGTCGCCGCAGGCCCTGGCCGGCGCGCGCGAAGGCGTGTATCCGGTCGACAAGCTTGGCGGCGTGAGCGCGGAACGGCGCCGGCGCTGGTTCCTGCGCGGCGAGGGCAGCTATGCGGGCCTGGCCTGCGTGCATCCGCGCCTGCGCGAACTGGTGGCGATCCAGCCGCTGAACCTGCTGCACGAGTGGCCGATGAGCGGCGTGTTCGACGCGATCTTCTGCCGCAACGTGGTGATCTATTTCGACAAGCCGACCAAGGAGCGCCTGTTCCGGCGCTATGCCGGCAAATTGGTGCCCGAGGGTTATCTGTTCCTCGGCCACTCCGAATCCATGCACGGCCTGAACGACGACTTCGCCCTGGTCGGCCGCACCGTCTACCGGAAGAAGCCCGCATGAACGCCCAGACGCGCCCCGCGCACATCGACGAGGTGCTGCCCGGATTCGAGCACGTGCGCCGCTACTGGGATCCGACCCAGGGCAGCATGACCGCCAAGGTGCTCCCCGGCGAGTACTACGTGAGCCGGCAGGAGGAACTGATCGCCACCGTGCTCGGCTCCTGCGTGTCGGCCTGCATCCGCGACCGTCGCCGCGGCATCGGCGGCATGAACCATTTCATGCTGCCCGAGCCGATGGGCGAGCGCGACGCCTGGTCGTCCACCGTGGGCCGCGCCGCGCGCTACGGCAACGACGCGATGGAGCAGCTGATCAACGCCATCCTCAAGGCCGGCGGCCGGCGCGAGGACCTCGAAGTGAAGATCTTCGGCGGCGGCCGCGTGCTGGCGCAGATGACCGACATCGGCGAACGCAACATCGCCTTCGTGCGGCGCTACCTGGCGGCCGAGCGGCTGGAACTGGTGGCCGAGGACCTGGGCGACATCTATCCGCGCCAGGTGCAGTTCTTTCCGTGCAGCGGCAAGGCCCGTGTGCGCCAGCTGCGCGGCCACCACGCCACGGTGCTGGTGGACGGCGAGCGGAATTACCTCAAGCGTTTGGCCAACGATCCGATAAAGGGAGAGGTGGAACTGTTCTGAAGAGAGCCGAGGGACGAGCAGTGAGGGCGCGCGATTGGCGGCCGCGCGGCGGAGATCTTGCCGGAGACGGCCAGGAACAGGGGCCGCCCGCGCGGCCCGGATCGGCGCCCTCACTACTCGTCCTTCATCTGAAGACCGACCACCCTCGCGCAACCGAAGAGAAGCCCTGAATGTCCCGAGTCCGAGTCCTGGTGATCGACGATTCCGCCCTGGTGCGGAAGCTGCTGACGACCATGCTCTCCTGCGATCCGATGATCGAAGTGGTGGGCAGCGCGGCCGATCCCTTCATCGCGCGCGAAAAGATCAAGCAGCTGGAGCCGGACGTGCTCACGCTGGACGTGGAAATGCCGCGCATGGACGGCCTGACCTTCCTCGAGAACCTGATGCGCTTGCGGCCGATGCCGGTGGTGATGGTGTCCTCGCTGACCCAGCAGGGCGCGGAAGTGACGCTGCGCGCGCTGGAACTGGGCGCGGTGGATTTCTTCACCAAGCCCAGCAGCGACCTGGCCAGCACCTTCGCCGAGGGGGCGCAGGACATCTGCGCCAAGGTCAAGCTGGCCGCGCTGGCGCGTCCGCGCGTGCGCACCGCGGTGCGCAAGCTGGAAGTGGCGCCGCGGCTGTCCGCCGACGCGGTGCTGCCGCGCGCGCAGACACCGGACAGCCGCGGCGGCAGCCCGATCATCGCGATCGGCGCCTCCACCGGCGGCACCGAGGCGATCCGCGTGGTGCTGGAATCGATGCCGCCGGATGCGCCGCCGATCGTGATCACCCAGCACATCCCCGCCGCCTTCAGCGGCCCGTTCGCCACCCGCATGGACAACTGCTCGGCCATGCGCGTGTGCGAGGCGCGCGACGGCCAGCCGATCCAGCCCGGCCATGCGTATATCGCGCCGGGCAGCCAGCACCTGCTGGTGATGTGGGACGGCGCGCGCCACGTGTGCCGCCTGCACGACGGCCCGCCGGTCAACCGCCACAAGCCCAGCGTGGACGTGCTGTTCCGCTCGATGGCTGCCACCGTCGGCCGCACCACCGTCGCCGCGCTGCTCACCGGCATGGGCGACGACGGCGCGCGCGGCCTGCTCGAACTGAAGGAAGCCGGCGCCGCCACGGTGGTGCAGGACGAAGCCAGCTCGGTGGTGTGGGGCATGCCCGGCGCCGCCTGGAAGCTCGGCGCCGCCGCCGAGATGCAATCGCTGGAACATATCGCTGCGCGCCTGCTCGAGCTGGCGCGCCAACCCGTGGCGAGCGCCGTACGCGCCGCCAGCCGCTGACCTGGACGCTGTCATGTCTGCCATTCCCGCCCCGTCCTTTCCCCGCCTGCCGCTGGGCCTGAGCGTCAGCGCCGTCGCGCTGCTGCTGTGCCTGGTCTGGCAGCCCGCCTGGCTGGCGCCGCTGGCGATCGCCGCGGTGTCCGCCGCGTGGTTCGTCGAGCAGCGCCGCACGCCGGCGCGCGTGGTCACCGTGCTGCCGCCGGCGCAGGATTCGGCGCCGGTGCGCGAAGCGCTGGAAGACGTGCGCGAAGCCCTGGTCGAGGAACTGGGCCACGCCTCGCGCGAACTGCACCAGGCGCTGGACCTGCTGCGCGACGCGGTGTCCGAGCTCGGCGGCGGCTTCGACGGCCTTTCGCACAAGACCGGCCAGCAGCAGTCGCTGCTCAAGCAGATCATCGACGGGCAGAAGGACGGCGTGTCCGTGCAGGACTTCGCCGCGCGCACCAGCGACCTGCTGGAGCATTTCGTCGGCCTGATCGTGCAGCTGTCGCGCGACAGCCTGCGCATCGTCTACCGCATCGACGGCATGGCCAAGGAAATGGACGCGGTGTTCGGCCTGCTCAAGAACGTCAACACCATCGCCGAGGAAACCAATCTGCTGGCGCTGAATGCCTCGATCGAGGCGGCGCGCGCGGGCGAGGCCGGCCGCGGCTTCTCGGTGGTGGCCGGCGAGATCCGCAACCTGGCCAGCAACTCCAACCAGTTCAACGAGCAGATCGGCAGCCACGTCGAGCGTGCGCGCACCGCGATGGAGCAGCTGCGCGGCCTGGTCGGCGCGATGGCCTCGCAGGACCTGAACATGGCGCTGTCCACCAAGGGCGGCATCGACGCCATGCTGGCGCACGTCACCGAGAGCGATGCGCGCACCAGCAAGGTCGCCGACCAGGTGGTGGAGATCAATCGCGGCCTGGGCAGCGACGTGTCCACCACCATCCGCTCGCTGCAGTTCGAGGACATCCTCAGCCAGCTGATCAACCAGACGCGCACACGCCTGGTAGAACTGCAGGAAACCACCGCCGAATGCACCCGCGACATCGAGGAGCTGGCCTGCACCGACGTCGAGGCCGGTGCGCTGGCCGAGCATGCCCAGCGCGTGCGCGCCCGCCTGTCGATGCAGCGCGAGAAGGCCCGCCTGCGTGCGCGCGGCCCGGCGCTGCAGAACTCGATGGACGCCGGCGAAATCGAGCTGTTTTGAGCCTTTGAAGAATCATTAAGGGAACACGGCCATGAGCCTGACCATCCATCACGACACCGAGCAAGACTGCCTCACCCTGCAACTGGGCGAGCGCTTCGACTTCACCGTGCACCGCGATTTCCACGACGCCTGCCTGGGCGGACGTCCGGCGCGCAGCTATGTGATCGACCTGGGCGAGGTGAACAGCATGGACAGCTCCGCGCTGGGCATGCTGCTGCTGCTGCGCGAGCACGCCGGCGGCGAGCGTTCGGAGATCCGCATTGTCAACGCCGGCAGCGAGCTGCGCGGGACGCTGCGGGTGGCAGGGTTCGACAAGCTGTTCGTGCTGCACTGAACGGGTAGGACGGGGTGGGCAAGCGGGGCGGTCTCTGCCGGGGACCGCCTCTTTTTTTGCGTCGCGGTTTTGCCGGCGCAAAAAAAGGCCCCTTGCGGGGCCCGGAAAAAACTTTCAAGAGCAGCAGTTTCGGTGGGTCTTGGGTACCGCGTTACCAGCTCTTCACTTCGGAGACGCTGACGGTGTAGTCCTGCATGTCCGACTCGTAGCGGAACAGGCGGCCGAGGTCGAAGCTCACCGACTGGCCCGGGCCGATGTTGGCGGTGCCGGCCGGCCAGCCCTGCTTGCTCTGCAGCACCTTGCCGCTGGCGTCCTTCGCCTCGATGCGGATCTGGGCGGCGGCGGCGTCGCCGCAATGATTGGTCAGCTGGCCGGCCAGGCTCAGGCGCATGCCGGTGCCCGAACCGGTGGACTTCATCTTGAAGTCGGAGATGGCGAAATCGGTGGCGGAGCAGGCGGCGTGCGAGGCGACGGGAGCCAGCAGGAGCGCAGCGGCGATGAGGATTTTCATGGCGGGTATCCGATCGATGGGAAATCGTTGGTAAGGAACGACGTCCTAGAGATCGGCGGGGGCGTGGGAAACTTTAGGGCGCCCGAGGTGGAACCCTTCTCCCTCCGGCGGCCCGAAGGTAGTCCCCGTGGGAGAGCACGCGGGGAGCGCTCATGGATGTGCGCGGCTCTGAGGAGCGAGGAAGGTAGCGGCAGCCGGATGAGGGTGCGGGCGGAGCGGTGCACATCACGCTTGCGCTCCGCCCGAACCCTCACCCCAACCCCTCTCTCCCACGGGGACTACCTTCGGGTCGCCGGAGGGAGAGGGGATCACCTCATCGTTCCAAGTTGGAATCCTTCTCCCTCCGGGAGAAGGTGGCGGCAGCCGGATGAGGGTGCGGGCGGAGCGGTGCACATCACTTCCGCGCTCCGCCCGTACCCTCACCCCAACCCCTCTCCCGGAGGGAGAGGGGATCACCTCATCGTTCCAAGTTGGAATCCTTCTCCCTCCGGGAGAAGGTGGCGGCAGCCGGATGAGGGTGCGGGCGGAGCGGTGCACATCACGCTTGCGCTCCGCCCGAACCCTCACCCCAACCCCTCTCCCGGAGGGAGAGGGGATCACCTCATCGTTCCAAGTTGGAACCCTTCTCCCTCCGGGAGAAGGTGGCGGCAGCCGGATGAGGGTACGGGCGGAGCCGTGCATATCACCCTTGCGCTCCGCCCGAACCCTCACCCCAACCCCTCTCTCCCACGGGGACTACCTTCGGGTCGCCGGAGGGAGAGGGGATCACCTCATCGTTCCAAGTTGGAACCCTTCTCCCTCCGGGAGAAGGTGGCGGCAGCCGGATGAGGGTGCGGGCGGAGCGGTGCACATCACGCTTGCGCTCCGCCCGTACCCTCACCCCACCCCCTCTCCCGGAGGGAGAGGGGATCACCTCTCCGTTCCAAATGGTGACCCTTCTCCCTCCGGGAGAAGGTGGCGGCAGCCGGATGAGGGTGCGGGCGGAGCGGTGCGCATCACTCCTGCGCTCCGCCCGCACCCTCATCCCAACCCCTCTCTCCCACAGGGACTACCTTCGGGTCGCCGGGGGAGAGGGGCTTTTATCTCAAGCTTCGGGGCGGCCGTGTTCGATAAACCACAACCCCGCAAACAGCTTCGGATCGATCGAATACCCCTGTGCCGCCCGCGCGAACAGCCACGCCCCGGCCTCGCGGCGCGGCACTTCGTACACCACGATGTTCTCGCTCTCGTCGCCGCCGCCCGGGCCGACCTTCTGAAGGTCCCAGGCGCGCACGAAGGCGATCATTTCGGTGCTCATGCCGGAGGAGGAGGGGCCTTCGTGCACGAACTCCACGCGCGCGCAGCGGTAGCCGGTCTCCTCTTCCAGCTCGCGCTGCGCGGCGATCAGCGCGCTTTCGTCGTGGTGGCCGGCCTCGTCGCCGATCAGGCCGGCGGGCATCTCGATGGTGTGCTTGAGGATGGACACGCGGTACTGCTCGACGAACAGCACTTTGTCTTCCGGCGTCACCGCCAGGATGATCACCGCGCCGGCGGGGTTGTTGCGCTCGGCGTATTCCCAGCGGCCGCGCTTGCGCAGGCTGAGCCAGCGGCCTTCGTACAGCGTTTCGACCGGGGCCTGGGCGTCGTCGGGAATGCGATCGGTCGAGTGCATGGGGAGCCGCCTATGGAAGGAAGCACCGCATGGTGCCGCCAGCACATGACGGCGACAACCTTGGCTTATGGCAGCCGATCCGCTTCCAGGCGTTCCAGCGGCACCGGCTTCACCCGCGTCGCCCATGCCACGCCCGCCACCAGCAGTCCGATGCCGAGCAGGGTCTGCGCGCCGGGCGGCGTGCCGCGCAGCACGAAGGCGTAGCTGAGCGCGGCCAGCGTCTCGAACACGATCAGCTGCCCGGCCAGCGCGGTGGGCAGGCGCTGGCTCGCTTCGTTCCAGCACAGCGTGCCCAGCCAGGAAGCGAACAGGCCGATCGCCGCCATCAGCGCGATGAACACCTGGGGCCGCGGACCGAACGGCATCGGGAAGGCGTTGCCGCCTACGCCCATCGCCAGCCACAGCAGCGCGTAGCCGGCCAGCGCCAGCGGCAGCGTGGCCACGCCCTGTGCGGTGGCCCAGCTGCGCGGGCTGCGGCCGGGATGGTGGCGCAGCCAGTCGGCATTGCGCAGCGGATACCAGGTCCAGCAGGCCACCGCGCCGAAGGCGAGCAGGGCGCCAGTGGCGTAGCGGCTCAGATCCGCACCGGCCTGCGCCTTCAAGGCGGCCAGCTCGGCCTGGTTCACGCAGGCGATGCCGGCGGCGATCAGCAGCAGCGAAGGGGCCAGCCGCCCCCACGGCAGGCGGCCGTCGCGGCGCGCGTTGCGCAGGTTGGCGCTGACCGCGATCACCACCGGCAGGGTGCCGATGATCATGGTCGGCAGCGGACCGCCCGCGCGCTGGATGGCGCTGGCCAGGCACAGGTAATAGAGCAGGTTGCCGACCGCGGCCAGCTTGAGCGCTTCGATCCAGTCGGCGCGGGAAAGCTGGCGCAGCGCGGCGCGGTCCAGCCAGGCCAGCGGCAGCGCGATCAGGCCGAAGGCGAGATAGCGGCCGACCGATTGCAGGGCGGCCGGATACTCGGGCACCAGCAGCGGGCCGACGAAGACCAGGCCCCACATCAGGCCGGCGACGAGTGCGTAGAGGGTTCCAGTCCACATGCGCACAGCTTGCGCGCGCGCCGCCGTACGGTCTTGTACGAGATTGCTATCGCTGCAGCTGGCGCTGGTAGCGCGCGGGCGTGACACCGTAGCGGCGTGCGAAGGCGCGGGTCAGGTGCGCCTGGTCGGTCAGCCCGGTGGCGGCGGCGACCTGCGCCGGCGCCTCGCCGGCGGTCAAGCGGCGCTTGGCTGCGGACAGGCGCAGCGCCATCAGCATCTGCTGCGGCGTGGCGTGGTGGCGCGCCTGGAACTGGCGCAGGAAGTGGAACGGACTGAGGCCGGCGACCGCGGCCAGTTCGTCCAGGGTGAGGCGCTCGGCCAGATGCTCACGCAGGTACTCGATGACCGGTTCGAAGCGCGACAGCGTCTCCGCCCGCCATGGCTGCGGCGCACTGGCGTGGCGGCGGAACGTCTGCAGCAGCTGCAGCATCAGGCTGTCGAAAGCCAGCGGCTCGCGCGCCTGCCACAGCGCGTCGAGCAGGGCGGTGATGCGCCGCGCGCCGGCCGCATCGGCGCGCACCGCGTCGCCGAACCACCAGCCCGGCTCGCCGGTGATCTCGGCCACGGCGAACTGTTGGACGTAGACCATGCGGTAGTGCCAGCCGCCCTCGGTTTCGGCACGGCCGGTGTGCAGCTCGTCGGGATTCATCATCACCAGCGAGTCGGGCGGCGCGAGGTGGTCGGCGCCGCGATAGCGGAAGCGCTCCACGCCGGACTCGATCGCGCCCAGGCCGAAGCCGTCATGCACATGCGGTTCGAATGCATGGCGCACGATGTGGGCGCGATACAGCTCGATGCCCGCGCGGTGGGCGGGGCAGCGGAACTCCGCGGCATCGCGCAGGTGTTCGAACGCGTGGGGGACGCCTTGCACGTGAATTCAGGACCTCGGTCGGGAAGATTTGGATATATACGCTCTATCGATTCGTTAGGAAATATCGAATGGGCATATCGATAAACCTTGCGTAGTCTCACCCGGGAGAGCTGGCGGTGGGAGAGCGCTGCCAAACCCTAAGGATAAGAACCCATGCAACTGCACCGCTACGCGCGCCCCCTGGGCGCGTCGCTGCTAGGCCTTGCCCTGCTCGCGGCCCATGCCCACGCGCAGAACACGCTGACCCGCGCCAATGGCGCTCCGGTCGGCGACAACCAGAACTCGCAGACCGCCGGCCCGGCCGGTCCCGCCCTGCTGCAGGATGCGCAGCTGGTGGAAAAACTGCAGCATTTCGGCCGCGAGCGCATTCCCGAGCGCGTGGTGCATGCGCGCGGCACCGGCGTGCATGGGCAGTTCGTTTCCGCCGGCGATTTCAGCGAGCTGACTGCCGCCTCGCTGTTCGGCGCCGCCGGCAAGACCACGCCGGTGTTCGTGCGCTTCTCGACGGTGATCCATCCATCCGGTTCGCCGGAGACGCTGCGCGATCCGCGCGGCTTCGCCACCAAGTTCTATACCGACCAGGGCAACTGGGACCTGGTGGGCAACAACCTGCCGGTGTTCTTCATCCGCGATGCGATCAAGTTCCCGGACATGGTGCATTCGCTCAAGCCCTCCCCGGTCACCAACCGGCAGGACCCGAACCGCTACTTCGATTTCTTCTCGCACGTGCCCGAAGCCACCCACATGCTGACCTGGGTGTACAGCGACAACGGCACGCCGGCGTCGTACCGCACCATGGACGGCTTCGGCGTGCATGCCTTCAAGTTCGTCAACGCGAAGGGCGAGGTGCACTACGTCAAGTTCCATTGGAAGAGCCTCCAGGGCATCAGGAACCTCAGCGCGAAAGAAGCCGAGGCGGTGCAGGGCAAGGACTTCAACAACCTCACGCATGACCTGTACGACGCCATCGCGGCGAAGAACTACCCCGCGTGGGATCTGTACGTGCAGGTGCTCAAGCCCGAGCAGCTGGCCGGCTTCGCATTCGATCCGCAGGACGCGACCAAGGTGTGGCCGAACGTGCCGGAGACGAAGCTCGGCACGATGACGCTCGATCGCGTTCCCGCCAATTTCTTCCAGGAAACCGAGCAGGCCGCCTTCGCGCCGGTGCGCATGGTGCCGGGCATCGAGGCTTCGGAGGATCGCCTGCTGCAGGGACGCCTGTTCTCCTACGCCGACACGCAGACCTATCGCCTGGGCGTGAATAACCAGCAGTTGCCGATCAATCGTCCGCGCGTGCCGGTGCGTGCGTATCACCAGGACGGCGCGATGAACGCCGGCGCCACCGACTCCGACGTCAATTACCAGCCCAGCGAAACGGCCGGTGCCTACGCCGACGATGCGCGCTACAAGGCCAGCCAGCTGCCGCTGAGCGGGACCACGCAGCAGCAGCGGATCGCCCGGACCATGAACTTCGAGCAGGCCGGCGAGCTGTATCGCAGCCTGTCGCCGCAGCAGAAGAGCAACCTCATCGCCAACCTGGCGGGTGACCTGGGGCAGGTGAAGGACAGCCGCGTGCGCGACACCATGCTCAGTTACTTCTACAAGGCCGATGCCGACTATGGCGCCCGCATCGCCAAGGCCGTCGGCGCCAGGCCGGAACAGATCGAACGCCTCGCGCGAGCACTGTAAGCACTCTCGCTTGCAGTGGCCGCCGGCCCGGGAGTCACGCTCTCAGCTCCCGGGCCGCGCGGCACCTTTGATTCCTTCATGTCCAGGAGATTCGCGATGAAGCGAACGCTGCTGCTTGCCTGCCTGTTGCTCGCCGCCTGCGGTTCGCCGCCGCCCGCGACGCCGGCCGCCACGCCCGAAGCCGCGCGCCGCGCGGAAGCCGAGGCGGAGCTGAAAACCTATTTCTTCGAAGCGGCGCGGCAGGGCGACGTGGTGTTGCTGCGCGAGTACGTGAAGTCCGGTTTCCCGGTCGACGTGCGCACGCCGCAGGGTTATACGGCCTTGATCCTTGCCGCGTATCACGGCCAGCAAGCAGCCGTGCGCGAACTGATCGCACTCGGCGCCGACGCCTGTGCCCGCGACAACCGCGGCAGCACGGCGACCATGGGCGCGGCGTTCAAGGGCGAGCTGGCGGTGGCGAAGCTGCTGCTCGACCAGCCGTGCGCGAAGGCGGATGACCGCAACCGCGATGGGCAGACGGCGACGATGTATGCGGCGCTGTCCGGCAATACACGCTTGCTCGAGTTGCTGCGCGAGCGTGGCGCGAATCTCGCGGTGAAGGATGCGCAGGGGCGAACGGCGGCATCGATCGCGCGCGAGCAAGGTGCCGAGGAAGTCGCGCGATCGATCGAGCACGCCCCCCATTGAGTACCACGACGTAGGTTGGGGTGAGCCGCAGGCGAACCCCAACGATGCGATGCGTTTGGACGTGGCGATGTTGGGGTTCGCCTGCGGCTCACCCCAACCTACGCCAGCTACGCCAGCGCCTTCAGGCGTTGCCGGGTCAACGGCCCGAAGCGCAGCCGCTCGCACAGGTCGTCAAGTAACGCGGCCTTCGCTCCGTTCCACGCCAGCGCATCCGCCGCCATCGACACCGGCGCGTCCAGCGCGATGCGGGTGAGCCGCCGGTACAGCAGCGCGGCATCCTTGTGCTCGCGCAGTTTCTGCGCGCAGCTGGCCGCGCCGCGGATGCGCAGGAACGGCACTTCGTCCACGCGCTCCAGCAGCGTGTCGAGGCTGCCGAAATGCGCCAGCAGGGCGGCGGCGGTCTTGGCGCCGATGCCGGGCACGCCGGGGATGTTGTCGACCGCGTCGCCGCACAGCGCCAGGTAGTCGGCCACCTGGTGCGGATGCACGCCCAGGCGTTCGTGCACGCCGGCCGGGCCCCAGCGCAGGTTGCGCGCGTAGTCCCATTGTTCGTCGTGCTCGCCGAGCAGCTGGCCGAAGTCCTTGTCGGCCGACACGATCACGCTGCGGAAGCCGTGCGAGCGCAGGCTCCACAGCGAGCTGCCGATCAGGTCGTCGGCTTCGAAGCTGTGGTCGATCAGCACCACCAGGCCGAGCGCGAGGGCGATCTCGCGGCACAGCACGAACTGGCGCTCCAGGTCCGGCGGCGGCAATTCGCGGTTGGCCTTGTAGGCCGGATAGATGGCGTTGCGGAACGAGGTGGTGAGCGAGGCGTCGAACGCCACCGCGATGTGCTCGGGTCGGGTGCGTTCGAGCAACTCGCACAGGAAGCGGGTGAAGCCGTGCACGGCGTTGACCGGATGGCCTTCGCTGTCGGTGAACTCGTCCGGCATGGAATGCCAGGCGCGGAACACGTACAGGCTGCCGTCGACCAGGTGCGCGGAGAGCGTGCTCATGACTGCCAGGTGCTCAGCAGGTCGTCGAGCGCGGGGCGGTCGCGGTCGGGCACGTCCAGCTGCGGCGTGCCCAGGTGCACGAAGCCGACCACGTGCTCGTGCCGGGACAGGCCGAGCATGGCGGCCACCTCGTCGTCGTAGGCGGCCCAGCCGGTCAGCCACTGCGCGCCCAGGCCCAGCTGGCCGGCGCCGAGCAGCAGGTTGTAGGCGACGCAGCCGGCGCTGAGCTTCTGTTCGATCTCCGGCACCTTGCTGCCGAGGTCGAGGCGCGCGACCACGACGATCACCAGCGGCGCATAGGTATAGCGGCGGCGCTCTTTCTCGCGCTTGGAATCGGGCAGTGCCGGATCGCGCGCCTCGGCCAGCGCGGCCAGCCGCTCGCCGAAGCGCAGCTTGTCGGTGCCGCGCAGCAGGATCAGGCGGAACGGCACCAGCTTGCCGTGGTCCGGCACGCGGATCGCCGCTTCCAGCAGCGCGCGCAGCGTGGCCTCGTCGGGCGCCGGCTCGCCCAGCTGGGCGGTGGGCACGGAGTGGCGGTGCAGCAGCGGCTGGAGCGGGGAGGACATGGGGGATTCCTGCAAAAGCAAAGCGTCCATGCTAACCGCCGCGGACCAAGGAGGCGACTCGCGTCCGCTACGCGGTGAGCGGCAGGCGGAACGAACCGGGCAGCAGCTCCTTCACCGTGGTTTCCTGCAGCTTGCCGTGCAGATTGGCCAACAGTACCGGCATCGACTGGTCGCACAGCTCATCCATCACCTGGCGGCAGGCGCCGCAGGGGCTGATCGGGCCTTCGGTGTCGCCGATCACGGCGAGGCGGACGAAGTCGCCCGGCTTGCAGCCGGCGGCGATCGCCGAGAACAGCGCGGTGCGCTCGGCGCAATTGCACAGGCCATAGGAAGCGTTTTCCACATTGCAGCCGAGGAAATGGCGGCCATCGCGGGTGAGCAGCGCGGCGCCGACGAGAAAGCGCGAATAAGGGGCATAGGCCTGCTCGCGGGCCTGGCGGGCGAGTTCGACCAGCGGATCGGTCACGGATTGCACGGGCATCGGGATCTCCGGATGGGACCCCCGCGGCAAGCCGGCGCACGGGCGCCGGTCGGCCGGCGGTGGGCCAGTCTGCGCCATCGGGCGGCCGAGGGGCAAGCAGCATCCGCCAGGGCGGCTCGCGTAAGATGCGCTGACCTTTCCGCAGGGGATGCACGATGCCGATCACCGTGGCCGCATTGCGAGAGACCGCCGCCGGCGAACGCCGCGTGGCGATCACGCCCGAAGTGGCGAAGAAGCTGCGCGGCAAGGGCCTGCGCGTCCTGCTGGAGCGGGGCGCCGGTGCGGCGGCCGGATTCCCGGATGCGAGCTATACGGATGTCGAATTCGCCGACGCCGCGGCCGTGCTGGCGCAGGCCGACCTGTTCGCCTGCGTGCTGCCGCCGGACGACGCCACCTGGCAAGGCCTGCGCGAAGGCGCGCTGGTGGTCGGCCAGCTGCGGCCCTACGGTGCGGCGGCGCGCATCGCCGCCTTGAGCGCGCGCAAGCTGACTTCCTTCGCGCTGGAACTGCTGCCGCGCACCACGCGCGCGCAGGCGATGGACGTGCTCAGCTCGCAGGCGGCGGTGGCCGGCTATCGCGCCATGCTGATCGCCGCGGAAGCGGCGCCGAAATTCTTTCCCATGCTCACCACCGCGGCCGGCACCATCCGCCCGTCGCGCGTGCTGGTGATCGGCGCCGGCGTGGCCGGCCTGCAGGCGATCGCCACGGCGCGCCGCCTGGGCGCGCAGATCGAGGGCTACGACGTGCGCCCCGAGACGCGCGAACAGGTGGAATCGCTGGGCGCGAAGTTCCTGGATCTGGGCGTGAGCGCCGCCGGCAGCGGCGGCTATGCGCGCGAGCTGTCGGCGGAAGAGCGCGCCGCGCAGCAGCAGGCGCTGGCCGACCATCTGAAAGTAGTGGACGTGATCGTGACCACCGCCGCGGTGCCCGGCCGTCCGGCGCCGAAGATCCTCACCGCCGCGATGGTGCAGGGCATGAAGCCCGGCGCGCTGATCGTGGACCTCGCCGCCGAAGGCGGCGGCAACTGCGAGCTGACCCGTCCGGGCGAGCGCGTGGAGCAGGGCGGCGTGGTGGTGCTGGGACCGCTCAACCTGCCGGCGGGGGCGCCGCTGCATGCGTCGGAGATGTATGCGCGCAACGTCTACAACTTCGTTGAGCTGCTGGTGAAGGACGGCGCGCTGGTGCCGGACTTCGGCGACGAGCTGGTGGCGAAGAGCTGCGTCACGCAGGCGGGCGAGCTGCGCTTCGCGGGTTGAGTAGGTTGGGGTGATAACCCCAACATGGCGCGTTCGATGCCTCGCGATGTTGGGGTTATCACCCCAACCTACGTCTTCAGTGCCCGCCGCGCGGTGGCGGCGGCCCGAAGCCGCCCATCGGCCGCGGCATGCCCGGCGGCGGCGGGCGGTGCGGCGGGATGCCGTGCTCCTGGCGGAACTGGTGCATCAGCTGCTGGCGCTGTTCCGGCGGCAGCTGCTGGTAGCGCTTGAAGGCGTCGTGCAACTGGGCGCGCTGGTCGGGGCTGAGGCGCTCGAACTTGCGCATGTTCTCGCGTGCTTTATCGCGCTGCTCCGGCGTCATCTGCTGCCACTGCTCGATGCGCTGGCGAATCTCCTGTCGCTGGTCGGGCGGCAGGGTGCTCCACTGGTGCACACGGTCGAGCATGCGCGCCTGGCGCGGCGGCGGGATGGTGTTCCACTCGTTGCGCAGCGGGCCGAGCATCTCGCGCTCGGACGGCGAGAGGCTGTCCCACGGACGCGGCCCGGGCGGCGGTCCCGGCGGTGGCCCGGGCGGAGCGCCCGGCGGCGGCGGAGGCGGACCCTGCTGCGCCCATGCGGGCGCAGCCGCGACGCCGAACAGCAGCGCGATCGAAAGCAGGAGGGAAGCGATACGGCCTGGATGCATGGATCAGCGGCTCGCCTGGCTGGAGTCGTTGGTGGCCAGCCAGTCGTAGAAGTCGAGGTTCTGCATCAGCGACGGATCGGTATTGCCGAGATCCGGCGGCAGGTCGCCGTCGGTGGCTTCCACCGTCTGCGTGGCGCCGGGGGCCTGCACCGGCGCGCTGTCGCGCGGCGAGAACACCATCAGCGCGGCCACCGCGATCGCGGCAAAAGCACCGGCGGGCACCAGCATGCGGGCGAAGCGCAGGTGCGCCGGTGCCGCGGCGGCGGCCAGCGCCTCGCGCCGGGCGGCGCGCAGCCGGCCGGCCGTGGCCGGATCGATGCGCCGGCTCGCTTCGCGGTACAGCTCGCGGGCGCGGCGTTCAAGATTGTCGGGCGCATTCATCGCCAGTCCTCCAATTGGTCGCGCAGGTTGTGCATCGCGCGCGACAGATGGGTTTTCACGCTTCCCTCGGAGCAGCCCATGGCCTGGGCCGTCTCCGCTACGTCGAGTCCTTCCAGCACGCGCAGCATGAAGGCTTCCTGCTGGCGGCGCGGCAGCTTGCGCACGGCGGCGGCCATGTCCTCATAGGACTGCGAGTCCTGCAACCGGTCCAGCGGACCTGGGCCGTTATCGGCCGGTTCCCAGGCGGGCAGTTCGTCGCCGTCGTCGTCGCGGCCGCCGCCCAGCCAGCCGACCACGATGGAGCGCACCTTGCGGCGGCGCTGCAGGTCCACGATGCGGCGGCGCAGGATGCCCCAGAACAGCGGGGTCCATTCCTGCGCGGGCTTGTCGCGGTAATTGCGGACCAGGCGCAGCATCGCGTCCTGCACCGCGTCCATGGCGTCCTCGCGATGGCCCAGGCTCATCTCGGCCAGGCGGAACGCGCGGCGTTCGACCTGGGCCAGGAAGGCGTCCAGCGAGGTCGGCACCGCCTGCGCATCGTTGGCCAGCAGTTCCGCTTCGAGCGTGGAGACGGCGCTGTTCATGGCGCGGTCGTCCGGTTCGTCGGATCGGACATCCGGAGACTCCATCGGTTCGACTCCCCGCCTCAACGCGGCACGCTCGCACGGGTTGACCCGCAACCGTATGATGCGCCGACAACCGCAGGCTGGCAGGGAGGGGTCATGATCGACGGGTTCCTGGCGCTTTACATCTTCATGCTGGCCGCATTCACCGGCTACGAGATCATCGCGAGAGTGCCGGTGATCCTGCACACCCCGCTGATGTCCGGTTCCAATTTCGTGCACGGTATTGTGCTGGTCGGCGCCATGGTCGCGCTAGGGCATGCGCAGACATCGTTTGAACTTGCGATCGGCTTCCTCGGCGTGCTGCTGGGAGCCGGCAACGCAGCGGGCGGCTACGTGGTGACCGAGCGCATGCTGGAGATGTTCAAGACCAGCAAGCCCGCCGGCGGCAAGGAGGCCAAGTGATGGCCTGGCTGCCGACCCTGATCAAGGCCTGTTATTTCCTGGCCGCACTGCTGTTCATCCTGGGCCTGAAGCGCATGAGCTCGCCGCGCACCGCGCGCGGCGGCATCGTGTGGGCGGGGGTGGGCATGCTGGTGGCGGTGCTGGCCACCTTCGCCCTGCCGGACATGCACAACCGCGGGCTGATCCTGGTGGCGGTACTGCTGGGCGTGTCCGCCGCGTGGTGGTCGGGCCGCCGCGTGGCGATGACGGCGATGCCGCAGATGGTGGCGCTGTACAACGGCATGGGCGGCGGCGCGGCGGCGGCGATCGGCGCGGTCGAGCTGATCGGCTATGCCAACCGCAGCATCACCTTGCTCGACGGCGACCGCTTCACCGCCGACGGTGCCGCGCCGGGCACGGCGCAGCTGGTGCTGGCGGTGCTGGGCGCGCTGATCGGCGCGGTGAGCTTCTCCGGTTCGCTGATCGCCTTCGCCAAGCTGCAGGGCTGGCTGGACCGGCGCTTCGTATTCCCGGGCCAGCGCACCGTCAACATGCTGGTGCTGGCCGCGGCGGTGCTGCTGGGCGTGGCGCTGGCGTGCGGGCAATTGGGGTTTGCGCTGATCGCCGCGTTCTTCGTGCTGGCGCTGCTGTTCGGCCTGATGATGACGCTGCCGATCGGCGGCGCCGACATGCCGGTGGTGATCTCGCTCTATAACGCCTTCACCGGCCTGGCAGTGGCGTTCGAAGGCTTCGTGCTGCAGAACGAGGCGATGATCATCGCCGGCACCGTGGTCGGCGCGGCCGGCACCCTGCTGACCCAGCTGATGGCCAAGGCAATGAACCGCTCGCTGGGCAATGTGCTGTTCGGCAGTTTCGGCGCGGCCGGCGGCGCGGCGCAGGCGATCGACGGGGCGCAAAAACCCATTGAGGCCGCGGACGCCGCGGTGATGATGGCCTACGCCGAGCGGGTGGTGATCGTGCCCGGCTACGGCATGGCCGTGGCGCAGGCGCAGCACAAGGTGTGGGAGTTCGCGCAGCTGCTGATCGCGCGAGGGGTGAAGGTGAAGTTCGCCATCCATCCGGTGGCGGGCCGCATGCCCGGCCATATGAATGTGCTGCTGGCGGAGGCCGGCGTGCCCTATGACCTGATCGCCGACATGGACGACATCAATCCGGAATTCCCGGCCACCGACGTGGCCCTGGTGATCGGCGCCAACGACGTGGTCAATCCGCTGGCCAAGACCGATCCGGCCTCGCCGATCTACGGCATGCCGATCCTCGACGTGGCCGACGCGCGGCAGGTGATCGTGGTCAAGCGCGGCAAGGGCACCGGCTTCGCCGGCATCGAGAATGCGCTGTTCTATGCCGACAACGCGCGCATGCTGTACGGCGACGGCCAGGCCGCAGCCGGCCAACTGGTGGCTGAGCTGAAGACGCTCGATACCTGAGCGGACCGCTCAGGCGGCGCGCTTGGGCGCGGTGCGCCAGGCCACCCAGGCTGCCAGCGCGATGCCGAGCGCGAACCAGACCAGGTCGCCCGGGGCCAGGTTCAGGCGCACCAGGTCGGTCAGCAGGTCGAAGCCGGCGATCTTCATCGCCTCGACCAGGCCCAGGCCCATCAGGCCGGCCACCCGCGCCGCGGCCATCAGCACGCTGACGTAGCCGCAGGCCAGCAGCGTGGCCAGGGCCGCCAGCACGGCGGCGCCGCGCGGCTCCGGGCGCACCCAGCCGCGGATCATGCTGCCGAGCAGCCAGCCGGCGGGCAGCGCCAGCCAGGGCATGACGTGGGAGAAGAACAGGGTGGGCAGCATCCACACCGCGCCGAAGGCCAGGCCCAGCATCACGGCGCTGACCAGGGCGAACACGGCGGAGAACAGCGCGCGTGCGCTCATGAGGGGCGGTGACCGGTAAACGGGGCTGGCACGTGGCTCTTCCCTGAGGGTTAAAGCGGGGAATCATAGCGCGGGCCATCTTGAGATCGGGTCCGGTCGGCCTGATCTGGGTCTGCGGGCGGCATAATAGGCCGCTTGGCCCGGCCTCGACCCGGGCTTTCGACATTCCTCAGGATCGGCATGAGCGGTTTCAGTCTTAGCAGCGAACCTTTCACCCTGGAGCGCGATTGCGACGCCGTGATGGTGCCGCAGGGAGAAACGGTGACCCTGCCGGCCGGGCAGATCGGCTACATCACCCAGGCGCTGGGCGGCAGCTTCACGGTCTACGTGGAGGGCAACCTGTTCCGCATCGCGGGCAAGGACGCGGACGCGCTGGGCAAGGAGCCGCCGCCGCCGATCGAGCTGCCGGACGACGCCACCGACGCCGACGTGGAAAAACTCGTATGGCAGCAGCTGCGCACCGTGTTCGATCCGGAGATCCCGGTGAACGTGGTCGAGCTGGGCCTGGTCTACGACGTCAGCCTCGACGCCGTCGAGGGCGGCCGCAAGGTCTACGTGAAGATGACCCTCACCGCCCCGGGCTGCGGCATGGGCGACATCCTGATCGACGACGCGCGCACCAAGCTGGAGCTGATCCCGACGGTGAAGGAAGCGGACGTGGATCTGGTGTTCGACCCGCCGTGGAATCACTCCATGATGTCGGAGATCGCCAAGCTCGAGACCGGCATGCTCTGAGGCGTGCCTAAGAAATCGGCCTAGGAAAAAAGCGCCCCGACGGGCGCTTTTTTTGTGGTCCGTGACACGGTTCGAGGCTTCTTTTCCTGCCTCCAAAAAATGTCCGATAGTCGCCGCTGAAACCATTATTCAGCATCTGTTTATCCCTGTCGGAACGCATGCCCGCGCCCGCTTCGTTTCAAACGCAAGAAATCGAGGCAGCCATATCGTCATTCCATGCGGGCATGACTTGTCGCCGTCCCGCATGCGCGCGAACAGCACCGATGCGAACGCTTGCGCGCCGCTTGCATTCGCAAAAAGTTGCTGCGGGTGAAGTGCCAAAAACCACTCATTTCCAGCGGTTTTCGCATGCATTGACGAAGTCGTGCGTGGCCCCTTAGCGTCAATGAATCCTCAATCGGGATGGTTGACGGATGACGCATGGGCGGTACCTCGGGGGAGGCGGGCCGCTCACAACGCACAAAAACGTCGGCAGGTCTGGGTCATGGAATGACCAGGGGACAGTCAGCCGCACGTTCACTCTGGATCGCTGGGCAAACACACACCAAAGGCGCCGCACCCAAGCGCGGCATTTCCATCATGGGGCCGAACGGCCGCATCGGGTTCGTTCGTGCCTGAAAAAAGTCTGGGGAGTCATGGAATGAGCAGTCAGAAATATTCGTGGGGCATCACCAACAAGCTGTACCGCAAGGCTCTTCTGCCGGCCGCCGTATCGATGGCGATGCTGGCCGGTTCGGCGCAGGCCGCCGACAACTGGGTCGGCACCAAGACCCATCCGGCGATCGAAAAGTCCGGCGCCGGCGTTTCCACCCTGTCCACCGCCAACACGGGTGCGCAGTGGACCATCCGCATGCGCGGCAATCCGACCGTGGACAATGCGCTGGTCACCCCGCTGGAGCAGAGCAAGCCGCTGCACGTCGCGGTCAGCCTGAAGCTGCGCAATGCCGACCAGCTGCAGCAGTTCCTGCATGAGCTGGCCACGCCGGGCAGCGCGCACTACGGCAAGTACCTGACGCCGGCGCAGTTCAAGGCGGCCTACGCGCCGACCGAGCAACAGGTGCAGGCGGTGGTGGCGCATCTGCGCGCTGCCGGCTTCGACAATGTCACCGTGTCGCCGAACAACCTGCTGGTCGAGGCCGACGGCAATGCCGGCCACGTGCAGGCCGCGTTCCGCACCACCATGAAGACCTTCCAGTTCCGCGGCCGCCAGCGCGTGGCCAACGACGGCGAAGTGCAGGTGCCGGCGTCGCTCGCCGACACCGTCGATGCGGTGCTGGGCCTGCAGGACGTCAGCGTGAAGCACACCATGCACCACGTGCTGAAGCAGCTGACCCCGGCCGAGATCCATCCGAACGCGACCAATGCCACCGTCGCCAGCCACAACCCGAAGGACTTCCCGGCGATCTACGACGTCGGCAGCGTGCCGGCGGCGACCAACACCACGGTCGGCATCGTCACCTGGGGCGCCACCACCACCACCATCAACGACCTCAACACCTTCACCAGCAATGCCGGCCTGCCGACCACCAACGTGCAGACGGTGAAAGTGGGCACGGCCGCGCTGTGGGACGACACCGACGGCGACGGCGAGTGGAACCTGGACAGCCAGACCATCGTCGGCACCACCGGCGGCGTGCAGAAGCTGATCTTCTACACCGCGGCCAACGGCACCAACAACGCCTCGCTCACCGACGCCGGCATCACCGCCGCCTACAACAAGGCGGTGACCGACAACGTGGCCAAGGTGGTCAACGTATCGCTGGGCGAAGACGAGACCGCCGCGCACAATGCCGGCACCCAGCAGGCCGACGACAACGTGTTCCAGCAGGCTGTCGCGCAGGGCCAGACTTTCTCGATCTCCTCCGGCGACGAAGGCGTGTACGAGTCGCAGGGCGGCGTGCTGACCAACTCGTCGGGCACCGTCACGGCGGATCTCACCGCGTACTCGGTGAGCGAGCCGGCGGCGTCGCCGTACGTGGTCGCGGTGGGCGGCACCACGCTGTCGACCAATGGCACCACCTGGGCCGGCGAGACGGTGTGGAACGAAGGCCTGGCCACGGTCAGCTCCACCGATACGCGCAAGCGCCTGTGGGCCACCGGCGGCGGCGTCAGCTCGTTCGAGACCGCGCCGAGCTGGCAGACCGCGGCACTGGGTTCCTCGGTGACCAAGCGCGTGCTGCCCGACGTGGCGTTCGACGCGGCGCAGTCCAGCGGCGCGCAGATCGTCTACCAGGGCGGCACCTACGCCATCGGCGGCACCAGCCTGGCTTCGCCGATCTTCGTCGGCGTGTGGGCGCGCCTGCAGTCGAACAACGGCAATGCGCTGCCGTTCCCGACCTCGAAGTTCTACGGCGACTTCCCGAACCATCCCGAGCTGCTGCATGACGTGACCTCGGGCAACAACGGCTATAGCGGCCACGGCTACAACGCCGCCGCCGGCTGGGACTACACCACCGGCTTCGGCAGCCTGGACATCTCCAAGGTCAATGCCTTCGCGGCGGCGAACTGGGTCTCCGGCGGCAGCACCGGCGGCACGCCCACGGCCAACTTCAGCTTCACCACCAGCGGCCTGACCGCCAACTTCACCGACAGCTCCACCGACAGCGGCGGCACCATCTCGTCGCATGCGTGGACCTTCGGCGACGGCGGCACCTCGACCGCGACCAGCCCGAGCCACACCTACGCGGCGGCCGGCACCTACACCGTCACCGAGACGGTGACCGACGGCACCAGCGGCAAGACCAGCGCCAAGAGTTCGTCGGTCACGGTGTCCAGCGGTGGCGGCGGCGGTGCGACCCAGCTGCTCGGCAACCCAGGCTTCGAGACCGGCACGGCCTCGCCGTGGTCGATCAGCTCCGGCGCGCTGTGCAGCAACTCCAGCTGCAGCGGCCAGACCGCGCATGGCGGCACCTGGTTCACCTGGCTGGACGGCTATGGCAGCAGCCATACCGACACCGTCTCGCAGAGCGTGGCGATCCCGGCCGGCAAGACCTCCGCTTCGCTGACGTTCTACCTGCACATCGACACGGCCGAGACCACCACCTCGACCGCGTACGACAAGCTCAACGTGCAGGTGCTCAACAGCAGCGGCACCGTGCTGAAGACGCTGGCCACCTACTCGAACCTCAACAAGGCTTCGGGTTATGCGCTGAAGACGTTCGACCTGAGCGCGTATATCGGCCAGACCGTGACCATCAAGTTCACGGGCACCGAGGACAGCTCGCAGCAGACCTCGTTCGTGCTGGACGATGTGAACCTCAACGTGCAATGAGAAATGAAACGGGCCCGGTCATCGACCGGGCCCGTTGCTTTCCATGTAGGTTGGGGTGAGCCGGAGGCGAACCCCAACAAGCGCCTGTGTTGTCGCACCGTTGGGGTTCGCCTTCGGCTCACCCCAACCTACACCGATGTTTAGGCCTCTTCGAACCGATTGGCATCCCGGTTCTTGCGCACCTTGGTCGGATCCCAGATGCGCCCGTTCATGGCGATGTACACGCCGTCCGGCAGCGTCTGCACCGCGCCGACCGCGCAGCCGATGTTGAACACCGCATCCGAGCCCTGGAAGCGCGCGGGATTGAGCGCGCCGGTCAGCACGATCACCTTGCCCTTGATGCTGGCCAGTTCGCGCGCGGTCTCCACCATGGTGTCGGTGCCGTGCGTCACCAGCACGTGGCGATGCGGCTGCGCCTCGATGGTCGAGCGCACCAGCACGCGGTCCTCGGCGCCCATGTGCAGGCTGTCCTTGCGCAGGATCGGGATCACGTCGAACTGGAAGGCGACGCCGAGCTGGCCGAGGATCTCGCCGATCTGCGGCGCGCCGATCTTGTAGTCCGACTTGTCGTCGAAATAGATCTTGTCGATGGTGCCGCCGGTGGTGACGATGGTCAGGTGCTGCATGGGGAAAGGCCGTGGTGGAGGAAGGGCACTAGTGTAGGTTGGGGTGAGCCGCAGGCGAACCCCAACAGGCCCGTCCGGTCACCGCGGCGTTGGGGTTCGCCTGCGGCTCACCCCAACCTACGCCAGCAGGGCGGTGTCGGCTGCGTCCAGCGTATCCAGTCGGTCCAGGCCGTGGCTCACGAAGCGTCGCAGCGCCGCCCCCGGCCGCTGATCGCCGCGCTGGCGCCGGGCCCAGGCCGCCTGCCGCGCCAGCAGGGCCGCGGCGGCGCAGCGGGCCAGGGTGATCGCCAGGCCGCGCGCGCCGGCTTCCAGTTCATCGCGTTGGCCGCCACGGGCGTCGAGCCAGCGCATCGCCGCATCCAGCGTGTGCTGCACGGCGCTGGTCGCGTGCATGTCGTCGCTGTCGGCCAGCCAGTGGCCGATGCATTCGCGCAGCGCGCCGGGCGCCTTGCCGGCCAGCGCGCGCAGCGCGTCCAGCGAAAGTACGTTCGTGGTGCCTTCCCAGATCGCGTAGACCTGTGCGTCGCGCAGCAACTGCGGCAGGCCGGTGTCCTCGATGTAGCCGGCGCCGCCGAAGCATTCCAGCGCCTCGGAACAGAGCTTGATCGCCAGCTTGCCGGTCCACAGCTTGGCCAGCGGCGTAAGCAGGCGCAGCAGCGCGGCTTCCTGCGGCGTGGCGGCGTGCTGTTCGGTGCGGCCGAGCAGGTGCGCCACTTCGAAGCTCAGCGCGAAGGCCGCCTCGAATTCCGCCTGCATGCCGGCCAGCGTCTGCGCGTGCAGCGGCTGCTCCGCCAGCGTGCGACCGAAGGCCTGGCGGCGGCGTGCGTAGTCGCGCGCCAGCTGCAGCGCGCGCGACATGCTGGCGACGGCGCAGATCGCGTTCCAGCTGCGGGTGACGTTGAGCATCGGCGCCACCTGGCGCACGCCGTGTTCCAGCTCGCCCACCGGCCAGGCCGGCAGGCCTTCGAGGTGGATTTCGGCGGTGGGCAGTTCGTGGGTGCCGAGCTTGTCCTTCAGGCGGTCGATGACCAGCTCGGGCTTGCGCTGCCCGTCGTCCATCGTCTCCACGTAGAACAGCGCCAGCGCGCCGGGCCCGACGCCCGCGCCCTCGGGGCGGGCCAGCGCCAGCGCGGCCTCGCCGACCACCGCCGAGCTGAACCACTTGCGCCCGTACAGGCGCCACTGGCCGTCCACGTCGCGGCGGGCGACGGTCTCGGTGTTGCCGACGTCGGAGCCGCCGGCGTTCTCGGTCATCCACTGGCCGCTGAGCCAGAAATTCGCCGGATCGCGGCTGAGGAAATGCGGCAGCGCGCGTTCGATCAGCGTGGCGTTGCCGGAGGCCTTCAGCGCCGTGGCGGCGCCGTCGGTCATCGCCAGCGGGCAGGTATAGAACTCGCTGGCCAGGTGATACAGGTAGACACGGGCGAACTCCTCCACGCGCGCTTCCGGATGCGCCTCGTGACCCGCGGCAAGCACGGCGTGGCGCGTGGTCAGCAGCGGACCTTCCTGCCACGCCGGAGTCAGCTCGATGCGGTCGACGCGGCGGCCCCAGGCGTCCCACTGGGTCAGCACCGGCTTGCGCCGCGTGGTAGTGCAGACGCGGCGCCAGGCCAGGCGTGCGTAGTCGCCGAGGGCGTCGAGGTCCGCGTCGATGGCGGCGCGGCGCCCGGCCGGCAGCACGCGGTCGAGCAGGTCGACCAGCAGGCGGTCGTCGCGGTACGGATGCGCCAGCTGCGGCGCTTCTTGCAGGAATCCCATGCGGCCCTCCCTGGGCTTGAGAATGCCTCGGGAGTATAGGCCTGGGTGTGTTCGTCCTCTGTGGAGCCGCTCAGCGCGCCGGCTTGCGCTGCACGCCGGCGCCGAGCGCGCCGATCAGCAGCAGCGTCAGCACGATCTCCACCAGCGCCAGCCAGCGCTCGCTGGACGAACTCCAGCCCTCGGCGATGCCGTGGCAGAAATAGAACAGGGCCAGGATGCCCACCCACAACAGCGCGCGGCGCACATCGCGGCGCAGCGCGAACAGCGGCAGCAGCAGCGGCAGCACGGTGATCAGCAGCACCAGCCACACCGGCATCAGCTGCGCGGGAAACAGCCAGCCGTGCCAGGCCAGCTGCAGCAGCGCGAGCGCGGCCCAGGCGAGCAGGCCGACGCGATAAGCGGTGGGAATGCCCTTGAAGCTCATGCGCCCGCATCCAGCCGACGTGCGACATCGGCCAGGCGCCGGCCCAGCGCGCGCGCCAGTTCGCGCTCGTGCTCGCTGATCGCGTTGTCGCCCTGCGGGCCTGACACATGACTGGCGCCGTAGGGCGTGCCGCCGCTGCGCGTGGCGGTCAGTGCGGGCTCGGTATACGGCACGCCGACCAGCAGCATGCCGTGGTGCAGCAACGGCAACGCCATGCTCAGCAGGGTCGATTCCTGCCCGCCGTGCATGGTGCTGGTGGAGGTGAACACTGCGGCCGGCTTGCCGGCCAGCGCGCCGCTGGCCCACTCCGCGCCGGTGTTGTCGAGGAAGTATTTGAGCGGCGCGGCCATGTTGCCGAAGCGGGTGGGGCTGCCCAGGGCCAGGGCCGAGCAATCGAGCAGATCCTGGCGGGTAGCATAGGGCGCGCCTTCTTCCGGCTCCGGCGGCTGCGCGATTTCGGTCACCGGCGCCACCGGCGGCACCTGGCGCAGGCGCGCCTGCATGCCGGGCACTTCCTCCACTCCGCGCGCGACCAGCCGCGCCAGGCGCGCCGTGTGGCCGGTGCGGCTGTAGTACAGGACCAGGATGTCTCGGCTCATGGATGCCTTGTGCCCGCGGCTTGGGGCGTTCGCTGTCGATCGGTTAGTGTAGCGTTCCATCCCGCCCATGTTCCGCTCATGCAGCCGACGAGGACCCGCATGGCCTGGCGCTTCGACCGCGACCGCACCACCAGCTTCAGCCGCTTCCTGTGGCAGCGCTTCATCGACGACAAGTGCTTCGAGACCGCGGGCGCGCTCTCCTACACCACGCTGGTCTCGCTGGTGCCCCTGGTGGTGGCGGTGCTGGCGATGTTCTCCGCGTTCCCGGTATTCGCCGAATGGCGCAATACGCTGATCAACTTCGTCTTCAACATGGTGCCGGCCGCGGCCGAGACGGTGAAGAGCGCGCTGCTGGCCTTCGCCGACAACGCCAGCAAGCTCACCGGCATCAGCGTGATCGTGATGCTGTTCAGCGCGATCTCGATGATGGTCAGCATCGAGGACCGCCTCAACCGCATCTGGCGCGTGCACCAGCCGCGCGGCTGGGGTTCGCGCCTGCTGCTGTACTGGGCCGCGCTGACGCTGGGGCCGATCCTGGTGGTGGGCGGGCTGGCCGCCAGTTCCTATGTCACCGCGCTGCCGCTGATCAAGAGCGCGGCCAGCTTCAACTTCGGCACCTACCTGCTGAACGCGCTGCCGTTCGTGGTGACCTTCGTGACGCTGTGGCTGCTCTACGTGGTGGTGCCGAACCGGCGCGTCTCGCTGCGGCACGCGGCGATCGGCGCGGTGCTCGGCGCGCTGCTGTTCGAGCTGGCGCGCTGGGGCTTCGCGCTGTTCGTGCACCACGCGCAGACCTACCAGCAGATCTACGGTGCCGCGCTGGCGGCGCTGCCGATCTTCCTGCTGTGGATCTACCTGTCGTGGATCATCGTGATCCTCGGCGCCTCGATCGCCGCCTCGATCTCGGCCTATGAGTACCAGCTGCCGACCGAATGCCTGCCGGAAGGCTCGGAGTTCCTCGGCCTGATGGTGGTGCTGCGCTACTTCGTCGACGCGCAGCGCAAGGGCTACAGCGTGGATCCGGCGATCGTGCGGCTGCAGGAGCCGTACCTGCGCAGCGGCTCGGTCGCCGCCTTCTTCGAAGACCTGCAGCGCGCGGACCTGATCCAGCGCAGCGAGGCCGGCGGCTGGCTGCTCAGCCGCAGCCTCGACGCCACCGACCTGCTGCGCGTGTACCAGTTCGCGGGGTATCGTCTGCCGCTGGATCCGGCCGGCGAGGCGCAATCGCTCGGCATCCAACTGCCGGAGGAGCTGCTGCGGCTGCTGTGCTCCACGGCGAAGACACTGCGGGAGACCCTGGACGCCAAGCTCGACCAGGTCTTTCCGCCCTCGCAAGAAACTCCGAAGGAAGTGGTTGCATGAATCGGTTGAAAGCTACCGCCATCGTCCTCGCCGCGGCCCTGGCCGGCGGTGTGCCCGCCGCGCAGGCCGCCATGCCCGCGCAGCCGACGTTGAAGATCAACACGCTCGACGGCAAGCCGTACGATCTCGCGCAGCAGCGCGGCAAGTACGTGATCGTCAACTACTGGGCCACCTGGTGCGTGCCGTGCATCAAGGAGATGCCGGACATCTCGCGCTTCGTCGCCGCGCACAAGGACAAGGTCGCCGCGATCGGCCTGGCCTACGAGGACACCGACAAGGCCGATATCCAGGCCTTCCTGGCCAAGCATCCGGTGAGCTATCCGATCGCCCAGGTCACCCTGGACCAGCCGCCGAAGGATTTCGATGAGCCGCGCGGCCTGCCCACCACCTGGCTGATCGGTCCGGACGGCAAGGTGGCCAAGCGCTTCGTCGGTCCGGTCACCGAGGCCTCGCTGGGCGAAGCGATCGGCCTGGGCAAGGCGGGGAAGTAAGGCGATGGCCGCGGCCTTGTTCCAGGTGAGCGGCAGGGTGCAGGGCGTGTGCTTTCGCGCCAGCACCCGCGAGCAGGCCATGGCGCGGGGGCTGACCGGCTACGCCAGGAACCTGCCCGGCGGCGGCGTCGAAGTACTCGCCTGCGGCAACGCCTCCGCCATCGACGCGCTGGAACAATGGCTGCGCAAGGGGCCGCCGGCGGCGCGCGTGGACCAGGTCGCACGCAGCGAATGGGACGGCGAGGCACCGGAGGATTTCCGCACGGGCTGAGCGCCCGTGCCGGCTCATTCGTCCGCGAAGCTGTCGGGCACCCACTGCGCCTTGTCGGTGACGTGCTCGCGCCGCGGTTTGCCCTTGAGCCTGGGCAGCTTCACTTCGGGAATCTCCGTTTCCTTGCGCGGGATGTGCTCGAGCAGGTGGCGGATCAGGTTGATGCGACCACGCTTCTGGTCGTTGTAGTCGACCACGAACCACGGAGCATACGGGCGGTTGGTGCGCTCGATCATTTCGTCGCGCAGGCGGCCCATCTGTGCGTACTTCTCGCGCGAGGCCAGGTCGACCGGCGACAGCTTCCAGCGCTTGAGCGGATCCTCGGCGCGTTCGGCGAAGCGTTCTTCCTGCTTCTTCTGGTCCACCGCCAGCCAGTACTTGACCAGGATGATGCCGTCGTCGGCGAGCAGCTTCTCGAAGTGCGGCACGGCGTGCAGGAAGTCCTCGCGCTGCTGCTCGGTGCAGAAGCCCATGGCCGGCTCGACCACCGCGCGGTTGTACCAGCTGCGGTCGAACAGCACGATCTCGCCGGCCGCCGGCAGGTGCGCGACGTAGCGCTGGAAGTACCACTGCGCGGCTTCGGTCTCGGTGGGCTTGCCCAACGCGGCGATGTGGTAGCCGCGCGTATCCATCGATTCGGTGATTGCCTTGATGGTGCCGCCCTTGCCGGCCGCGTCGCGCCCTTCGAACACCACCACCACGCGATGGCCGCTGCGCTTGAGCCAGCGATGCAGGCCGGTCAGCTCGAGCTGCAGTTTCTCCATGGTCTTGCCGTAGCCTTTGTCCTTCTTGCTCATATCAGTCTCCAGCAGATCAGGGCATAGGTTGGGGTGAGCCGCAGGCGAACGCCAACGATGCGAGGCGCCTGGATGTCGCCACGTCGGCGCCGTCAAAGATCCAGGTCGATCGGCGGCCGCCCGATACGATGGCGCGCGCCCATGGCCTGGATCGCGCGGCGCAGGTCGGCGGCGAAGCCCGCGGTGTCGAATACCGGATTGTCCGTGCAGGTTTCGCGCAGATGGCGGCGCAGGGTGTCCAGCGCAGCGCGGTCGTTGCCCAGGTGCACGGCCATGGAGACGAACGAGTCCTCGTCGTCCGCCACCAGCTCGGGCAGCCCGGCGTGGAACAGCAGGCTGGCGCCCTGGCGCCCGGCCAGGGTGCGGCCGATCCAGGTCAGCACGGGACAGCCGGCCCACAGCGCGTCGATCGCGGTGGACTGCGCGTTGCAGGGCAGGGTGTCCAGGAACAGGTCGGCATGCAGCAGCCGGCCCAGGTGTTCGGCCTGCGGCAGGCGCGGCATGAAGACCAGGCGCGCCGGATCCACTTCCATCAGCTGCGCGGCCTGGCGCAGGCGGTCGTCGGCGCCGTCGTTGCCGGACAGCAGCCACAGCACGCTGCCCGGCACCTGCTGCAGGATCAGCATGAAGCGCGCGAAGCTGTGCGGGTTGAGCTTGTGGTGGCCGTTGAAGCTGGCGAACACCGTGCCGTGCTCGGGCAGGCCGCAGGCGGCGCGCGATGGCGGCGCGTTGAACGCCACGCTGTCGTCGAACGGCAGCGCGCAGCGCGACAGGCGCACGATCTTCTCGCTGAAGCCTTCGCGCAGCGGCGCCGGCAAGGCGACGGCATCGGCCAGCACATAGTCGGTCCAGGCCGCGCCGGCGGTGGCCGGATAGGCCAGCCAGTTGACCTGCACCGGCGCGGGGCGGAATTCGAACAGGTCGCTGTTGGCGCCGCCGCCGTAGCTGCGCAGGTCGAACAGCACCTCGATGCCGGCTTCGTGCACGCGGCGCGCCACCTCCATCGGCGCCAGGCCGGCGGCCTCGTGCACGGTGGTCGCGGCGGCCAGCCGCCGCCGCACCGGGCCGCCGTCGTCCGGCGCCAGGCAGAACACGTGCACCTGCAGGCGCTCGTCGCCGAGCTTTTCCAGCACGCCCGCCAGCAGCTGGCCGATCGGCCGCTCGCCGAAGCCGTTGGAGACGAAGCCCACGCGCAGCGGCTCGATCGCGGTGCGCGGCGTCGGCGCGAAGCCGAGCGTGTCGCGCCAGCCGGCGGCGAGCTTTTCCACGCCGGTGGCGAACGTGGTGGCGCAGCGGCGCTGCTCGGCGGCGCTGGCGTCCTCGGCGAGGAAGGCGAATGGCATGACGCCGTCGCGTCCCTCGGCGACGGCGCGGTGCAGGCGTTCGCTCAGTTCATCGAGGCCGCGCCAGTCGCACAGGCGGCGCCTGGCGAAGACCAGCATGGCCAGCGCGGCGCCGGAGGCGGCGTCCAGGCGCAGCGCGCGTTCGAAAGCTTCGGCGGCGGCGGGCAGGTTGCCGGCATCGTCCAGCAGCAGGCCGGCGTGGAACGGATACAGCGGTTGCTCCGGCGCGCGGCGCTCGGCCTGCAGCCAGGCCTCGGCGGCCTCGGGGATGCGGCCCAGCGCATGCAGCACGCGGGCGCGCAGGGCGTAGGCGCCGTCGTAGTCGGGCGCCAGGTGCAGGCCTTCGTCCGCGTGCCGGGCCGCCTGTTCGAGGTTGCCCAGTTCGAGTTCCGCCGCGGCGAGATTGAGGCGCAGGCCCGCATGCTGGGGCGCGCCGTGCGTGGCCATGGCATAGGACTCGCGCGCCTGCGCGAAGCGCCCGATGGCCATCAGCGCATTGCCCAGCGCCAGCAGGATCGCCGCATGGCCGGGCTGCTGGCGCAGGGCGGCGCGCAGGCGCGCGATCGCGCCCTCCGCATCGCCTTCCTCCAGCTGCACGCCGGCCAGATTGCACTGCACTTCGACGCTGTCGGGGGCGAGCGCGGCGGCCGCCTCCAGCGCTGCACGCGCCTCGGCGAGGCGGCCGAGCTGGAGCAGGGCCAGGCCATGCAGGCGGGCGAGCTCGACGTCCTGCGGCGATTCGGCGCGCGCGCGCGCCGCGAGCGCTTCCGCCCCGGCCGCGTCATCGCGGTCGAGCAGACGGGCCAGCTGGTGGTGTAGGGCGAGGAGTTCGGATCGTGAAGCCTGCTTCATCCGCGCACGCTAACGCAGGCGGCCAGCAGTGCCAATCGCCGGGTGCGTGACACCGTAAGCAGGCTCAGGCCAGCGCCTTGAGCTGGTCCGCCTGGTGCTCGCGCAACAGGGCGCCGACCAGTTCGTCCAGGTCGCCCTGCATGATCTCGGGCAGGCGGTACAGGTCCAGGCCGATGCGGTGGTCGGTGACCAGGTTGTCCTTGTAGCGGTAGGTGCGGATGCGCTGGCTGCGGTCGCCGCTGCCGACCTGCAGGCGGCGCGACTGGGCCTGCTCGGCGGTCTGCTTGGACTGGGCCTCGTCGAGCAGGCGCGCTTTCAGCAGGCTCATGGCGCGGGCGCGGTTCTTGTGCTGGCTGCGCTCGTCCTGGCACTCGACCACGATGCCGCTGGGCAGGTGGGTGATGCGGATCGCCGAGTCGGTCTTGTTGACGTGCTGGCCGCCGGCGCCGGAGGCGCGGAAGGTGTCGACCTTCAGGTCGGCCGGCGCGATCGGGATGTCCTCGATGTCGTCCATCTCCGGCAGCACCGCCACCGTGGCGGTGGAGGTATGCACGCGGCCCTGCGATTCGGTGGCCGGCACGCGCTTTACGCAGTGCACGCCGGATTCGAACTTCAGGCGCGAGAACACACCCTGGCCCTCGATGCGCGCAACGATTTCCTTGTAGCCGCCGTGCTCGCCGGCGTGCTCGTTGAGGATTTCCACGCGCCAGCCCTGGCGCTCGGCGTAGCGCGCGTACATGCGGAACACGTCGCCGGCGAAGATCGCCGCCTCGTCGCCGCCGGCGCCGGCACGCACTTCCAGGAACAGGTTGGCTTCGTCGCGCGGGTCCTTCGGCAGCAGCAGGACCTGCAGTTCGCCGTCCAGTTCGGCCAGGCGCGACTCGAGGCGGGCGACATCGTCGGCGGCCAGATCGCGCATGTCCGGATCGGCCAGCATCTGGCGCGATGCGTCGAGTTCGCGCCGGGCCTGGTCGTGTTCGCGCAGCGCGGCGACCACCGGTTCCAGCTGGGCGTATTCGCGCGACAGCTCGCGGAAGCGCTGGCCGTCGGCAAGCACCTCCGGCTGGGCCAGCAGCAGGCTGACTTCTTCGTGGCGTTCGGCGAGCGATTCGAGTTTGCGGCGGATGGATGGCGTCATGGTGCGGGCAGGGAGAAGGGAGGGGACGCGGCCGTGCAGGCCATGGCGGGAGCGTGCGGTGCAGGCCCGCTAGGCTTCGCCGTCCGGTTCCTTTTCGTCCAGCCCGTACAGGCGTCCGGCCGCGTGCAGCAGTTCCATGTCGCCGGCCAGCGCGGCTTCGCGCAGGCGGGCGCTGGGATGATGCAGCAGCTTGTTGGTGAGCGTGTTGGCGAGGAAGGCCAGCGCCTCGTCGGCCGATTTGCCGCGGGCGAGCATGGCGCGCGCCTTCTCCAGCACTTCGTCGCGATGCGCTTCGGCATGCTGGCGCATGTCCACCGCCGGGTTGCGCAGGGTGAGCGCGCGGCGCCAGGCCATGTAGCGCTCCACCTGCAGGTCGATGATGGCGTCCGCCTCGCGGGCGGCGGCCTCGCGCGAGCGGCGATTGTCGTCGATCACCTGGCGCAGGTCGTCGATGCCGTAGAGGAAGACGTCTTCCAGTTCGCCCACGGCCGGCTCGATATCGCGCGGCACGGCGATGTCCACCATGAACATCGGCTTGCGGCGGCGCACGCCGATGGCCTTCTCCACCATCGGCCGGGTAACGATCGGCGTGCGCGCGGCGGTGGAGGAAATCACGATGTCGGCTTCGGCCAGGTGCTGCGGCAGGTCGTGCAGGCCGATGGCGTAGCCGCCGTGGCGGCTGGCCAGTTCCTGCGCGTTCTCCAGCGTGCGGTTGGCTACGATCAGGCGGCGCACCTGCTTGTCGGCCAGGTGCCGCGCGGCCAGCTCGATGGTGTCGCCGGCGCCGATCAGCAGCACGCAAGCCTGCTTGAGGTCGGTGAAGGCTTGCTCGGCCAGGCGCACCGCGGTGAACGCCACCGACACGGTATGCGCGCCGATGCGGGTGTCGGTGCGTACGCGCTTGGCCACCGCGAAGGTGTGCTGCAACAGGCGGTCCATCGGCGCGCGCAGGGTCTGCGCGTCGCGGGCGACCTGATACGCGTCCTTGACCTGGCCGAGGATCTGCGGCTCGCCCAGCACCATCGAGTCGAGGCCGGTCGCCACGCGGAACATGTGACGCACGGCGGCATCTTCGTCGTGGCGGTAGAGGAACTCGTCGAGCTTGCCGGGAGTCAGCTGATGGTGCCGGCCCAGCCATGCCTCCGGCACGCCTTCGGCGCCGGCGGCGACGCTGACGTAAAGCTCGGTGCGGTTGCAGGTGGAGAGGATCATCGCCTCTTCCACGCCGGGCTCGCGGCTCAGCTCCTGCAATGCAGGGCCGGCGTTCGCTTCGTCGAACGCCACTTGCTCGCGCAACTGGACCGGCGCGGTGAGGTGATTGAGCCCGAGGGCGATCAGCGGCATGGTGAGGATCGTTTGGGAGCGGCGGGCATCCGCGGCGTAAACTAGGCTGCGGTACCGGCCGTTCCCGAGGCGGCGACGGCTGTAATGATGGATAACGGAGAATAGTGTGCTGAGCAGGTGGGCCAAGTTCAAGCAACTGCGGCATTTTGCGATCTGCGCCATCGGCCTGGCGGCCCTGGCCGGATGCGCCACGGCACCGGGCCAGCAGGCTTCCCGGCCGGCCTCCCGGCAACCGCTGGACCACCTGGCGGTGGTCACTCCGGATACCGATCACGACCTGATGGCCCAGTTGCTGGCCGGCGAGATGGCGATCGTGCGGACCGACCTCAAGGCCGCCACCGAGGCCTATGCCAAGGCGATGGCGCTGAGCAACGACCCGCGCGTCGCCCAGCAGGCCACCGAGCTGGCCACGGCCACCCACGACACCGCGCTGGCCGGCCGCGCCATCGAGCGCTGGCAGGAACTCGGCGCCAAGCCCGCCGAACTGGCCATGGTCCGCGCCCAGCTGGCGCTGGACCGCGGCGACACCGACGAGGCCAATCGCCAGCTCGACAAGTTGATCGCCACCGGCGACCCGGACGCCTGGCGCCGCTTCGGCCGCGTCCTGCTGACCAGCCGCGACGGCGCCGTGGCGGCGCGCCTGCTGGAGTCGCTGGCCACGCCGCAGCGGCTGCCGGCCGATCCGCAGGCCTGGCTGGCGATGAGCGAGCTGGGCGACAAGCTCGGCCGGCACGCCTATGCGCAGCAGCTGGCCGATGCCGCGATCAAGCGCTTCAACAGCGCGGAGACCTATGCCTGGTCGGCGCAGCTCAAATACCGCAACGGCGACCGCGCCGGCGCGCAGGCCATGTTCCAGAAGGCGCTGGGCCGCGAACCGAAGAACGCCAGCCTGCGCCTGGCCTACGCCACCCTGCTGGGGCAGAACGGCGACTATGCCCAGGCCGCCAAGGTGCTCGACAGCGGCCCGCAGAACACCGAGACCTACGCGCTGCGCGCCACCCTGGCCGCGCGCGCCAGCGACACCAAGGCGATCGCGCGGATCTACGCCCAGCTGCAGCGCGCGCCGCACGACGTGCGCGACGGCAACGGCTTCCTGCTCGGCACCCTGGCCGAGATGCTGGACAAGAACGACGAGGCGCTGGACTGGTACAGCCAGGTGCCGGACGAGGACGAGCACGCCTTCGAGGCCGACCTGCGCAGCGCCATCCTGCTGCACAAGATGGCGCGCATCGGCGAATCGCACGCACTGCTGACCCAGATGCAGACCGACTACCTCGACCAGCCGGCGCAGCTGCGCCGCGCCTACGAAGTAGACGCCAGCCTGTACATGGCCGAGCAGAAATTCCCCATGGCCGAGGCGGCCTTCAGCCGTGCCCTGCAGGTGGTGCCGGACGATCCGGAACTGCTCTACGGCCGCGGCCTGGCCTATGCCGAGACGGGGCAGACCGACAAGGCGGTGGCCGATTTCCGCCGCCTGCTGCAGCTCAAGCCCGACGACATCGACGCCACCAATGCGCTGGGCTACACCCTGGCCGACGCCGACCGCGACCTGCCCGAGGCGGAGAAACTGATCCAGACCGCCCGCGCGGCCAAGCCGAACGACCCGGCCATCGCCGATTCCTGGGGCTGGCTGCAGTACCGCCTGGGCCACCTGGACCAGGCCGAGCAGACCCTGCGCGCCGCCTGGCAGGCGCGCAAGGACGCCGATGTCGGCGTGCACCTGGGCGAAGTGCTGTGGAAGCAGGGGCGGCAGTCGGACGCGCAGCACGTGTTCGATGAAGTGCGCCGCATCGATCCCAAGAGCAGCACCCTCCACGACACGCTGAAGCGATTGAATCCATGAGGACTTTCCTGCGCATCACGGCGGCGGCGCTGCCGCTGCTGCTGGCCGCCTGCGCACCGGCGCCCGCCGTCCGCGTGAAGGGCGACGCCGCCCTGCTCAACGAGCAGGAGGCGCGCGAGCGGGTCCTGGCCGGCACCGACCATTGGGTGCTGCAGGGCAAGCTGGGCATTTCCGACGGCAAGGACGGCGGCAGCGGCACGCTGAACTGGTCGCAGGACGGCGAGCGCTACGAGTTCACCGTGCGCTCGCCGGTGGTCGGCAAGAGCTTCCGCCTCAGCGGCGGCCCCGACGGTGCGCTGCTGGAAGGTGTCGACGGCGGCCCCCTGCGCGGGCCGGATGCCGAGTCGCTGATGCTCAAGGCGCTGGGCTGGGACGTGCCGCTGCGCGACCTGCGCGCCTGGGTGCTCGGCCTGCGCGCCGACGGCGGCCCGGCCGAGCTCAGCTTCGGCACCGACCGCCTGCCGTCGCTGCTGCAGCAGGATGGCTGGAACGTGGACTACCGCGAATGGGACGCCACCCGCCAGCCGCCGGTGCCGAAGAAGGTGTTCGCGGAGAAGCCGCCGTACCGGGTACGGCTGTCGATCGACTCCTGGACGTTCCAGTAAGGCCGCACCGCGGGTAGGCTTGGCGCCCCCGCGGCCAGGCGCCGTCAGTCGGAATCGACATGAGCTACAGCATTCAGCGCGCCGTGCCAGCGCAGGTAGAGGCGCTGTGCGCCATCGAACGCGACGCCATGGAGCTGTTCCGCGGCCATCGCGCCTGGCGTTTCTACGCCCCCGTGACCATGCCGCCGGAGCTGCTGCGGCTGGCGACCGAGCGCGGCCTGGTGTGGGTCGCGGTCAGCGATGCGACGGGCGAGCCGGTCGGCTTCGTCTGGCTGGATACCGAGGACGAGGCCGGCATCGGCCTGGCCGAGATCGACGTACTGCCGGACTGGGGCGGCAAAGGCATCGGCGCGGCCTTGCTGGAGCATGCCTGCGCCTGGGCCCGCGCCGCGGGTTATCGGCAGATCACCCTGGGCACCCTGGCCGATGTGCCATGGAATGCGCCGTTCTACGCCAAGCATGGCTTCGTCGAGGTCGACAAGCGCGACCCGGCCTTCGCGTTCGCGCGCGAGCGGGACCTCGAAAACGGCTTCCCCGACGACCTGCGCGTGTTCATGAGCCGCACGCTGGAGCCGCCGGGGCCGGAGGGTTGGACCGTCTGGCCCGCGCCGGCCAAGCTGAACCTGTTCCTGCGCATCACCGGGCGCCGTCCCGACGGCTACCACGAACTGCAGACGGTGTTCCGCCTGCTGGACTGGGGCGACGAGGTGCGGCTGCGGCCGCGCCTCGACGGTGTGGTGCGGCGGCTCAGCGAGGTTCCCGGCGTGCCGGAAGAACAGGACCTGGCGGTCCGCGCCGCGCGCCTGCTGCAGCCGCATGCGCCGGCCGGCGCCGGGGTGGAGATCGAGGTGGAGAAGCGCATCCCCATCGGCGGGGGGCTGGGCGGCGGCAGTTCGGACGCGGCCACGGTGCTGGTCGCGCTCAATCATCTGTGGGGCGCCGGCCTGTCCGAGGACGAACTGGCCGGGCTGGGGCGCCAGCTCGGCGCCGACGTGCCGGTCTTCGTGCGCGGGCGCTCGGCCTGGGCCGAGGGGGTGGGCGACCGGCTGCAGCCGATCGTGCTGCCGCAGCGCTGGTACGTGGTGGTCGATCCGCGCGAACAGGTGCCCACCGCCGAGCTTTTTCAAGCGTCTGAATTGACACGAAATGCTCCGCCAGCCACAATTTCATCCTTTGCTTCGGGCGAAACAGCCGAAAACGTCTTCGAGCCGGTCGTACGCGCGCGCCATCCACAGGTGGCCGCGGCGCTGGGCTGGCTGAACGAGTTCGGTCGGGCGAGGCTCTCCGGCAGTGGCGGTTGCGTGTTCCTCGAGACCAAGTCGCAGGAACGGGCGGAATTCGTCGCCGAGAAATGCCCGCCCTCATGCTCGGCCCATGTGGCCGTCGGCGTGGAGCGTTCCCCGTTGCAGGAGGCCCTGGCGCGCCATCGCGGCGCCGCCTGAGCCGCAAGCATCAAGCTCCGGCGCGCCGCGAGGCGGGCCGGAGCCAAAAAAATTCACTGGGGCGTCGCCAAGCTGGTTAAGGCACGGGATTTTGATTCCCGCATGCGCAGGTTCGAATCCTGCCGCCCCAGCCACTTCGAAATCGAGATGGCCAAAGGCTCACCGCAATGACCGTGGACACGTCCACCCCGATGCTCTTCACCGGCAATGCGCACCGCGCCCTGGCCGAGGATGTCGCCACGCGGCTGGGCGTGCCGCTCGGCAAGGCGCTGGTCGGCCGCTTCAGCGACGGCGAGACGCAGATCGAGATCGAGGAGAACGTCCGCCGGCAGGAAGTGTTCGTGATCCAGCCGACGGGTGCGCCCAGCGCGGAGAACCTGTTCGAGCTGCTGACCCTGGTGGACGCGCTCAAGCGCGCCTCGGCGGCCAGCGTGACCGCGGTGATGCCGTACTTCGGCTATGCCCGCCAGGATCGCCGCCCGCGCTCGGCGCGCGTGCCGATCACCGCCAAGATGGTGGCCAAGATGATCGGCACCGTCGGCGTGGACCGGGTGCTTACGGTGGACCTGCACGCGGACCAGATCCAGGGCTTCTTCGACATCCCGGTGGACAACGTCTATGCCTCGCCGCTGCTGCTGGCGGACATCTGGCGCAACCACTCGATGGACAACCTGATCGTGGTGAGCCCGGACGTCGGCGGCGTGGTGCGCGCCCGCGCCCTGGCCAAGCGGCTGGACGACGCGGACCTGGCGATCATCGACAAGCGCCGCCCGAAGGCGAACGTGGCCACGGTGATGAACATCATCGGCGACGTCGACGGCAAGACCTGCGTGCTGGTCGACGACATCGTCGACACCGCCGGCACCCTGTGCGCGGCCGCCGCGGCGCTGAAGGAGCGCGGCGCCCGCAAGGTGGTGGCGTACTGCGTGCATCCGGTGCTGTCCGGCGCCGCTATCAGCAACATCGAGAACTCCCAGCTCGACCAGCTGGTGGTGACCAACACCTTGCCGCTGCGCCCGGAAGCCCAGGCCTGCGCCAAGATCCGCCAGCTGTCGGTGGCCGAACTGCTGGCGGAGACGATCCGCCGCATCGCGTTCGGCGAATCGGTCAGCTCGCTCTACGTGGATTGATCCACAAAAGTTTCCGACTCCCTTGGTCGCGAGGGAGTCACCCCAGCCGCCGCGAGGCGGATCACAACCTGAAGTAGGAATCGCCAACATGGCACAGATTCATGAAATCAAGGCCGAGAGCCGCAAGGACGAGGGGAAAGGTGCGAGCCGCCGCCTGCGTCGTGCGGAGTTCGTGCCGGCCGTCGTCTACGGTGCGGGCCAGCCCCCGGAAAGCATCCAGATCTTCCACAACACCATCCTGCTTGCCGCCAAGAACGAGTGGTTCTTCTCCTCGGTGCTCGACCTGAACATCGACGGCAAGGTGCAGAAGGTGCTGGTGCGCGACTGGCAGAAGCATCCGTTCAAGCAGCAGATGCTGCACATGGACTTCCTGCGCATCAACGAGAACGAAGCCGTTCGCGTCAACGTGCCGCTGCACTTCCTGAACCAGGAGAAGTCCCCGGCCGGCAAGACCTCCGGCGTGGTGATCTCGCACAACCTGACCGAAGTGGAAGTGTCCTGCCTGCCGAAGGACCTGCCGGAGTTCATCGAACTCGACCTGTCGGACCTCAAGCCGGGCGACATCATCCATCTGTCGCAGGTGAAGCTGCCGAAGGGCGTCGACGTGCCGGCCCTGCACCAGGGTGCCGACCACGACATCGCCGTGGTCACCGCCAACACGGTGAAGGAAGAAGTCGAAGAGGCCCCGGCCGAGGGCGAAGCCGCTCCGGCCGACGCCAGCAAGGACGCCAAGAAGTAAGTCGCACGTCCGCCCGCGCCTTCCCGGCGCGGGCGGACGCCGCGTGCTTGCCGGCTATCCATGGCGGGTCTGCGCCTCATCGTCGGACTGGGCAATCCCGGTGCCGAATATCTCCGAACCCGGCATAACGCCGGGTTCTGGTTTGTGGACGCCCTTGCGGCGGGGCAGGGCGAGCGCTGGGGCTTCGACGGCAAGCTGCACGGCGAGACCTGCAAGGTCCGCATCGGCGGCGAGCCGGTATGGCTGCTCAAGCCGGCCACTTTCATGAACAAGAGCGGCCTCGCCGTGGCTTCGGCGCTGCGCTACTACAAGATCGAGCCGGCCCAGTGCCTGCTCGCGCACGACGAGCTGGACCTGGACGCCGGCACGGTGCGCCTGAAGTTCGACGGCGGCCACGGCGGCCAGAACGGCCTGCGCGACACCATCGCCCACCTCGGCCACGCCAAGTTCCATCGCCTGCGCATCGGCATCGGCCATCCGGGCCACAAGGACAAGGTCACGCCCTGGGTGCTGGGCCGTCCGTCCGCCAAGGACGAGGACGCCATCCTGGACGGCATCGCGCGCGCGCTGGACGTGCTGCCGCTGGCCGTTTCCGGGCAGTTCGACAAGGCGATGCAGCAGTTGCACACACCAGGGAATAGGGAATCGGGAATGGGGAATCGCTGAGCGATTCGCCTGGGCCGGTTCTACTATTCCCCATTCTCCATTCCCTATTCCCGGATCTACCCATGGGCATCAAATGCGGCATCGTCGGCTTGCCTAACGTCGGCAAGTCCACCCTGTTCAACGCGCTGACCAAGGCCGGCATCGCCGCCGCCAACTTCCCGTTCTGCACCATCGAGCCGAACGTCGGCGTGGTGCCGGTGCCGGATGCGCGCCTGCAGGCGCTGTCGGACATCGTCAATCCGCAGAAGGTGATCCCCACCGCGGTCGAATTCGTCGACATCGCGGGCCTGGTCGCCGGCGCCTCCAAGGGCGAGGGCCTGGGCAACAAGTTCCTGGCGCACATCCGCGAGGTGGACGCCATCGCGCACGTGGTGCGCTGCTTCGAGCACAGCGACATCGTGCACGTGGCGGGCAAGGTCGATCCGATCGCCGACATCGAAACCATCGACACCGAGCTGGCGCTGGCCGACCTGGATTCGGTCGAGAAGGCGCTGAACCGCGCCGAGCGCGCGGCCAAGGCCAACGACAAGGAGGCCATCGCCAGGAAGCCGGTGCTGCAGAAGCTGGCCGCCGGCCTCAACGAGGGCAAGGTGGCGCGCAGCCTGGGCCTGGACGAGGAAGAGAAGGCGCTGGTGCGCGACCTGTTCCTGCTCACGCTGAAGCCGCTGATGTACATCGCCAACGTGCGCGAGGACGGTTTCGAGAACAACCCGCACCTCGACGCCGTGCGTGCCCGCGCCGCCGTGGAGGGCGCCGAGGTGGTGCCGGTGTGCGCGGCGATCGAAGAAGAAATGTCCCAGCTGGAAGACGCCGACCGCGACGAGTTCCTCAAGGACCTGGGCCTGGACGAGCCGGGCCTCAACCGCGTGATCCGCGCCGGCTACAAGCTGCTCAACCTGCAGACCTATTTCACCGCCGGCGTGAAGGAAGTGCGCGCCTGGACGATCAAGCGCGGCTTCACCGCCCCGCAGGCGGCCGGCGTGATCCACACCGATTTCGAGCGTGGCTTCATCCGCGCCGAGACGGTGTCGTACGACGACTTCATCCAGTTCAAGGGCGAGGCCGGCGCCGCCTCGGCGGGCCGCCTGCGCAAGGAAGGCAAGGACTACGTGGTGAAGGACGGCGACGTGCTGCACTTCCTGTTCAACGTCTGACGTTTATCGCTTGAGCATCGAAGGCGGCGGCACCTCGCGGTGTCCGCCGCTTTTTCGTTGCGGGGCGGACGCTGCCAGACTGTGCGGGTCGCCCGGGAGGTCGGAATGTCCGCGAAAACCGGTTCGCTGCGCATGCGCCTGGGTCGCCCTGAAGATGCCCGGGCGATCGGCCTGCTGGTGCGCCGGGTGGCGCGTCGCTGGGTGGTGCCGGATCAACCCCGGCGGGTAGGGCGGGCGATGCTGGCGCGTTTCAGCGCCCGCGGCTTCCGCGAGCGGATGCTGGCCGGGCAGCGTTTTCACCTGGCCTTCCTCGGTCCCGTGCTGGTCGGCGTGGCGGGGATGCGCGACGACAGCCACCTGGTGCAGCTGTTCGTCGGCACGCGCTACCAGGGCCGCGGCATCGCCGGAAAGCTGTGGCGGCGGACCATGCGCGACGCCATCCGGCGCGCCGGCACCCGCCGCTTCACCCTGAATGCCTCGCGCTGCGCCGTGCCGGTCTACCGGCATCTGGGCTTCGTGCCGACCGGGCCGGAAGGGCGCTCGCCGAAGGGCGTGGTCAGCACCCCGATGGCGCTTACCTTGCGCCGCGCCGGGACGCGCGGGCCGGCGGCATAATAGGCGCCCTTTCACCAGCCGGAGCGTCCATGTCGGGCACGCAGCACGAAGTCAGTTTCCGTTTCCTCGCCCAGCCGACCGACGTCAATTTCGGCGGCAAGGTGCACGGCGGCATGGCGATGAAATGGATCGACCAGGCCGGCTACGCCTGCGCGGTGGCATGGAGCGGGGCGTATTGCGTCACCGCATCGGTGAGCGGCATCCAGTTCGTGGCGCCGATCCTGATCGGCGACCTGGTGACCGTGCGTGCGCGGCTGATCCACACGGGCCGCTCCAGCATGCACATGGCGGTGGACGTGCTGGCGCGCGATCTGCGCAAGGACGAGCACCGCCTGGCGACCAGCTGCGTGATGGTGTTCGTCGCGCTCGACAGCCCCGATGGCAAGCCCACGCCGGTGCCGGTCTGGGAGCCGCGCGACGAGGCGGAACGGCAGCTGCAGGCGCAGGCAAAACGCCTGATGGACCTGTCCAAGGAGATGGAGCAGCTGATCGACGCGAAGGCGCTTGCGGACGGCTGAGCACGGCCGCGCGCAAGCGATCATTCGCAGGCATTGCGCAGGGATTTTTTGCGTCGTCGGGTGTTGACAGAGCCCGGCCCGATCCACACAATAGCCGTTCTTTGTTGGAGGAATACCCAAGCGGCCAACGGGGGCAGACTGTAAATCTGCTGGCTTACGCCTTCGGTGGTTCGAATCCACCTTCCTCCACCAGACGAGTTCCGCGTAGGCGGGAGTAGTTCAACGGTAGAACCTCAGCCTTCCAAGCTGATGGTGCGGGTTCGATTCCCGTCTCCCGCTCCATTGATCCTGCTCCAATAGAATTCGGTCTGGCAGTTTTCGTGCTCATGTAGCTCAGTCGGTAGAGCACTTCCTTGGTAAGGAAGAGGTCGCTGGTTCGATTCCAGTCATGAGCACCACTTAGTTGGTCTTCGCGGTTATCGCCTTCCTTCTTTTTCGTTATCTGACTCCATCGGGGTTTAGCGCGCATGGCAAAGGGTAAGTTCGAACGCACCAAGCCGCACGTCAACGTCGGCACGATCGGTCACGTGGACCACGGCAAGACGACGCTGACGGCGGCGCTGACGAAGGTGGGTGCCGAGCGTTTCGGCGGC